>Ga0247704_1000557_pt1 | contig 10354 bp, 15 predicted proteins | sample 41W_NmetaG_FD_189042 | JGI IMG/M metagenome (GOLD analysis project Ga0247704, IMG submission 189042) | Soil microbial communities from hillslope of Landscape Evolution Observatory, University of Arizona, Oracle, AZ, United States - 4-1-W_N | ecosystem: Engineered > Artificial ecosystem >...
CCTCCTCCCCTCGTATCTGGCTGCCGCCGTGAAGAACCGCCGCTGGCGCCTGCTGCCGCTGACCCTCGCCTTCGCGGCGGGGATGGCGGTGATCCTGGTGCCCATCACCCTTGGGGTGCGGATGCTCGCCTCGGCCCTGACCCGCTATCACGTTCCCCTCTACCTCGCCGGCGGGGTACTGCTCCTCGGCTTCGCCGCCCTCGCCCTGTCCGGGCACAGCTGGAGCCTGCCTTCGTTCATAAGGGCGCCCGACCCCGAGCGGGGTGACAGCGCCGGGGTGTTCGCCCTCGGGGTGTTCTCCGGGATTGCGTCCTCCTGCTGCGCGCCCGTCCTCGCCGGCGTCATGACCCTCTCGGCCCTGTCCTCGTCGCCGGTCGGCGCCGGGCTGCTGGGCCTGGCCTATGTGTTCGGTATGACCTTCCCGCTGTTCGTGATGGCCCTGGCGTGGGACCGTTTCGACCTGGGCGAGCGCCGGCTCTTCCAGGCCCGCCCCCTGCACCTGCGGCTGGGCCCGTGGCGGTGGGCAACCAACAGCGTCAACGTCGCCGTCGCCGTGGTCTTCGCCGGCATGGGGACGATGGTCCTTTGGCTGGCGGCGACCGGCGAGACATCGTCGGCCCCTGGCCCTCAGCTGGCCATAGGCCGGGGACTCAGTCGCCTGTTCTCCTGGTTCGAGGGCGTGCTGGCGCCGGTCCCCGAGCCCGTCCTCGGTGCCGGCCTGCTCGCCCTGGCCGGCCTCTTCGTCGTCGCCGGGCTGCGCGATCGACGCCACCGTCCCGAAAGGAGCGCTCATGAGCACGACATCGCACCCGCCGCAGACGCGGGAAGCACACCGCCGTCCCACGCCTGCCACTAGGAAGGGACGCGCCGACCTGCGCCGGCGGGCCAGCCGCCGGAGATGGGGCTGGACGGCGGCGGCGATCGGGCTTGTCGCCATCGTCGTCGGCCTTCTCTCCGCCGACGGCCCGACGACGCGTCTGACCTCGGGGGCGGCACCGGACTTCGCCCTCCAGCGGACCGACGGCACCTCGGTGTCGCTCGCCGCCCTGCGGGGCAGGCCGGCGCTGCTGTACTTCAACGAGGGTGTGGGCTGTGACGTCTGCTTCACCCAGATGGTCGGCCTCGAAGCGGACAGAGCGGCCTTCGAGGAGGCCGGCATCCAGCTCGTGCCCATCGTCATGAACGGACTCGATCAGGTTCGTCCCGAGCTCCGGCGCTTCGCCATCACCACGCCCTACGCCTACGACCCGGGCGGCTCCGTCTCCCGCTCCTACGACACCCTCGGCAAGGGCCACCATGCCGAGCTCCCCGGGCACAGCTTCGTCCTCATCGGCGCCGACGGCACCCAGCGCTGGCGGGGCGACTACCCCGGGATGTGGGTTGACCCCGCGGAGCTGGCGGCCGCGGTCAAGGCGGCGTTGTGATGGGTACCGGTCTCCTCGCCTACCTGTCGTGGCGGGTCGACACGCACCGCTCCTTCCTCGGCATCCCGTTCTTCCCCCACGGCGTGCTGATCGCGGTTGGCTTCGTCATCGGCGGGCTCATCTTCGTCCGCTACTCCCGCCGGGCCGACGTCGCCGCCACCAGGGCCTGGGACATCGTCAGCGCCGTCGCGCTCGGCGGCCTGGTCGGGACCCGCCTGGTCTGGGTCGTGGGGAACTGGTCGCAGGTCGGATCGGTCGGCGAAGCGTTGAAGGTCTGGCACGGCGGCATGACCCTCTACGGTGGCATCCTCGGCGGCGTGGTGGCCGGCGTCGTCGCCGCCCGGCGGCGAGGGCTGCCTGTGCTGCGCCTGCTCGACTACGCCGCTCCCGCACTGGCTCTGGGCATCGCCCTCGGCCGGGCGAGCGATCTCATCATCGGCGACCACCTGGGCAAGGCGACCGGGATGCCGTGGGGCTTCCGCTATCTCGGGACGAACCCGCCGGGCGAGGCGCCGGCCCTGGGGGCCGTCGTGCACCCCGTGGCCCTCTACGACTTGCTGCTCGTCTCGGCACTGTTCGTCGTGCTCGTGGCGTTCCTGCGGTCGCCTCGGGCCGCGGGCTCGGCGGCGTTGGTCTTCGCCGGCTGGTACTCCGCCGAGCGCCTGGTCCTCGACTTCTTCCGTACCGACCCCATCCGCGTCCTGGGCTTGACCGGCACGCAGCTGGCGTCGGTCGGTGTCCTCCTCGCCGTAGCAGGGCTGCTCAGCCTGCGCAGTAGGCGGTTGGACTGTCCCCACATCTCTCACCCCATGGCCAGCGCCCGGTCGTGAACGATCGGTACACAGCACAGATTCGTTCGGGTCGTATTCCCTCGTGCCTCGCGCTCGTAAGGGCGATCATTCGGAATTGACGAAGCTCAATGTGGAAGTGGGTGCAGTCGTCTCCTGGTGCAGTCGTCTCCTGGAGGTGCTCCTCACTGCTGACCCGGCCCCCGACCTGCGTTGTGAAATGGAGGTAGCCTGCCCGCAGGCTGAGCAGCCAGCCCTTTGGGATGGCTGCCCCGTCTCCAAAGGGAGCCTGGACTTTCCGTTTTGCGGGTAGCTTCGGACCCCCCTCAGGCGAGGAGGTCCTGCCGTGTCGAGAAATCCGGCACGCAGGTTGGGGCAGCACCACAGTGACGAGGATGCGAGAGCGAGAGGCGACGACGCCTCGAAACCTGTCGACCCCCCTCGCCACGCCCCGAGCCCCGACGACGAGTACGTCGTGGCGTGGCAGCTCGAGGCCCTTGAAGAGAGCGGATGACACTCGACAACGGAGGACATCCGGCGGGGACGGGCGACAGAGATCGCCAACTCAACGCGTGGCGACCGCAGGCTCCATCCGTTGGTCATCCCGACTTCCGGCTGGCGATCAGCCGAGCGTTCGGCACGGTTATCGTCACCGTCCACGGCATGCTCGACCGAACCACATCCCAGGAGCTCGACGGGGTTCTGACCGACCTGATCGAAGGACAGGGAAACCTAGACGTGGTGGCGGACCTCTGGGACATGGAAGCCATCGAGGGCGAGTCCCTCGCCGTCCTCGACGTCGCCGCCGCCTCTGCGCGCGCGTGGGCGGCCATCTCACGCTCACCCGGCCGACTCTTGCAGTGCGTGAGCTGCTCGAGAGCGTGGGATTGACCGCGCTCGAACCCAATGGACGCATTCGTCGAGCCCTTGACCACTCGCGGAGAGCCTGACCAAGCCGATCGCGCACGCGGAGCTGTGGCTTCTCCAGCTCCGCCGCCAGCAGAGATCATCGGTGCCGAGCCGCCACGTAGCCGGTCCAGTCCCCGTCCGCAGCATGAACCCACCTCGCCGCCGTGCCCGGGTGCAGGCCGAGCAGATCGGCCAGGAAGCCCTGGCACCGGAAGGTCGGACCGACGGCGCCCTTGCTCTCACAGCGGCCGCCGATGGCCGTCTCTCGACGAACGTCCCCGAAAGGAAGGCGTAGATGGCGTTGATAAGGCTCGTTCCTGAAGACCAGGCGACCGCCAAGGTGGCCGCCCTGTACGAGGAGATCAAGTCCGACCTCGGGATCGACTTCGTCCCGAACCTCTACAAGGTGATGGCATCCAATCCGGATTACCTCGAAGCCAACTGGCGACGGGTCAAGGCCATCATGGTCGCGCCGGGGAGGCTCGATCGCCTGACCAAGGAGATCATCGCCGTCGCCGTCTCGGCCGTGAACACCTGCCACTACTGACTGGAGGTCCACACTTCCGCGGTGCGGAAGCTCGGATTGGACGACGAGGGCATCCTCGAACTCATGGCCGTCGTCGACCTCTTCAGCGGCTTCAACAAACTGATGGATGGCCTCCGGGTCGAGCCGGACGAAAAGCCCTGGTACGGCTGAGGGTGACGGGCAGTCGCCGTGCGCGACTACGGAGCCACCGTCATCAGCTGAGGGAGGAAGGTCCGACGCTCGCGCCGCCTTCACCAGCGCACGAGCCGGGAGATCAGCGCCGCCATCGCAGCCGTCTCCTCGTCCGATCGGGCCCAGGAGCTCAGCTCCCGCTCGGCCACGGCGGCGGCCACCGCATCGAGGGCACCCCGGACGGCGGCGACCTGGGTGAGGACATCGATGGCCGGCGCACCCTCGGCCACCATGTGGGCCACCCCCCGGACCTGGCCCTCGACCTTGTGGAGCCGGGCCGCAAGCTCCTCAGCCTCCAGTAATGCTGTGTGCATTCTCGCCTCCTCGGGTGAAGCGTCCGGGCATCGCCCGGAACTCGTCTCGGCAGTGCGTCGAGCAGAACCAGAAGGTCCGCCCGTCCAATTCCTGGTGCGGTCCGTCACCGGTCTCGACCGCCATGCCGCAGACGGGGTCGGTGGCCATGGCCGCCAGCTGGCGGAACTCGCCGTCCTCCAGCCACAGCACGCGGTCGGCGATCTCCTTGAGCCGCTGGTCGTGGCTGACGATGACGACGCTGCGACCGTCCTCGGTGGCGATCTGGCGCAGCAGCCGGGCGATCTCGTGCCCGTGGGCCGAATCCAGGTTGGCGGTGGGCTCGTCGGCCAGGATGACCGGCGGGTCGTTGGCCAGCGCCCGGGCCACGGCCACCCGCTGCTTCTCGCCGCCGGAGATCTGGTCGGGCCGGAAGCGCAGCCGGGCACCGAGGCCGAGCCGGGTCAGGAGCGCGGTGGCCCGCTCGTTGGCCGCCCGACCGGTCACGCCGGCCAGGTTGCAGGCCACCTCCACGTTCTCCACCACGTCGAGCGCGGAGAGAAGGTTGAAGTCCTGGAAGATGAAGCCGAAATGCCGGGCCCGCAGCGGTGGCAGGTCGCGCTCGGCCGCGGCGGCCAGGTCGACGCCGTCGACGGTGATCGAGCCCGACGTCGGGCGCAGCATGGCCCCCAGCATCAGCAGGAGCGTGGTCTTGCCGCTTCCCGACGGCCCCATGATGAGCACGACCTCGCCGGCGGCGATGTCGAGGTCGACGTGGCGCACGGCGGCGACGGCAAGCTCGCCCTGGCCGTAGGTCTTGGTCAGCTGGCGGACGGACACGGGGCTCATGACGCCCTCCTGAAGGCCGAAGCGGGGTCGACGGCCACGACCCGCCGCAGCGGGACCACCGCTCCGACCGCCCCGATGAGCAGAGCGGCGACGCCGGTGCGCAGCACGCTGGCGGGCGTGATGACGACGGCAATGGCGGGGTTGACCCGGCCCACGGCGGCGGCCATGGCGACGGCCAGGACGGCGGCCAGGGCCACGGCGAGCACGACGGACCACGCCGCTTGGGCGAGGACCACGGCGGCCAGGTAGCGGGTCCGCCCGCCCAGGGCCTTGACCACGGCGTGCTCGCGCAGCTTGGCCAGCGTAAGGCTGAACAGGGTCAGACCGATCACGGCCAGGGCGATGAGCAGGCCGATCGTCGACATGATGCGCATGACGTCGGCCGACATGTCCTTGACCAGCGACGCCTCCTCGGCGGCGAATCGCTCCTTGCTCTGCACAGTGTCCGCCGGCAGCGCGTCGGCGACCCGGCGGGCCAGCTCGCCGGAGCCGACGCCGCTCTTCGCGCCCACCAGCACGTAGGCGAGGGAGTTGCCGGCCCTGGCCGCGAAGTCCTCGGTCCCGATGAAGGCGACGGAGTTGGTGATCGTCGTTCCGCCCCGGAAGAGGCCGCTGATCCGGTAGGAGCCGCCGAGCAGCCCGATCGAGTCCCCCGCCCGCACGCCCAGGCGGCGGGCGGCGATCTCCTCGACGATGATCTCGCCCCGCCCGGGGACCCGGCCGGAGCTGAGCCGGCGGGGCCCGCCCCGCCCGGTGGCCGGGTCGTAGCCGATGACGTAGCTGAGCTGCTGGCGGCCGTCGGCGGCGACGAGGAAGGTGGTGGTGTAGCGGATGCCCTCGGCCCAGGCGACGCCGTCGACCTGTTGCACGCCAGCGACGGTCTCAGGCGCCAGCGCCGAGACCGACATGTGCATCGTCCGCACGTCGCGCTGCGACACGATCACGTCCGCGGGCGAGGAGCGCAGGTAGGCGGTGACCTGGCCCATGGCGCCGTCAAAGATGCCCTGGAGCATCAGCACGAGGAGGAGGGCGGCCGCCACCCCGCCGGCGGCGAGGGCGGCCCGGCGGCGGTCCTGAAACAGCGCCCGGCGGGCCAGGGGCACCCGCCGGCTCACGACGCGCTCCGGAAGGCGGCGGCCGGCTCCAGCGCGGCCAGGCGGCGGGCGGGGATGACGGCCGCCACCAGGGCCATGACCAGGGCGGCAGTGACGGCCCGGCCGGCGGCGCCGGCGGTGAGGACCACCGCGAACTGGGGCCGGGTGGCGTTGATCAGCGCCCGCCCGGCGACGAACAGCACCCCGCCGGCCACCAAGCCGAGAGCGGCCAGGGTCACGGTCTGGGCCAGGGCCAGGCCGACCATGCGCCGGCGGGTGGCGCCCATGGCCTTGACGATGCCGTACTCCCGGCGGCGCTCCACGATGGCGGTGTAGGCGGTGAGGGCGATGATCATCGTTCCCGCAGCCAGCCCGATCCCCACCATGAGGCGCAGCGGCGAGCCGAAGATACCGGTGGCGAAGGTCAGGTTGTTGGCCGAGACCTGGTCGCGGCCCAGCACGTTGAGGCCCTGGGCGCTCAGCCGCCCGGCGACGGCTCCTGGATCGGCGGTGCCGACCAGGACGAAGCTGGTCTTGTCGGGGGAGGCGGTGAGCTGGTCGAGGGCGGCATGGGTGACGAAGGCGTAGGAGAGCATGAACCCGCTGCTGTGCGACAGCCCCACCACCCGCAGCGAGCGGCCCATTACCTCGAGGCGATCGCCGATGCCGATGCCGTGGCGGTCGCCCAGGACGGTGTCGATGGTGACCTCGTCGTCGGCCGCCGGCGCTCGTCCGGCTGCCATCGACCACGGGCCGCCCCGTTCGCCGGGAACGGAGCCCACCAGGTAGGCCGCCACCTTGCGGGCGTGGAGCTGGAGGATGACGTAGGCGGTGCGCACTGGTGTGGCCCAGGCCACGTCGGGGTCGGACCGAACGGTATCGAGGGTGCGGGGGGGCAGCGTGCCCGCACCGGCGGTCAGGTCCCGCACGCCGGGCTGCAGGACGTAGAGGTCGGCGCCCGAGCGCTGCGAGTACACGGTGGCCTGGCCCTGGAGGCCGGCCCACATCCCGTCCAGGAGCAGGATCAGCATCACCGCCAGGCCGACCCCGACCACGCCCGCGCCCAGGCGCCTACGGTCGGCCAGGAGATTGCGTCGGGCCAGCGGGACTCGGCCCGACACCTCAGGCTCCGAGCGTCCAGGTTGCGGTGACAGGGCCGGGCAGGCCACCGAGGTTCAACACGGCGCTGCCCTGGGCCGGACCGGCCGGGGCGAAGCGGACGGTGCCCTCCCGGTGATGGCCGCTGGGACCGTCGCCCGACCAGCTCGCCCCGGTCCACGGCGCGCCGGCCACGGTGAGGGTGGCGATGCGGGCGACGTCGAAGTCCAGGTCGACCGAATGGGTGTCGAAGACGACCTTGAACTCCGCGCCGGTGGCATCGATGCGAACGGGATCGAGCTTGACAGTGATCGCTCCCGCCTCGACCGTCTTGGTCGCCAGTGCCGGGGCCGAGGATTGCGCGGGCTCCCCGCTCGAGGTGTCCGGGGAAGCCGTCTTGGCGTTGCCGCCGCAGGCCACGCCGGCGAAAGCCAGAGCGCCGACCGCCACGACGATCAGGAAGCGGCGCATGCCAGGACCTCCTCGTGCTCGATCTCCTTCGCAGAGGAAGGGAAACGGCGCAGGCGACGAACGGCCACCGCCACGCCGGCGACGTTGACGGCGAGGCCGGCGAGCATGAACACCACCCGACGGTCATACAGGAACGTCGCCGCCCCACTGGCGCCCAGGAAGGGGGCCAAGTCGGCGATGTGGTGGGCGCAGCAGGCCACCATGCCGGCCGCCGAGCCCGCCGAGCCGGAGCCGCCGGCCACCATGGAGGCCCGGTGCAGCCGGTGGCGGCGGCGCAGCTCGGCCATGAGGCCCACCTGGACGCCGAAGCCGGCGATGATCGGCGCCAGCAGGTATCAGTCCTGGCGGGCCTGGTCGGCGAGGTGGCCCGCCGAGCCCGAGGCGAAACCGACCACGACGGCGTAGAAGGCGATGAGCCCGACCGCTCCGAGAGCGCCGGCGCGTACCGAGCGGCGAGTCACCGTCCCTCGCCCTCCCGGGCGCCGGTGGTGGGCTGCTCGTGGGCCTGGTCGCCGTGGCCGCCGTGCATGCCCTTCATCATGAAGACCATCATCAGCGGGCAGGCCAGGACGACGAGGGCGATCGGCACGTAGGCGAGCACGGGCACGCCGAGCGCGGCGGCCACGGCCAGGGCGGCGATGAGGATCACGGCCGGTCCGACGAAGCGTTGGTAGTTCATGTCCATCTCCTTGGGTGGGGTGTTGATGTGATCATCCGCCCCGGGGGCTCGCCCGCCATCCGTCCCGGGTACGGAATGTTCTGCGGCGGAGTACGGAGCCGGCGCCCGTCCTCGCTACGGTTGGCCGATGTCCCCGGCCGAGCGCGAGCCGCAGCGCACCGCGGTGCTGGTGCGGGCTGCCCTGGCCCTGGCCAGCGAACACGACCTCGAGCAGGTGCTGGGCCGGATCGTGGCCAACGCAGCCGAGGTGGCCGGCGCCCGGTACGCGGCGCTGGGCATCTACGACGCCGAGGGGGAGATCATCCGCTTCCTCCACCACGGCCTGGACGAGGCGACGGTGGCCGCCATCGGCCAGCTCCCCCGGGGGCGGGGCCTGCTGGGCGAGGCCATCGTGGCCGCCGGGCCGGTCCGCTCCGACGACATCGCCGCCGACCCCCGGGCCGCAGGGTTCCCACCTCACCACCCGCCCATGCGGACCTTCCTGGGCGTGCCCGTGGTCGGCGGGGGCCGGCGCTGGGGGAACCTCTACCTCACCGACAAGGAGGACGGCCTGCCCTTCAGCGAGGAGGACGAGCACCTCGTCGTCGCCCTGGCCGCCTTCGCCGCAGCCGCCGTCGAGAGCGCCGAGCTGGTGGCCGTCGAGCGCGAGCGGGCGGCGGCGGTGGCCGAACTGACCGCGGCCCGGGAGCGCGAGCGGGCCGGCGCCGACCTGATGGCCCGGGTCATCGACGCCCAGGAGGCCGAGCGGGCCCGGGTGGCCCGCGACCTCCACGACGACATCGGCCAGGCCTTGACCTCGGTGCTGCTGGGGCTTCGCCTGGTCGAGGGGGCGGTCAGCGCCGGCGGTCAGCCCGAGGCCGTGCGGGAGCGGCTCGAGGAGGTGCGCACCTTGGTCGCCGACGCCCTGGGCAGCGTGCGGCGCCTTGCCTTCGATCTCCGCCCCACCGTGCTCGACGACGTGGGCCTGGTCGCCGCCCTCGAGCGCCTGGTGGCCGACAGCGCCGCCCGTCACGGCCTGGCCGCCCGCCTCGACCTCGACGGACTCGACGCCGACCGCCGCCTGGCGCCCGAGCTGGAGACCGTCGTCTACCGGATCGTCCAGGAGGCACTGACCAACGTGGCCCGCCACGCGGCCGCCACGGCCGTGGAGGTGCGGGTGGCGGCGGACACCGCCGCGGTGCACGGCGAGGTGACCGACGACGGCAGGGGCTTCGAACCCGGCCCCGTGGCCTCCTCGCTCGGTTTGGCCGGCATGCGGGAGCGGGCCGCTCTCGCCGGTGGGCGGCTCGAGGTCGCCTCGGCCCCCGGCGCCGGCACCCGGGTGGCCTTCGAGGTGCCCCTTGCCTAGCAGCGGGGTGATCCGGGTGGCTCTCTGCGACGACCACGCGGTAGTGCGCAGCGGGCTGCGCCGCATCCTCGACGCCGAGGCGGACCTGGAGGTGGTGGGCGAGGCGGGCACTGCCGAGGCCGCGGTCGAGGTCGCCGCCAGGGTGCAGCCCGACGTGTTCGTCATGGACGTGGGCCTGCCCGATGCCAGCGGGATCGTCGCCACCGCCCGCGTCCGGGCGGCCAGCCCCGGCACCCGGGTCGTGGTCCTCACCGTGCACGACGACGTCGCCTACCTCCGCCGGGCCTTCGACGCCGGCGCCGACGGCTACCTGGTCAAGGACGCAGCCGACGTGGACCTGGTCCTCGCCGTGCGAACGGTGGCCGCCGGCCGCCAGTACGTCCACCCCACCCTCGGCGCCCAGCTCCTGGCGCCCGCCGGCGCAGGCCCGCAGCTGCGGGGGCCGGGTGGCGAGCTGTCGGAGCGGGAGATCGACGTCCTGCGCCTGGTGGCCCTGGGCCGCACCAACGCCGCCATCGCCGAGGAGCTCTACATCTCCGTACGCACCGTCGAGACCCACCGGGCCCACATCACCCAGAAGCTTGGGGCCCGCTCGCGCGCCGAGCTGGTGGACGCCGCCCGCCGGGCGGGCATCCTCGACGACGAGGCCCAGCCGTAGTCGCTGATCCGTAGGCAACCGCAGCCG
>Ga0247704_1000558_pt1 | contig 10332 bp, 12 predicted proteins | sample 41W_NmetaG_FD_189042 | JGI IMG/M metagenome (GOLD analysis project Ga0247704, IMG submission 189042) | Soil microbial communities from hillslope of Landscape Evolution Observatory, University of Arizona, Oracle, AZ, United States - 4-1-W_N | ecosystem: Engineered > Artificial ecosystem >...
GGACGCGCCGGGACCGTCGGCCCGCCCGCCCCCGTCGCCTGTCCGCCGCCGGCCAGGACCCGGGCCAGGCGGTCCCAGGTCATGTAGGGCAGCCCGGCCAGGGCGACGGCGTACGCCCACGCCGGGAGGTGGCCGCTCACGACGCCGCCTGGAGGGCGTCGACGTCGGTCCGCAGCTCCAGGGCGGAGCAGAGGTGCTCCTCCCCCACCTCGCCGGTGACGCCTTGGAGGTCGGCGACGGTGCGGGCGACCCGCCGGACCCGGTGGAGGCCGCGGGCGCTCAGCGTGCCCGACCGGAGCCGGAACTCCAGGATGCGCCAGGCACCCGGGGACAGCGGGGCCACCTCGTCCAGCCGGCCGGCCGGGATGTGGGCGTTGGCCCGGACGTCGCGGAGCACGGCCAGGTCCCGGGCGGCGGCGACCCGCTCGGCCACCGCCGCCGTGGACTCGCCGGCGGGCCCGCCCAGCAGCTCGCCCACCTCGGGCCTGGACACCGGGACGCGCAGGTCGAAGCGGTCCAGCAAGGGGCCCGACAGCCGCCGGGCGTAACGGGCGCGGGCGGCGTCGCTGCACCGGCACGACCCCGGTGGGCCGCCCTGCCCGCACGGGCACGGGTTCATGGCCGCGACGAGCAGAAAGCGGGCCGGGAAGGTGACGCTGGCCCGGGCCCGGCACACCCGGACGACGCCCTCCTCCAGGGGCTGGCGCAGGGCGTCGAGGACGGGAGCCGCGAACTCGCCCATCTCGTCGAGGAAGAGGACGCCGTTGTGGAACGGGGGGCCTCTATGTCGCTAGAGGAGCGGGGCCCCCTCTCTCCTCTTCTATATGCGCGCATCCGCGTGTTGAGGACCAGCTGGACGCCACGGACGGATCGTCCGACCCGGCAACGCCGGTCTCCGCACGGGTCGCCCTATCGCCTTCCTGGGTCGCACCGCCATAGGGGCCGATCGACCACGGCGGGCAGCCGCCTCCGCGGGTGACCGAACCGTTACGGGCGCTCGTAGCGCTGTACTGCGCCGGTTCCGAGCGGGTCGGCCGTTCCTTCGTCGGGTTTGCTTGAGCACGTCGGCGACGTCGTTATCGAGCGCCTGCTCGGCTGGCTCTCCGCCACGGCGGAGCTGTCGCCTCGACGCCAGCGGCGCTCACGTTCTGGGCGGGATCACATCAAAACGGAACGGCGCAGAACGGCAGCTATGGGCCGGGCTCTTCATCTCGGACGTAGAACAACCGTCAATAGTCCTCGGGCCCGTCGGCAGCCACGTGCATGTCCCGGCGTGCTTACCCCTCTGCCGACAGGAATTCGTCAAATGTTGGATGGCCGGGTAGATCTGAGAATCCTAGCGAACCGTGGTAGAGGGGAGCATTCGTGATAAACATGCGCCCATAGAGGTGAGTGGAAGTCTCCTCCGCTGCCTCGGCTGACCCGCACACGATCATCGAAGCGCGGACCCGCTTCCAGAAATCGCCGAGGAGCTCTATGAACGGTAGCTCCGTAGCTCGCCACCCGATCACCAGCACTCGGTCCGCGTCTTCGAGAGCGGAGCGCATCGCCGCAATATGCTCGTCGGGACACTCAAAAAGCTGCTTCCTCTCTATGGGAACTGCGAGGGCTGGGACCGTGTCGTCGCCCTGATTTCCAACATTCCAATCCTTGCGAACCAGGAACTCCGGAGTAGGAGCATAGGAAACGGGGTCACGGATCAACATCGAGCGTTGCGGAAGCGGCCATGGGCCAGGGATCTTAACGGGGTGGCCCCAGCTAATTGAACCGTGCAATTTGACGACCCGTAGAGACTCGTGCCTAATAAAGTCCTCGAGAGACACGAGCGGCGTACGGAGCTCATCCTCAATGGCTCGTTCGAGCATCGTGTCGTAGTTAAACGTTACGTATAGAACGCGCTCGTCGGTCTCGCGGCACCAGCGCGCCAGGCGGCCAACGAGCCAATGGTAATTCGTCGCGCCAGCCGACTGCTTGTGCCATTGTTCCGCACACTCGGCGATCACCTCACGGAGGTAATAGCGCACCGCGAGGAGCTGCGAGGCGATCACTGCATCGTTCTCTCCGAGACTCGCGATAAGATCGAGCTCCCGTTCCAGCGGTCGTCCTTCAGCAACGGCACGTCGAAGTTGAACGACCAGGCCGCGACACTCTGGATATCGGTTGAGAACGGAGATGAATGGCATTCGGTTATCGAAGAGGTCCTGGGCTAGGGGCGGTTGAAATTCCATATTCCGCATCCCGAATGGTATTGCTCGGTCCACGTCGACCGAGTCAAACGAGGCCCCAGCACCCAGGATGACCAGAAGCACCAGATCATCCTCCCAGCATTGCTGGGCCCGTGCGGTGATGGCTGCCTGAGCCGCCGCGGCCGTATGCCCCGAGGACACTGGGCGGGCGACAGCCTGGCTGCGCACGACAGAATGGCTGGTCAGCGCACGAGTTGGCTCGCGACCTAGCGAGAGCGCGTCGCGCGCCCGGCCGTGCGTGACGCGTCCTGCACACACCATGTCTTCCGGCGAACCATCGGGTGCGCATCGGATGCCAAGGTCTCGACCGAGTTCCAACCTGTCGGTCAGGCTCCGACCTGAAGCGAGAACCACCCACTCCGGCAGGAGAACATGGCGACTTCGCAGCGACCTCGACGACGATAATCCGAGAAGCGCGGGCAGCCGCTTCGCGAGCCACCTCGCCGGATACCTCGCTCCAGGCTGGCATGCCTGGGGCTTCAGGTAGTGGTTTAGCAGGTAGCCAGATCGTGCGTCGCTGAACCGAGCGGAGCCCGTCCCGAACATTCCCCCCGAAGTCCGGGCTCGACGCGATCCGCTGGGAGGGCGCTGGAGGAGGGGCGCCGCCAGCGGTAGGCGCGCCCTGCCCCCGATAACGCCGCCGCCAGTCCGATTTGCGGGCAACCAGAGGTCTGCCTCGATCCCGCCCGGTACCGGCACGGACATCGCGCTCTATGACGTCGCCGCCGGTTTGGCTCTCGTCCGGTTCTACGAGGAACGGGCGATTCCCGCCCGACGCAGCACCGACGGTGGTACGCCCGCGTCCCGCCAGGCGGGGTAGGTGATACCGCGCCGAGCGCCGTACTCGGCCGCTGCGGCGACGAAGGCCTGTTCCAGCGGCGCCATATCGACGCCGTTGCCGTCCATACCGGCCAGCTCGCTCTGCAGGTCCATCCGCTCCTGGGTGAGATGGAGCCGTTCGACAGCGTCGGCGCGCTGCAGGCGTTCCTCGACTGCTTCGAGGCGGCGCTCGACTGACTCCCGTGTCCGCTTGCGGCCGCGGCGCGGTCGGTGCTGCTCCAACGCCTCGAGGTACCGGCGCACCGCTCGGCCCTGCTCGCGTCCGAGAGCGAGGGCCGCCTTGTGCTCCTCGCTCATGGACGAACGCTTCGGCGCTCGCTTCGGTGGTGCAGCCTTCTTCGCCATCGCTCCGTCCCCAGTCTCGGCTCGTCATCTTTGCGTCAGTAAGTAAACACCGACGGCGGGAGCGCTCGGCGGATGGCAACGCCGCCCCGGCGAGCGGTAGGCGGCGGAGGACCCGCCACGGGAGCAGGTAGACGGGTGGGCGCAGGTCGACCCGACGGCAGATGGAGGGGCGAGGACTCCGCTCGTGCCCGTCGCTGCGAAGGCGAGATATAGCGGGACCGTCGGGCGTCCGCCAAAGCCATCTCCGCGCGTCCCGCTCAATGGCGCTCGGCGCGACCTGCACCGCGCTCGTGCGCCAGCCGGTCAACGTCTGTTCTCCTCACGTAGCGAACCAGCCGTCCGTCGCGGGCACGGCGCACCTCAACGAACGGCTGTCCAACGGCGGCGAGCCAACGCCAGACCGTCGCCGGCGACACGCCGAGGCTCTTGGCTGCCTCCCGAAAGGTGACGAGCTGTTCGTCGGGCCCGGCAACCGTGGGGCCCCAACTGCGTCGCCTCGGGCGTATTCGCTGACCGTCGATCCAAGCATCGAGGTCCGCGGCGGACACGCGCACGGCGTCGTCCTCGCCAGCCAGCGGACCGACGGGATCAACTTGGCACTCACCCAGTCGCGGATCGTCCTGGGCGCCATGCCGAGCCTTTCAGCGACCTCAGAGATGGTGAGGAGTTGCTCGTCCTGCGCCACGGGCGCACCGTAAGTCGGGGGCAAAGGCCGGCGCATGAGCATGAGCCGATGGGCGCTCCCGCCCGGTCAACGAACCCCTCTGTGCTCGCCGCTGCGACCCCGTCTGCAGGACAGGCCAGCGTGACGCTCACGACCTCGGCATCCCTGCCGGAGATCGAGACGCGTCGACGGGCGTCGGTCAGATTGAACTCCGGCGCCTTACTCGTCAGCGCACTCGCGCGGTACACAGGGGGGCGGCTCGTGGCCGGGATCTTCGCGCGGCCAAGATGGCGGAGGGCGTGTTCAGCGAATCATGAGATCCGATGCCGAAGTCCCACGGACACGACTGGGTCGGCGTTCCCGAAGCTGCCGCCTACCTGGGCATCATCCAGCACACGTTGTACCGCATGATCGACAAGGGGCAACTGCCCGCCTACAGGCTCGGAGGTGATCGGCCTGCGCTGGGACGACTTCGAGGCGTTCATCGAGGCCTGCCGCGTTCGGCCGGGCGACCTGTACCACCTCTACCCGCACGACGTCCCAGACCACCTCCGAAAGCGTCGTCGTCGACGGCCAGAACTCCAGGAGTGAGCCGCTTCCCACCGTCGACGCCGTGGGGACCAGTCTCGTCGCGCCCATCCGTCCGGTACGGGGCGCTCTGCGCTCCTGCCACGGCTCGGCAGCGGTCCGCCTCGCGAGCGTTACCGGGCGGTCGAGTCGCAGCACTGCGCCGGATATCGGGTGACCGTCAGGCCCTGTCGCCGCCGGGGGAGCGACCGGTACGGGATCCGGCCGGCCTGGGATACAGAGCTCGGGCTTCGATAGTGGGACGCTATGGGCGGTACGGCTTGGGACTGCCGCCAGCATGCTGACCGAGGCTTCTACCGGCCCGCCGTGCACCAATACGTGCTATCCGGGGCACGGAGCCATAGCCTGTACGGGAAGCCCGAGGCGTCTATCTGACATGCCCTATTCCAGTTCACTGCCGTGTGAACGAAGATCCATCCGACTCGACCTGCGTGGGCCATATAGCGGCATTGCGCGCTCATGTGGTTCTGCGGCCGCGACCTTGGCGTGACGACCCTGTCGAAGTAGACCTTGTAGCCGTCGACAAACGGTCGCTTCGTGTTTCATTCGCCCCAGGCATTGGCTGCGTACGTGAACCGGATGGCCTTCGCTGGGGACGCTAGGCCGACTACTACGCATACGGCGAGCGTCGAGACGACAAGGGCACGACGGACACCGCCGTACTTATCGCGTTGACGGATGACCTGAGACTGCATGGGTGCCTCTCTTCCTACGTTCCACTCCGAATCAAGGATCGCATAGACGTGGGTCTGGTAAATAGCGCCCAAATCCTTGGAAATCCCTGGACCTCCTGATGTGACGGCCGGCATCGACTGGCGTGTACGTGCGCCGGCACCGAACGCGACTCGGCCAACGTACGGAGCGACCTAGGACGCCGGTCGGGGATTAACCCGACTCGAATTGGACAGTGGTACGACGTTACCTTGGTCTACTCTGGACACTAGTGTCGTGCCCGTGACTCAGGGCGCAGCGCACGAACTGGCCGCCGAGCTGAAGCTCCTCATCCGTCTTGCTCCAAAGCGGTCCACCGACCTAGCAGGACGCATTCCAGCGCTCTGTGAGTTATACGCGGTCGAATCGCAGCGGATCGCAGACGACGCGACGAAGGTGCGGTTCGTCGTCCATAGGCTGATCCCCGAGTACCTCGAGCGGCTTCCCGCTGGACGCGACTGCCTCGCAATCAGGGAACTCTTCGCATGGGATGCTCCGAGCGGTGAGGCTCGGTCTCTGGCAAGTCGATACACCTCGGCGTCGCGTCACCTGCTCACTAGTGCCAAGGACTTTGCGCGTCGCCAAGAAGGACGCCTTCTTCTCGAATGCGCCCGGCATTTTCTCCGCTTCGACGATTTGGACATGATCAAGGCGGCACAGGAAGGCCCGGAACAAGCACCGCTCGTTGACAGATCAGGATTGAACCCCCTGGCACAGGTTCTTTGGAGTCGCGCGGTCGAGGAGCAAGAGCGTCGAGTGGCGGCCATTAGAGAGGGCGAAGTTGACCTTCGAGATCAAGCTGAAGTTCTCGGCATGCTCGTACCCCTTACGGACCTAGCCACCCGCACGGTCCACGCAGTCGACCAGACAAGACTAGAACGGTGGTTCGGTGACTACCGGTTGAGACGGTACCTCAGAATGCAGATGAAGCGTGCGGCTAACGGTGAGTTACAAGTAGAGCGGATTCGCGTAGTGCGGGAGCGAGAGGTCCAAGACGCGCGGGACCGGAATCTTCTCCGTGAATTTATGCGAATACATAGGCAGGCAGGCGCCGAGCTGTATCTTTGTCCTGAGCACGCTCTTACTGGCTTCTCGACTGACTTTAACGACCGGCTCATTATGGTCTTGATAGATTCAGAGGCTGTCCCAGCCTGCATGGTTAGTGAACTCGATGACCGGGGGTATATACGGCGGTCTACCGTGTATTTGAGGAGCTCAGAAAGAGTCAGGAGGTACCTGACGGACTTTCGAGAAATCGCTCGGCATGTGGCTGACCTCGACGAGGCAGGCGACGGAGTGGAGGCTGTACTCGAGCGGCACGACGATCCGCCGCTAGCTGCGACGCCGCCAACGGAGAGTCAAAGCCCTTGGTGGCCGCTGGGAGCACCAACATGACGTTCGTGAAACGCTTGCCCTCGCCTGCTTCCAAGTGTCGTGCGCCGCGGTTCCAAGCAGCGAAAGCACTCGCCGCACACGCGAGAGCGCTCCGCTGGCTTGCAGAAGTGGCGCCCTGTCTCCCGCAGAGCGTCCATACCAGACGTGCCCGATCGCTGCCGCTCCTCCGGCATCGATCAGCCGTCGGACGGGCCGCCCGACTGCGGCACGTTCTGCGCGCCCCGAATTCGGCACCTGAGGGGCGCAAGCTAACGCCCAGTCACGGACCAACCCGTACCTCGCGACGCTGAATCTCTGCAAAGGCAGACCAAGCGGCTTCGAACGCCTGCTCGTTGACGTCCGACACGGTAAAGTCGTCATCGAGCCCGATCATCGCGGGCGGTAGCGTCCCAGCCAGCACCTTGGCCGCCTTTAGGGCATCCACCGAGCCGTACGTGTTGATGTCATTCAGGGATCGCTGAAATTCCGCACGCGCAGCGTGGTACTCGCCGCCTTCTTGGGGGCAATCTGCGGGCTGCTTGCCCTCCCGATCACATTGGGTTAGGCGCTCAAGCAAATCATGTACCTGGACCCCATAGCCATTGGCGGCCTGAAGAAAGCGCTCGTAGATCTCAGAGCGCTTGACTCGTTGCTCTGCGCGATCTGCAGCTTCGATGGAGCGATCAACACCGTACCGACTAGTATAGACACTTACGCCGAGTGCGGCGACGGCGACCACTAGCCCCGCGATTCCTATCAGCCGACCAAGCAGATCCCTCTCCCTGCTCATGGTTCAACCTTACTGAGGCTGTGCTCCGGCACGTCGCAAGGGTGGGACGCGGCCTCCGGGCCACCGGATGGATCGGCGCCGTCGCGCGAGTACGGCACCGGGGCGGTGCGCGGTAATGACACCGCCGTCGACCTGGAAGGCGACACCTGCCCGATCGGGAACTCGCGCTCCTGTGCCGCCGCCATAACGGGGGCACGTCCGCCGCCGTCATCCTTGGTCGGCGGCCACGTCCGCGTCCCGGTACCGCTGGAGCCAGGCTGGGAAGTCTTCAAGGTTCCGCAGCACCACATCAGCACCGGCCTTTGCGAGTTCCCGAGACGAGTGTCCGCCAGTGGGCACCATCACAGCGATGGCGCCGCCCTCCCGGGCTGCGATGACATCAGCGAGATGATCTCCGACATACACGTGCGCCCCGTGCTCGCGCAAGGTGTGACCCTTCGCCGCGCCGTAGCGCCACCCGACCACCACATCCACGTCGAGGTTGATCGCGGCCAGGCTCTCCCGGGCGTGCGGCTCGTACTTGGCGGTGACCACGACGACCGTTCCGCCGAGGTCGCGGACCGCTTGGACCGCGGACCGCGCTCCGGGCATCGCCTCGGTCGTGGCGACGCCCACGGTCCCGAAGAGTTCTCGGTATCGCCATGCCGCGCCGTTGATGTCATTGGCGGGGAGCCACCGGGCGAGCACGGTCTCAAGAGGCGGGCCGAGATGGTCAACGACCCACTGCACGTCGATGCCGGCGCCTACCTCACTCTCCAGTGCCGTCATGGCTGCTTCGACCCCGCGTCGAGGGTCGATGAGCGTCATATCCAGGTCGAAGCCCACCACCAGCCGGTCAAGTCTCACCGCACGCGATGATGCACGGATCTAGTGCGTGCCGACCATCCGGTTATCCGCCGATCCGCTCGGTGAGGCTGATGCGACGCCTGTGGCGCTCGACCGGCCTCCCCAGAACGCCGGCTCCAGGGACGCGCCTCGATGCCGCGTTCCGACGGGGGCCGATGTCGTACCGGCGCCTTCGCGCCGCGCCACGAAGGTGCGTCGCCCGGGCATGGCCGGCTCTGGTCGACCCCATCCTTGACTCGAGGCCATCATCTTCCGCGACGCGCGCCCTAACGCGGCGACCGTCGTGTGCCAGGCTGCGCGTCATGGGCGTCAGCTCCTCGGCTCCGATGACCAAACCGGAGCTCGCCAAGCGCATCGGTGAACGGTGCCGACTGACAGGCCAGTTCCGCCTCCGCTCTGGTTTGGTGTCTTCGTCGTACTTCGACAAGTACCTCTTTGAGTCCGACCCGGTGCTCCTCGATGCCGTGGCCGCCCACCTGGTCGATCTGCTCCCGCCTTCGGCCGAGGTCCTCGCCGGCCTCGAGCTCGGAGGTGTGCCCGTCGCCACCGCACTGTCGCTGCGGACGGGATTGCCCGTGGCCTTCGTCCGCAAGGCGGCGAAGCCGTACGGAACGGCGAAGCTGGCCGAGGGCGCTGAGATCGTCGGCCGACAGGTCGTGGTCATCGAGGACGTAGTGACCACCGGAGGCCAAGCCGCCGCCTCCGCCGGCGAGCTTCGAGACCGGGGTGCTTTGGTCGACACGGTGGTGTGCGTCGTCGACAGGAGCGACGGACAACACGCCGTGCTCCACGACGCAGGACTCGACACGGTGGCGCTGTTCTCGTCCGACGAGCTGGCTTGACGCTCGTCCGCCGTCACCCAGAGGTGGAGTCGACGCGCCCGACGAAGCCGAGAAAGCGGCTTCGGGCCGTCGCCCGGCATCCGACGACGAAGGCAGGCGCGTAGTGCCGGAGATCGCGGTCGGCACCGATCACCGCTAGCGCCGCCTCCAGGCCGATCTCCCACAGCTCGTCGGGGCACTCCAGATCTGTACCGGTTGCCGACGCGATGTCCCAGGTGTGGGCCAGGACGTCGACGAGGTTGCATCCGGCGGCGAGATCGGCGGAGAAGGTGGCGAACGGAAGATGGCATCGCCGGGCCGAGTTCGTGGTCACCCATACGGCATGCGCAGCTTCAGCAGCAGCTCGCAGGGCGGCGCGGTGATCGGCTCCAACCAGGTCACCGGAGCGAGGATGCGGGTGGTCCGTGACGCCAGATGCGAAGTCGGCGAACTTGAGCGTCACACCGAGGGAGTGGTTCATCACGTCGCGCACCGACCATCCCGGGCAAGGAGACAGAGCGCCGAGCTGCCACGGCTGGACTGCCTCCCCGACCTGCACCTGGGCGGCGAGCGCCCGCAGGAGTGATTCGACGTAGGCCAACTCAGGAAGGATGCCGCCAACGCCAACCGCCTGCATGGCTCGGCGGCACGTGTAGAGGCGGTCACCGGTTCCAAAAGGCTCGTACGCGGGGCGGCGGTGACGTTCACTGGCGCCGCGGCGGGGCGTACTCCTCTCCGGCGGGGCGACGCCGGTCGATCGACAAATGCGCTCTCGATTGGCGCATCAGGGCTGTGCCTCGCGGCCTGACCGTTCGAGGGGCGCGCCAGCAGCGACCGGTATCGCCGGTGGAATCGGTTGACGCGGCCCATCCGGGAACTGGTGGTGCGGCTCGGGTCGCTGGGCCACCGCCGCCAAGAGCGTCGGAGACGGCGAGCGAGCGGTAACGCCCCTGCCGGAGATACCGGTCGCCGGCGGCCGGCCCCGTTGCACTCACCGGTGGGCGAGGTCGACCATGACGGGGCGATACAGGCGGTCTGGCAAGGGGAAGCGCAGTCCTGTCCGGCGGCCCAAACAGCGGAAACTCCGGTGGGCACACCAGGAACCGG
>Ga0247704_1000559_pt1 | contig 10314 bp, 7 predicted proteins | sample 41W_NmetaG_FD_189042 | JGI IMG/M metagenome (GOLD analysis project Ga0247704, IMG submission 189042) | Soil microbial communities from hillslope of Landscape Evolution Observatory, University of Arizona, Oracle, AZ, United States - 4-1-W_N | ecosystem: Engineered > Artificial ecosystem > Mesocosm...
CGGACGTGCAGCGCGCCCACGGACGCGGTGAGTACTCGGGCTTCGCCGTCAACGTGCCGGCCGGCGAGGGTCGCCGGCACGTGTGCGTCTACGCCATCGGCGCCGGCGGCGGCGGCAACACGCACCTGGGCTGCCGCGACGTCGTGGTGCCGCGGCGCCCGATCGGTGTCGTGGACAGCGTCGAGGTCGTGCCGGGCGGGGTGCGCGTCACCGGGTGGACGCTCGACCTCGACACCCCGGCGCAGAGCACCCGCGCTCACTTCTACGTCGACGGCGAGGGCGCGGCGAGCGCGACCGCCGACCGCCCGCGGCCCGACGTCGCCCGCGCCTACGGCGTGCCGGAGGCGCGCGGCTACAGCGTCGTCGTGCCCGCCGGCAGCGACATCTGCAGCTTCGCCATCGACACCACCGGCACGGCCGCGCACCGGCTGCTCGACTGCCAGTCGCCGACCGGCGGCTGACCCCGCGCGGACGTCCGGCTGCTCCCGCCTACGGCCGGACGTCCGCGGTCGGCAGGTCGGACGGGGAGTCGCCGAGCGGCCCGGCTCCGCGCACCTGCAGCACGCGCAGCACGCGGTACACGACCACCGCCGCGAGCGAGCCGATCGCGATGCCCTCGAGCGTCACGTCCCCGTGCGTGAACCGGTAGTTCGCCGCGCCGATCACCAGCGCCACGGCCGCCGTCAGCAGGTTGACCGGGTCGCGGAAGTCGACCCGCGACTCGACCCAGATGCGAGCGCCGAGCACGGCGATGAGCCCGTACAGCACGGTGGTCGCGCCACCGAGGACACCGCCCGGGATCGCCGCGACCGCCGCGCCGAACTTGGGGCAGAGCCCGAGCGCCACGGCGACCCCGGCGGCGACCCAGTACGGCGCCGTGGAGTACACGCGCGACGCCGCCATGACGCCGATGTTCTCGGCGTACGTGGTCGTGCCCGAGCCGCCGAAGGAGCCGGCGACCGCCGTGGCCAGGCCGTCGCCGACGAGAGCGCGGCCCATCGAGCGGTCGAGGTCGGTCTCCGTCATCGCCGCCACGGCCTTGACGTGGCCGACGTTCTCGGCCACCAGCACCAGCACCACCGGCAGCATGAGCAGCGTCGCGCGCAGCGTGAACGAGGGTGTCTCGAACTCGGGCAGGCCGACCCACGCCGCCGACTCGACGCCGGACCAGTCGACGTCGCCGCGCACCGCCGCGAGGCCGTACCCGACGAGCACACCCAGCACGATCGACAGCCGGCCGAGCAGCCCGCGCGACGCGACCGTCACGACCAGGACGACGGCCAGCACCACGGTCGCGACGAGCGGGTCGGTCGCGTACGACGTGAACGCGACCGGCGCGAGGTTGAGGCCGATGAGCGCGACGATCGCGCCAGTGACCACGGGCGGCAGCAGCCAGTCGAGCGGACGGACGCCGACGACGTGCACCAGCGCGCCGACGAGCGCGAGCAGGACGCCGGCCACGACGATGCCGCCGAGCGCCGCGGGGATGCCGCCGTCGCTCTTCGCGGCCAGCACCGGTGCGATGAACGCGAACGACGAGCCGAGGTAGGACGGCAGCCGGTTGCGCGTGACGAGCAGGAACAGCGCGGTGCCGACGCCGGAGAAGAAGATGGTCGTGGCCGGCGGGAACCCGGTGAGCACGGGCACGAGGAAGGTGGCCCCGAACATCGCGAGCACGTGCTGGCCGCCGATGCCGAGCGTGGCCGGCCACGGCAGCCGCTCGTCCGGGCGCACGACCTCGCCGGGTCCGAGCCGCCCCGAGCCGTGCACCGTCCAGATCCCCACGCCGTCCCTCCTCGCCTGCCTGCCTCGGGCGCGGGCACGCTACCGACGCCGGGCCGGCGACCCGACTACGGTCCGACGCGTGCGCACCCTCGTCGCCGACCACCCGCTCGTGGCCCACAAGCTCACCGCCTTGCGCGACGAGCGCACCGACTCGCCGACGTTCCGGCGGCTGGCCGACGAGCTCGTCACGCTGCTCGCCTACGAGGCGACCCGCGACGTGCGCGTCGACCCGGTGGAGGTGCGCACTCCCGTCGCGGCGGCGCAGGGCTGCCGGCTGCGCCGTCCCGTCCCGCTCGTGGTGCCGGTGCTGCGCGCCGGGCTCGGGATGCTCGACGGCATGACCCGGCTGCTGCCGACGGCGGAGGTCGGCTTCCTCGGCATGGTGCGCGACGAGGACGACCTCACCGTCTCGATGTACGCCGACCGGCTCCCGGAGGACCTCACCGGCCGTGAGGTCTTCGTGCTCGACCCGATGCTCGCGACCGGCGGCACGCTCGTGGCGACGGTCGAGCTGCTGGTCGAGCGGCGGGCGGCGAGCGTCACGGCGGTCTGCCTGCTCGCCGCTCCCGAGGGGATCGCCCGGCTCGACGAGGCGTTCCGCGACGACGCCGGCTGCCCGGTCACGGTCGTCGCGGCCGGCGTCGACGAGCGGCTCGACGAGCGCGGCTACATCGTCCCGGGGCTCGGCGACGCCGGCGACCGGCTCTACGGCGTCGTCTGAGTGCTGCGCGTCCTCGCCCTGGCTCTCGCTCTCTGGCCGGCCGCCGGCGCCGTCGCCGCGGCCGCACCGGTGACGACCCTGCCGGCGCCGATCGCCGAGTCGAGCGGACTGGCCACCAGCTCGCGGTCCGATGACGTGCTGTTCACCCACGAGGACAGCGGCGCGCCCGGCGACGTGCACGCCGTCGGCACCGACGGGCGGCTGCTCGCGACCTACCGGCTGGGTGTGCAGTCGCGCGACTGGGAGGACATGGCGCGCGGTCCGGCGCTGTCCGCTCGCGGAGCGGCGGGCCCCAGCCTGTTCCTGGCCGACATCGGCGACAACAACGCGCGTCGCGACCTCGGCGTGCTCGTGCACGAGGTGCCCGAGCCGGCGGTGGACGAGCGCGCAGAGGGTGTCGCCGTCGACCTGCCCCCGGTGGCGAGCTACCGGCTGCGGTACGAGGACGGCCCGCGCGACGCCGAGACGCTGCTCGTGCACCCCGGCACCGGGCGGCTGTACGTGGTGACGAAGGGGCTGATCGGGCGCCCGGCGCTCTACGCCGCTCCGGAGCGGCTGCGGCCCGACGCGCCCAACCGGCTGGATCGCGTCGCCGAGGTCGACGTCGAGCGCACCGGCACACCGGGCGGCCCGGGCATCGGGACGCTGGCGGGCACGCTCGTCACCGGCGGCGACATCTCGCCCGACGGCGGCCGGCTGGCGCTGCGCACCTACACCGACGTCTACGAGTGGCGGGTGGACGGCGGCGACGTCGCCGCCGCCCTCGACGGCCGGCCCGCCGTCACGGCACTGCCGGCCACGTACCAGGGAGAGGCGCTCGCCTACACCCGCGACGGCTCGGCGCTGCTCACCACCAGCGAGGGAGCCTCCGCGCCGGTGCACCGGGTGCCGTCGGCGCTGCCGCGCGAGAACCCGCCAGGGGCGCTGCCGGTCGTGCGCGAGGGCTGGACGCTCCCCGGGCTCGTCGCCGCGGTCGCCACCGTGCTGCTCGTCGTCCTGCTCCTGGTCCGCAGGCGCCGGCGCCCCCGGTAGCCTCGCGGCACCTCCGGACCCGGCTGACAGGAGCTCGGCAGTGCCGAAGTACGTGTACGACTTCGCCGAGGGCAGCAAGGACATGAAGGACCTGCTCGGTGGCAAGGGCGCCAACCTCGCGGAGATGACCAACCTCGGCCTGCCGGTGCCGCCCGGCTTCGTCATCAGCACCGAGGCGTGCACGGAGTACCTGCGCACGGGGTCGGTGCCCGAGAGCCTCGCCGCCGAGGTCGACGAGCACCTGGCCGGGCTCGAGAAGGAGATGGGCAAGCGGCTGGGCGACGCGGACGACCCGCTGCTCGTCAGCGTCCGGTCCGGCGCGAAGTTCTCGATGCCCGGGATGATGGAGACCGTCCTCAACGTCGGGCTCAACGACTACTCGGTCAAGGGCCTCGCGGAGGCCGCCGACGACGAGCGCTTCGCGTGGGACTCCTACCGCCGGCTGCTGCAGATGTTCGGCAAGACGGTGCTCGGCATCGACGGCGAGGCGTTCGACGACGTGTTCGAGGCGGCCAAGAGCGAGAAGGGCGTGCACAGCGACCTCGACCTCGACGCCGACGACCTGCGCGCGATCCTGGACCGCTTCAAGGACGTCGTGCAGGCGCACTGCGGCTCGCCGTTCCCGCAGGACCCACGTGAGCAGCTCGACCTCGCCACCCGCGCGGTCTTCGACTCGTGGAACACCGAGCGGGCCAGGCTCTACCGCCGGCAGGAGCGCATCCCCGCCGACCTCGGCACGGCGGTCAACGTCTGCTCGATGGTGTTCGGCAACCTGGGCATGGACAGCGGCACCGGCGTCGCCTTCACCCGCGACCCGGCCAGCGGCGCGCAGGGCATCTACGGCGACTACCTGCAGAACGCGCAGGGTGAGGACGTCGTCGCCGGCATCCGGAACACACTGCCGCTGGCCGAGCTGGAGAAGCTGGACAAGGCGTCGTACGAGGAGCTGCTCGCCACCATGGCGATCCTCGAGCGGCACTACAAGGACCTGTGCGACATCGAGTTCACGATCGAGCGCGGCAAGCTCTGGATGCTGCAGACCCGTGTCGGCAAGCGCACGGCCGCAGCCGCGTTCCGCATCGCGACGCAGCTCGTCGACGAGGGGCTCATCGGCGAGGACGAGGCGCTGCTGCGGGTCGCGGGCGCCCAGCTCGCGCAGCTGATGTTCCCGAACTTCGGCGACACGTCGGCAGCGACGCTGCTCACCAAGGGCATGGGAGCGAGCCCCGGCGCCGCGGTCGGCACGGTGGTGTTCGACAGCGCCACCGCGGTGGCGCGGGCCGAACAGGGCGAGGACGTCATCCTCGTGCGCCGCGAGACCAATCCCGACGACCTGGCCGGCATGATCGCGGCCCGCGGCATCCTCACCAGCCGCGGCGGCAAGACCAGCCACGCCGCCGTCGTCGCACGCGGCATGGGCAAGACCTGCGTGTGCGGCGCCGAGGAGCTCGACGTCGACGTCGCGGCGAAGACCATTCGCACCGCCGACGGCACCGAGGTCGGCGAGGGGGACGTCCTCTCGATCGACGGCACCACCGGGGCCGTGTACGCCGGCGAGGTCGCGGTCGAGCCGAGCCCGGTCGTCCGCTACTTCGAGGGCGAGCTGCTGCCGGGCAGCCGCGAGTTCGACAGCGACGACCTCGTGCAGGCCGTGCACCGCCTCATGTCACACGCCGACCGCACCCGCGAGCTGCGGGTGCGCGCGAACGCCGACACCGCCGAGGACGCCCGCCGCGCCCGGGTGTTCGGCGCCGAGGGCATCGGCCTGTGCCGCACCGAGCACATGTTCCTCGGCGAGCGCCGCAAGCTCGTCGAGCGGCTGATCCTCGCCGAGGACGACGACGAGCGCGGCGCCGCGCTGCAGGCGCTGCTGCCGCACCAGCGCAAGGACTTCGAGCAGATCCTGGACGCGATGGACGGCCTGCCGGTCACCATCCGGCTGCTCGACCCGCCGCTGCACGAGTTCCTGCCCGACCGCACCGAGCTGGCGGTTCGCGTCGCCCTGGCCCAGGAGCGGGGCCAGGAGCACGAGGCTGACCTGCGGCTGCTGCAGGCCGTCGAGCGGCTGCACGAGCAGAACCCGATGCTGGGGCTGCGCGGCGTGCGGCTCGGGCTGGTCGTGCCCGGGCTGTTCGCGCTGCAGGTGCGTGCGATCGCCGAGGCCGCGTGCTTCCTGCAGGGCAGGCAGAAGGACCCTCGCGCCGAGATCATGATCCCGCTGGTCGGCAGCATCCAGGAGCTGGAGCTCATCACCGAGGAGGCCCGGCACGTGCTCGGCGAGGTCGCCGAGGCGCACGGCTGCAGGCTCACCTTCCCGATCGGCACGATGGTCGAGCTGCCGCGGGCCGCGCTCACCGCCGCCGCCATCGCCGAGTCCGCCGAGTTCTTCTCCTTCGGCACCAACGACCTGACCCAGACCACGTGGGGCTTCAGCCGCGACGACGTGGAGGCGGCGTTCTTCTCGCACTACCTCGAGAAGGGCGTGTTCGGCGTCAGCCCGTTCGAGACGATCGACCGCGAGGGGGTGGGCCGGCTGGTGCGGATCGCCGCCGACGAGGGGCGCCGGGCGAACCCCGACCTGCACCTCGGCGTGTGCGGCGAGCACGGCGGCGACCCGGAGAGCATCGCGTTCTTCGCCGAGGTCGGCCTCGACTACGTCTCGTGCTCGCCGTTCCGCGTCCCGGTGGCGCGGCTGGAGGCGGGGCGGGCCGCGCTCGAGGCCAGCCTGTCGGACACCAGGTAGACAGGAGCGGATGCTGGTCCTCCGCTGGGTCCGCCGCGCCGTCCTGGCGCTGGTGCTGCTCGCCGTGCTCGTGGTCGGCGGCACGGCCACGGGCGTCTGGTGGACCGCGCGCGGCGACGACCGGACGCCGACCGACGCGATCGTGGTGCTCGGCGCGTCGCAGTTCGACGGCCGGCCCAGCTCGGTGCTCGAGGCGCGCCTCGAGCACGCGCGCACCCTCTACCAGCAGGACGTCGCGCCCGTCGTCGTCACCGCCGGCGGCGGCCGCCCCGGCGACCGGTTCACCGAGGCGGAGGCGGGCGCGCGCTACCTCGAGCAGCGCGGCGTGCCCGACGTCGTCGCGGTCGGGGAGGGCAGCAACACGCTCGAGTCGCTCGAGGCGGTGCAGCGGCTGCTCGCGGAGCGGGGCTGGTCGTCCGCCACGATCGTCACCGACCCGTGGCACACGCTGCGCTCGACGCAGATGGCCGAGGACGTCGGCATCGCCGAGGTGCGCGCGTCACCGACCCGCCGCGGGCCGTCCGTGCGCACCCGCGGCACGCAGCTGCGCTACATCGTCCGGGAGACCGGAGCGCTGCTGTACTACGAGGTTCTCGGCCGCAGCGCGGAGAGCGGACCGCAGGCGGTCTAGCGCTTCTGCATCGCGTCGAGCGCGACGGCCATCGCGATGGCCAGGCGCTGGTCCAGCTGTGGGGAGAGCACCTCGAGCACGTAGCGGTCGCGCAGGCCCCAGCGGCGGGTGTGCGACAGCGCGGGTGTCCCGTCCGGGTAGGTGCCGTCGAAGTGGAAGACCCACGGCACCGGAACACTGTTGGCCACCGGGATCAGCCCCCACACCCGGCGCAGCACCGCCACGACGGGGTTGCGCTCGCTGACCGTGACCGGCGGGAGACCGGGCTGCTCGAGCAGCCAGGTCGAGCGGAGCAGGCTCGCCGCGCCCTTCTTGCGCAGCGAGCCGATGACCGAGCCGGTCGACGGGTCGGTCACCGTGAGGACCGACCGCACGTCGATCCGGCGGTCGGCCTTGACCTGCAGCACCGGCCGGGACGCCTGCTCGTCGGCGTAGAGCGTGAACTGCTCCTTGAACGCCATCCGCTTCTGCTTGGCGAACGCCACCAGCCGTCCCTCGCGACCGCCCTCGTCGGCCAGCACGCGGTACTGGTTCGCGAACACCGTGATCTTCTGCTGCACGTGGTAGCGCACCGGCCCGGGCGGGGCGGGCACCGGCTCTGCGGACACGGACGCTCCTGACGACGGCGGGCAGGTCGGCGCACGGTAGCCCGCCCCGGCCGTGTCGGCAGGCCCGCTTAGCCTTCCGGCGATGACCGCGGTGCGCAGCTACACCGACGCCGACCTCGCGCGCCTCGTGCAGGAGCCGGCCGGGTCGGCAGACCGCTCACCCTTCGAGCGCGACCGGGCGCGGGTGCTGCACTCCGGGGCGCTACGCCGGCTGGCCGGCAAGACCCAGGTCGTCGAGCCCGGTGCGGCCGGGCTCGACTGGCCCGGCGTCGTCCCGCGCACCCGCCTGACGCACTCCCTCGAGTGCGCGCAGATCGGGCGCGAGATCGGGCTGCGGCTGGGCAGCGACCCCGACCTGGTCGACACCGCCTGCCTCGCGCACGACCTTGGGCACCCGCCGTTCGGCCACAACGGCGAGCGGGCCCTCGACGAGCTCGCCGGGGGGTGCGGCGGGTTCGAGGGCAACGCCCAGTCGCTGCGGGTGCTCACCCGGCTGGAGGTGAAGGTGCCGGGCGCCGGGCTCAACCTCACCCGCGCCGCGCTCGACGCGGCGACGAAGTACCCCTGGCCGCGCACGGCGCCGGACGGGTCGCCGCGGGTGAAGTACGGCGTCTACGACGACGACCTGCCGGTGTTCGGCTGGCTGCGCGACGGCGCTCCCGACGGGCGGCGCTCCTTCGAGTCGCAGGTCATGGACTGGGCGGACGACGTCGCCTACTCCGTGCACGACCTCGAGGACGGCATCGCCGCGGGCCTGGTCAGGCTCCCGGACCTGCGCGACCCGGACGAGCGCGCCGCGCTGTGCGACCTGGCCCGCGCCCTGTACCTGCCCGAGCCGGTCGCGGACCTCGCGGAGGTCCTGGACGAGCTGCTCGCTCTGCCGCTGTGGCCCGCCGACCACACCGGCACGGCCGCCGACCAGGCCGCGATCAAGGCACTGACCAGCGGCTTCATCGGCCGGTTCTGCCGGGCCGCCCAGGACGCCACCAGGGAGCAGGCCGGTGGCGGGCCGCTGGGCCGGTACGACGCCGACCTCGTCGTGCCGGACCGCGCCCGCGCCGAGTGCGGCCTGCTCAAGGCCGTGGCGGCCCGCTACGTCATGAGCCGCGAGGGCGTGGTCGCCGCGCAGCAGCGCGAGCGCGAGGTCGTCACCGAGCTCGTGCACGCGCTGTGCGACCGGGCGCCCGAGGGGCTCGACCCGGCGCGGGCGCAGGACTGGGCCGCCGCGCCGGACGACGCCGCCCGGCTGCGCGCGGTGGTCGACGCCGTCGCCGGGCTCACCGACGCCGCCGCCGTCGCCCTGCACCGCCGGCTGGTGGTCGACGGGCGGCTCGTCCGGAATGCGCCGTCCGCGGCTCGACGAGGGCCCTAGACTGCGCCCGGTCGGGCCTTCCCCACAGCCCGCTGCCTGCGCGACGGCGCCCTGACCCGCCCGAGCGTGGGCGAGCGAGGACAGGAGGAACGGTGGCGGGTCGCATCCGCGAGGACGACATCGTCCTGGTGCGCGAGCGCGCTGCCATCGCCGACGTCATCGGCGAGTCCGTCCAGCTCCGGCCGGCGGGCGGCGGCCGGCTGAAGGGCCTGTGCCCCTTCCACGACGAGAAGACCCCGTCGTTCAACGTCAACCCGCAGCTGGGCTTCTACATGTGCTTCGGCTGCGGCGAGTCCGGCGACGTGATCAGCTTCGTGCGCAACACCGAGCACCTGTCGTTCGTGGAGACGGTCGAGCGGCTGGCCGGCCGGTACGGCGTGCAGCTGCGGTACGAGCAGGGCTCGGCGGCGGCCGGGCGACAGGCCAGCCAGCGCACCCGGCTGGTGGAGGCCCACCGGCTGGCGGCGCAGTACTACGCCGAGCAGCTCGGGTCGGCCGAGGCGGCGCTTGCCCGGCAGTTCCTCGCCGAGCGCGGGTTCGACCAGGCGGCCGCCGAGAGCTTCGGCGTCGGCTACGCCCCGCGCGGCTGGGACGCGCTGGTCAAGCACCTGCGGGCCAAGGGGTTCAGCGGCGAGGAGCTGGTCGCGGGCGGGCTGGCCTCCGAGGGGCGCCGCGGACCGGTCGACCGGTTCCGGGGCCGGCTGCTGTGGCCGATCCGCGAGCTCGGCGGCGACGTCGTCGGGTTCGGCGCGCGCAGGCTCTACGACGACGACAACGGCCCCAAGTACCTCAACACCTCCGAGACCCCGATCTACAAGAAGTCGGCCGTCCTGTACGGGCTCGACCGGGCCAAGAAGGAGATCGCCAAGCGGCGGCAGGCCGTCGTCGTGGAGGGGTACACGGACGTCATGGCCTGCCACCTCGCGGGCGTGCCGACCGCCGTCGCGACCTGCGGCACCGCGTTCGGGACCGACCACATCGCGGTGCTGCGCCGGCTGCTCATGGACCAGGACGAGATGCGCGGCGAGGTGGTGTTCACCTTCGACGGCGACGCCGCCGGTCAGAAGGCGGCGCTCAAGGCGTTCGGCGAGGAGCAGCGCTTCGTCGCGCAGACGTTCGTCGCGGTGTCGCCGGACGGCATGGACCCGTGCGACCTGCGGCTGGCCCGCGGCGACACCGCCGTCAGCGACCTGGTCGCCGCCCGCACGCCGCTGGTCGAGTTCGCGATCCGCTCGGTGCTCGCCAAGTACGACCTGGAGACCGTCGAGGGCAGGGTCGGCGCGCTCGGGGAGGCGGCGCCGCTGGTCGGCCGGCTCAAGGACCGCGCGCTGCGCCCGGAGTACGCCCGGCGGCTCGCCGGCTGGCTGGGCATGGAGGTCGAGCCGGTGCTCGCGCGCGTGGCCGAGCTCGCCGGCGAGCCGC
>Ga0247704_1000560_pt1 | contig 10286 bp, 9 predicted proteins | sample 41W_NmetaG_FD_189042 | JGI IMG/M metagenome (GOLD analysis project Ga0247704, IMG submission 189042) | Soil microbial communities from hillslope of Landscape Evolution Observatory, University of Arizona, Oracle, AZ, United States - 4-1-W_N | ecosystem: Engineered > Artificial ecosystem > Mesocosm...
CTTCGGGAACAGCTCGGTCTCCTCCTCCTCGACGTGGTGGCGCACGTTACCCATGTCGGCGCGGTTCTGCCCTCCCGTTCGGGCCGGAAACGCGTACTCTGACCACGTGGACCGCCCTCACCTCTGACGTCCTCATCGCCGTTCTTTCTCGCCCGTCGCCCGGCGGGCGCCGGTCTCGGCGCTGGCCGCCGTGCTCTTCGTGCGGCTGGCCGACGAGTCGGCGGTCTTCCTGCCGTTCGGCTCCCTGGAGTCCTTCCGCGCCGACCTCGGCCTGACCTACGCCCAGGCTGGAACGGTCCTGGCCGCCATCGCCCCCGGAGCCCTGGCCGGCGGGGCGTTCGCCGCCGCCGCCGACCGCTACAGCCGGCGTGCCATCTCCGCCGGCGGGGCCTTCGGCTTCGCCCTCGCCCTGGTCATGTTCGCCTTGGGCGATTCCTTCGCCGTCCTCGCGGCCGGCGCCTTCGTCATGGGGATGGCCTCGACGGCCATGGTCGATGCCGCCGAGGTCGCGCTGGTCGACATCGCCGCCGGCGACGACCTCCGGCGCTGGCTGGCCCGGTCGAACCTCCTGGCCACGGTCGGGGACCTGCTCGGGCCGGCGCTGGTGGCCGGCGCCGTGCTCCTCGGGCTGTCCTGGCGGGCCGCGTTCTGGGTGGGCGCCGGCCTCATGGGCCTCTACGCGCTGGCGCTGGCCCGGGCGCCCTTGCCGCCGCCGTCGCGCGCGGTGGCGGAGGACGACGGCGTTGATGGCGCGAGCCGGCCCGGCTTCACCGCCGTCCTCCGTGACCCCGCCGTGTGGGTCATGGGCCTGATCGGGCTGCTGATGGTGCCCTTCGACGAGCCCCTGGTGGGGTTCACGATCGCCCTGCTCGAACAGGAGCGGGGCGCCTCGCCGGCGGTGGCCACGGTGATCGCCTTCGCCGGCATCGCCGGCGGCGTCCTCGCCTTCACCGTCCTGGCCCGGCGCTTCGAGGGCGTGGCCGACGACCGGCTCTTGATGGGGTCGGTGTCGGCCATGGCCGGCGGGGCGCTGGTGATCGCGGTGGTGCCCGTGCTGGCGGTGGTGGCGCTCGCCGGCCTGGCGGTGGCGATCGGCCTCAGCCTGGCGTGGTTGGCCCTGCAGCACCGGTCGCTCGTGCTGCGGCCGGGCCAGGTGGGGGCGACCAAGGCGGTGCTGGGGGCGATCGAGTCGACCGGTGCCTGGCTGCCGATGGCCATCGGCGCCCTGGCCGACCGGGCCGGCCTCACCTGGGCCGTCGGCTCCTTCGGGATCGTCGGTGCTGTCCTGATGGCCCTGTCGTGGTGGGACGGCCGGCGGGCAACCCGCCGGCGCATTCCGGTAACGGATATGTTGCCGTAGCCCGATGGTTACCGAGCCGGCGCCCGACCCGTTCGCCGCCCTGGGCGACCCCAACCGCCGGCGCATCGTGCAGCTGCTCGCCGCCGGCGGCCGGTCCGTCGGCGAGCTGGCCGGCGACATGCCGATCAGCCGGCCGGCGGTGTCCCGCCACCTGCGGCTGCTCAAAGACGCCGGCCTGGTGCGGGAGGAGGCCGACGGCACCCGCCGGATCTACCGGCTGCACGACGAGGGGGCGGCGGCGGTGGACGCCTTTCTCCGCCAGATGTGGGGTGACGCCGCCACCCGCATCCGGCTCACGGCCGAGGAGACCGAATGATCGAGCTGCGGCGCGCCGGCGTCGACGTTGGCGTGCGTCCGGGAGCACGCGTTCGGAAGCGTTTCGTTGCCGGCGCCTTCAGCTCTCCAGCACGGGGATCGGGCCCCGACGCCGCCAGGGTGGCGCCGTCTGCGACACTACGGGCATGGGGCGCCGTCCCGTCGCGGGCCTGCTGACGCTGGCGCTGGTGGCAATCCTCGGCGCGTGCTCGGAGCCCGCCGCCCGTGGGCCCGTCGACCACACCGAAGCTGCCCTGACCGCCGGCGCCGACCTGCCGCCGGCGCCGGCGCAGCCGGACGAGGCTCCTGACCCGGCCCCGGCCCCGCGACCGGCCGCCGACGGACCCACCGCCGTGCTGTCCGCCGGCGGGATCGTCGTGCCCGTGCTCGGCCGGGAGGGCGACGCCTGGAGGGTGTCGACTCCCTGCGGTCAGGAGGCGGTGGTGACCTCGGTCACGCCGCTGCCGTCGCGGCCGGTGGTCCTCGACCCCGGCCATGGCGGCTATGACCCCGGTGCCGTCGGCCCCAACGGCCTGTACGAGTCCGAGCTCAACCTGGCCGTGTCCCGCCACGCAGCCGCCGCCCTGGAAAAGGCCGGCTTCCCCACCGTGATGACCCGCAACGGCGACCACGGCATGAACCTGGTCAACCGGGCCCAGATCGCATTGCGGACCCAGGCCCGTGCTTTTGTCTCCGTCCACCACAATGCCGCGTCGTGGGACCCGAGCCCGATCCCGGGCAGCGAGATGTACCACCAGGTGGCTTCGGCGGACTCGAAGCGTCTCGCCGGCCTCATCTACGAGGAGATCGTCGCCGCCCTCCGGGTCTACGACGTGCCCTGGGTGACCTCCGGCGCGGGCGTCACCTGGCGGACCCGCGCCTCGAATGGCGACGACTGGTACGCCATGGTCCGCCAGCCCAAGGGCATCGCCGCCGCCCTCGCCGAGCTGGCGTTCATCAGCAACCCGGCCGAAGCCGACCTGCTGGCCGATCCGGAGGTCCAGCGGGTCGAGGGCGAAGCTGTGGCCCGGGGGATCATCCGCTTCCTGACGACAGCCGACCCCGGCTCCGGCTACGTCGACGGCGGCAACATGCCGCCCCGCCAGCGGCCCGGGGGCCCCCGCCCCGATCCGAACGACTGGACGGGATGCGACGACCCTTCGCTCTAAAGGGCCCCCTCGGCGGGCTGCTCGCCGCGGCGTTGGCCGCGGCGGCGTTGCAGGTGCAGGCGGCGGGCTCGGTGGCGCCGGCCACCACCACCACGGTGGCGGTGACGACCACCGTGCCGGCGACGACGTCGACATCGACGTCGACCTCCACGTCGACGTCGACCACGTCGACGACGACCACGTCGACGACGACCACCACGCTGGCGGAGGGCCCGCCCGGCTTCGTCGACCAGATCCGCGCCTCCCTCACCGATCCCCGGTTCGAGAGCGCCACCGTCGGCCTCGCCGTCTGGGTCGCCGGCGCCGGCATGGTGATCAACCACAACGCCGATGTGGCCCTGCGGCCGGGGTCGAACGAGAAGCTGCTCGTCGCCTGGGGCGCCTACGGGGTGATCGGTCCGGCGGCGACGCTGACCACCGAGGTCAAGGCCGACGGTGAGGTCGACGGCAATGCCCTGCGCGGGAACCTCGTCCTCGTCGGCGGCGGTGACCCGAGCCTGCGCTCGACCGGCCCCCACTCGATCGACCGCTTGGCCGCCCTGGTGCGGGCCCGGGGCGTCACCGAGGTGACCGGCGACCTGGTGGTCGACGAGTCACGCTTCGACGACACCCGCAGGGCTCCCGGCTGGACCGAGCGGCACGTCCCGCTGTTCGTGGGCCCGCTCTCGGCGCTGGCCGTCGACGGCAACTACCTGCGCAGCGACCCGGAGTACGTGACCAACCCGGCGGCGGGGAACCTTGCCGAGTTCCGGGCCGCCCTCCAGCGTCACGGCGTCACCGTGGCCGGCGGTGACCGGATGGGCGCGGCCCCGGAGGCGGCGTCGTTGCTGACGGCGGTCGACTCGGTGCCGGTCGCCCAACTGGCCCGGTCCATGCTGACCAACAGCGACAACTTCTACGCCGAGATGCTGCTCAAGGAGGTGGGCCGGCGGGCCAAGGGCAAGGGCACAGTGGAGAACGGCGTGGCCGCCGTCCGAGAGCTGGCGGCTGAGGCCGGCGTGCAGCTCACCGGCCGGGCGGCCGACGGCTCGGGCCTGAGCCGTGAGAACTCCCGCCCGGCGAGGGAGTGGGCCGAGCTCCTCGTCGCCGCCCGCGACCAGCCGTGGTTCGACCACCTGCTGGGTGGCCTGCCCCTCGCCGGGCGGAGCGGCACGCTGGCCAACCGGTTCCTGGCCACCTCGGGGGAGGCCAACGTGCGGGGCAAGACCGGCTCCGTGCGGGCCACCCGGGCGCTGTCGGGGTACCTCACCACCGCCGGCGGTCGCCAGGTGGTCTTCTCGCTGGTGGTCAACTCCGACCCCCTGCCGCCGGCGGTGCTCGGGGCCATGGACGGGCTGGTGGCGTCCATGGCCGCCAGCCGGGCCTGAGCCGGCGCCGGCGTGGCCGCCGGCGGTTCCCGCCCCGGCGGCGGACCGGGAGGCTCGGTACGGTGGAGAGGTGCCGGCATTCCTGCCACGCGTGTCCCGGCACGTCGCAGGGCTGCTGGCCCTGGTTGCGGCCGCCTGCGGGAGTGGCGCCGAGCGCTCCGGTCAAGCTTCGCAACCGGCGCAGCACGTACCCGCCACCGAGGCCGGCGCCGCCCCTGCGCCGGTCGTCACCACCACGACCACGCCCTGCCGGCCGGCGCCGCTGGAGGCTCGGGCGGCGGCGGTCCTGGTCCTCGGCATCGGGCAGGCGACCACGGCCGACGCACCTCTGGCCGCTGGAGTGGCGGCGCTGGGAGTGGGGGGCGTCGTCCTGCTGGGTCCGAACGTCGTCGACCCCGCCCAGGTGACAGCGCTGATCGAAGGCCTACGGCGAGCGGCGCCGCGCCATCTCCTCGTCAGCGTCGACGAGGAGGGCGGCCGCGTGTCCCGGCTGCGATCGATCATCGGCTCCACCCCGTCGGCTCGCACCCTCGGGCAGCGGCCGCTCACCGAGATCGCCGCCGTGGCCGCCGACCGGGGTGCAGTGCTGGCCGGCCTGGGATTCGACCTCGTGCTCGCACCTGTCGCCGACGCCGACGGTGGGCCGGCGGGAGGCGCCATCGGCGATCGAGCCTTCGCGGCGACGCCGGCCGAGGCCGGCCAGCGTGCCGCCGCCTTCGTCGAGGGCATCCGTCGGACCCGTGTTGCGGCGACGGCCAAGCACTTCCCGGGCCAGGGCGGCCTGGCCGACAGCCACGACGGGACGGTGGTGTCGAATGCGCCGTTGAGCGACCTCGAGCGCATGGCCGCCGCCGCGTTCCGGCCCGTGATCGGCGCCGGTGTTCCGGCGGTGATGATGTCCCACGTCACCTACTCGGCCCTCGGTATGCGCCCGGCCAGCCTGGAGCCGGCGGCCTACCGCCTGCTGCGGTCGATGGGTTTCGACGGCGTCGCCATCACCGACGCGGTCGGAATGACGGCGATCACATCCGAGTGGTCGCTGCCCGAGGCGGCTGTCCAGGCGCTCGTGGCCGGCGCCGACATCGTCCTGGCCACCCCAGCGGACAGGGCCACAGCCATGCGTGATGCCATCGCCGCCGCCGTCACCGACGGGCGCCTGCCCGAGGCCCGCCTGAACGAAGCCGTACGTCGGGTCGTCACCCTCGCCGGCGAGCACCCGTCCACGATGGTGTGCGGCTGACGCTGTCATCTCTCCGATCCCTGTAGGAGCGCCGGCGCTGCGCTCGTCCCCCCTGGCCGCTTGAGAAGGCTCGGGCGCCATCCCCGCGACCAACGGCACCGTCGAGGCGGTGCGGCTGCTGCGCCTGGCCCACCGCGGCGCCGTCAAGGCCCGGACCCAGGCCGCCAGCCGGCGCCCTGCTGGCGGCCGGCGGCGACAATCCCGAGCGCCTCGGCACAGACGCCAGCTTCGCCGCCTCTGTGGCGCCTCGCCCATCGAGGCGTCCTCCGGCCGCAACCAGCGCCACCGCCTCAACCGGGGCGGGGACCGCCAGGCCAACTGTGCGCTCTTCACCGTGGTCCTCAACCGCCTCACATGGGATGAATGCACCCGTGCCTACATGGCCAAGCGAACCGCTGAGGGCAAGTCGAAGAAAGAGGTCATTCGCTGCCTCGAGCGTTACGTCGCCCGGGAGCTCTACCGCGAGATTCGCAAGATTACTGCCGACATCCTCGTCGACTCTTTGCCGGCCGACATTTCCGAAGATGCCGCTTGACACGCATAGGAGCTTCATTACTGACCGGGTGGCCTCGGCCCGTCCGAAACTCTGGCGCGACGGGAACTTTCGCCGTCTCATCATCGTCCCATCAACGGCTGGGCGGCTGCGGCTTCATCGCTAAGTGCCTTGTTCTTTCACACTCGGCGGCGGTACGGTCGCTGACGGCGATAAAGGAGGCGGGATGAGACGAGCTGGAATCGTGCTCGTGGCGGTTGCGCTGTCGTTCTTAACGGTGCCGGCATGGGCAAATCACTCGGTGCCGACCGGCGTTAACTGCTCGAACTTCGCCTACCAGGAGGACGCCCAGGCGTACTTCGAACAGCACCCGGGGGACCCCGAGGGCCTGGATGGTCCCCCCGGACCGACCTCCTCCGGGATACCGGGCGTCGCCTGCGAGAGCCTCCCCAGCAGGGAAACGGCGCCTACGAGCACCGCCGCCACGGCCCCGACCACGACCACGACCACGATTCCGCCGACGACGACCACCGTTCCGACGGTCACGCGCACATCGATGGTGGAGCCTCCGAGGGCAATCCTCAGCGCCTCATCCGGTCAGGTCGCGGGAGACCTCGGCGACTTCTGCTGGCCGCAGGCCGGCGGCCTGACGAGCTGCCGCGTCGTCGACTTCGTCCCCGGTCTAGGGCCGAACCCAGCCCAGGCTCTGACCGTCACCCAGGGAGAGGTGGCGACTCTGAGCTTCGAGGCAGCCCCGGCGCTGGCCGCGCTCAGGGTCTCGTCAGGACCGAACGCGTCCCTGTCGGCGCCGGTCGCCAACCCGTCCCGGTTCACGGTCGATCTGCCTCCGGGCACGCACGTGATCACGGTCAACGCGACCTTCGAGGGCGCCAACGCGCGGGCGACCTACTACTTCAAGCTTCAGGTCGTGCAGGCGCCTGCTCCCCCGGCCGAGCCGAGCACCGGCCGACTGCTCGCTCTGACGGGGTGATTCTCCTCGGCGCGGCGCGTAGGTGCCGCGTTTTATCGGACCGTTCCCCGTGTTGAGCAGTCGGTATCACGTCGCGTCGTTGTTCCTGCTCACTTAGTCTTCCTCCGCCGGCAACGTGCGCCCCGCCGAGGCACCGAAGGAGAGCGGGGTGGCACAATGACGAGATGGCGATGCTCGGCGTAACTGCTCAGGCTGCGGAAGCGACGAATCCGATCTTGCCAAGTAGCAGCGAGACACTGTGGGGCGCTGTCTCAGTGATCGCGCCCCTGCTTGTCATGATCGTCGTCGTCGTCCTGATCACGAGGTACTTCCGGCGCCTTCGTCGAGCGGCCGAGGACGCGGCGACTCGAGCCGGTGCTGCGGAACGCGAAGTTGCCGCTCTCCGTGCCGAGCTGCGTCAGGCGTCGGTGTAGCGGTCTCTCGACTGAGGCCGGCGGGGAAGGAAACTACCCGACTCGCCAGATCGGAGCGTCAGCCGACTCCAAGAGCGCGCAATGCCACCGAACAGTACCGTGCCGGATCGTCTCGATGGGCCAACGCGTGAGCCTGAGCTCATCGGTCCGGTCCGTCGGCACGCAGCACAGATCGTTGACGACTCGCGCTCCACGTCGGGAAGCTCCAGCTTCTCCAGCCAGCGTCGGCCTGGCCCGTCCCAGAGCGCCTCGATCCCGTCGATGCCCCGATCGGCGAGCACCGCTCGCACCCGGGTCTTCAGCGTCGTGCGCATCTTCACGAGGGCGGCCCGATGACGCAGCAGCAGGCGCACCTCGCGAACCGGGCGAGGAGCGATCCACGCCTCGCCCAGCATGTCAACGCGCATCAGCTGGGCCAGGGTGCGAGCGTCGACCTTGTCACTTCAGTCGGGCAGAAGCGATCGCCTTGCACGCGGCCGGGTGTCGTCGTCGCCGGGCGGAGGCCCGACCCACACGTTGTCAGACATGCCGTCTGTCGTCGGTCGGTTGGCCCCGGCCCCAACCGGTAACGCCGTGGACGAGCGATGCCGTTACGGTCGAACCGCCACGGTGCCGACGAGACGACAGTCCCGGCAATCTCGGTCGGCGACCATGCAGGGCTTCGGTGGCTATCGCCAGAGCCCGGTTCACTACCCTGCTGTCCGTGGTCTATCCCCGGACATCAACTCAGACGATCGGCGTAACGGGGGCGAGTGGCCGTTTAGGCGGAAAGGTCGCCAGGATGGTCGCGACCACTGGCCACCAACAGCGCCTTCTCCTCCGGCGGCCGGACGCGGCCCCGGCCCTGCCCCGGAGCGAGATCGCTCGGATCGCCTATAGCGATGGACCGACCTGCCGGCAGGCGCTCGACGGCATTGAGACGCTCTTCATGGTGTCGGCGAAGGAGTCGGCCGAGCGGGTTGCGGATCACCGGACGTTCATCGATGCCGCGGCGGCGGCGGGCGTGCGTCACATCGTCTATACCTCGTTCTATGGCGCTGCGGAGGACGCCGTTTTCACCTTCGCACGCCATCATTGGGCGACGGAGGAGCACGTTCGAGCAAGCGGGATGCGATGGACCTTCCTCCGCAACAACCTCTACATGGACTTGATCCCCTTCATTCCGGGCGCGGACGGCGTGATCAGGGGCCCCGCGGGAACGGGTCAAATTTCCGCCGTTGCCCAAGACGACATCGCTGAAGTTGCCGTCTCGGTTCTGCTGGGGCCCGACAGCCATGCCGCCGTGACGTACGACCTCACCGGACCCGAGGAACTGTCACTCGCCGATGTGGCTGCACTTCTCTCGACAGTGACGGGACGACGCGTGACCTATGTTCCCGAGACCCTCGACGAGGCGTACGCCTCAAGGGCGTCCTATGGGGCAGCCGATTGGGAAGTCGAAGCGTGGGTCACCACCTACCTCGCCATAGCGGCCGGCGAACTGGCCGGGGTCAGCGACGCGGTGGAGCGAGTTACCGGCCATCGTCCCACGGCGCTCCACGATCTTCTCGCCCGGGGTTGACCGGCCTGGAAGTGCCGGACCCGCTCGGTCGGAGGTCTCCTCGACCTGAGCAGGATCCACGGAGGACGGCGCTACTGACCGCAACGCGTCGGGAGCGCAGCGGCACCGCCCCGCCGACCACCGAAGTACTACTCACCTGTGGATGGGATCATCCCCATATGGGTCTGCTGCAGCGGTGGAGGGACATTGAGGGGGCCGAAGAACGGTAGGTACTTCGATTGGCGGCTGTTCGCGTTCCTGTTGAACGCCGTCGTTGTCCTGCTGCTCGTCCACGTCAAAGCCAAGACGGCCCATGCTCGTTCGGACGTGATCCGTCGATGAGCAGGTTGGGAGGTACTTCGCGGCGGAGATGTGCGTGTCGAGTCGGTCCGTGGGGGCATTGCTCCGAGTGGAAACGCCGGAGACCGGGAACACCGACTGCACTGCGACGGCCCGGCGCTGCGCTGGGGTGGCGCGGTCGGGGCAGTACGCCATGCCGACCGCAGGACGAAACCTGGCGAAGGCGCGCTGAATCGGGCAACGTGTCCCATGTGGACGAGGCAGAAGTCAGGGCGAAGCTCGAGCGGCACTGGGAGTACGGCGGCAGTGATCAAGACATCGCACACGAGATCTACCACGACGATGCCGTACTGGAGTTCCCTCAGTCCGGTGAGCGCTTCGAGGGCGTCGAGAACTTCCGCGAGTGGAGACGTGCCTATCCAGCGAAGCTCGCGTTCGAGATCCGACGGATTCGCGGTCGGGACGACCTGTGGGTCGCCGAGAACTCAATCAGTTACGACGACGGGCCCTGGAACCTCACAGTGAGCATCCTGGAGTTTCGCGGTGACAAAGTGGCCTTTGAGTCGATCTACATCACTCAGGCTTGGGAGCCCCCCGAGTGGCGAGCGCCTTGGAGGGCTGCGCCGTAGCTCCCCCCGGGGCGCACGCTGGCGTCACCCGAGTGGTAACTGCCGGATTGTCTCGCTCACGCCCAAACAACCACGCGACAACCACGCGACTCGCGTGGTGGAGCGGCAAATCGGGGTCACTGGCGGTAAGCCGAGGTCGGGCGAAATCGTTTCTGACCTGCACTTTTGCAGCGCCCCCGGCAGGACTCGAACCTGCGACCCGCTGCTTAGAAGAGTGACACTCAATCGAGCGGCACAAGGACAAAGCGCAGGTCAGCGGGGGTGTAGAGGCACTACGGAGGACCCGTTTGAGGCAACGTCCACGCGAAATCCACGCGGATTGCGGAGGTCGGCCTTGGCCCGGCTCTCGCGGTAGGAGCGGTCGAGGGAGTCGGTGAGGGCTTCGTCGAGGGCCGGGAACAGGTGCCCGTAGGTGTCGTAGGCCACGGTGATCGACGAGTGCCCGAGGCGTTTCATGACCGCCAGGGGG
>Ga0247704_1000561_pt1 | contig 10257 bp, 11 predicted proteins | sample 41W_NmetaG_FD_189042 | JGI IMG/M metagenome (GOLD analysis project Ga0247704, IMG submission 189042) | Soil microbial communities from hillslope of Landscape Evolution Observatory, University of Arizona, Oracle, AZ, United States - 4-1-W_N | ecosystem: Engineered > Artificial ecosystem >...
GGCGCTCGGGAGCGGGGTGCAGTGGGGAGAGGTCGCTGATCGGGGCCATGGATGCAGCCTGGAGCCGCCGGCCGGGAGCCGGCTGGGGTCCGGCTGAGAGTTCACCGGGAAGCGGGTCCGCTGGTGGGCGCCGGGGTTCACAGCCAACTCCCAGGAAGGGCTGCCACCATGGGACCATGCCCGGGGAGCACCTGCTGCTGGTCGACGACGAGGACAACCTGCGCTCGATGCTGGAGGCGGCCCTGCGCCACAACGGGTTCGAGGTCACCTCGGCGGCCAACGGCCGCGACGCCCTGGAGCAGGCCACCGCGGCCCGGCCCGACCTCATCGTGCTCGACGTGATGTTGCCCGACCTCGACGGTTTCGAAGTCTGCCGGCGGCTGCGCAGCGACGGCCATCGCACCCCGGTGCTCTTCCTCACCGCCAAGGACGCCACCGAGGACAAGGTGCGGGGCCTCACCATCGGCGGCGACGACTACCTGGTGAAGCCCTTCAGCCTGGAGGAGCTGGTGGCCCGGGCCCAGGCGGTGCTGCGCCGGGCCGGCCTGGCCCGGGCGGACGAGACGGTGGTGCGCTGCGCCGACCTGGAGATGGACGACGATGCCCACCGGGTGACCCGGGCCGGCAGAGAGATCGCCCTGTCGCCCACCGAGTACAACCTGTTGCGCCACCTGCTGATCAACCAGGGCCGGGTGCTGTCCAAGGCCCAGATCCTCGACCACGTGTGGCAGTACGACTTCGGTGGCGACGGTGGGGTGGTGGAGACCTACATCGGCTACCTCCGGCGCAAGGTCGACGACGTCGAGCCCAAGCTCATCCATACCGTGCGGGGCGTCGGCTACTCCCTGCGCATCACCTAGGCCGACCGGTGTCGCTGCGGTCCCGGGTGCTGGCCGGCATCGCCGGCATCGCAGTGGTCCTGGTGGTCGTCCTCGTCTTCATCACCCAGCGGACCGAGGCCAAGCTCATCGACCAGATCGACGCCCAGCTGGCCGGCGCGGTCGGACCCGTCCGGGGTATCGCCTTGGACCTGGCCCACGGGGGCGCTCCCGGCGGGCCCGGAGGCCCGGGGGACGAGCGGCGCCTCAGCTCCCTCTATGTCGGCTACGTCGACGGTGGGGCGGTGCGCACCCTCTTCGGTCCCACCATCGGAGGCGGCGAGCGGGCCCTGCCCGTGCTCCAGGCCGGCGACGCCCTGGCCGCCGCCCGCCGGGGCGAGGCCTTCACCGCCGACACCACCGACGCCGACCTGCGCTACCGGATGCGGGCCTACGTCGACGGCAGTGCCGGCGCCGTGGTGGTGCTCGGGCTGCCCCTCGACTCGGTCGACAATGCCCTGGCCAGCCTCATCGCCGTCGAGTCGATCGGTGCGCTGGTCATCTTCGTCACCTTGGGCCTGGTGGCGTGGTGGGTGATCCACCTCGGGGTGCGGCCCGTGAAGGCCATGTCCTCGGTGGCCTCGGCCATCGCCGGCGGCGACCTCTCCCGGCGGGTGCCCGACGCCGATCCCAGCACCGAGGCCGGCGAGCTGGGCCTCGCCCTCAACCGGATGCTGGGGCGCATCGAGTCCTCCTTCGAGGAGCAGGCCCGGGTGGAGAGCAAGCTCCGCCAGTTCGTGGCCGACGCCTCCCACGAGTTGCGCACGCCCGTGGCCACCATCCGGGGCTACGCCGAGCTCTACCGGGCCGGCGGCCTGGCCGGCGAGGCCGCCCTGGCCGACGCCATGCGCCGCACCGAGCAGGAGGCGCTGCGCATGGGGAGCCTGGTCGACGACCTGCTCCACCTGGCCCGCCTCGACCAGGGGCGGCCCCTGGCCCGCCAGCCCGTGGACCTGGCCGGCCTGGTCGACGACGCCGCCCGGGACGCCCGGGCCGTGGAACCGGGCCGGCCGGTGACGACCGAGGTGGACGGGCCCCTCACCGTGGTCGGCGACGAGTCGGGCCTGCGCCAGGTGCTGGCCAACCTGGTCGGCAACGCCCTGGTGCACACTGCGCCGGAGACCCCGGTGCACGTCGGCGCCCGGCGCCAGGGCGATCAGGCGGTGGTCGAGGTGGCCGACGAGGGAGAGGGGATGGATCCCGAGGCGGCCGCCCGCGCCTTCGAGCGCTTCTACCGGGCCGACCCGGTGCGGTCCCGGCACCGGGGGGGCAGCGGGCTCGGCCTGGCCATCGTCGAGGCCACGGTGCGGGCCCACGGCGGCACCGTCGGCCTGGCCAGCGCACCGGGGCAGGGCACGACGGTACGGGTGGAGCTTCCGCTCGGACCCGGCACCGGGGGCAGCAAAGCGGTGGACGGGCGATGAGTCCGTGCACTTCACTCGGTCATCCCTCCCGATGCCCACCCCGGCCGGCCGGCCAGCGAAGGAGCACCCCATGACCGTCGAATCGTTCCTGGCCATCGAAGCCACCGGGCTGGTCAAGTCTTTCGGGGACACGCTGGCCGTGGACGGCGTCGACCTGGCCGTGCGCCGGGGGGCGGTCTACGGCGTTCTCGGTCCCAACGGAGCCGGCAAGACGACCACCATCCGCATGCTCGCCACCCTGACCCGCCCCGACGCTGGCCAGGCCCGCGTCCTCGGCCACGACATCGTGGCCGATGCGGGCGCCGTCCGCCGGGCCGTGAGCCTCACCGGCCAGCTGGCCTCGGTGGACGAGGACCTCACCGGCAGGGAGAACCTCGTCCTGCTCGGGCGCCTGCTGGGGCTGGGGCGGGCGGCGGCCAAGCACCGGGCGGGCGAGCTCCTCGACGCCTTCGGGCTCACCGAGGCGTCCGGTCGCCTGGTCAAGCAGTACTCGGGCGGGATGCGGCGGCGCCTCGACATCGCCGCCAGCCTGGTGGTCACGCCCGAGGTCATGTTCCTCGACGAGCCGACCACCGGGTTGGACCCCCGTTCCCGCAACCAGGTCTGGGCCATCGTGCGGGCCCTGGCCGCCGAGGGGACCACGGTCCTGTTGTGCACCCAGTACCTGGAAGAGGCCGACCAGCTGGCCGAGGGCATCGCCGTCATCGACGACGGCCGGGTGATCGCCGAGGGCACCCCGAGCCAGCTCAAGGCCTCGGTGGGCTCCGGCGCCCTGCACGTGCGCCTGCTCGACGCCGCCCAGCGGCCGGAGGCCAGCGAGGTCCTGGAGCGAGCCCTGGGGCCGGTGGTCCTCGATGCCGATCCGGCAGCGCTGACGGTGCCGTGCCGGGAGGCCGACCGGGGCGCCGAGGTGCTGGCCGAATTGGGGCGCCGGGGCGTGGGCATCGCCGACTTCTCCCTCGGCCAACCCAGCCTGGACGAGGTCTTCCTGGCCCTCACCGGCCACCCCGCCGAGTCGACCCCCGATCCCGGCGATGTGGTGCCCACCCTCGACGAAGGACGGTCCGCATGACCACCGCTTCCACCCCTGCCGCCTTCACGCCCGCCGACGAGGCGGCCGTGCGCCGGGCCATCGCCTCCTCGGCCCGGCCGCCGGAGCCGAGCCGGGCCTCCGCCGCCCTGTCCTTCGCCTGGCGAGGGATGCTCAAGGTCCGCCACGTCCCCGAGCAGCTGCTCGACGTGACCATCACCCCGGTGATGTTCGTGCTGATGTTCACCTACCTCTTCGGCGGGGCCATCGCCGGATCGACGGGCGCCTACCTCGACTACATCCTTCCCGGCATCTTGGTCATGACGGTCCTGTTCAACACGGTGTACTCCGGCGTCGGCCTCAACACCGACCTCACCAAGGGCGTGGTCGACCGCTTCCGCTCGCTGCCGGTGTGGCGACCGGCCCCGCTGGTGGGCTCGCTGCTCGGCGACAGCGTGCGCTACCTGGCGTCGGGCGGGGTCATCATCCTGCTCGGCGTGGCCCTCGGGTTCCGCCCCGGCGCCGGGCCCCTCGGCGCCGTGGCCGCCCTGGGTCTGGTGGTGCTCTTCGCCTTCGGCCTCTCGTGGATCTTCACCACCCTCGGGCTGCTCCTGCGCTCGCCCAGCGCGGTGATGAACGCCGGCTTCATGGCCGTGTTCCCGCTGACCTTCCTGTCCAACGTGTTCGTCGAGCCCCAGACCCTGCCCTCGGCCCTGGAGGCCTTCGTCGATGTCAACCCCATCTCGACCCTGGCCACTACCTCCCGTGGCCTCATGGCCGGCAACGCCGAGGTGGGCGACATCGTGGTAGTGCTGGCCGTGGCCGCCGCCCTGACCCTGGTCTTCGCCCCCATCACCACCCGCCTGTACCGCCGCGGCTGAGGTCCGAAGCCGGCGCCCGACCGCCAAATGTGGAGGATCGACGTGGCTGAGCCCCCTCGATCCTCCACAAATGTCTCACCGGTCGAGGTGGCGGCGCTCCTGTTCGGCCGTGGCCAGGGCCTGCTCGGCGGCGGCCAGGTCCTGCGCCGCTCGGTCCAGTGCCCGGCGGGCCTGGGAGACCTGCGCCGAGGCCTCGGCCACCGCCTGGTCGGCCGCCGCCCGGGCTGCCCTGGCGGCGCGGGCCCGGTCCTCGTTTTCGGGTGCCGGTGCCTCGGCCCGGGTGCCGGCGGGCTCGTCGGCGCCGGCCGGCTCGAAGTCGTCGGGCAGCCCCAGGCCGCCGGAGGCGACCTCGGCGGTGATCTCGGCGGCGAGGGACGCCACCACGCCGTCCCGGTGATGGGCCGGTCGCCCGGTCGCCTCCAGCACCTGGTCGACCGAGCGGGACAGGTCGGCCAGGGCCGACCGCCGGGCCGCCGTGGCCCGGCGCAGGGCGTCCCGGTCGCCGGCGGTGATGGCGGCCGCCTGGGTCCGGGCCACCTCGGCCGAGGTGGCCCGCAGGGCTGCGACCGAGGCGGGGTGCTGGGCCCGTACCTGGACGGCCAGCCAGGCCGCCAGGCTCGGGCGCCGCAGCCGGCGCACCTCCGCCGCCCCCGCCCGGTCACCCCCGGCCTTGCGCCGGCGGGCGAGGTCGTCGCGGGCGGCGACGAACTCCTCGGGCGGGAGCAGGGCCAGCTCGGCGATCTCGGCGTCGGCGCTCACCGAGGGTTCAGCCTCCCATGCCGGCGCCGCCAGCGTCGAGCGAGCCGGCGAGGAAAAGGCAACGGCCAGCCGGGCGGCCGAGGGCTACCGTCCGGGACGAGCATGCCGCCCGAAGAGTCGTTCCCGCCCCTGGTCCCCTACGGCTGGGACGAGCGCGTCGCCACGCTCTACGCCTCGGTCGCCCCCGGTCCCCACCAGCCCGGCCGGGTGGTGGGGGTGGAGCGGGGCTGGTGCACCGTGCAGTGCGCCGGCGGTCCCCGTTCGCTGGCCGCCGAGCCGCCGCCGGCCGTGGGCGACTGGGTCGCCCTCGGGCCCGTTCGGGTCGAGGCGGTCCTCGAGCGCCGCTCGGCTCTCTGCCGCCAGGACCCCGACGGGCGCCGCCGGCAGGTTCTGGCCGCCAACCTCGACGTGATCCTGGTGGTGGCCCCGGCCGACCGGCTGCATCTGGCCCGGGTGGAGCGCGAGCTCCTGGTGGCCTGGGAGAGCGGCGCCGTCCCCGTGGTGGTGGTGACCAAGACCGATCTCGTCGAGCAGCCCGGGGAGCTGGCCACCACGGTGGCCGAGCGCCTGGCCGGAGTGGAGGTGGTGAGCACCAGCGCCGTCACCGGCGAGGGTGTGGGCGACGTGGGTGCTCGCCTGCGCCCTCACCGCAGCGCTGCCCTGCTGGGACCGTCGGGGTCGGGGAAGTCCTCCCTGGCCAACACCTTGGTGGGGGAGGAGGTCCTGGCGACCGGCGACGTGCGCACCGGCGACCGGCGGGGCCGGCACACCACCACGAGCCGGCGGGTGGTGCTGGTGCCCGGTGGCGGCGTCCTGGTCGACACCCCCGGCCTGCGCTCCCTGGCCCCGTGGGGTGGCGACGGGGGGCTGGCGGCTGCCTTCGCCGACATCGACGAGCTGGGCTCGGGGTGCCGGTTCCGGGACTGCCGCCACGACCACGAACCGCAGTGCGCGGTGGTGGCCGCCGTCGCCGCAGGGGAGCTGGACGGGGCTCGCCTGCGCTCCTACCGCAAGCTCGAGCGGGAGCTGGCCTACGCCGCCCGGGCGGACGATCCCCAGGCCCGGCGGGCCGAGGAGCAACGCTGGAAGGGGATCACCAAGGCTCAACGCCGAGCACGGAGGTGGTGAGCTCGGCCAGCGACCGCACCTGCTCGGAGGTCAGGCGGTCGAAGAAGTGGCGGCGCACCCCTTCGAGGTGGCCGGGGGCGGCGGCCTCGATGGCCGCCAGGCCGGCCGGCGTCAGGGTGGCGAAGGCGCCCCGGGCGTCGGTGGGGCACTCCTCGCGGCGGACCAGCCCCCGGGCCTGCATGCGGGTCACCTGGTGGGACAGCCGGCTGCGGGACCAGGCCAGCTGCTCGGCCAGCGTGTACATCCGCAGCCGGTGCTCCTCGGCCTCGGACAGCCCGACCAGCACCTCGTAGTCGGACAGCGACAGTCCGGCGTCGACGTTGAGCTCACGCTCCAGCTCGGCCCGCAGCACCTGGTGCAGGCGCAGGAAGCCCCGCCAGGCCCGGGTCTCCTCCTCGTCCAGCCACCTGGTCGCGGCCATGGGCCGAAGGGTAGCCAGGCGGAATAGTTGATACGTCAAGGAGGTTGGGTTCTGTGACGGGCTCGCCGCCCGAACATGACAATTCGAGGAGGTTTTTATGACAACGACCACGACCAGCCACCTGATCCCCGGTCTAGCCCCCGGAACCTGGACCATCGATCCTGCCCACTCCGAAGTGTCTTTCAGCGTCCGCCACATGATGGTGAGCAAGGTCAGGGGCCGCTTCTCGGCCGTCGAGGGGGAGATCGTGATCGGCGACGGGCCGGCGGACTCCTCGGTGACGGCGGCCGTCGACGTGCGCTCCTTCGACACCGGCAACGCCGACCGGGACGCCCACATCCGCTCGGCGGACTTCCTCGACGCCGAGACCCACCCCACCATGACCTACCGGTCGAGCGCCGTGCGGCCCGATGGCGACGGCTACGTGGTGGACGGCGAGCTCACGCTGCGGGGTGTGACCCGCCCGGTGGCGCTCGCCCTGGAGGTCGGCGGGGTGACCACCGATCCCTCCGGAGACCTGCGCCTGGGGCTGTCGGCCACCACCGAGATCAACCGCCGCCACTTCGGCATCGACCTCAGCATGCCGCTCGAGTCCGGAGGCGTCGTCGTAGGTGACAAGATCAAGGTCAACCTCGACATCGCCGCCGTCCGCCCCGCCGCCTAGATCCGACCGCCGGACCACCGACCCGAGGAGCCTGCCATGCCCGCTGTCACCGCCGACACCTTGACCCTCGCCCGCATCCCCCGGCCCGACCCGGCCGCGGTGGCCGACCGCCCGGTCCGGTCGGTCACCACCGCCCCGTCGGGCTTCGAGGGGGAGGGCTTCCCAGTCCGCCGGGCCTTTGCCGGCCAGGACACCGCCACCCTCGACCCCTTCATCCACATGGACCAGATGGGCGAGGTCGACTACGCCCCGGGCGAGCCCAAGGGCACGCCCTGGCACCCCCACCGGGGCTTCGAGACCGTCACCTACATCATCGACGGCACCTTCCGCCACCAGGACTCCAACGGCGGCGGGGGGATGATCACCAACGGGGACACCCAGTGGATGACGGCGGGCCAGGGGATCCTCCACATCGAGGCCCCGCCCGAGGAGCTGGTGGTCACCGGCGGCCTCTTCCACGGCATCCAGCTGTGGGTGAACCTGCCCCGGGCCAACAAGTGGAACCCGCCCCGCTACCAGGACCTGCGTGCGGGGGAGACGGTGCTGGTCTCCTCCCACGACGGTGGGGCGCTGGTGCGCCTCATCGCCGGCGACCTGGCCGGCCACGTCGGCCCCGGTTCCACCTTCACCCCCATCACCCTGGTGCACGCCACGGTGTCACCGGGGGCGGAGTTGGTGGTGCCGTGGCGGCCGGACTTCAACGCCCTGGCCTACGTGCTCTCGGGCCAGGGGTCGGCCGGTGCGGCCCGCCGGCCTCTCGGGTCGGGCCAGCTGGCCGTGTTCGGCACCGGCGGGTCCATCACCGTGGCCGCCGACCGGGCCCAGGACAGCCACACCCCCAACCTGGAGGTGCTCCTGCTCGGCGGGTTGCCCATCGGCGAGCCCGTCGCCCACTACGGGCCGTTCGTGATGAACACCCGGGCCGAGCTCCAGCAGGCCTTCGCCGACTACCAGGCCGGGCGCCTGGGCGTGATCCCGGCGACGGCGCAGTAGGGGCCCGTCACCGGCCGGCCTCCAGCTCCCGGCGCACGGCGCCGTAGTCGTCCCAGGTGTCGACGTCGACGGGCAGGGGCCGGTCGAGCTCGACGGGGCGGACCCGGCGGGGGTCGGCCTCGAGCAGCGCCCACAGCGCCTTGTCGCCGTCGAGGGCGCACAGCTCGGGGAAGCGGGAGGCGGGCACGACCACCGGGTGGCCGGGCCGGCCCCGGTAGCTGGCCCTCGCCATGTCCTGGCGGTGGCGTTGCCAGCCGGCACCCACGGTGTCGATGACGTCGGCGCCGACCCCGGGCATGTCGCCCAGCACCACCATGGCGGCATCGCAGGCGCCGGCGGCCCCGATGCCGGCCCGGAGCGAGGAGGCACTCCCGCTGGCGTAGCCCTCGTGGTCGACCAGGTCGGCCCGCCGGGGGCGCAACGAGGCCCGGACCTCGGCGCCGGCGCCACCGAGCACCACCACCACCCGCGCCAGCGACGACGCCTCGGCACTGCGCATCACCCAGCCCAACACCGTGGTGTCGCCGAGGGCCAGGGTCTGCTTGGGCCGCCCCAACCGGCGGGACGCCCCGGCAGCCAGGACGATGCCGCAGATGCCGCTCATGGGCCGGGCGCCGCCGGGATCCCGCCCGGGGGGGCCGGCTCGGGCCCGGGGGAGATGCGCCCGCGGCCCCGGCCCAGGAAGCCGGCACCGGCCCCCCGGGAGACGGCCAGGATCTCGGTGGCGATGGACCAGGCGATCTCGCCGGGGCCCTCGGCTCCGAGGTCGAGCCCGGCCGGTCCGTGGACCCGCTCCCGGGCGCCCGGCCGGGGGTGGATCCCGTCGGCGGCCAGGGCCGCGAGGAGCTGGTCGAGGCGGGCGCGGGGGCCGAGCACGCCGAGGTAGGCGACCGGGCTGTTGAGCAGCGACCGCAAGTAGCCCTGGTCCCGCCAGAAGTCGTGGCTCATGACCACGGCGTAGGTCCGGGCATCGACCGCGACCGCCTCGGTGACCCCGGCCGGCTGGCTGTGGACGAGGCGCCGGGCCTCGGGGAAGCGCCCGGCGGCGAGCCGGCGGGGGCGGTCGTCGACCACCTCGACCCGCCACCCGAGCGACGCACCGGCGGCCACCAGGGGTTCGGCGTCGGGCCCGGCACCACACACCACCAGGCGTAGCGGCGGCGGCAGGGCCTCGACGAAGACGCGGGGCCCGGCGCCGAGGGTGGAGGTCCGCCTCGAGCCCTGGGCCAGGGCGTCGAGGCCGTGGCGGCGGGCGGCCTCGTTGGTGGCCGGGTGGCCGAGGTCGCCCTCAGTGGTGCCGCCGGGGTGGACCACCAACCGGGACCCGAGCCGGTCACCCTCGAGGACGGTCACCACGGCCACGGCCCGGTCCTGGCGCCGGGCTGCCCGCAGGGCCCGTACCCATGCCCGGTCCGGACTCACCGGCTCCACCAGCACCTCGATGACGCCGTTGCACCCGAGCCCCCAGCCCCAGGGCGCCCCGGCTTCGGCGCCGAGGTCGAAGCGGAGCATCCGGGGGCGCCCGGTGGCCAGCACCTGGCCGGCGGTGTCGATCACCTCGGCTTCCAGGCATCCCCCGGAGACGTTGCCGACCGTCTCCCCGCCGGCGCCCACCACCAGCCGGGCCCCGGGCCGGCGGTAGGTCGATCCCTGGGCGGCCACCACCGTGGCCAGGGCCAGGCCCTCGCCGTCCCCGGCGGCCACGGCGTCGAGGACCTGGTCGAGCTCGTTCACGCCCGCCCGCCACGATTCCTCCAGCTGGCAGCAGAAGTGGTCGGATTTCCCGCCACATCCGCGGCCAGAACGGCGGGATCATCGGCGGGGGGCACGGCCGGCCATGGTAGGGAGCGGACCGGGGCGGGGCGAGGCGGTCGGCTTCTCCGTCTGGGTGCGATCGTCCCCCGGACAGTGACGAACGAACGTTCGCTATCCTGGCCACCATGGCCCTGGTCCGACCGGTCGACAGCGAGGCACTGCGCCAGGTGGGGGAGTGGACCCGCCCGCTGTCCCTGGCCGGCGAGCAGCTGCTGGCTGTCCCCGACGCCCTGGCCGGCCTGTTCCCCGAGGGGGGGCTGCGCC
>Ga0247704_1000563_pt1 | contig 10246 bp, 10 predicted proteins | sample 41W_NmetaG_FD_189042 | JGI IMG/M metagenome (GOLD analysis project Ga0247704, IMG submission 189042) | Soil microbial communities from hillslope of Landscape Evolution Observatory, University of Arizona, Oracle, AZ, United States - 4-1-W_N | ecosystem: Engineered > Artificial ecosystem >...
TGGGGAGGGCGGGGCGCTAGAAGCGGTGCGCCTCCGTGCCGCCCTGCAGGGCCTGCCAGACGTCCTGCACGTTGTCGAAGACGGCGCTCGACGGCAGCCGGCGCAGCTGGTCGACGACGTCGTCCGGCGCGCCGAGCTCGGTGGCCTTCGCGACCAGCGCCTGGGAGCCGGCGGGCCACACCTCCTTGCCGAGGTAGGACGCGATCTGCGCACGCTGCTCGACGTCGGCCTCGGTCATGCCGTCCGGCACGCCTCCCGCGAGCGTGCCGTCGGGTGCGAGGTCGACGTCCGGCTGGTCCTCGCCCGACGGCTCCGCCGAGTGCCACTGCTCGCCGCGGGTCTCTCGCCCGGACCGCACCATGCCCTCGACCTCGGCGCCGAGCGCGTCGTCGACCCGGGCGCTGTGCTTGTCGCTGCCACGCTCCATGGCGCCGGCACTACCCGCTCACCGCGACTCCACACGGCACGGATGTGTGCCCTTCGGGACAGGTACGAGCGGCACCGCGAGGGGCATCCAGACCTCATGCACGCAGCACCTCGTCGCCCCGCAGCCTCCTGGCCCTCGGCCCTGCTGCCCGGCGCCCTCCTGCTCGCGCTGCTCACCACCGGAGCGGCGACCGCCACCGCCGGGCACGACACCCCCGCCCCGGCAGCCGAGGCCCCGGTCACCGAGCTGCAGGTCGTCCCGGCAGAGTGATCGCGGGCGGCCCGGGTGCGCTCACTCGGCGCCGCCCTCGGTGGTGTCCTTGTCGGCCGGCACGTGCTCCGAGCGCAGGTCGTAGCGGTCCACCGCCTGCTTCGGCGCGTCATCGCCGATCTCGCCGCGTCGCGCGAGCTCGGTCAGCACCGCCGTCGCGATCGACTCCGCGTCGGTGCGGAAGTGCCGTCGCAGCGCGGCGCGGGTGTCGGACCGACCGAACCCGTCGGTGCCCAGCGACGACCAGTCGCCCGGCACCCACCGGCTGATCGAGTCCGGCACCGCGCGCATGAAGTCGCTCACCGCGACGACCGGTCCGGTTGCCTCCATGAGCGCGCGTGTCACGTACGGGGTGCGCGGGTCACCCGGGTTGAGCAGGTTGTGCTCCTCGCAGGCGACGGCGTCGCGGCGCAGCTCGTTCCAGCTCGTGACGCTCCACACGTCGGCGGCCACCCCCCAGTCCTCGCGCAGCAGCCGCTGCGCGTCCAGGGCCATCCGGACCGACACCCCGCTGGCGAGCACCTGCGCGTGCGGCCCCTCGCCCTCGGCGGGCGCGTAGCGGTAGATGCCCCGCAGCACGCCCTCCCGCAGCCGCGGCACGTCGGGCAGCGCGGGCTGCACATAGGGCTCGTTGTAGACCGTGAGGTAGTAGAAGACGTCCGCTTCCGGGCCGGTGGACTCGGGCCCGTACATCCGTCGCAGCCCCTCCTCGACGATGAACGCCACCTCGTACGCCCACGCCGGGTCGTAGGCCACGCACGCGGGGTTGGTCTGCGCCAGCAGCAGCGAGTGCCCGTCCTGGTGCTGCAGCCCCTCGCCGTTGAGCGTCGTCCGCCCGGCTGTGGCGCCGAGCAGGAACCCGCGGCCGAGCTGGTCGGCCAGCGCCCACATCTGGTCGCCGGTGCGCTGGAAGCCGAACATCGAGTAGAAGATGTAGATCGGGATCATCGGCTCGCCGTGCGTCGCGTACGACGTCCCTGCCGCGATCGCCGAGCCCATCGAGCCGGCCTCGGTGATGCCCTCGTGCAGCAGCTGGCCGGTCTCGGACTCCTTGTACGACAGCAGCAGCTCGCGGTCGACGGCCTCGTAGCGCTGCCCGAAGGGCGAGTAGATCTTCGCCGTCGGGAACAGCGAGTCCATGCCGAAGGTGCGGGCCTCGTCCGGGATGATCGGCACGAACCGCGCGCCGATGCCCTTGTCCTTGATGAGGTCCTTGAGCAGCCGGACGAACGCCATCGTCGTCGCCACCGCCTGCTTGCCCGAGCCCGCCTTGAGCTCGTCGTAGACCGCCGGCCCCGGCAGCTCCAGCGGCCGCGGCCGGACGACCCGCCTGGGCAGCGAGCCACCCAGCTGCGCCCGGCGCTCCTTCATGTACTCGATCTCGGCGCTGTGCGGGCCGGGGTGGTAGTAGGGCGGCAGGCCGCTCTCGAGCGCCTTGTCGCTGATGTCGATGTACAGCCGGTCGCGCAGCGCCTTGAGCTCGTCGATGCTGAGCTTCTTCATCTGGTGCGTAGCGTTGCGGCCCTCGAAGTCCTTGCCGAGCGTCCAGCCCTTGATGGTGTGGGCGAGGATCACGGTCGGCTGGCCGCTGTGCTCGACGGCGGCCTTGAACGCCGCGTACACCTTGCGGTAGTCGTGCCCGCCGCGCGACAGGCCGCGCAGCTGGTCGTCGGACAGGTGCTCGACCATCTTGCGCAGCCGCGGGTCGGTGCCGAAGAAGTTCTCGCGGATGTACGCGCCGCTCTCGACCGAGTAGGTCTGGAACTGGCCGTCCGGCGTGGTGTTCATCGAGTTGACCAGGACGCCGTCGACGTCGCGGGCGAGCAGCTCGTCCCAGTCGCGCCCCCAGACGACCTTGATGACGTTCCAGCCGGCGCCGCGGAAGTACGCCTCCAGCTCCTGCATGATCTTGCCGTTGCCGCGCACCGGCCCGTCGAGCCGCTGCAGGTTGCAGTTGACGACGAAGATGAGGTTGTCGAGCTCCTCGCGGGCCGCCACGCCGATCGCGCCGAGCGACTCGGGCTCGTCCATCTCGCCGTCGCCGAGGAAGCACCACACCCGCGAGCCGCTGGTGTCCTTGATGCCGCGGTGCTGCAGGTAGCGGTTGAACCGCGCCTGGTAGATGGCGTCGATCGGTCCGAGGCCCATGGAGACCGTCGGGAACTCCCAGAAGTCCCGCATCAGCCGCGGGTGCGGGTAGCTCGGCAGCGACCCCTCTGCCCGCGACTCCTGCCGGAAGCCGTCGAGCTGCTCCATTGTCAGCCGGCCCTCGAGGTAGGCGCGGGCGTAGATGCCGGGGGAGGCGTGCCCCTGGAAGAAGACCTGGTCGCCCGACGACCCGTCCCCGCCCTCCTCGAGGCCCGCCTTGCCGCGGAAGAAGTGGTTGAAGCCCACCTCGTACAGCGACGCCGCGCTCGCGTACGTCGCGATGTGCCCGCCGACGCCGATCTCGGGTCGGTTCGCCCGAGACACCATGATCGCGGCGTTCCACCGGACGTAGGCGCGGATGCGACGCTCGACGTGCTCGTCGCCCGGGAACCAGGGCTCTCGCTCCGGCGGGATGGTGTTGATGTAGTCGGTGCTGCGCAGCGCGGGGACGCCGACGTTCTTCTCGCGGGCCCGCTCGAGCAGCTTGAGCATGAGGAACCGCGCCCGCTGCCGCCCGGCGCCCTCCACGACGGCGTCCAGCGACTCCAGCCACTCGGCGGTCTCGGCAGGATCGATGTCCGGCAGCTGGCTGGCCATGCCGTCGCTGATGACGGCGAAGCGCTCGCTGCCGGTCGGGGTGCTGGCGGTGGTCCGGTCGGGACTGCTCTGCGACACGCTGCTCCCTCGGGGCTCGGGGCCGGTCGGTCGTCGATCTGCGCCCATCCTTCCCCCTACCGGCCGGTAGTGACGAGAGGACCGTCGATGCGCACCGAGGTGATCACCGTCCGCACGGGCGGCCGGGAGCGGGTGCACGACCTGACGCCGGCCTGCCGGCGCTTCCTCGACGGGGCGATCGCCGGCTCCGGCGACGGCCTGCTCAGCGTCTTCGTGCCGCACGCGACGGCCGGCGTGGCGGTGCTCGAGCTGGGCGCCGGCTCCGACGACGACCTGCTGCTCGTGCTCGAGCGGCTGCTGCCGCGCGATCTGGCCTGGCGCCATCGGCACGGCTCTCCCGGGCACGGCCGCGACCACGTGCTGCCGGCGGTCGTCGCGCCGTCGGTGACGGTGCCGGTGGTCGACGGCGCGATGGCGCTCGGCACCTGGCAGTCGGTCGCGCTCGTCGACACCAACGTCGACAACGCCGAGCGGTCGGTGCGGCTGTCGTTCCTGCCCGGGTGAGCGCGCGGTGCCGCATCGGCCGGGTTACCGGGCCGGCGGCGGCACGGGGCACTTGCGCACACGACGGGGGTCCGGTGGACTGTCCGCCCTGGCCCCCCGCCGACGTGGCAGGGTGGCGCACACACCGGCGAGGGCAACGGGGAAGGGGAAGCTCGTGAGCACGTCCGCGGACTCCGCGGCGCAGCGTGGCCTGGCGGAGAAGCTGGGCATCTCGCCGGGCGCGGTCGTGCAGGTGGTCGGGCACGAGGGCACGGATGGCCTGGCGGTCGACCAGGAGCTGCTCGCCGACGTCGCCGCGCGCACCGGGAACGCGCTGATCATGGGAGACGACTCCGACGACGTCGTCGACGTCGTGCTGCTGTGGTGGCGCGAGGGTGACGGCGACCTCGTCGACGCGCTGGTCGACAGCCTCACCAACCTCGGCGACAACGGCGTCATCTGGCTGCTGACGCCGAAGGCCGGGCGAGAGGGCCACGTCGAGCCCAGCGACATCGAGGAGGCTGCGCCGACCGCCGGCCTGTCGAGCACCCGCAGCACCAGCGCCGCGCCCGAGTGGTCGGGCACCCGGCTCGTGTCGCCCAAGGCGGCGCGCAGCAAGTCGCGGCACTGACGCCGGAGCAGGCGCGGCTGCTGCTCTCGCCCGCGGGGCGCGAGGCGGTCTCGGCGGCGGCGGCTCTCGACCTGGCGCCGTCGGCACGGCTGCGTTCCGCCGAGCAGGTGCGCGCGCTCGCCGGCCCGGTGCTGGGTCCGCTGGCGCTCGAGCAGGCGCTGCTGCGCGACCGGGCGCGGGCCAAGCACCCTCGCGGTGCGCAGCTGTGGTGGACGCCGGACGCGCTGGAGCAGGCGACGTCGGCGCCGGTCGCCGCCTGGCGGGCGCGGCGCTACCGGGGCCCGGTGCTCGACCTGTGCTGCTCGGTCGGCGGCGACCTGCTCGCGCTGCCGGACGGCTCGGTCGGCGTCGACCTCGACGAGGCTCGGCTGCTGCTCGCGCGCGAGAACGCGGCGGCCCTCGACCGCGACGTCCGGCTGGTGAACGCCGACGCGACCCGGCTGCGGCTCGGCGGCCGGCACGACGTGTTCGTCGACCCGGCGCGACGCGCCGGCGGGCGGCGGGTGTTCGACCCGCGCGCGTACGCGCCGGCTCTCGACGTCGTGCTCGGGTGGCGGTCGGCCGTGCGCCGGCTCGGCGTCAAGGTGGCGCCCGGCGTGGACCACGAGGCGCTGCCCGACGACGTCGAGGTCGAGGTCGTGTCGCTGGCCGGCGAGGTCAAGGAGGCGGTGCTGTGGTGCGGTGCCGCGCGGTCGGGTGTGCGGCGCACGGCGACCCTCCTGCCGGGCGGTGACGTGCTGCGCGAGCGGGCGGTGCCGACGCCGGTCGTGCGGCCGCCGGGGCGGTTCCTGCTCGAGCCGGACGGCGCCGTCGTGCGAGCGCACCTCGTCGCGCAGGTCGCGGACGACGTCGGCGGCTGGCTGCTCGACGCGACCATCGCCTACGTGGCGGCTGACCGGCCGGTGCCGACGCCGTTCGGCCGCTGGTACGCCGTGCACGAGAGCTTCCCGTTCTCGCTCAAGGCGCTGCGCGCGCGGCTGCGCGGGCTCGACGTCGGGACCGTCGTGGTGAAGAAGCGCGGGACGGCCGTGGAGCCGGAGCAGCTGCGGCGGCGGCTGGGGCTCACCGGGAGCCGGGCGGCGACCGTGGTGCTCACGCGGTGCGCCGGGCGGCAGAGCGTGCTGCTGGTCGAGCCGCTCGCGGCTGCCGGCTGACGGCGGCCGCGCACCTACGCTGGCCGCCGGGACCCATAGCTCAGTTGGTAGAGCAGCGCCCTTACAAGGCGAAGGCCGGCAGTTCGAGTCTGTCTGGGTCCACCGCGCTACCACCGCACGGGCGGCCGCAGACGACGGAGGCCGCTCCCGGCGTCGCCGGGAGCGGCCTGTGCGGCGCGGGACGGTCAGTCGTCCCAGGGCCCGAAGTCGTCGACCACGGGATGTCCTCTCTGCTGTGCCCGCCGGTCCGGCGGGCGGCTACCGAGCCGGAGCGCGGCGCACTGCGCCGGCGGTCGGCCGGTCGGGGGTCGTACCCCTCGTCGGGGTCATCGGCACCTGCGGGTCAGTCCTGCAGCGTGGCGCGCATCACCGGTCGACGAGGCCGGTGCCCGCCAGCGCCTGCTCGAGGGCGTCGGCGAGTCGGTCGCCCATCACGCCGTAGCCGTAGGCGTTGGGGTGCAGCCCGTCGCCGTGGAGGAAGCGGCCGGCGTCCTGCCCGGTGTGCCAGCCGGCCGACAGCGGGCTGAAGAACGGCAGGCCCAGCTCGTCGGCGACGTCGCGCACGGCGTCGTCGGCGACGGCGCGGTGGAGGTGCACCACCCCCGGCGGGTCGTAGGCGCCCATGAGCACGATCTGCGCCTGCGGCTGCCGCCGCTGCACCTCGGCGACGACCTCCCGGACGGCGGCACGGATCGCGGCGGGCGACGAGCCGACCCGCGCGTCGTTGGTGCCGCCCTCGAGCAGGACGACGTCGTAGCGCCGGGGCAGCGCGCCGGCCATGCGCAGCCGGTGCAGGTACGAGGGCGAACGCCCGGTGGTCGTGAAGCCGGTGCCGCCCCACGCGTCGACGTCGACCGACCACTGCAGGCGCGACGCGGCGACGCGCGCCATCACCGGGCGCAGCGGCGTCGCCCCGGTGCCGGCCATCAGGCTGTCGCCGAAGAAGTAGGCGTCGACACGACCGTCGTCGGCGGCCGACGCGCTGGACGCGCCGACGAGCGCACCGGCGACCAGCAGCACCGGCAGCAGCAACGCCACCAGCCGGCCGCGACGACGGACGCGTGGCGGGGCCGGCGCCGGTGCGGTGCGCGGCGGCTCCGGCCGGCGCTGGGCCGGGACGAGCGGTGGCGCCGCCGGTGGCGCGACGCGGGGGAGGTCGCGCAGCAGCAGCGGGACGGGGGCGCGGTGCGGGAGCATGGCAGGGCCATGGTCGGTGGCTCGGCCCGGTGACGTGAGCGGGATCGCTGACCTGTCACACGCTCGACACGCAGTCGCACGACACACGCTCGTTCTGCCTGTCCGGCAGGGCACATCGGGGCTTACTGTGCGAGACGTGCAGCCGGGGGGAGAAGTCGGAGGGGCGCGTCTCGACCCAGTGACGTTCGCGCGCACGGTCGAGCACGTCCACGCGTACGTGGGCAGGGAGCCGGGCGCCTGGTCTGCGTTCGCGCAGTTGGCCCGGTCGGACCCCGAGGGCACGACCGGCTCCCTGCTGACGCTCGGCACGGTGCTGCTCGACATCGCGGCGGACGCCTACCGGCTGACGCCCACCGAGATGCTGCACAAGGTGACGCAGACCGTCGACCTGCATCGGCGCGAGGAGTCGCGGAGGTCCGACAGTCGCTGACGCGGCTGGTTAGCCTGCGCCGGTGACCGCGCTGCGCGACGTCGTCCGAGCGATGGACGAGCTGTATCCGCCGGCCTGGGCGGCGTCGTGGGACGCCGTCGGCCTGGTCTGCGGAGATCCGGACGCCGACGTGCAGCGGGTGCACTTCGCCGTCGACCCGGTCGAGGTGGTCGTCGACGAGGCGCTCGAGGTCGGCGCGCAGCTGCTGGTCACCCACCATCCGCTGTACCTGCGCGGCACGACGTCGGTCGCCGCCACCGACCCGAAGGGCCGGGTGGTGCACCGGCTGGTGACCGGCGGGTGCGGGCTACTCGTCGCGCACACCAACGCCGACGTCGCCGACCCGGGCGTGTCCGACGCGCTCGCCGCCGCAGTCGGGCTCGTCGACACCCGACCGCTCCAGCCGCAGCCCGACGACCCGCTCGACAAGCTCGTCGTCTTCGTTCCCGAGGACGCCGCCGACCGGCTGCTGGACGCGCTGGCCGACGCCGGCGCGGGCACGATCGGCGACTACGACCGGTGCGCCTGGTGGACCTCCGGCACCGGCACGTTCCGGCCGCTCGACGGCGCGAACCCGACGCTCGGAGTGGTCGGCGAGGTCGAGACCGTCTCCGAGCGACGGCTCGAGGTGGTGCTGCCGCGGCCGGCGCGGCAGGCGGTGCTGCGCGCGATGCTCGCCGCGCACCCGTACGAGGAGCCGGCGTACGACGTGTTCGAGCTCGCGACGGTGCTCGGCGGGCGGGGCCTCGGCCGGGTCGGGCGGCTGCCGTCGCCGACGCCGCTCGCCGAGCTGACCGAGCAGGTGGCGGCGGCGCTGCCCCGCACGGCGTGGGGCGTGCGCGCCGCCGGTGACCCGGCCACGGTCGTGGAGACGCTCGCCGTGTCCGGCGGTTCGGGCGACAGCCTGCTGGAGCAGGCGGCCCGGTCGGGGGCGCAGGCGTTCCTCACCGCTGACCTGCGCCACCACCCGGCGTCGGAGGCGCCGGAGGGCCTGGCGCTGCTCGACGCCGCGCACTGGGCGACCGAGTGGCCCTGGCTCGCCGACGCCGCCCGGCGGCTCGCCGGCGCCACTAGGGTCGAGCCGACGGTGTCCGAGCTGGTCACCGACCCGTGGACCGTGCACGCGCGCTGAGGAGCCCTGTGAAGGCCGACCCGTTCGTCCAACTGCGACTGCTCGACCTGCAGGCCCTCGACACGGCGCTCGACCAGCTCGCCCACCGGCGCCGCACGCTGCCCGAGCTCGCCGAGATCGAGCGGCTGGACGGGCTGGTCGACGGGCTGCGGGACGGCATCGTCCTGGCGGAGACCGAGCTGTCGGACCTGCAGCGCGAGCAGGACCGGTTCGAGCGCGAGATCGACCAGGTGCGTACCCGCAAGGCGCGCGACGAGGAGCGGCTCGGCTCGGGTGCCATCACGAACCCCAAGCAGCTGCAGGACATGCAGCACGAGGTCGCCACGCTGACCAGGCGCCAGTCCGACCTCGAGGACGGCGAGCTGGAGGTGATGGAGAAGCTGGAGGCGGTGCAGGCGCGGCTCGACGAGCTGACCGGCCGGCGCGACGAGCACCTGGCTGCCCGCGCCGCGGCCGAGCAGCGGCGCGACGCGTCGTTCGCCGAGATCGACGCCGAGGTGCAGCGCACCACGCAGGAGCGCGCGGAGCTGGCGACGACGTTCCCGGCCGACCTGCTCGCGCTGTACGAGAAGGTGCGCGCGAAGACCGGTGGCGTCGGTGCCGCGGCCATCGGGCAGGGCCGGTGCGGCGGCTGCCGGCTCGACCTCATGAACAACGAGAAGTCCGACGTCCGCGCGGCTGCGGTCGACGACGTGCTGCGGCACGAGGAGTGCGGCCGGATCATGGTGCGCACCGCCGAGTCGGGCCTGTGACGGAGCGCCGGTGAAGGTCGTCGTCGAGGCGGACGGCGGCTCGCGCGGCAACCCCGGACCGGCCGGGTACGGCGCGGTCGTCCGCGACGCCGCCACGGGCCGGGTGCTCGCCGAGCGGGCTGCCGGCATCGGCACCGCGACCAACAACGTCGCCGAGTACGGCGGGCTCATCGCCGGCCTGGCGGCGGCGCGCGAGCTCGGCGCCTCGGTCGTCGAGGTGCGGATGGACTCCAAGCTCGTCGTGGAGCAGATGAGCGGGCGCTGGAAGGTCAAGCACCCGTCGATGCAGCCGCTCGCGCGACAGGCGGCCGAGCTCGTGCGCGGTTTCGACGACGTGCGCTTCGCCTGGATCCCTCGGGCGCAGAACGCGCACGCCGACCGGCTCGCGAACGCCGCCATGGACGCCGCCGCCAAGGGGGTGGCGTGGCAGCCGGACGCGACCGAGGAGTGGCTGGCGGCGCACGAGCCGGCTCCCGACGCCGGCGGCGTCGTCGAAGCCGTCGCCGAGCCGGAGCCCGCGGCGTCCCTGCACGACGCCACGCCGCAGACGCCGAACCGGCTGTCCGGCTGGCAGGAGGCGCCGGGACCGCCGACCACGACGCTGCTGCTGCGGCACGGACAGACGCCGCTGTCGGTGGAGAAGCGGTTCTCCGGCGTCGGCGACCCGGAGCTGACGGCGGCCGGCCGCGAGATGGCCGCCGCGGCCGCGGTGCGGCTCGCGCGCTCCGGTGCGGACGCCGTCGTCTCGAGCCCGCTGCGCCGCGCCCGGCAGACCGCGGCGCTGGTCGCTGAGGCGCTCGGCGTCGACGTCGCCGTCGAAGAAGGCCTGCGGGAGACCGACTTCGGCGACTGGGAGGGCTACACGTTCGGCGAGGTGCGCACGCGCTGGCCGGCTGAGCTCGACGCCTGGCTCGGCTCGACCGCGGTCGCGCCGCCCGGTGGTGAGA
>Ga0247704_1000564_pt1 | contig 10245 bp, 8 predicted proteins | sample 41W_NmetaG_FD_189042 | JGI IMG/M metagenome (GOLD analysis project Ga0247704, IMG submission 189042) | Soil microbial communities from hillslope of Landscape Evolution Observatory, University of Arizona, Oracle, AZ, United States - 4-1-W_N | ecosystem: Engineered > Artificial ecosystem > Mesocosm...
CGGCGCGACCCACATCTGCACGAAGTGCACCGGCTCCTGCGCACGCGCCGCCTCCACGCGGAAGGCGTCGTTCTTCTCGCTGTGCAGGATGCCGGTGCCCGCGCTCATCCGCTGGGCGAGGCCCGGGTAGATGACGCCGTTGTGGCCGGTCGAGTCCTGGTGCACCAGCGACCCACGCAGCACCCAGGTCACGATCTCCATGTCGCGGTGCGGGTGGGTCTCGAAGCCGGTGCCCGGCTGCACGACGTCGTCGTTGTTCACCAGCAGCAGGCCGTGGTGCGTGTTCGCCGGGTCGTAGTGCCGGCCGAACGAGAACGAGTGCTTCGAGTCGAGCCAGGCGATGCCGGTGCGGAACCGCTCCTGCGCACGGCGGACGTCGACGACGGGCTGCAGCGAGCGGGTCATGCCGGGTGAACACGAGCCAGCACGGCGGTCATCCCATGACGCTGAAGCTGCTGTCCCGGTTGACCGAGCGCCGCCGGCTGTAGTGGCCGAGGTCGACGGTCAGGCCGGTGCGCGGCAGCACGACCTGCACCGGGTCGACGTCGTGGTCGTGCCCGCGCTCGGACGCCTCGACGATCTCGGCCATCAGCCGGCCGACGACCGGGGCGTTCTTGAACTGGTTGCCGCTCGTCCCGGCCGCCACGTAGAAGCCGTCGAGCGAGGTGCGGTCGTACACCGGGATCCAGTCGTCGGTGACGTCGTACACGCCGGCGATGCCGCGGGACGCCTCGGGCACGGTCAGAGCTGGGATCCGCCGGGCGGCCCGGTACAGGTGCGCGGTGCGGACCGCGCGCGTCGGGTTGGGGTGGCAGGAGTCGGCGTCGTCGAGCCACTCGAGCGGGTCGCACTCCGGCTCGGTGCCACCGACGAGCAGCCCGCCGCCGGGCACCCAGCGCAGGTACGTGCCGAGGTCCAGGTCGGCGACGAACGGGACCGGCCCCTCGGCGCCGAAGCCGGGCGGGGCCGGCACGTGCTGCACCTCCTGCCGCAGCGGGCGCGCGCGCACCGTGACGTCGTCGAGCGCCCCGGCGAGGGCGGTGACGGCCTGGGCGTGCGGACCGGCAGCGTTGACGACGACCGGGGCGGAGAGCGCGTCCCCGTCGGCCAGCCGCACGCCGGTCACCCTGCCGGCCACCCGCTCGACGCCGACCACACCGGAACGGAACCGGAACGCCGCGCCCATCCGCTGGGCGGCGCGGGCGAGGTCGAGGGTCGCCTGCTGCGGGTCGTCCACGTGCCCGGCGTCGGGTGTCCACAGGGCCGACACCTCGCCCTCGGCGTCCGCCCAGAAGGCGTCGTCGTCGACCGGCTTGGGCGGCCAGTAACGCCCGACGTCGAGGGCCGGGAAACGCTCTCTCAGCGTCGCGGCGTCCCACCGCTCGTACGGCACGCCGGCGCGGTCGAGGTGCGCGGCCACGCGACTCGCGTCCTGCTCGGGCGACTCCAGCAGCAGCCCGCCGGTGCGGACGAACCTGGCGACGGCCTCGCCCGACGGCGCCTCCAGGTGGTCCTGCCACGCGTCCCAGCCGTGCTTGCCCTCCCACGACACGGCGACGCCGGTCCACGTCGAGTACGTGAAGCGGACGATGGACGACGACGCGCTGGTGGTGCCGGCGCCGGGTGACGGGCCGCGGTCGACGACGACGACCCGCCGCCCGGACCGCGCGAGCTCGAGCGCGACGGAGCACCCGATGACGCCTGCCCCGACGACGACGGCGTCGCACGTGTCGCTCACGGCCCCACTGTGCCGCAGCGGTGCAGGGTCCGGCGTTGCCGCTGACGGAACTCGGCATGCCGCCCCGTCGTCATCGGAACAGGTCTACCGTCCAGGATCGGGGGGTGGTCGCCGATGAGTGGTGCACGGGGGTGGCGTCCTGACGTCGTGACCGGTGCCGTGACGGCCGTGCTGCTCGTCGCCGCCGTGGTGGTGCTGGTGTGGGGCGACCTGTCGGCACTGGTGCCGTCCGGCGCGCTCGGCTGGCTGGTGGTGCTGGGCGTGGCCGCGGCCGCCGTCGGCTGGACCGCACTCGTGCGCCGGTTCGTGCGCGCACCGGGCGCCGCGGCGGCCGTCGCGGTCGTGCCGCTGGTGGCGGTGCTGGCCTGGGCGATCTACCCGACCGTCGTCGACCGGGAGGTCGACGAGGGCCTGCTCGACGGCGTCGCTGTCGCCGAGCCGATGTCCGACGAGACACCCGACTCCGGCGGTGCCGCTGCGACGACGCCCGTGCAGGTGGCCAGCGGCGAGCTGCAGGGCGCGGACGGCCACAGCGCGACCGGCACCGCGGCCGTCTACGAGGCCGGCGCCACGACGTTCGTGCGGCTCGAGGACATCGAGACCGACGGCGCGCCGGACGTCCGCGTGCTGCTCGTCCCGCAGCCAGGTCAGGAGGGCCCCGACGGCGGGCTCGACCTGGGCGCGCTCAAGGGCAACGTCGGCAGCAGCAACTACGAGGTGCCGACAGGTACCGACGTCAGCGCCTACCGCTCCGTGCTGCTGTGGTGCCGCGCGTTCTCGACGCCGATCGGCGTCGCGACGCTCACGTCCTGACGCCGGCCCGCCCGCGGCCGCTGCCCTCGGTGAGGTGTTCGAGCAGCGGGCGCACCCGGTAGGGCACCGGCGTCGTCAGCGCCACCACCGTCGTCGTCCTCACCACGCCGGGCACCGCGAGCAGCTCCTGGATGAGCCGCTGCAGCCGCGAGTGGCTCTCCGCCGCGATGCGCACGACGAGGTCGGCGTCGCCGGTCGTGGTGTGCGCCTCGAGCACGTGCGGCATCCGGACCAGCGCCGCGACGGCGTCGTCCAGCGAGCCCTGCGACAGCCCGATGCTGACGAAGGCGACGACGGGCAGGCCGAGGCTCTCCAGGTCCAGCTGCAGACCGAAGCCGCGCACGCGGCCGGAGGCCTGCAGCCGGGACAGCCGGGCGTGCACCGTGTTGCGCGTCGTGCCGAGCCGCTCGGCCAGCTCGACGACGCCGCGGCGCGGGTCCTCCTCGAGCAGGCCGAGCAGGGCGGCGTCGAGCCGGTCGAGAGCGGCCGACCCCTGCGGCGAGGTGGTCACGACGACCAGCTCGTCACCCGGCCGGCGCACCCCAGTTGAGCAGAATGCCAAGGAGAACTCGCGTACATGGACTGACGGTACAGCGTCGGGGCACGGTGCTCACTTCCGCGCTCAGCTCAGGGCACACCTGGAGGCCCCGTGACGCTCATCCCGCACACCACTGGCCGCACGCCCTCCCCCACCCCGACCTACGACCTCGCCGACCGGTACCGCCCGGGTGGCCGCCGCGTGCTGCTCACCGGTGTGCAGGCGGTCGCGCGCCTGCTCGTCGAGCAGCAGCAGCGCGACGCCCGCGCCGGCAGGCGGGTGGCGCACCTGGTCAGCGGCTACCCCGGCTCGCCGCTCGGCGGGCTCGACAAGCTGCTCGGCTCGCTCCCCCACCTGCGCACCGAGCACGACGTGCACCTGGTGCCGGGCCTGAACGAGGAGCTCGGCGCCACCGCCGTCTGGGGGTCGCAGCTCGACCTGCCCGGCGGCAAGAACGTCGACAGCGTCGTCGGCGTCTGGTACGGCAAGGGCCCCGGCGTCGACCGTGCCTGCGACGCGCTGCGGCACGGCAACGTCTACGGCGCCCACCCCGACGGCGGCGTGCTGGTGCTCGCCGGCGACGACCCCGGCGCGAAGAGCTCCTCGCTGCCGTGCGTCTCCGAGCGCACCCTCGCCTCGCTGCAGATGCCGGTCGTCACGCCCCGCGACGCCCAGGAGCTGGTCGCCTTCGGGCTGCACGGCGTCGCCCTGTCGCGGCTGTCCGGCTGCTGGACCGGCGTGAAGGTGCTCGCCGACGTCGCCGACGGGCTGTTCACCGTCGAGCGGGACTTCGCCGACGTGCAGATTCACGTGCCGGAGCTCGAGTGGGAGGGCCGGCCCTGGCGCTACCGGCAGCGCGTGTTCGCCTCACCGCCCGACTCGCTGTTCGCCGAGCAGGACCTGTTCGGTCCGCGCTGGGCCGCCGTCGAGGCCTACCGCGACGCCAACGACCTCGACGCCGTCGAGGTCGACACGCCCGACGCCTGGCTCTGCGTCATCGCCACGGGCACGGCCTACGACGCCGTCCGCCAGGCACTGCGCGAGCTGGGCATGGACGACGCCGCGCTGTCGCGCGCCGGCGTCCGGCTGCTGCGCATCGGGATGCCGTTCCCGCTGTCCGGCCCGAAGGTCCGCCGGGCGGCTCGCGGCGTGCGCGACGTGCTCGTCGTCGAGGAGAAGGTCGCCTTCGTCGAGGAGCAGGTGAAGGCCGCGCTGTACGCCGTCGGGGCGCCGCGCGTGTTCGGCAAGCTCGACGACCGCGGGCGGCGCCTGGTGCCGGCCGACGGGCAGCTCACGGCCGACCGGCTGCTTCCCGTGCTGCGGCAGGTGCTCGGCCAGGAGGTCGTGCTGCCCGACGCGCCGGCGCGGCCGCGCACACAGCTGTCGCTCACGCCGGTCAGCAGCGCCAGGCGGACCCCGTACTTCTGCAGCGGCTGCCCGCACAACCGCTCCACCGTCGTGCCCGAGGGCTCGCTGTCGGGCGGCGGCATCGGCTGCCACGCGCTCGTGACGATGGCCGGTCGCGAGACCGCGCAGGTCACCGGCCTGACCCAGATGGGCGGCGAGGGCGTGCAGTGGATCGGCCAGGCGCCGTTCGCCGCCGACCACAGCCACATCTTCCAGAACGTCGGCGACGGCACCTACTTCCACTCCGGTCAGCTCGCGCTGCAGGCGTGCCTCGCCGCCGGCGTCACCATGACCTACAAGATCCTCTACAACAGCGCGGTCGCGATGACCGGCGCGCAGGACGCGCAGGGCGCGCTGACCGTCCCGCAGCTCACGCACAAGCTCGTCGCGGAAGGTGTGCAGCGCGTCGTCGTGGTCGCCGACGACGTCAGGAAGTACGGCCGACGACCCGGTTTCGCCAAGGGCGTCGAGGTGCGCCACCGCGACGACCTCGACGCCGTGCAGCGCGAGCTGCGCGAGGTGCCGGGTGTGACGGTCATCGTCTACGACCAGCACTGCGCCGCCGAGGCGCGGCGGCTCCGCAAGCGCGGAAAGATGCCGGTGCGCACGCAGCGCGTCGTCATCGACGAGCAGGTCTGCGAGGGCTGCGGCGACTGCGGCCAGAAGTCCAACTGCCTGTCGGTGCAGCCGGTCGAGACCGAGTTCGGTCGCAAGACGCGCATCGACCAGACCTCCTGCAACACCGACTACTCCTGCCTCGACGGCGACTGCCCGTCGTTCCTCACCGTCGAGGTCGCCGCCGACGCGAAGAAGACGCGGCGCGAGGTGCCGGCACCGCCGTCGGTCGCCGAGCCGGTGCTGCCGGCGGTCGGCGAAGGCTTCGACGTGCTGATGGCCGGCATCGGCGGCACCGGCATCGTCACCGTGAACCAGGTGCTGGCCACGGCCGCGCTGCTCGACGGGCTCACTCCCGTCGGCCTCGACCAGACCGGCCTGTCGCAGAAGGCCGGCCCGGTCACGTCGCACCTGCGTCTCGGCACCAGCAGCGCACCGGTCAACCGGCTCTCCCCCGGCACGGCCGGGTGCGTGCTCGCCTTCGACCTGCTGGTCGCGAGCGACGGCAAGCAGCTGAAGCTGTCGTCACCGGCTCGCACGGTCACGGTCGCGTCGACGTCGGTCACGCCGACCGGCGACGAGGTCTACGACCCGAGCGCCGCGCACCCGGACAGCGGCCGGCTGCTGCAGGCGCTCGAGCAGGCCAGCCGCTCGCTCACGACGATGGACGCCCTCGGTGACGCCGAGGCGCTGCTCGGGTCGACGGCGTCGGCGAACCTGCTGCTCGTCGGGGCGGCGTACCAGGCCGGCGCGCTGCCGGTGAGCGCCGCGGCGATCGAGCGCGCGCTCGAGATCAACGGCGTGGCCGTGCAGGCGAACGTCACGGCGTTCCGCTGGGGTCGCGTCGCCGTCGCCGACCCGGTCGCCTACCGCGACGCCGTCCGCCCCGCCGCCGCCGCGACCCGGCAGGCCTCTGCGGTCGCCGCGCGCGCTCTCGAGCTCGTCGGGGAGACGCCGCTCGAGGGCGAGACGCACCGGCTCGCGCTGGTGCGCACCGAGTCGCTGCTCGGCTGGCAGGGCGAGAAGGTCGCCCGACGCTACCTCGACGTCGTCGTCCGCGCCTGGCAGGCCGAGCGCGCGCTGGGCGACCGCACCGACTACTCGCAGGCCGTCGCGCGCGGTGTCCACCACGTCACCGCCTACAAGGACGAGTACGAGGTGGCCCGGCTGCTGTCGCGCCCCGAGCTGCTCGACCAGGTGCGCGCCGAGGTGCCCGGCGCGACGTCGGTGACGTACCGCCTGCACCCGCCGGCGCTGCGCTCGATGGGTCTGGACCGCAAGCTGGCGCTGCCGGCACGGGTGCGGCCAGGCCTGAAGGCGCTGTCGTACGGCAAGGTGCTGCGCGGCACGCCGCTCGACCCGTTCGGGCGCGCGCACGTGCGCCGCGTCGAGCGCGAGCTGGCCGCCCAGCACACCGCGCTCGTCGAGCAGCAGACCGCGGCGCTGAGCGCCGACAGCTACGACCGCGCCGTCGCGCTCGCCGCCGCCGCCGAGCAGGTGCGCGGCTACGAGCAGGTCAAGCTGCGCAACGTCGAGGCCTACCGGGAGACGGTCCGCGCCCTGCTCACCTCCTGACCGTCGGGAGGGCTCCCCACCGTCTCAGCGGGCTCGGGGGCGGCTCCAGCCACTCCACCCTCGCCGCGACCGGAGCCCTCCCGACGGGTCCGGCGCAGCCGGAACCCGTCGGGAGGGCTCCGTCGGGGTCTGGGAGGGTGGCCGGCCATGACCGACACACGCTCCGGGCCGCTGGCCGGCGTCCGCGTCGTCGAGCTGGCCGGTATCGGCCCCGGGCCGTTCGCCTGCATGCTGCTCGCCGACCTGGGCGCTGACGTCGTCCGCGTCGACCGGCCCGGCGGCGGCACCCTGTCGCTGGCACGTTACGACGTGCTCGACCGCGGTCGCCGGTCCGTCGCCGTCGACCTGAAGTCGCCGTCGGGCGCCGAGGTCGTGCTGCGGCTCGTGGAGCAGGCCGACGTGCTCGTCGAGGGCTTCCGCCCCGGCGTCGCCGAGCGGCTCGGCGTCGGGCCGGACGTGTGCCTCGAGCGCAACCCGCGGCTGGTCTACGGCCGGATGACCGGCTGGGGGCAGGACGGCCCGCTCGCGCCTCGCGTCGGCCACGACATCGACTACGCCGCCGTCACCGGTGCGCTCGCGGCGGTCGGCGAGCCCGGACGCAAGCCCGTCCCGCCGCTCAACCTCGTGGCCGACTTCGGCGGCGGCGCCATGTTCCTCGTCACCGGCGTGCTCGCGGCGCTCGTCGAGCGGGAGCGCAGCGGCCGTGGCCAGGTGGTCGACGCGGCGATGGTCGACGGCGTGACCACGCTGCTCAGCATGTTCTACGGCCTGCGCGCGAGCGGGGTGTGGCAGGACTCCCGCGGCAGCAACCTGCTCGACGGCGGCGCGCCGTTCTACGACACCTACGAGTGCGCCGACGGCGAGTACGTCGCGGTGGGCGCGCTCGAGCCGCAGTTCTGGGCCGTCGTCGTCGACACCCTCGGCCTGCACGACGCACCGGACCAGCACGACGTCACGCAGTGGCCGGAGCTGCGCCGGCGACTGGCCGCGGCGTTCGCGACGCGCACCCGCGACGAGTGGGCCGAGGTGTTCGAGGGCCTCGACGCCTGCGTCGCGCCGGTGCTGCACCTCGGCGAGGCCGCGCAACACCCGCACGTGCAGGCCCGCGGCCTGGTGGTCGAGCGCGACGGCGTGCCGCAACCTGCGCCCGCACCGCGGTTCTCCCGGACCCCGGCAGCACTGCACCGGGGCCCGAGCCGGCCGGGACAGGACACTCGAGAAGCGCTGCAGTCGTGGGGGTTCAGCGAGCAGGAGGTGCAGCAGCTGGTCGCCGAGGGCGTCGCCGTCGAGGGGTAGCCCTCACCAGCCGCGCGTACCGGCCGCGCCCTTGAACGGGCCGACGACGTCGCCGGTGACCCAGCCGCCGTAGAAGCCGCCCTCCTGCGGCCGCACGACCTCGCCGTCGACCGTGCAGCGGTCCATCCGTGCCGGGTACACGGCGACGGCGCCGCGCAGCAGCTCGTACCCGGGTGACGGGTCCGGATAGGTCCAGGCCGCCGCGCTCTCGACGCGGTCGTCGGCGGCGACGTCGAGGTAGCTCGCCTCGCCCTTGTACTCGCAGAACGAGCGGCCCGGCGCCGGACGCAGCGCACCGGGCGCCCAGTCGTCCTCGGGCAGGTACCACGTCGGCGGGTGGCTCGTCTCGAGCACCCGCAACGCGCGGCGCGTGCGGCACACCTCGACGCCGCCGAGCACCACCACGACCTCGCGGCCGGAACGCTCCACGCGCGGCGGCCTCGGGTAGTCCCAGACCGACTCCTGTCCCGGCCCGACGGGCTCAGGAGTCACCGGCAGGCGCACCTCAGCCGGGCAACCAGCGCGAGCGGCGGCTGCGCCGACGGCGCAGCACCAGCAGGGCGACGAGGAGGGCGGCGGCGGCACCGGCGAGAGCTGGCGGCCCGAGCCGCGGCGAGCCGGCGCCACCGGCGGCGGACGTCGTGGGCGCGACGGGGCGCAGCTCGGGCGCGCGCAGGCCGCCGGTGGCCGCACCGGCGGGCACCGTCGCCGCACCGGCTGCCGTGCCGGCCACCGAGCCGGGGTCCTGACCGACCTGCTCGAGGGCCTCGCCGAGCGAGCTCTCCTCGCGCCCGTCACCGCCGACCTTGTCGGCCACGGCGTCCTTCTTGTCCTTCACCGCGCCCTTGAGCTGGCTCGCGCCGGTCTTGACCGAGTCGGCGCCGTCCTTGACGGCGTCGCCGACCTTCTTCTTCGTCCGGCCGGCGACCCGCTTCGGGCTCACCTTGTCGGCGATCGCGTCGAGCGTCTCGGCGAGCTCCTCTCGCGTCCTCTCGATCTCGGCAGCCAGCACCTCCGGGTCGTCGGACGTCGTCGCCCGCTCCTGCCGCTGCTCCGCGGCGGTGCGGGGGCGCCGGCGGGCGGCCGTGCTGGCCGGATCGCTGCCCGGGTCGCTGGTCGTGCTGCCGTCCTTGCTGGCCACGCGGACTCCTCGCTGCTCGTGCGGTCGTGCCGGTTGACGTGCCCCGCTCCGCGTCGAGGGAACCGCGATGGCACGGCTCCGGCGAGCGGACACGGGCGAACGGTGCCAGAGTCCCGGTCGGGCACGCGCACCCGGCCGGTTTCGGATTGCACGGGCCCGCCCAGGCGCCTACCGTCTGCAGTTGCGAACGGTTCGCAACAGGGGGGCGACATGCACATCCCGGACGGGTTCCTCGACGCGCCGGTCTCCGTGGCCACCGGAGCCGTCGCGGTCGCCGGGCTGGCGTACTGCGTGAAGCGCGCGCAGGGCGAGCTGGACGACAAGCTCGCACCGATGGCCGGCCTGACGGCGGCCTTCGTGTTCGCGGTGCAGATGCTCAACTTCCCGGTGGCGCTCGGCACGAGCGGTCACCTGCTCGGCGGGGCGCTCGCCGCGGTGCTGGTGGGGCCGGCGGCAGGGGCGATGTGCCTGGCGGTGGTGCTCCTCGTCCAGGCCCTGTTCGCCGACGGCGGGCTCACCGCGCTCGGGGCGAACATCACGCTCATGGGCCTGCTGACGGCGTTCGCCGGCTACGCGGTCTTCCGCGCGCTGCTGAAGGTGCTGCCGCGCCGGGACGGCTCGGTCGTGCTGTCCGCGGGCATCGCCGCGGGCATCTCCGTGCCGCTGTCGGCCGCCGGATTCGTGCTGCTGTTCGCCCTCGGCGGCAACGCCGACCTGCCCATCGCCGGCGTGCTCGCCGCGATGGTCGGCGTGCACGTGCTCATCGGCATCGGCGAGGGCCTCATCACCGCGTTCACGGTCGGCGCGGTGCTGAAGACCCGGCCCGACCTGGTGCACGGCGCCCGCCACCTGCTGCGCGACCGCCAGCTGGTCATCACGACGACGCCCACGGCCACGCCGGAGGTGGCCCGGTGACGCGCCGCAACGGGTTCCTGCTGCTGGGCCTGCTGGTGGCCCTGCTGCTCGCCGGTGTCGTGAGCGGCTTCGCGAGCTCCTCTCCCGACGGGCTCGAGAAGGTGGCAGAGGACAAGGGCTTCAGCCGGACAGCCGAGGACTCCGCGCTGGCCGACAGCCCGGTCGCCGACTACGCCGTCGACGGTGTGCAGAACGAGCGGCCAGCCC
>Ga0247704_1000565_pt1 | contig 10235 bp, 7 predicted proteins | sample 41W_NmetaG_FD_189042 | JGI IMG/M metagenome (GOLD analysis project Ga0247704, IMG submission 189042) | Soil microbial communities from hillslope of Landscape Evolution Observatory, University of Arizona, Oracle, AZ, United States - 4-1-W_N | ecosystem: Engineered > Artificial ecosystem > Mesocosm...
GTCCCCACCACGCCGCCTCCCGCCCCCGAGGACCGCGACCCGGACGCCGATCCTGCGGAAGCAGTCGGGGACGGGCGCCTTGGTGGGCGCCGGGTCGCGGTCCTCGGGGGCGGGAGGCGGCGTGGTGGGGACCGGCGGGCGGGTGACCGTGCCGGTGACCGTCTCGTCGGCCGCCGCCGGCAGGGTGCCGGTGGCGGTGGCCCGCCACCACTCGCCGGAGCCCGGGACGGTGGACGCCTTGGCCGGCGCGTGGCCGTGGGCGGTGCCGGTGGTGACCGAGGTGAACCCGAACTCCTGCAGGATCGACACCAGCACGTCGCGCCGGCGGGCGCTGAGCTTCTGGTTGCGCTCCCGCTGCCCGGCGCTGTCGTCGCCCTCGTAGGAGGCGAACCCCTCCACCGTCCAGGCGGTGGCCGGCGGCAGGGCGGTGAGGAAGGAGCGGTTGGCCGGGTCGCGGTAGCGGGGGGCAGACCCGAACCCGTCGCGGGTCTCGGCCGGCTGGGTGCGGGTCTTGTCCGGGTTCTCGGCGAACTCGGTGAGGCTGGTGGCCGCCGGCTTGTCGAAGAGCATGTAGCAGTTGCTGGCGACCGGGCTGGCCGCCGGCCGGCTGCGGGTGGCGGTCACGGTGACGGTGGCCCCCGCGGCCAGCGGGATCACCGCGGTCTCGCCGGTCGCCGCCCCCCCGCCGGTCCAGGACCACGACAGCGTCCCCCCCGAGGGCTCCAGGCCGACGGTCACCGCGGCGTCGGTCTGGGCGACGATGCGCAGGCGGCTGCCGGTGGTGGTGGCGGTGGCCACCGTCGCCGGGCCGGGGGCCGGGGTCGTGGCGCCCCCGGGCGGCGGCGGGCGCCGGCGGACCGAGATGGAGCGGAGCACCGTGTGGCTGCCGGCGTCGGTCACCCGCACGCTGATCGAGACGGTGCCGGTGGCCGGGGTGGTGACGTCGGCCCGGTCGGTCTCGGCCTCGGCGCCGCTGCCGACGGTGACGAAGCTGCGCAACGGGGCCAGCCCGCCGCCGGCGTCGACGTAGAGCCGGCTGGTCTCGGGCAGGTCGACGGGAGTGGCGACCGGGTCGGTGTCGGGCACGCCGATCCATTCCCCGGTCGGGGTCTGGAACCGCAACCGCACCTTCGGGTCGGCGCCGCGGTTGACGACCTCGGCCTCGAACACCCCGGTGACGCCCTCGTGGCGACCGATGCCGATCCACAGGTCGCGCACCCCGGCGCTCACCGCCAACCCCTCCAACCCGTCGGGGGCGACGAACAGGCGGACCTCGGGGAGCCACAGGCCCTGCCACTCGGCGGGCATGGTCCGGGCCTCGGGCGGCACGCCGCTCGGGCCGGCCGTCCCGGACAGGTCGAGCACCGCGGCCCGGAAGGCGAAGCCGACCGTGGTGCCCGGCCCGACCAGGGCGTGCGGCGGCTCCATGCGGACGAAGTCGTAGATGTGGTCCTGGGCCGGGCCGGTGGCCGCCGACAGCAGCGACACCCCCACCGCGCCCCCCGCCGGCCGGAGGACGCGCACCCGCAGGGCCGGCAGCAGGAACCGCACCACGGGGTTGGCCGGGTCCGGGCGGAGCTGGCCCTGGGCGTCGAGCTGGGCGCCCCGGAGCTGGGGGATGCGCAGGACGGCGCCGGGCGTCTCCACGATGACCCGGACGGTGCCGTCGGGGTCGCCGCCGGGGCCGGTCAGGCGGAGACCGAGCTCCACGTCGACCGTGGGGTCCGGGAACTCCAGGGGCGTGCTGCCCGTGCCCGCGCCCCGGCGGAACCCGCCGGCGGACGGGTCGAAGGACAAGGGTTGGCTGTCGCCGAGGGTGCTCTGCCAGATCTTCCACGTGCCGTCGGGCTCGGTCCGCTCGGTGGGCGGCTGGCTGGTCAGGTTGTCGAGGAGGGGCTCGAGACCGTCGACCGCGCCGGTGTCGCGAAGCCCCGCCGGGAGCTCGTCCCACAGAGACACCAGCTCGTCCTCCGCCCCTCTCGCCGCCCGGCCCCAAGCCCGGGCCGGACAATACCCGACGGGCCCCGCGGCAGCTATGTCGCGAATGCCAATTATCGTCCTGAGCATGAGGCATGGGGGAGTGGGGACCGACCTGCCGGCGGCTCCCGTCGATCCGGTCGACCGCGCCGCCCCGACCACCCCACCGCCCGGCCCCTCCGGTTGGCGGCGGTGGCGTCCACGCTGGTGGGTGGCCGCCGGGGTTGCGGTCCTGGCCGGCGTGCTCCTCGCCGTCGCCCTGTGGCCGAGCGCCGAGCCCGGGCTCAGCCCGGCCGAGGTGAACGGCATGGTCGACAAGCGGGTGGGCGCCGCCCTCACCGAGCTCCAGTCCCAGCCGCCGGCCAGCACGGTGGTCTACGAGGCCCTGCGGCCGTCGCTGGTGGCCGTCCATGCCGAGGGGCGGGGCGGGGGGCCGGGCGGCCGGCTCGGGCTCGGCTCGGGGGTCGTGGTCAACGCCCGCGGCGAGATCCTCACCTCGTTGCACGTCGTCGAGCACGCGGCCAGCATCAGCGTCTCCTTCGCCGACGGCACCGAGTCTCCGGCCACCGTGCGCACGGCGGACGCCGCCCACGACATCGCCGTGCTCACGCCGGCCCGGCTGCCCGAGGTGGTCGTGCCCGCCGTGCTGGGTGGTGGCGCCCAGGTCGGCGACGAGGCCTTCGCCATCGGCCACCCGCTGGGCCTGTCCGGGTCGCTGTCGGCCGGGGTGATCTCGGGCCTGAACCGGTCGTTCCCGGTGGCCGGCGGCAAGACCCTCGAGGGCATGATCCAGTTCGACGCAGCGGTCAACCCGGGCAACTCCGGGGGGCCGCTCCTCAACCGAAACGGCCAGGTGATCGGCATCGTGACAGGACTCGCCAACGCCGCCGGCGACGACCACTTCGCGGGCATCTCCTTCGCCGTCCCCATCGGGACGGCGGGCGGCGCCGCCGGAGCGCCGGCCCGATGAGCGTGGCGGGCGGGCGCAACGGGGCCGAGGACGGCTCGCTGGAGGAGGTCCTCTACCAGGTCAAGCGGGTCATCGTCGGCCAGGACCTCATGCTCGAGCGGATGGTCGTCGCCCTCCTGGCGCGGGGCCACATCCTGGTCGAGGGCGTCCCCGGGCTGGCCAAGACGCTGGCCGTCAAGACCATGGCCGACGCCCTCGGGGTCGACTTCCAGCGCATCCAGTTCACGCCCGACCTGGTCCCCGCCGACATCGTGGGCACCCGCATCTACAACCAGAAGCTGGGCGAGTTCCAGGTGGCCCTGGGCCCGGTCTTCGCCAACCTGGTGCTGGCCGACGAGATCAACCGGGCGCCGGCCAAGGTCCAGAGCGCGCTGCTGGAGGCCATGCAGGAGCGCCAGGTGACGATCGGGCGGGAGACCCACCCCCTGCCCGACCCGTTCCTCGTGATGGCGACGGAGAACCCGATCGAGTCCGACGGCACCTACCCCCTCCCCGAGGCCCAGGTCGACCGGTTCATGCTCAAGGTGCTCGTCGACTACCCGAGCGCCACCGAGGAGTTCGTGATCGTCGAGCGCATGGTCAGCGGGCTCGAGACCGTGCAGAGCGTGCTCGACGCCCCGCAGCTGGCCGCCCTGCAGAAGCACACCAAGTCGGTGTTCGTCGACCCGTCCCTGATCGAGTACGCGGTGAAGGTGGCCGCGGCCACCCGCGACCTGCCCTCGGTCGGGCTGCGGGACATGGCCGGCTACGTCACCTTCGGCGTGAGCCCGAGGGCGTCGATCTACATGATCCTCGCCGCCCAGGCCCTCGCCCTCGTCCGGGGCCGCGAGTACGCCCTGCCCGAGGACGTGTACGCCATCGCCCCCGACGTCCTCCGGCACCGCCTGGTGCTCTCCTACGAGGCGCTGGGCGACAACGTGACGACGGAGCACGTGGTCCGGGCCATCCTGGCCAACATCCCGCTGCCGGAGGTCGTGCTGCGGGAGCGCAGCACCATCGCCGGTTCAGCCGGCCCAGCCGGCACAGCCGGCGACTGGAAATGGGCACCGCCGCCCCGCTGACGGCCGACCGGGTCCTGCGCCGGCTGGAGTGGCACGTCATCCGCCGGCTCGACGGCCGGCTCCAGGGCGACTACCGCACCGCCCTGCGAGGGCAGGGCTTCGACTTCCGCGAGGTGCGGGAGTACGAGACGGGCGACGACGTCCGCCACATCGACTGGAACGTCACCGCCCGCATGGACGAGATCTTCGTCCGGGAGTTCACCGAGGACCGGGAGCTGACGGCGTGGCTCCTCCTCGACCACTCGCCGTCGATGGGCTTCGGCCCCGAGCACCGGACCAAGGAGCGGGTCCTGGCCGAGGTGGCGGGCACCATCGCCCAGCTGCTCGTCCGCGGTGGCAACCGCATCGGCGCCCTCGTCTACGACAACGACGCCGTGCGGACGATCCCGCCCCGCCAGGGCCGCAACCAGGTGCTCGTGGTCCTCGACCAGCTGCTGCGGCCGGCTGTGCCGGCTGTGCCGGCTGTGCCGGCCGAGGGGCACGGCCGGGTGACCGACCTGCGGACGCTGCTCGACCACGCCCACAAGGTCGTCCGCCGCCGGTCGCTCGTGGTGCTGGTGTCGGACTTCATCAGCCAGCCCGGATGGGAACGGTCGCTGCTGCGGCTCACCGAGCGCCACGACGTGGTCGCCGTGCGGCTCGTCGACCCCCGTGAGTTCGACCTCCCGGACGCCGGCCTCATCGTCGTGGAGGATCCGGAGACCGGCGAGCAGCTGGTCGTGGACTCCAGCGATCCCGAGTTCCGGCGCCGGTTGCGCGACGCCGGCGAGGAGCAGGAGCGCGCCGTCCGCCATGCCGCGGCGCGCGCCGGCGTCCAGCTCCACCTCGTCTCCACCGACGACGACCTGGTCGCCGCCTTCGTGCGGATCGTCGCCTCCCGAAAGCGGCGGCGGCTCCGATGACGTTCCGCTCGCCGTGGATGCTGGCCCTGCTGGTGGCGGTCCCGGCGCTGGTGGCCGCGTACGTGTCGGCCGGCCGCCGGCGGGCCCGGCGGGCGGCGGCGCTGGCCGAGCAGGGGCTGGTGGCCACCGCCGCGGGATCGCGCCGGCGCGCCCGGCGGCACGTGCCCTTCGGCCTGTTCGCCGCCGCGCTCACCCTCCTGGTCGTCGGCACCGCCCGGCCCATGACGACCGTCCAGACCCCGCGCCGGGAGGGGACGGTGATCCTGGCCATGGACGTGTCGAACAGCATGCGGGCCGACGACGTGCAGCCGAACCGGCTGGAGGCGGCCAAGACGGCCGCCCGGGCGTTCGTGCAGCGCCAGCCGCCCGCCGTGCGCATCGGCGTGGTGGCCTTCGGCGACGGCGCGGTGGTCGTCCAGTCCCCCACCAACGCCCACGCCGACGCGCTCAAGGCCATCGACCGGCTCACCACCCAGGGCGGGACGTCGGTCGGTCAGGCTCTGGTGACGTCGCTCAGCGCCATCGCCGGGAAACCGGTCGTGATCGACCCGGAGGCGCTGGCCAGCGACTCGGCCCAGGTCGACGTCGGGTACTACGGGGGGTCCACCGTCGTCGTGCTGTCCGACGGCGAGGAGACGGGCCGCCCCGACCCGGTCGGCGTGGCCGAGGTGGCCTCCGTGGCGGGCGTCCGCGTCCACACCATCGGGGTGGGTACGCCCGGGGGCGCGGTGCTCCAGGTCGACGGGTTCAGCGTGGCCACCGCCCTGGACCGCGAGCTCCTCGAGGAGGTGGCCTCGATCACCGACGGCACCTACCACGAGGGCAGCGACGCGGACGCGCTGGCCGCCATCTCCAGGACCATCGAGCTGCGCTTCAAGCTCGTCGCCGCGCACACCGAGGTCACCGGGCTCTTCGCGGCCGCCGGGGCCGTACTGCTCATGGTGGGCGCCGTGCTGTCGGTCCTGTGGTTCGGGCGGGTGGTCTGAGCCATGTCCTTCACCTGGCCGCTGGCCCTGCTGCTGGTGCTGGCCGTCCCGCTCGTCCTGGGCGCCTACCTGCTGCAGATGCGGCGCCGCCGCAAGCAGGCCGTCCGCTACTCCAGCGTCGCCCTGCTGCGGTCGGTCCTGCCGCCGCGATCGCGGTGGCGCCGGCACCTGCCGGTGGCCCTGCTGCTGGCCAGCATGGGAACCCTCGGGGTCGCGTCGGCCCGCCCGCAGGTGACCCAGGACGTGCCCATCGGGCGCACGTCGATCATCCTGGCCCTCGACGTCTCCCTCTCCATGTGCGCGACCGACGTCGACCCGAACCGGATGTCGGTCGCCCAGCAGGCGGCCCGGGACTTCGTCGAGGACCTCCCGTCGGCCACGCGGATCGGGCTGGTCGTGTTCTCCGGCTTCGCCCAGCTGGCCGTCCCGCCCACGGACGACCACGACGTCCTCGTGGGCGCCATCGACGGGCTGACGACGGGTCGGGGGACCGCCATCGGCGCGGCCATGCTGAAGTCGCTCGACGCGATCGCCGAGGTCAATGCCGACGTGGCACCGGTGGGCGACGCCGCCGCGGCCCAGACGCCCGGCGCCGCGCCCCGGCCGGCGCCGGCCCCCGGCACCGGCGGCTTCGTGCCCGACATCGTCGTGCTGCTGACCGACGGCGCCAACACCCGGGGGATCCCCCCGCTGGACGCGGTTGCCTTCGCGGTCGAGCGGCGCGTCCGGGTCTACACCATCAGCTTCGGTACCACCCAGCCGACATCGCTGGCCTGCTCGGCGCAGCAGCTCGGTGGCGACACCCCGTTCTTCCGCGACGGTGTCGGTGGAGGCGGGGCCGGGAGGCGCTCGCCGCTGCGGGCCGACAACGCCACGCTGCACCAGGTCGCCGAGCGGACCGGCGGCGTCGCCTACAGCGCGGAGGACGCACCCCAGCTGCGCAGCGTCTTCGCCGGCCTCCCCAGGGACGTCAGGGTCCAGAAGCAGCCCCGGGAGGTCACCGCACCCTTCGTCCTGGTCGGCGCCCTGCTGGCCGCGGCGGCCGTCGGCGCCTCCATCAGGTGGAGCGCGTACCCGTAGGGCGGCGGCCGGCTGCACCCGGCGCGTCCACACCGGTACGCGCGGTGACCTGCCATGCTGGAGGGGTGGACGGGGCGGTCCGGGTCCTCGTAGTGGACGACCACGAGGTGTTCGGCACCAGCCTGGCCCGTACCCTCGACGACGAGCCGGACATCGACGTCGTCGGATCGGTGACGAGGGTCACCGACGCCCTGCAGGTCATCCCGCAGGGGGTCGACGTCATCCTCTCCGACTTCCGGCTGGCCGACTCGGATGGCGTCCGGTTCGCCCAGACGGTCCGGGAGCGGTGGCCCGACGTCAAGGTGGTGATGCTGACCGCGTCCAACGACGAGGCGGTCCTCGCCGCCGCCCTCGACGCGGGGTGCGCGGGGTTCGTGACCAAGGCGGAGTCGCTGACGACGGTCATCGCCGCCATCCGGGGGGCGGCGGCGGGTGAGGCGGTCATCACGCCCTCGCTGCTGGCCCGCCTGCTCCCGCGCCTCGCCCAGCGGGGGAAGGGCCGCAACCCGGACCTCACCAGGCGGGAGCAGGAGGTGCTCGGCCTGATCGTCCAGGGCAAGTCCAACCAGGAGATCGCCGACCACCTGGTCCTGTCCCGCGACACCGTCCGCAACCACGTGGCCTCGATCCTCGCCAAGCTCGGGGTGCACTCCAAGCTCCAGGCGGCTGCCATCGCGGTCCAGCGGGGACTGGTCTCGCCCCCGTGGCCGTAGGGCGGACGGTGCCGACGGCGGTGCGGCGGATCACCGCCGTCCAGGCACCCAAGGTCATGGTGACGGACGGCCGCCGGGCCGGGAAGCGCACTGGAGCGCATCTTCGGATGACGCGGACGCGTCATCCGGCCGGCGACGGGGCCCGGTGGCATGGAGCTCGATGACCGTTCGGCCCGCGTGGTCGTCGACCTGCTCGACGGCCTCGGGATCGGCCTCCTCGTCTCCGAGGCCGGCAGGATCGTGTACGCCAACGGGAGCCTGTGCGCCATGGTGGGCCGTACCCTGGACGAGCTCCCTGGGGTCGACGACGCGGTCCTCCTGCCCGTCGACGAGCGCCGGAAGGAGGCCGAGCTCCACTTCGCCGCGCTTTCCGGAGGAAGCGGGATGGCGCGGGTCCAGAGCGCCCTGCTCGACGCCCACGGGCAGCGGGTGCCCGTCGATGCCATGACCGCCTTCGGGGTGGCGGAGGACGGGTCGCTGCGGGTGTTGGCTGCGGTGGTCAACCGGCGGGAGGCCGAACGGGACCAGCTGCGCCTGGAACGGTACGCGGCGCTGGTGGACCGGCTGCCGATCGGCATCCTCACCTGGGACGCCCACGGTGTGGAGGACCCCGGCCAGCTCCGGCTCCACTCGGCCAACGCCCCTGCGCTGCGCCGGCTCGGGATGGGGCCGGAGTCCATCGGCCGTACGATGGTCGAGCTGTTCCCGACCGCCAACCCGGACCGGACCGCCCGGCTGCTCGCCCTGCGTGGCACCGACCGCATGGAGTACCTCGGGGAGATCACCTACGGCGACGAACGCACGGACGCGGCGCTCTACCGGTCGCGGGCGCTGGCCCTGCCGGACGACCTGGTGGCCACCGTGTTCGAGGACATCACCCGGGAACGGGCCGAGGAGCGGGAGCGCCATCGCCTCCTGCGGCGGCTCGTCGACACGAGCGACGTCGAGCGCCGCCACCTCGCCATGGCGGTGCACGACGACTCGGTCCAGCAGCTCGCCGCCGCCGCCGTGCTGGTGGCCGGCCTCCGCCGTCACCCGGACTCGCCCCATCGGGATCAGCGGCTGGAGACCGTCGAAGAGGCGCTGCGCGGCGCCATGGCCGGCCTGCGCCGGCTCGTGTTCGACCTCAGCCCGCCCGAGCTCGTGGAATCCGGGGTGGAGGCCGCCATCCGGAGCGCCGCCGACTACCTCTTCGAGGACCAGGACATCAGTGTCGACATCGACGTCGCGCTCCTGCGGGAGCCCCCCGACGTCGTCCAGACCGCTGCGTACCGGATCGTCTCCGAGGCGCTCACCAACGTGCGCAAGCACGCTCGGGCGACATCGGTCACGGTGTCCGTGGCCGGCGCCGACGACCAGCTGGACGTGATCGTCGCCGACGACGGCATCGGCCTCCAGGGCGCGGCCGCCCCGGGTCACATGGGACTGCGGAGCATGCGCGAGCGGGCGGCGGCGCTCGGCGGGAGGTGCACCATCGTCTCCGGACCGACGGGGCACGGGACGATCGTCTCGGCCATCCTCCCCTTCGACGGGGTGCCGGCGCTGGTCGAGGCGGCACCGGAGGTGACCGATGCGATCACCAGCCGGGGTGAGGTCGAGTCACTCCGGCGGGAGTTCGCCAGCCTCACCGTCTCGGCGGCGGAGGCGTGGCGGCGGGCGGCGACCGCCCGGGCCCGCCTGCGCGACGCCATGGCCGTCGTGCGGGACCTGTTTGATCCCGGCCTCAGCGAGACCGGCGTGGCCCAGCTGGCGGTCCGCCTGATCGCCGACGCCATCCCCGATGCGTGCGCCCTCGCACTGACGTCGCCGGACGACGCCTGCCTGGTGCGAAGGGCGAGCTGGCACCCCGACCCCCGCCAGCTCGAGTACCTGGACCGTCACCTCTTCGTCGACCGGCCGATCGGCGCCGGCCACGCCGGCACGGTGCTGCGCAGCCGGATGCCCCTGCTGGTCGACCGGACGACGCAGAGCTTCCTCTCCGACGACGGCCCGGCGCTGCCTCCCGGGCCCCACTCCGTGCGCTCGATGATCCTCGCGCCGCTGGGCGGCGGCCCGGGCCCGGAGGGGGTCCTCACCGTCGTGCGGGATGTGTCGCCCGGCGTGTTCGACGGCGACGACGTGGAGTACGTCAACGGGCTCGCCTCCCAGGTGGCTGTCGCCCTGGCCCTGGCCCGGAACCGCTGAGCCGGCCCGTCCGGCTCAGACCGTCGCCGTCTCGCAGGCGACCGCCGCACCCGCGGCGCAGGAGTCGGTGCCCTCGCCGCCCCCCCGCCGGTTGCTGCCGGCGCCGCCGAGGATGGTGTCGGCCCCGCCGCCGCCCGTGAGGTCGTCGCCCCCCCCCGGACCAGCAGGTCGTCGCCGGCGCCGCCGTCGACCAGATCGTCGCCGGCGCCGCGGTCCGGTCGCCGTTTGACGGAGAACTCGACGGGCGCCGAGAGGAGGACCGCGGTCACGGGCGCGAGCTGCTGGAGGACCGACGCGGCGGCCCCGGCGGGGGTGGCGCCGCTCGTCAGCAGGCCGGTGATCGCCATCGCCGCGGCCAGCAG
>Ga0247704_1000568_pt1 | contig 10214 bp, 11 predicted proteins | sample 41W_NmetaG_FD_189042 | JGI IMG/M metagenome (GOLD analysis project Ga0247704, IMG submission 189042) | Soil microbial communities from hillslope of Landscape Evolution Observatory, University of Arizona, Oracle, AZ, United States - 4-1-W_N | ecosystem: Engineered > Artificial ecosystem >...
ACCGCCCATCGCCACTAGGCGCCGGGGCGGGCGCGGCACCGGCCGGCTCGGGCGTCGCCGAGAACCGTCGCTTCTGGCGGTAGGTCGCCAGGCGGTCGGAGCGGTCCGGGTGGTCGGGCGGGGGGGAGATGCCCCGCTCTCTACCCGGCTTTGCCGCCCCGGAACTCGCTTCGTCCGGGCCCTGCTGCGCTAGTTGCCGTTCGTGCTCCAGTGCCAGGGCTCGGCCGGGAGGTTGAAGAACCCGAAGCGGCTGGCGTTGGCCGCCAGCCACACGAAGCCGGGGCTGGAGCGGGAGGTGATGAGCGAGCCGTTGTAGGTGAAGTCGACGGCCAGGCCCTGCTCGTGCATGGAGGCACCCGGGCGGGCCGTGGGCGGCGAGCACGAGGAGGCCGGGGCCGAGTAGACGGCGTAGTCGCTGGTGCCGCAGTTGGAGCGCCGCAGCGCCACCTGGGCCGAGGGGTCGCGGTAGCCCCCGCCGGACAGGGTGATGCCGTCGGCGGCGGCGGCGTCGAGCAGGGCCCGGAGGTTGTCGGCGATCTGGGCGGCGACCCGGATGCCGTTGACCGAGACGATGGACCCGCTGCCCACCACCGCAGCCGGCGCCCGGGGAGGCGATGGGGCGGCCGGCGAGGTGCTGGAGCCGGCGCGGCTCGGGGCCGGGGAGGCGGCCGCAGCCCGGGCCCTGGTCTCCTGGGCGGCCCGGAGCTGGGCCGCCACCCGGGCCTCGTCGGCGGCGATCCGGGCGGCCAGGCCGGCGTCCAGGTCGGCCAGGGCCGCGGCCTCGGCCAGGGTGGCGTCGAGGCGCTGCTCCACCGAGACGGCGAACTCGGCCTGCTGGTTGCGGGCCGCTTCCAACTGCTCGACCCGGCCCGCCACGTCGGCCCGCTCCTGGTCGGCCCGCTCGGTGGCCCGCTGGGCCTCCTGGCGGCGCAGCTCCACGTCCTGGCGGGCCGACCGCAGTCGGTCGAGCACCTCGGCGTCGTCCTGGGCCCGGAAGTCGAGCAGGGCGGATCGCCGCGAGGCCTCGTTCACCGAGTCGGCCGACAGCACCACCATGGGGTCGAGCGACGTGGGCCGCATGTACTGCTCGACGGCGATCTCCCGGACCATGGCCTCGAGCTGGCTAATCTCGTCCTGGGCCCGCTGCTCCTCGGCTTTGGCCGTCGCCAGTGAGGCGGCCGCTTGTTCGGCGGCCGCCTCGGCGTCGGCCAGCAGGGCCTGCTGGTCGGACACGTTGGCCTGGAGATCGGCCAGGGCCCCCGTCACCTCGGCGTTGGAGGCCTCCAGGGCATCGACCTCACCGGCCACCTCGGCCCGCTCGGCCCGCACCCGCTCCCGCTCGGCGCGCGGGTTGGCCGACTCGGCGGCTCCGGCGCCGGGCGCCGGGGCCACCCCGGCCAGCGCCAAAGCCACCACCAGGGCCGGCCAACGTCGTCGTCTTGGTGCCGGTACGGCCACGCAGCTCCCCGATGATCCGGGCGTCACCAGCGGGCGGCGGCCGGATCGGTCCGATATCTGATCGTCATACTGTTGCAGATCGGTGCGGGCAACGGAAGCAGCCGGCCCGGGGGACCGACCGCCTTGCGGGGTAGGGAGGAGCCATGGCCCCGGGAACGGCAGTGGTGGCAGGCATCCCCATGCGCTGGCAGGAGCACGGATCGGGTGATCCCGTGGTCCTGCTCCACGGCATCCCCACCTCGCCGGCGCTGTGGCGCCACGTGATGCCGAGGCTGGACGGCCGGGTGCTGGCCTGGGAGATGGTGGGCTACGGATCCTCCATCCCGGCGGGGGAGGGGCGCGACATCTCCGTCAGCGCCCAGGCCGGCTACCTGCTGGCGTGGATGGACGAACTCGGCATCGAACGCCCGATCCTGGTGGGTCACGACCTCGGCGGGGGTGTCGCCCAGATCGCCGCCACCCGGGCCCGGGACCGCATCGCCGGCCTGGTGCTCACCAACAGCATCGCCTACGACTCCTGGCCCATCCCGAGCGTCAAGGCCATGCGGGCCCTGGCCCCGGCAGTGGCGGCGGCACCGGACCCGATGGTGCGAGCGGTGCTGGCCACCTTGATGTACCGGGGCCACGAGCGGCGCCCGCAGGCCCGGGAGGCGCTGCAGCTCCACCTCCAGCCCTACCTCGACCACGGCGGGACCGGCGCCCTGGTCCGCCAGATGCGGGCCCTCGACACCGGGGACACCCTCGCCGTCGCCGGCGAGCTCCCGCACCTGGAGCTGCCCGCTCGGGTGGTGTGGGGCGAGGCCGACCGCTTCCAGAAGGTGGTCTACGGCGAGCGCCTGGCCCGCGACCTGGGTGCACCCCTGCGCCGGATCGCCGGCGGCAAGCACTTCACCCCCGAGGACCACCCCCAGGAGATCGCCGACGCCGTGCGCTCGCTGCTGGCGGCCGGGACCCCTCCCGCCCGCTGAAGGTGGCGGCCGGGGGCGGGAGGTCTCAGCCGGGTCCGGCGACCTCGGCCAGGGCCGGCTGCAGGGCGTCGGTCCAAAAGCGCAGGAACCCTTCCTGGTCGGGCCCGATCTGGTGGAAGTACACGTGGTCGTAGCCGGCGTCGAGGTAGGTACGGACACGCTCCACGAAGGGCTCCACGTCGGGCCCGCACGCCACCGAGGCGGCCGCCTCTTCCTCGCCGACCAGGGAGGCGGCCTGCTCGAAGTGCGACCACGTGGGCAGGTCCTGGCTGAGCTGGCCGGAGATGCCGGCATTGGGCCAGACCCGGTGCACCGTCCGGCGGGCGGAAGCGACGTCGTCGGCCCAGCACACGTCGATCTGGCCGTAGCGGGGCCCGGTGCCGCCGCCGTCCCGGTAGTGGTCGAGCAGTTCCTTGCCCGGGGACGTGCCCCAGTAGCCGTCGCCGATGCGGGCGGCCACCTCGGTGGCCTTGGGCCCGAAGGCCGAGACGACGATGGGCGGCGGCTCGGACGGCGGGTCGAAGAGCTTGGCGTTCTCGACCTCGTAGTAGCGCCCGTGGTGATCCACCGTCTCGCCCGTCCACAGCGCCCGGATGACCTCGACGGCCTCTTCCAGCATGGCCAGGCGTTGCTCGGGCGGGGGCCAGCGGTCGGCCAGGATGTGCTCGTTGAGGGCCTCGCCGGTGCCGACGCCGAAGACGAAGCGGCCCTCGCTCAGCAGGGCGGTGGTGGCGCTGGCCTGGGCCAGGACGGCCGGGTGGATACGCAGGATGGGACAGGTCACGCCCACCCCCACGCCGAGGCGCTCGGTGGTGGCGGCGATGGCGCCCAGCACGCTCCACACGAAGGGGCTGTGCCCCTGGGCGCTGACCCAGGGGTGGAAGTGGTCGGAGATCGAGACGAAGTCGAAGCCCAACTCCTCGGCCCGCCGGGCGTTGTTCACCAACTCGCCGGGCGGGTGCTCCTCGCTGGAGAGGGTGAGGCCGAACGACACCGCGGGCACGGCGCCTGCCCTACCCGGCGCCGCCATCGCGGCAACCGCACCGGGAGGCAGGAAACCGGGAACTACTCGTGGGCGTCGTCCAAATCGTGCTCGACCACCTCGGTGCGGCCGTCGCTCTGGGAGATGCTCACCCTGGTCCTGGCCGAGGATCGGGACCGGCCGCCCGACGTGGCCACATTGGCGACCACGGCGGCTTGGACATCGCTCGCCACCTGGCGTCCGCCGGTCGAGGTCCTGATCCGCTTCCGCACCACCTTGCGCATCGCCCCAACCTCCCCAATCGCCAGGAGGGCCGAAACCGCCGGGCGGCGCGGTTTGCCCACCGGCGGGCTGGGAACACCTTGGCCGACCGGCGAGCGGCAACGACCTCGACCGCAACGAACCGGTCCCCGACCGCCAGAGAACAAGGGGAGACGAGATGAACGAGAGTCGATGCCGAGACCGGTCGGCTGCCCGGCCGATGGTGGTGGCCCTGGTCGTGGTGCTGGCCAGCGTCCTCGCCGCCGGCCAGCCCGCCGGTGCCGATGGCGGCGCCAAGAACGTCGTGCTCGCCCACAACCAGCGCGACGGGCGGGAGATGGTGCGCACCAAACTGCAGGTGGCGCGCCTGGCCTCGCCCACCGTCGCCCCCGAGAACCTGGCCGTGGCCAGGGCCAGCTGTAGCGACTGCCGGACGGTCGGGGTGGCGGTCCAGGTCGTCCTGGTCACCGGCGGGGGCGACACCCTGAGCCCCCAGAACGCGGCGGTGGCTCTCAACGAGGGGTGTGTCCGGTGCGAGACGTTCGCCGCCGCCTACCAGTACGTGGTCTCGGCCGACCGGTCGGTCACCTTCAGCGCCGAGGGCCGCCAGCGCATCGACCAGCTGGCCGCCCAGATCGACGCCGTCGCCGCCTCCGACCTCGAGTTCCCGGCCCTCGAGGCCGAGCTCGACCGGCTCAGTGCCGAGCTCTTCGCCGTCGTCGACGCCGAGATCGCCCGTGCCGGCGCCAGGGCGACCGGGGCCCCGACGAGCCACGCCCAGGCGGCCTGAGCCGGCCGCCTGCTAGCCCGTGCCCGTGCCCTCCACCGTGGTGGTGGGCACGGGCAGGGTGATCGAGGTCGCCGGGGACGCCTCGGTGGTGGAGGTGCCCCGCCGGCGCGTGGACGTGTCCGTGCTCCCCTCGGTCGTCGTCGTGCGCCCCATGATCGACGTCGTGGTCGTGGAGGGCTCGGCAACGGTCGTGGTGGTGGTCGCCGAGCCCGGGGCGGCATCGTCACGTCGGGTCGGCGAGGGCGGGGGGAGCTCACCGCTGCGCACGGTGCGGGCACCTCCCAGCTCGGCCTCCCGCTCGGCGGTCAGGCCCGGGCGGCCGCTGGGGACGGCGGTGACCGTGCGCGCCACCTCTTGGACCTGGAGCCGCTCGCCCGGCTGGAGGGGCCGGTAGTCCCCGTTGGGGTACCAGGTGAAGGCGAGCAGGCCGATGGCGACGCCTCCCGCCGTGGCGACGGTGCCCCGGGCGAGGGGCCGGCCCTCGGTTCGCCGCCACCCGGCGGTGAGGAGGCGGCGGCCGAGACGGGCGAAGGTGTAGGCCAATCCAGCCACCGGCAGCACCAGGGCGATGGTTTGCACGGCACCGGCGACGACGTCGAGCCACTTGCCATCGCCGGCCGCAGTCCCCAGCGTGTCCCACTGCACGAGCAAGGAGTCCCATGCCGTCGCCAGGATGCGCGGGGTCTGCACCAGCAAGAAGACGAGGTTGATGGCGATGACGGGCACGAGCAGGAGCACCCAGCCGCTGGCCACCGCCCGCACCCAGGGCTTGAGCGCCTTGACCCGATCGCTCGGCTCCCGGCCGGGGACGAGGCTGACCAGGATGTCCTTGATCCGGGTGAACAGGTCGGGCACCCCGGTCAGGTCGGCCAGGATGTAGTAGCCGTCCAGGCGCAGGAAGGGCAGCAGCTGGTGGAGCACCTCCAGGTGCTGGATGACGATCACCAGCAGCAGGGGCTCGAAGCCGGTGAGGAAGTACACCCCGGCCGTGGCCAGGATGAACACGAAGTTGAAGTAGACCCCGCCCAGGTCGGTTCGTAGGCGGCCCGCCCGGCCCAGCCGGTAGCTGTCGGTGACGTCGGTGTAGAACGCCGGCCACACGAAGTAGAGCCCGGCACCCATGACCCCCGGTCTGGCCCCGCTGTAGGCGCACCCGGCAGCGTGGCCGCACTCGTGCAGGGCGGCACCGAGGACCACGAGGGCGAAGAGCAGCAGGATCAGGCCCGGGGCGTAGAGCGTGTCCCGCATGGCCTCGCCCACGCCGTTGACGAAGAAGAGCCAGATGTCGAACGCCACCAGCCCGCCCAGCACGGCGACCACCACCACACCGGGGAAGAGGGGCTTGAACAGCACGCAGATGGAGCGCACGACCCGCTCCGGCACCACCTTGGTCTTGAACTTCAGGGCGAGCAGGGCGTCAGGCCGCTCCATCGGCGGGCTCGAGCCGTCGGCGGCGGTGAGCACGCCGAGGGGCCGCAGCTTGGCGTCGACCAGGTGCTCGACGTTCTCAGGGCTGAGCGTCTTCCCGTAGGCCTCGCCCACCACCTCGGCGATGGCGGCGAAGTCCCGCTGCCCGTCGGCCGCCTCGGCCACCAGGTACAGCAGCTCGGTGAGCTGGATGGTCTGGCCGTCGGCCCGGCGCACCAGGTAGGGATCCCGTTTGAACCCCGAACCCTCGTACCTACCGATGAGCTCGATGCCCTCGGCGGGGCCGGGCGGGACCTCCCCGTCACCGCCGGGAGTGCCGGCCTGCCGCCAGGCGGTGTGGGGATGGGAGCCGGCGGCGATGGGGGAACCCTACGGCCGCCACCGCCCCGCCGCACGGAGTGGTGAACGAATCGTCCGGGTTTAGCGTTCCGGCAATACGGAAACCAACGCTCGGTCACATGGCGCGGGGACCGGACGACAGACGTTCCCACGGGTACTCCCAACGCTGGAACGAAAGGAGTCTTGGATGTCCGATCAGCACCCGAAGTTGAGCGACCAGGAGCTGGAGGCGGAGACCGCCGAGACGCTCCCCGACCGGGAGGCCATGTCGCTGGTGAACGCCAACGTCGCCATCCCGGTCAACGTGGCGGTGGCTGCCAATGTGCTTTCCGACGACGCCGTGGCCTACGCCGATGCCACCCAGGACAGCATCATCGACCAGGCCACCTGAGCCGGTCGAGCAAGCGCACCTGACCACATCCCGACTGACCCCCAAGGAGACGATTCCATGAGCACCGACAAGCCGGTTGGCCTGACCAACGAGGAGCTGGACGCCGAGTCCGGCGAGGAACTTCCCGACCGCGAGGCCATGAGCCTCATCGACGCCAACATCGCTGCTCCCGTCAACGCCGCCGTCGCCGCCAACATCTTGAGCGACGACTCGGTGGCCTACGCCAACGCCGAGCAGAACGTCGACATCACCCAGTCGTAGCCGGCTACTGCTGGCCAACCACGAGGAGGAAACCTTATGGCCGAGGACAACTCGACCGACACCAACATCAGCAGCGAGGAACTGGCCGAGCAGGAGGGTGAGGCCCTTCCCGATCGGGAAGCCATGTCGCTCGTCGATCTCAACCTGGCGGCCCCGGTCAACGCTGCCGTCGCCGCCAACGTCTTGTCGGACGGATCGACGGCGTACGCCGACGCCACCCAGGACGCCACCATCGACCAGACCACCTGACCGCTCCTCAGCGAGCGATCCCGCCAGGGCGGCCCGCAGGGGCCGCCCTGTTGCGCGTTGTGGAGGCGGAGGGGGCGGTCCGGGCCCCCCGCCTCTCCGGTGTCACTTCCGCCAGAGCAGGTTGAGGACCACGGTGGCGACGATGGACACCACCAGGCTGGTGGCCAGGGGTACGTAGACCCGAAGGTTGCCGGTGCCGAAGCTGAGGTCGCCGGGGAGCCGCCCGAGACCGAGCCGGGCGGCAGCCAGGACCAGTCCGCCGACCAGGGCGAGGACGATCCCGCCGCCGACCAGCAGGCGGCCGATGTCGTGCAGGTTCATCGCAGTCTCCTTTTGGGTTGGGGCGGGGAGCGACGGCCTGTTCCCGCTCCGGGTGTTCATCGCAGGACGAGGTGCCCGTCGGCGGCATCGACCTTGACGGTCGAGTTGGTCTCCCCGTAGCGGCCCTCGAGGAGAGCCAGGGCGAGCTGGTCGCTGATCTGGCGCTGGATGAGCCGCTTGAGCGGCCGGGCACCGTAGGCCTCGTCGTAGCCGGCGTTGGCCAGCCACATCTCCGCCTCCGGTGTGACCTCCAGGCCCAGGCGCCGGCCCGCCAGCCTCCGGCGCAGGTCGCCGACCTGGATGTCGACGATGGCTGCCATGTCGGTGCGGCTGAGCGAGCGGAAGCGGATGATCTCGTCGACCCGGTTCAAGAACTCGGGCTTGAAGAAGTCGGCGGGGTCGCCGGGCAGGTTGGAGGTCATGATCAGCACGGCGTTGGAGAAGTCCACCGTGCGGCCCTGGCCGTCGGTGAGGCGCCCGTCGTCGAGGACCTGGAGCAAGATGTTGAACACGTCCGGGTGGGCCTTTTCGATCTCGTCGAGCAGGACCACGCAGTACGGCCGGCGGCGCACGGCCTCGGTGAGCTGGCCTCCCTCGTCGTAGCCGACGTAGCCGGGGGGGGCGCCGACCAGGCGGCTGACCGAGTGCTTTTCCATGTACTCGCTCATGTCGATGCGGACCATGGCCCGCTCGTCGTCGAAGAGGAACTCGGCGAGGGTGCGGGCCAGTTCGGTCTTGCCCACGCCCGTGGGGCCGAGGAACAGGAACGAGCCGATGGGCCGGTGGGGGTCGGAGAGGCCCGATCGGCTGCGGCGGATGGCGTTGGCGACGGCCTCGACGGCCTCGTGCTGGCCGACGACGCGGCGGTGCAGCTCGTCCTCCATGCGGACGAGCTTGTGGACCTCGCCCTCCATGAGCTTGGCCACGGGCACGCCCGTCCAGCGGCTCACCACCTCGGCGACGTCCTCCTCGTCGACCTCCTCCTTGAGCATCTTCTGGGTGGACTGCAGCTCGTCGAGGCGGCGGCCGGCCTCGTCGACCTGGTGCTCGAGGCTCGGCACCCGCCCGTAGCGGATCTCGGCCGCCCGAGCCAGATCGCCGTCACGCTCGAGGCGCTCGGCCTCGGCTCGGGCTGCCTCCAGCTGCTCCTTGAGGTCGCGGATGGCGGTGATGGCTTCCTTCTCGGCCTGCCAGTGGGCCTTCATCCCGGCCGACTGCTCGCCGAGGTCGGCCAACTCCCGGTCGAGGCTCTCCAGGCGCTCCCGGGACGCCTCGTCGGTCTCCTTGGCCAGGGCGACCCGCTCGATCTCGAGCTGGCGGAGCCGCCGCTCGACGACGTCGATCTCGGTGGGCATCGAGTCGATCTCGATCCTCAGCCGGGATGCCGCCTCGTCGATGAGGTCGATGGCCTTGTCGGGAAGGAACCGGCCGGTCAGGTAGCGGTCCGACAGGCTGGCGGCGGCGACCAGCGCCGTGTCCTGGATGCGCACGCCGTGGTGCAGCTCGTAGCGCTCCTTGAGGCCGCGCAGGATGGCCACGGTGTCCTCGACGCTGGGCTGGCCCACGTAGACGGGCTGGAAGCGGCGCTCGAGGGCGGCGTCCCGCTCGACGTGCTTGCGGTACTCGTCGAGGGTGGTGGCGCCGACCATGCGCAGCTCGCCCCGGGCGAGGAGGGGCTTGATCATGTTGCCGGCGTCCATGGCGCCCTCGGCGGCGCCGGCGCCGACGATGGTGTGCATCTCGTCGATGAAGGTGATGACCTCGCCGGCGGCATCGGTGATCTCCTTGAGGACCGCCTTGAGTCGCTCCTCGAACTCGCCCCGGTACTTGGCGCCCGCCACCATGGATCCCAGATCCAGGGCGATCACCCGCTTGTCCTTCAGGCCCTCGGGCACGTCGCCGGCCACGATGCGCTGGGCCAGACCTTCGACGATGGCGGTCTTGCCCACTCCCGGCTCGCCGATGAGCACGGGGTTGTTCTTGGTGCGCCGCGACAGCACCTGGATCACCCGGCGGATCTCCTCGTCGCGCCCGATGACGGGGTCGAGCTTGGCCTGCCGGGCGGCCTGGGTGAGGTCCCGGCCGTAGCGCTCCAGGGCCTGGTAGGACTCCTCGGGGTTCTGGCTCGTGACCCGGTGGCTGCCCCGGACCTGCTGGAGGGCCTGGAGCAGCTGGTCGCGACCGGCGCCGATGCGCTCGGCCAAGGCCAGCAGCAGGTGCTCGGTGGACAGGTACTCGTCGCCCAGCTCCGTTCGGGCCCGGTCGGCGCCCTCCATCGCCTCGCGCAGCGCCCGGGACAGCTGGGGATCGCTGCCGCCGTAGGCCTTGGGCAACCTGGCCAGGGCGTCGGTCAGCTGGTTGCGGACCGACATCGGCGCCAGCCCGGCCTTCTCCACCAGCGGCAGCACCACCCCCTCGGGCTGGGACAGCAGGGCCACCAGCAGGTGCTCGGGCGTGACCTCGGGGTTGCCCGCCGCCCTCGCCTGCTCGACGGCGCTCTGGAACGCCTCCTGGGTCTTGATGGTCCAGCGGTTGGGATCAAAGCTCGCCATGGCTGCTACCTCCTCACACCGTCAGGGCGCCGGGCGGAGACGCCGTCGACATCGGGTCGTCCGTAGCCATCGATGGTCGGTTCCGGCGCCCCGGCCGCCGGGCGAGCCCCGCCGCGGACGCCGTCGATCGTACTGCCGGGTCCGTCCGGCAGGCCGCCTGTACGCCGGCGACCAGGGAGTTGGTGGTGCCGGCGTCGATGCCGACCGATTGCCA
>Ga0247704_1000573_pt1 | contig 10190 bp, 8 predicted proteins | sample 41W_NmetaG_FD_189042 | JGI IMG/M metagenome (GOLD analysis project Ga0247704, IMG submission 189042) | Soil microbial communities from hillslope of Landscape Evolution Observatory, University of Arizona, Oracle, AZ, United States - 4-1-W_N | ecosystem: Engineered > Artificial ecosystem > Mesocosm...
ACTTCCCGTTGCGCTTCATCCATCGGAACAGTCGTCGGTGAGGACGGCCCCTCCATCGCTCGGCACGTCGCTGCCACGCCAGCCGCTCATCGGCGTCCTTGGATCGCTGGGCTGCTGCGAGTCGCTCGGCCGCCGTCAGCTCCCGGCGTGCGGCGCCCTTGACGAAGGCCGAGTCGAGGGTCACATCCTCGAAGGGCCGGTCTCTGTCATCGGTGCCGCCCATTGGTAACAGGATGGCGGAAGCGCGCAGGGCGGAGTTGCGCCGAAGGCGGCAGCCGGGTCTCTTGGAGTCCGCCGCAGTACGGCACCGAAGCAGCGCCCGATAAGGGCGGCGCCCAGTGCGCTGGGGGCGAAGCTGACCGCTACGACCTCGTGATGCCAGCGCGGCGCAGCACGGCCGGTGGCACACCCGCTTCGCGCCACGCGGCGTAGCCCAGGCCACGCCTCGACCCATACTCGGCCGCCGCCTCGACAAACGCCTCCTCGAGGGCCGACATGTCAACGCCATTGCCCGCCATAGAGGCAAGCTCCGCCTGGAGGTCGAGGCGCTCCTGGATGAGATGGAGACGGTCCATCGGCTCGGCCTCCGCCAAGCGGCTCTCCACGTCCTGCAGCCGCCGCTCGACCGACTCCCGCGTCCGCTTCCGTCCCCTTCTCGGCCGGTTCTGCTCCAACGCGTCTAGGTAGCGACGCACGGCGCGGCCCTGGTCGCGTCCCAACGCAAGTGCGGCCTTGTGCGCGTCACTCATCGGCTTGGCGGCTCGCGCTTGCTTCTTGGCCGGCGTCGACTTCTTCGGCATGAACCTCGTCTCCAATCGGGCGGTCAACCGACCGTACCAACGGTTCTTCACGCCCGTGGTGGACCCGGCGCGTTGGCAAGGTCACGCCGTCCTTGCGCCATCCAGGCGACCGACGCGCATCTCCCGGGACGTGACCACCCCGCTGCTCCGGCGCAGGACAGGTAGTGCGGCCGCCACGTCGACTCGAGCGCCGACTCGCCTGGCCGGAGCCGGCGCGGTGCGCGCCGCCAGGGTCGTGTTGTGGACGCTCGTCGCAACCGCCGCGCTGGGTGGCATCGGCGCCTTCCTCAAAGGCGGGGAGACCACGGCCGCGGTGGCGACCGCCGACGTCCCCACGCCCGCCGGCGTCATGGGCTTCGCCGAGCTGGCGGTGCGGCGATGGCTGACCACGCCCGCCGCGCCCCGCACCGGCATGGGGAGCGAAGCCGGCGGCGCGGCGGCCGTGGCGGCCACCGATGCGGTGGCGGCTCGGCGCGTCGGGGATCGCTCCTGGGCGGTCACCGTCGCCGTCCAGTTGGGGCACTCGGCGCCTTCGCAGCCGCCGTGGTTCTTCGAGATCGGCGTCGTCGAATCCGAGCTCGGGCTGGCCACCGCCGGTGCGCCGGCGGTTGTCCCCCCGCCGGTACGGACCGACGTTCCCGTACCGCCGACGGCGGGCGTGCTGTCCGGCGCCGGCGACGAACTGGCCGCCACCGTGCAGGCGTTCCTCGACGCCCTGCTCTGCGGTCGCGGCGACCTGGCCCGCTACCTCGCCCCACGCGTCCGCATGGCGCCCGTCGCGCCCCGCTTCGATGACGTGCGCCTCCTCGGGCTCGCCACCGTCGACGAGGCCAGGGGGCGCCGGGTGGTGCGGGCGGAGGCGGCTGCCGACGCCGGCGGCCTCCGCCTCGCCCTCGCCTACGAGCTGGTCCTCGAGCGCCGGGGTGACCGCTGGGAGATCGCCGGCCTGAGCGGCGCCCCCTCACGGCCCGGCCCACCCGCACCGCCGTCGGCCACCTCTACCACCGCTGCGCCGGCCGCCGTCCCTTCGCCCGCTGTGACCTCCCCGCCCGTCCCGGGCGCCTGATCGACCAAGGAGCAACTCCCATGACCGAGCTGTTGCACGCCGAGATCGCCAAGGTGGAGAGCCTGGTGCAGGCCGGGGTGGGCCTGTTGGCCCTGGTGATGATCGTGGCCGTGTGGGTGCGGACCAAGGCCTTCGTCCCCACCCTCGGCGCCGTGGTGTTCGGCGCCGTGGTCACCTGGTCGGTCCACAACGTGGCGTTCCTGCAGTCCAAGGTGGACCAGGAGTTCTCCTCCCTGCCCGCCGTGGTGGTCGACGCCGACCACTTGGCCCGTGCCTGAGCGCGCCGTGGTGGAGTGTGCCAGCTACACCCACGCCCGGCGCCATCCCCTGGTGCTCGGCCGCATCGGTGGCTGGGCGCCGCCGTTCCAGCTGTCGCTTACCCAGCTGGTGGTGCTCCTCGGCGGCTTCGCCGCCATGGTGTGGACCTGGTCGGCGTGGGCCCCGCTGGTCCCCGACACGGCGGCCACCATGGCCAGCCTCGGCGCGCCGTCGCTCGCCGCCTGGGCCCTGCGCCGGGTCCGCATCGAGGGCCGCAGCCTGCCCCGGGGCCTGCTCGGCTACCTGTTGGCCTTCTCGGCGCCGGCCGACGGCGTGGTGGCCGGCCGGCCACTGCGTACCGGCCGGCGCCGGCGGGGCGCCACCGCGGCCATGTGGGTGGCGGAGCGATGAAGCCACCGGCGCGGGCCGTGGTCGACAACCTGGTGTGGTCCACCGACGGCGGCACGTGGGCTGTGTGGCGGGTGGACCCGCTACCCCACGGGCACGCCTCGGTGCCGGCCAAGGTGGCCGTCCACGCCCGCCTCCGCGGCGCCCTGCTCGCCCTGCCCGGCGAGTCGCTGCTGGTGTCGGTGTGCGAGCGCCTCGACCCCTACGACGTGGTGGCCGACATGCTCGACGGCGTCGACGTAGAGCGTCGCCCCCACTGGGCCGACGCGTGCGCGGCCACGGCGCGCTCCCTGCACGGCACGCCCCTGCACCGCCGCCGCTTCTACCTGGCCGCCCTCCTTCCCGAGTCGGGGCGGGGTGGTGCCGTCGAGGCGCTGCGCCGGGCGGCGGCCGAGGTCACCGGCGCCTTCGGGCTCCCGCCGGCGCCGCTGTCGGCCGCCGAGGTCGACCGATGTCGTGGCCAGGCCGCCGCCCTCCAGTCGCGCCTGGCCGTCCACCTCCCGCTGCGACGGGCCAGCGCCGGGGAGATCCGCTGGCTCTACGCCCGGTCCCTGCGCCGAGGCCTCGACGAGCCGCCCTTCGACGAGTCGTGGGAGCCACCCCGGCGCGCCGGCCGCAACCAACACGCCGGCGTGCTGGTGCACCTCACCGACGCGGTGGTGTGCGAGGGGGGCCGGCGCCACGACCCCGACCGGCCCGGCCACCGCCGCTACGTGCGGATCGACACCGGAGCCGGCACCGCCTACCAGGCTGCCCTGGCCGTGGCCGACATGCCCCATGGCTGGACCTTCCCGGGCGGGGGCGGCGAGTGGCTGGCCCATGTGGACGACGTGGGCTTCCCGGTGGACTGGGCGGTGCGGGTCCGGGCCGTGCCCAACGCCGAGGCCCAGGCCAAGGTGCGCCGCCAGCACCGCCAGCTGGTGGGCCAGGTCGACGAGTACGACGGGGAGACCACCGGGGCGCCGCCCTCGCTGGCCGAGGCCATCGCCGCGGTGGACGCCGAGCGGGCCGAGCTGGCCGCCAACCCGGCCGAGCCCGAGCTCCAGGTCACCATGATCTTGTCCGTGGCCGCCCGCACGCTGGCCGAGCTGGAGGACCAGGCCGGCGCCCTGCGGGCGCTGTTCGAGCCCCACGACTACGGCCTGGGCCGCCCCACCGGCGGCCAGCTGCCCCTGCTGCGATCCATGGTGCCGGGCACGGCCGCCGCCGGAGTGTGCCGGGACTACACCCAGTTCCTGCTGGCCGGCGACCTGGCCTCGGGCGCTCCGTTCTGCGGGCCCGACGTGGGCGACCCCGCCGGCCTGCTCCTTGGGCTGTCACTCGACGCCGGGGTGGCCACCCCCGTCCTGTTCGACCCCACCTACGGCCCGTCGGTGGGCCGCTCCGCGTCGCTGGCCGCGGTGGGGGACCTGGGCTCGGGCAAGAGCTTCTTCCTCAAGCGCCTGTGCTGGGACACCCTGGCCCGGGGCGGCCAGGTGGTGACCATCGACCGCAGCGCCCGGGGCGAGTACGTGGCCTTCGCCGGCGTGGCGCCGGGGCGGGCCCAGGTAGTGCGCCTCGGCCCCGACGCCGAGGTGTGCCTCGACCCCCTGCGCAGCTTCTCGGGCGAGGAGCGCACGTCGGTCACCCTCGGGTTCTTGTCCTTGCTGGCCGGGTGTTCGGCCCACTCCGAGGAGGGGGCGGCCCTGGCCGAGGCGGTGGGCGAGGTGGCTGAGCGGGACGGGGCACGCCTGGGCGAGGTGGTCGACACCCTGGCCCGGATGGGACGGGCGGCCACTCCCGACCCGGCGGCCCGGGCCCTAGCCCGGCGCCTGGAGCACTACCGGCGCCTGGGAGCGGGGCGCCTGGCCTTCGGCGAGGCCGAGCCGGTGTCGCTGGACGCCGACCTCATCGTGTTCTGGGCCCCCAATCTCTCGCTGCCCGACCGGGACACGTTGGTCAACGAGCACCTGGCCCGCCAGATGCTGCCCGAGCACGTGCTGGGCCAGGCCCTGTTGTACCTGGTGGCGGCGGTGGGGCGACGGGTGGTGTTCTCCGACCCGGGCCGCTTCGGCGCCGCCCTCTACGACGAGGCGTGGGCGGTGCTGGCCAGCCCCCATGGCCAGCGCCTGGTGCTGGAGGGCATCCGCGACGGCCGCAAGCACAACGGCGCCATCTGGCTGGCCTCCCAGCACCCGGCCGACCTGGGCTCGGGCGAGGTGGTCGACCTGGTGGGGTCGCGCCTGGTGTTCCGCCAGTCCCCCGGCGCCGTCCCCGCCGCCCTGGCCCTGCTGGGCGCCGCCGACAGCGACGACGCGGCGGCCGTCCTACGCCGGGGCCTGCGGACCGGGCAGGCCCTGTACCGGGACGTGCGCGACCGGGTGGGGCTGATCCAGGTGCTCGAGCCCGCCCTGCCCGAGCTGCGGGCCGCCTTCGACACCACGCCGGCGGCGGGTGCCGTACCGGAGGAGAAGGAACCGGCACGGCCCGCGGCCGGTGGGGCGTCGCCGCAAGCGCAGACCCGCGAGGCGGACGACGAGGATCGGGCCGAGGCCATGGCCGCCGCCCGGGAGCGGGTGCGCCGCCACCGCCGCACCCCGCTGGCCGCCGCCCTGGCCGCCCGTGACGAGCGGTGAGGCGGCCGCCGGCCCGCTGCGGTGGCGCCGTCGGAGCGCAGCGGCCGCCGGCGGGGCGGCGGCGGTCCTCCTCTTCGCCCTCGGCCCGGGCACCGCCCGGGCGGCGGCGCAGACGCCGCCCGCTCCGCCCCCAGGCCCTCCCATCACCGCCGTCTCGACGCCGCGGCCGCCATCGATACCGCTGGAGGTCGAGGTGGCGCCGCTCGAGGCGGCGCCGCTGCCGGCGTGGGCCAGCGGGGCGGCGCCCCAACCGTGCGCCGGCGAGGCGACGAAGGGCTCCATCGTGCCCGACGACTGCTGGGGGCGGTTCCCCTCCAGCCACTACGACATCGGCTTCGACGAGGGGGCGTGGAACCACCTGGGCCGCAAGCTCTACGGGACCCTCACCGACCTGGCCTTCACCGCGGCGCGCACCGCCACCGCCCTGTCCCTGTGGCTGGTGGGCTGGGCCTACGGCTTCGGCGTCTACGAGCGGCTGGGCGCCGTGGCCGTCGACATCGCCGGCCGCTACGACGCCGAGGTGGTGGGCCCGCTGGGACTGGCCCATCTGGCATGGTTCTACGCGGTGGCGTGGGCGGCGGTGGCCGCCCTGCGGGGACGGCTCACCATGGCGGCCGGTGAGCTGGTCACCTCCGTGGTGGCCGCCGGCCTGGCCGGGGTGGTGCTGGCTAACCCGGCCGGCTACCTGGCCGGCACCTTCGACACCATGGGCACGCTGTCAGGTGCCGTGCTGGCCACCGGCACCGGCCATCCCCCGCCCCGCGACCCGGCATCGGCCGGTGTCGTGCTCCGCCCCCTGCAGGCCCGCATCCACGGTGCCTTCGTGGAGCAGCCCTACGACCACCTGGCCTGGGACGGCCCCCTGGCCGAGCCGTGCGCGGCGGCCCGGGACCGCATCGTGGCCACGGGGCCCCACGGCTCCGACGACGAGCCCCGGGCCGTGATGGCGGCGGCCGGATGCCAGGACCAGGCCGAGTTCAACGCCGACGCCAACGGCACCCGCCTGTCGGGGGCGGCGCTCACCGCCCTGGCCGCGGCGGTGACCACCGTGTTGTTGGTGCTGGTGGCCGCCACCGTGGTGGTGGCCCAGGTGGTGGTCGTCGTGTTGTTTGCGGTGGCGCCCTTCGCCCTGTTGGCCGCCGTGCTCCCCGGAGCGGGGCGCGAGCTGGCGTGGCGGTGGGTGGCCGCCCTGGCCCGGGCCGGGCTGGCGGTGGTGGGCATGAGCCTGGTGCTCTCCCTGCTCCTGCTCGGCGTCACCGGGGCCCTGGAGGCGTCGGGGGATCTCGGGCTGGTGGAGCGCTTCGCCGTGGTCAACACCGTGGTGGTGGCCATGGTGGTGGCCCGCAAGCGCATCCTGGCCGCCGGCCACGGCCTGGCCAACTCGTTCGGCCAGCGCCTGGCCACCCGCCGGGCCGGGGGCGAGCGGGCGGCGCCGTGGCTGCCGGCGGCGGCCGTGGGCGGGGCCAGCGGCTTCGCCCTGGCCGGCGCCCTGGGGCCCGACCGCTCGTCCCGCTCCGCCCGCCTGGCGTCGGCCGGCGGGCGCAACTGGATGGCCAACCGCCGCCTGGCCCGCTCGCAGCGCGGCGCCGAGGCCCGGGCCGAGCGGCGGACGGCCGCCGTAGTGGCCCGCCAGCGCACCGAGGTGGGCACCGACGGCGACGGCCGACCGGTCACCCGCACGACGGTGAGCGTGGACGGCCCAGCCGCCACCACCCGGAGGGCGCGGGCCGCCCGGGCCCGGGTGGAGCGCCGGGTCGGATCTCACGTGGCCGCCACCGCCCGGCGTCGGGCCACGGGGTGGTCGCCGCCCGCCCCGCCCCGCATGGCCGACGACGTCGCCGAGCCCGAGCTGCCCGTCGACGTCGAGGAGGCCTGAGGTGGCACCGCGCCTCGCCCTCACCGTCCTCCGCCGCCGACGCGCCGTCGTGGCTGCCGCCGCCGCCCTGGTGGCCGTGCCCGCCGTCGGCGTCGCCATGGTGGCGGTGGCCCTGGGCGCCGGCGTCCCACCGTCGGGCGCGGGCGACACCTCCGGCGTCCCGCCGGTCGCCCTCGACGCCTACCGCCGCGCCGCCGGCACCGAGGCGGCCCGGCGCTGCGGGCTGCGCTGGAGCGTGGTGGCCGCCGTCGCCAAGGTGGAGTCGAACCACGCCGGCGGCCGGGTCGTCGGGCCCGACGGGAGCGTGGCACCCCCGGTGGTCGGCCGCCCGCTGGATGGCGGCGCCGGCGTGGCCCGTATACCCGACACCGACGGCGGGCGCTTGGACGGCGACGTCACCTGGGATCGCGCGGTGGGGCCGCTGCAGTTTCTCCCCGCCACCTGGGCCGCCTCCGGCGCCGACGGAAGTGGTGACGGGGTGGCCGACCCCCACAACCTCTACGACGCCGCCGCCGGGGCCGCCGCCCACCTTTGCGCGGGCGGGCGACGCCTGGACGACGACGCTGTGCTCCGGGCGGCGCTGTTGGCCTACAACCGCTCGGCGTCGTACGTCGAGGCGGTCATGCGGTGGGTCGGCGCCTACGACGCCGCCGGCGGGCAACCGGTGTCGACCCAGTCCAGCGGGCGGCTGGTGGCGGTGCGGGGCATCGTGGTCGACGCCGCCCTCGCTCCCCGGCTCGAGGCCCTGCTGGCGGCGGCCGCCACCGACGGCGTCGTCCTGGGCGGAGGCGGCTACCGCAGCTCCCAGGCCCAGATCGGTCTGCGCCGGGCCCACTGCGGCGCAAGCGACTGGGCCGTCCACCACATGCCGGCCTCGGCGTGCTCGCCGCCCACCGCTCGCCCCGGGGAGTCGCTGCACGAAGTGGGCCTGGCCGTCGACTTCACCTGCGCCGGGATGCTCGTCTCCCGCGCCGACGCCTGCTTCGCCTGGCTGTCGACCCACGCCGGCGCCTACGGGCTGGCCAACCTGCCCTCCGAGCCGTGGCACTGGAGCGTCGGCGGGCGGTAGGGCGGTTGCGCTTCCGGTCGACGCCGGGCGCATCTCCCCGGGCATGCAGAGCGCGTTCTTAGAAGCGGGCCGATGAGGCTCTTCGCCGACCAGCCGGCCGCTCCGGGGACATCGTGGTGGTCGCCCGGGCCCACCCGGACCGAGGCCGCCGGGGTGTCGGAGGGGGACCGCATCCTCCTCGCCGCCCTGGTGGCCGTCGCTGTCGTGGTGGCCGTGGTGGCGGCCACTGGCCACCTCGCCGCCGCCGTGTTCGACGGCGCCTGGCCCCGCTACCGCCTGGTCGACCTGCCCGGCATCGTGGCCCGGGTGGCCGCCCGTCCCGGCGACCCGGGGCGGGCCTGGGACCCGGTCAACGCCGGCGGCGCCCCGCCCGGGCCGCTGGCGTGGTGGGCGACGCTGGTCGTCCTGGTCGCCGCCCCGGCGGCCGCCGTGGGCGTCGCTCGCCGGCGTTCGTCGCCGGCGCCGGGCACCGGGTGGGCCACCGGGCGCCACCTGCGCCGGCTGCGGGCCCGGGCCGGCGATGGCCGACTGGTGCTGGGGCGGGCCGGGCGGCGCCTGGTGGCCACCGAGTCCCGCCACAGCGTCTTGGTGCTCGGTCCCACCCAATCGGGCAAGACCACCGGGCTGGCCGTGCCCGCCATCCTGGAGTGGCCCGGGCCGGTGGTGGCCACCAGCACCAAGGCCGACCTGCTGGCCGACACCCTCGCCTTCCGGGCCTCCCTGGGTCCGGTGCACGTGTTCGACCCGGCCGGCGCCACCGCCTACCGGCGCTCGTGCTGGACGCCCTTGGCCGGCTGCCAGTCGTGGCCGGGGGCCATGCGCCGGGCCTGGGAGCTGTCCATGGCGGCCAAGGCGGCGGTGGGCGGGACCATGTCGCTCGGCGACTTCTGGTTCGCCTCGGCGGCCAAGTCCCTCGGCCCCTACCTGCTGGCCGCCGCCGCCACGGGCCGGGACATGGGGGCGGTGGCCCGCTGGATCGACACCGAGGAGAAGAAGGAGGTGGCCGCCCTCCTCTCGCCCCTGGCGCCCGACGCGGCGGCCGCCCACGCCGCCACCTTCCGCCGGGAGGACCGGGCCCGCAGCTCGCTGTTCCAGGTCATGCAGCAGATCGTGGGCGCCTACCTCGACCCGGCCGTGGCCGCCTCCTCGGCCCGGGCCGACGTGGTGCCGGCCGACCTGCTCGACGGCGGCTCGCCCACCCTGTACATCTGCGCCCCCCACCACGAGCAGGCCCGGCTGCGTCCGGTGTTCGCCGCTCTGGTGGCACAGGTGCTGGCCGCCGTCTACGAACGGGCGGCCACCACCGGCAAGCCGCTCGACCCCCCGGTGCTGCTGGTGCTGGACGAGGCGGCCAACATCGCCCCCGTCGAGGACCTCCCCGCCGTGGCCTCCACCGCCGCCGCCCTCGGCCTGCAGCTGGTCACGGTGTTCCAGGACCTGGCCCAGATCCGCCGCCGCTACGGCGACGCCTCGGGCACGGTGGTCAACAACCACCGGGCCAAGCTCGTGCTGCCTGGCCTGTCCGATCTCGACACCCTCGACCTGGCCAGCCGCCTGGTGGGCGAGGAGGAGACCGAGCGCACCTCCACCACCCGCGACGCCTCGGGACGGCGCTCGTCGACCACCGCCGCCACCTGGCGCCGCCTGCTGCCCCCCGAGGCGGCCGGCCGCCTGGGCGACGGGGAGGCCGTCCTCCTCTACGGCAACCTGCCGCCGGCCCGCCTGCGCCTGCGCCCCTGGTACCGGGACCGCCGCCTACGCCGCCGGGCCTCGCTCCCGGTCCCGGCGCCGCTCCTGGGCCCGGCCGCGCCGGTCGCCGCTCCGAACTCGTCCCGCGTCGGCGCCGGAGCGGGTGCCGGCACCGCTGCCCTGACCGTCCTCGACGCCGCCCGGGCGCGGCGTCGCCGCACCGGAGGTGACCCGCCGTGACCGACACCGAGCGACCCATGGGCGCCCGCTACCGCCTCGACGAAGCCGACGGGTCGTGGTGGGAGGTGGGATGGGACCGCCCCCTCGCCACCTTCTACGCCCAGCACTACTCGCCGGTGCCCTTCGACCCCTTCAGCGGCGACGTCGTCAGGCAGGGCGAGGGGAAGCC
>Ga0247704_1000574_pt1 | contig 10184 bp, 11 predicted proteins | sample 41W_NmetaG_FD_189042 | JGI IMG/M metagenome (GOLD analysis project Ga0247704, IMG submission 189042) | Soil microbial communities from hillslope of Landscape Evolution Observatory, University of Arizona, Oracle, AZ, United States - 4-1-W_N | ecosystem: Engineered > Artificial ecosystem >...
ACGAGGTCGCCGCCCGCCAGGCCCTCGGGCCCCTCGTCCTCCTCCGCCGGCGCGTCCTCCCCACGCTCGCGCCGCTCGCTCTGCGCCGCGGCGCGCTCCTCGGCGCGGCGCCGCTCCTCGAGGCGGGCCACCCGCTCCTCCAGGGAGGTCCGCCGTTGGCGCTCCACCACGGCCACGCCCGCCGCCACCAGGGCGACGGCGAGCGCGACGCCGAGCGCTACTCGCAACCGACCGCTCGGCACGGGCGCCTCCGACGTGCGACTCGGGGAACGAGACGCCATGAGGGTAGCCAGAAAGCGCTCGCCGAGGTTACATTTCGCCCATGCCCGACCCGATCACCTGGATGAGCACGCGGGAGACGTCCGAGCGCCTCGGCGTGACGTTGCGGACCCTGTACCGGTTCATCGACGAGGGCCAGATCCCCGCCTACAAGCTCGGCCGCGTGATCCGGCTCAAGGAGAGCGACGTGGAGGCGTTCATCGAGGCGTCGCGCATCCCGCCCGGCACCCTCGATCACCTCTATCCCGAGCCCCGCAGGGAAGCCGCCCGTTAGCTCCGCCCGGCTCAGCCGAGCAGGGTCAGCTCCCGCACCGCCGCCAGCGGGAGGTACAGCGGGGAGTCGGTCCCGCCGTCGAGGCGCAGCGTCACCACGTCGGCGCCGACCGACCGCAGCTCGCCCGCCACCGCGTCGCCGCCGGCGTCGAGCACGACCCGCACCCGGGGCCGATCGCCGGCCAGCCCGGCCAGCGCCTCGACCAGGGTGGCCGCCACCGGGGCGGCCCGCCCGGACGCCGCTTCGCCGGCGCGGGAACCCGGCTCGGGACGCACGGTGGCCACCGCCGAGAACGCCAGCAACGTCGCCATGCCGGCGTGGCGCACGACGCAGAAGTCCTTCGCCACGGCCACGACCTGCCCGTGGACGGTCCGCCCGCCCGTCGTCCGCACCGCCACCCCGGCGCCCGCCTCCGACAGGTCCAGCAGCACCCCGGCGAAGCGGGCGTCCTCCTCGGCCTGCCGGCGCAACCACCGCTCGCGCATGCGGGAGCGGGCCGCCTCGTCCGCCCGCTCCTCCCCCGTCCATCGTGCGAGGTCGGCCAGCATCGCCTCCACGGCTGCCACCGGTGCGACGCTAGTTTCTCGACGGTGGCCGACTGCCTTTTCTGCAGGATCGTGGCGGGCGAGATCCCGTCCCGGCAGGTGGCGTCCACCGCCGGCACGTACGCCTTCCGCGACATCGACCCCGTGGCCCCCACCCACGTCCTGGTGGTGCCCCGCCGCCACATCGCGGACGCCTCGGCCGTCACCGCCGAGGACGGCGACGTGGTGGCCGAGATGCTCACCACCGCCCAGCAGGTGGCGGCCTCCGAGGGCGTCGACGCGTCGGGCTACCGCCTGGTGTTCAACGTGGGGGAGGACGCCGCGAACTCCGTTCCCCACCTCCACCTGCACGTGATCGGCGGCCGGCGTCTCGGGTGGCCTCCGGGCTGACGGTACGCTGAGCCCCGAGCTCCTTTGTCATCCACCTCCGTCAAGATCCTCGTCCCCGGGAACCATCTCATGGTTGGCCTGCTCGGCCAGCGCGACGAGTTGCTGCGCCTCGTGGAGGAGTCCTTCGGGGGCACCACGATCCACGCGCGCGGGAACGAGATCAGCATCGAGGGGGAGGACGCCGAGCGCGTCGGAAAGCTGTTCGAGGAGCTGCTCGTCCTCCTCGAGCAGGGCCAGTTCCTCGACGTGGTGAACGTGGCCCGCACCATCGACATGGTGAAGGCCGACGAGCGGCCCTCCGAGGTGCTCACGGCGGAGGTCCTCCGCTCGAGCCGCGGGCGCACCGTGCGCCCGAAGACGGCGGGCCAGAAGTCGTACGCCGACGCCATCGCCGCCAACGTCATCACCTTCGGCATCGGGCCGGCGGGGACGGGCAAGTCGTACCTCGCCGTGGCCCTCGCCGTGCAGGCGCTGCAGGCCAAGCAGGTCGAGCGCATCATCCTCACCCGGCCGGCGGTGGAGGCGGGCGAGCGCCTGGGGTTCCTACCTGGCACGCTTATGGAGAAGGTCGACCCCTACCTGCGGCCGTTGTACGACGCCCTCTTCGACATGCTCGGCACCGACGCCATGCCCCGCCTCCTCGACAAGGGGGCCATCGAGGTGGCGCCCCTCGCCTTCATGCGGGGGCGGACGCTCAACCGGAGCTTCATCATCCTCGACGAGGCGCAGAACACCACCCCCGAGCAGATGAAGATGTTCCTGACCCGCATCGGCTTCGGATCGAAGGCGGTGATCACGGGCGACGTGACCCAGGTCGACGTCGCCGGGGGGAAATCGGGCCTGTTCGGGCTGGAGGAGATCCTGGGCGGGATCGACGGGCTGGCGTTCGTCCGCCTCACCCGCCGTGACGTGGTGCGCCACCGGATCGTGCAGGACATCGTCACGGCCTACGAGCGGGCCGAGGGCTGACGGCGCCGTGACCGTCGAGGTCTTCGCCGCGGACGAGCAGTCGACCCATCCCGTCGACACCCTGCGCTGGGTGCGCCTGGCCCGGTCGGTGCTCGAGGCCGAGGGCGTGAAGGGCGAGGCCGAGCTGTCCCTTCTCTTCGTCGACGAGCAGGCCATGTCGGACCTGAACAAGCGCTTCGCCGGCAAGGACGGCCCCACCGACGTCCTCGCCTTCCCCATCGACGAGGAGCCGGCCGAGGGCGGCCGCTCGCCCGACTCGGGCGGGAGCGGTCCCGGGTGGGTGCCGGTCGAGGCGTCCGAGCTGCCCACCCTGCTCGGGGACGTGGTGATCTGCCCGTCGGTGGCCCTGCGCCACGCCACCGAGTCCCAGTCGTCGTACGAGGACGAGCTGGCGCTGCTGACGGTCCACGGGATCCTCCACCTGATGGGCATGGACCACGTCGACGACGAGGAGGCCCAGGTGATGGAGAAGCGCGAGCAGGAGTTGCTCGACCGCTTCCACCGCTCCTCGGCGGGAGGGGCGACGTGACACCGACCGAGCTCGTGCTCCTCGGCGTGATCTGCGCTCTGATCCTCCTGGCGGGGTTCTTCGCCATGGCCGAGACGAGCCTCACCAGGATCTCCCGCATCAAGGCCATCACCCTCGAGGAGGAGGGCCGCAGGGGGGCGAAGAAGCTGGCCCGGCTGGTGGAGCACCCCGAGCACTTCCTCAATCCGGTGCTGCTGCTCGTGCTCATGTGCCACGTGGTGGCGTCGATCCTGGTGGGCCTGGTCTTCGACCGCTTCGGTGCCCTCGTCGTGACGGTCGCCACCGTGGCCGAGATCGCCATCATCTTCGTGCTGGCGGAGGCGGCTCCGAAGACGTGGGCCGTCCAGCACGCCGAGCGAGCGGCGCTGCTGGCCGCCCCCGCGGTGTCGGCCATCTCCAACCTGCTCCCGATCCGGCTCCTGGCCCGGGCCCTCATCGGGTTGTCCAACTGGATCCTGCCCGGGAAGGGCCTCAAGCAGGGACCGTTCGTGTCGGAGGAGGAGCTCCTCGCCACGGTGGACGTGGCCACCGAGGACGAGGTCATCGAGCACGACGAGCGCCGCCTCATCCACTCGATCATCGAGTTCGGCGACACCGTCGTGCGCGAGGTGATGGTGCCGCGGCCCGACATGGTGGCCGTCGAGGGGCGGGACAAGGTCAGCGACGTGATCGAGGTGGCCATCGCCGCCGGGTTCTCCCGCATCCCCGTCTACGACCAGGGCATCGACGACATCGTCGGCATCATCTTCATCAAGGACCTCATGCGGGCCGAGCGGGAGGGCAAGGCGGCCGAGGAGGTCCGCAACCTGGTGCGGGAGGCGCACTTCGTCCCCGAGACCAAGCGCGTCACCGAGCTCCTCCGCGAGATGCAGCGGGACAAGTTCCACATCGCCGTGGTGGTCGACGAGTACGGCGGCACGGCGGGTCTGGTCACCCTGGAGGACCTCATCGAGGAGCTGGTCGGCGAGATCGTCGACGAGTTCGACGTGGAGGAGCCGGGTGTCGAGGAGCTCGGCAACGGCGACGTCCGTGTGAACGCCCGCATGCCGATCGACGAGGTCAACGACCTGTTGAAGGCCGATCTGCCCACCGGCGACTGGGACAGCGTGGGCGGCCTGGTGTTCAACCTCCTCGGCCACGTGCCGACCGAGGGTGAGGCGGTCGAGGTCGACGGTCACCGCCTCGTCGCCGAGAAGGTCCAGGGGCGTCGTATCGGCCGGGTCCGCATCACCAAGGCCGAGTCGCCGGCGCCGGCCGCGGCCGAGTAGCCGGCACGGCGGGGGCCGGTCCGGTGCGCTCGGGCTTCGTGGCGGTGGTCGGTCGACCGAACGTGGGGAAGTCCACGTTGGTCAACCGCATCCTCGGCACCAAGGTGTCGATCGTCTCCGACAAGCCCCAGACGACGCGCAACCAGGTGCGCGGCGTGCTCAACCGGCCCGACGCCCAGGTCGTGTTCGTCGACACCCCCGGCGTGCACAAGCCCCGTACCCTCCTCGGCACCCGCTTGAACGACACGGCCGTGTCGGCGGTGGGCGACGTGGACGTGGTCGTGCTGGTGATCGACGCCACCGCGCCGCTCGGGCGAGGGGACCGGTTCGTGGCTGCCCGGGTGCCCGGCGACGCCGTCGTCGTCGTCAACAAGGTCGATGCGGCCTCGCGCGCCCAGGTGCTGGCCCAGCTGGCGGCGGCCGGCCAGCTCGAGCGGGCCGAGTACTTCCCGGTGTCGGCGGTGACGGGCGAGGGCGTGGACGCGCTGGTGGACGCCCTCGTCGCCCGCCTGCCCGAAGGACCGGCGTACTACCCCGACGACATGGTGACGGACGTGCCCGAGGCGTTCTGGGTGGCCGAGCTGGTGCGCGAGCAGCTCCTGGCCGTCACCCGCGACGAGCTGCCGCACTCGATCGCCTGCCTGGTGACGGAGTGGGAGTGGCCCCGCATCCGCTGCGAGATCCTCGTCGAGCGGGACTCCCAGAAGGGGATCGTCATCGGCAGGCGGGGCGCCGTGCTCAAGGAGGTCGGCACCCGCGTCCGCCACCAGCTGCCGCCCGGGGCCTTCCTCGAGCTGTTCGTCAAGGTCGACAAGGACTGGCAGCGCCACGCCAAGGCCCTGGAGCGGCTGGGGTACTGAAGGTTTCGCCGTCGCAAGCGGAGCTTGCTCGGCGAGTTCGATCGTGCTCCGGCCCGGCGGCTGAGCCGCCGGGCCTCCGCTCGACGTTTTCGCCGCCGGCTCCGCCGGCGGGTGGCGTCCAGCCATCGGGGCGGCCTGCGGCCGCGCGCGTGGCCGCACGCCCTGGCGACACACCCACCGCGCACGGCCGCACACGCGCCTCTGGCGACCGTCTGGGTTCAGGTGGCGAGGGCTTCGGCCAGGAAGGCCTCGACCTCGGCGCGGTGGCGGGTGCGGCGCATGGGGGGGAGGGCGCGGACGAGGTCCCAGCGGTAGCCGGCGGTGGCCAGCCGGGGGTCGAGGACGGCGACGACGCCGCGGTCGGTGGCCGACCGCACGAGACGGCCGGCGCCCTGGGCGAGGAGGGTGGCGGCGCGGGGGAGGTCGACGAGCCGGAAGGCACCCGGCCCCGCCCGCTCCCGCCGGGCCTGGACCAGCGGCTCGTCCGGGCGCGGGAACGGGACGCGGTCGATGGTGACGAGGGACAGCGACGGGCCGGGCACGTCGATGCCCTGCCAGTACCCCATGGTGGCGAACAGGCACGACCGCTCGTCGGATGCGAACGCCTCCACCAGCGCCGGCTTGGGCAGGTCACCCTGGGCGAGGACCGTCCACGGGAGGCGGGGCCGCAGGACCTCGACGGCCGCCTGCATCGCCCGCCAGCTCGTGAACAGGGCGAGGGTCCTCCCGCCCGCCGCCTTGACCAGTGCCTCCATCTCGGCATGCATGGCGTCGGCGTACCCCGGGCTGCGGGGGTCCGGGAGGTGGGCGGCGCAGTAGAGGACGGCGTGGTCGGCGTGGGGGAAAGGGCTCCCCACGTCCAGCTCGTCGCACCGCTCGCGCTCGATGCCGACGCGGGCAGCCAGGAGGGGCGGGACGGTGGCGCTGGTGAGCACCGCCGTGACCTCGCTCCAGAGCCGGCTGGCCAGGAGGCCGCCCACGTCGATCGGCACCATGCGCAGCACCGCGCCGCCGGTGCGGCCCTCCACCCACGCCACGTACCCGTCCGGGACCGATGCCGCCAGCTGGAGGTCGCCCGCCAGGTGATCGGCGGCCTGGAGCGCCCGGGCCTTGCGGGCCGAGTCGCCGTCCCCGGAGCGGACGGCGCTCGTCACCCGCTGGAGCCGCTGGGCGGTCAGCTCGACGGCGGCGCCCAGCTCGGTGCCGAGGTCGGGCGGCACGCGCCGGTCGCGCCACGGTGCGCCGGCTTCCTCCAGCCGGACGGCGGCCGACTCGAGGTCGTCGACCGCTCCGGCGTCGTCGGACGCCACCAGCCCACGCGCCGACCGGGCGACCGCCCGTACCCGCCCGGCGCCCAGCTCCAGGCCCAGGCTGTCGGCGGCGACGTCCTCCAGGGCGTGCGCCTCGTCGAACACCACCACGTCGTGCTCGGGCAGCACGTGACCGCCGCTCGCCAGGTGGGCGCCGTACAGGTGGGTGTTGACGACGACCACGTCGGCCGCCTCCGCCCGCTGGCGTGCCGCCTCGGCGAAGCACGTCTCGCCGCTCGGGCACTTCGCCGCCCCGGGGCACTCGGTGGCGCTGACGCTGACCGCCGCCCACGCCCGCGGGCGGGGCTCGAAGTCGAGGTCCGACCGGTCGCCCGTCTCCGTGGTGCGGCCCCACTCGACGAGGCGCAGGACGTCGCGCCCGAGCGGCCCGACGTCGGCGTCGTCGTCCAGGGTGAGCTGGTCGCCGCCGCCCGTCACCTCGTCGGCCCGCTGGCGGCACAGGTAGTTGGAGCGACCCTTCACCACGGCGAAGTCGAACGGCACGCCGAGGTGACGGGCCAGGAACGGGAGGTCCTTGGCGGCGAGCTGGTCCTGGAGCGCCTTGGTGGCCGTCGCCACCACGACCCGCCTGCCCGAGAGGATGGCGGGCACGAGGTAGCCGACGCTCTTGCCGGTGCCCGTCCCCGCCTGAACGACGAGGTGGCGCCCGGTGGTGATGGCTCGAGCCACCGCCTCGGCCATCGCCACCTGGCCGGGCCGCTCCTCGCCGGCCGGCAGCGCGGCGCGCACGCGGTCCAGCGCCGCCTTCACGTCCACGCGACGACCGTACCGGCCGACCGGCGCTCACGGGTCGTGACGACCATCCCCGATTCCGGGAGCGCACCCCGGTACGTTCGCGACGACCGGGATTCCAGGAGGGAACGATGCCAGGCAAATTCGTCGTCAAGAAGGGCACGACGGGGAAGTTCCGTTTCTCGCTGCTGTCCACCAACGGCCAGGTCGTGGCCACCAGCGAGGCGTACAACAGCAAGGCCTCGGCCATGAACGGGATCAAGGCCGTCCGCAACCTGGCCGGCGGGGCCGAGGTGGAGGACCAGACCACCAAGGCATGGGCCGCGGGCGAGGCCGACCGCAAGGCCGCCGCCACCGCCAAGAAGGCCGCCGCCAAGAAGCGGGCCGCCAAGAAGGCCGCTCCCCGCAAGGCCGCCGCCTCCTCGGGCAGCTGAGCCGGGCGCCGGCGGAACGGCCCGCCGGCTTCGCGAACAACGCCGGGGCGGCCGTGGACGGGCGGTACGCTCGCCGGCCGTGGCCGGTGAACGAGCAGGGGTGGCGGGCGTGAAGGGCGGGGCGCCGTGATCTCCCTCGACCCTGTGGAGGCCCGCTTGATCGGCGCGCTGGTCGAGAAGCAGATGACGACGCCACAGCAGTACCCGCTGACCCTGAACGCGCTGGTGGCGGCGTGCAACCAGACGTCGAGCCGCAACCCGGTCGTCTCCTACGACGACCGCACCGTCGAGTCGGCCCTCACCCGGCTCAAGGAGAAGCGCCTGTTGCGCTTCGTGTTCCCGTCGCACGGCCGGTCCGTCACCCGCTACCGTCAGGTGCTCGAGGAGGTCCTGCCCCTCGAGCGGCGCCAGCTGGCGCTCCTGGCCGTGCTCCTGCTGCGGGGCCCGCAGACGCTGGGCGAGCTGCGCAGCCGCACCGAGCGCATGGCCGAGTTCGCCTCGCTGGACGAGGTCGACGACGAGCTCGACGACCTGGCGTCGAGGGAGGAGCCGCTGGTCGCCCGCCTGCCTCGCGAGCCCGGCCGCAAGGAGACGCGCTACGCCCAGCTGCTGGCGGCCGACACGGGCGCCGTCGCCGTCGCCTCCACCGAGGCGTACGCGGCGGCGCCGGCGCCACGACCGGAGGCGTACGCGGCGGCGCCGGCGCCACGGCCGGTCGACGCCGGGCACCACGACGCCGGCCACGGGTCCCTCGCCTCGCAGGTCGCCGTGCTGCGGGCCGAGGTGGCCGCCCTGCGCCGCGACCTCGACGAGGTCGTCGCCAGGCTCGGCGGTCGCTAGCCGGGCCCCGTCGCGCGGGCGGCAGCCGGCCGGCGTCCCGTCAGCGTGCCCAGTACGGGTGGGAGAACGGGTCGGTGGGGGTCGTCAGGATGTCGGCGCCGTCGTCGGTGACGACGAGGGTGTGCTCGAACTGGGCGGCGCGGCGTCCGTCGGCCGTCACCGCCGTCCAGCCGTCGGGCCACATGCGGGCCTGCCACCCGCCCATGGTGATCATCGGCTCGATGGTGAAGGTCATCCCCGGCTCCAGCGGCTCGCGGCGGTCAGGATCGTGGTAGTGGGGGACGCAGAACCCGCTGTGGAACATCTCGCCGACGCCGTGGCCCACGAACTGGCGCACCACCCCGAACCCGGCCGCCTCGGCGTGCTCCTGGATGGCCCTGCCGATGAGGTTGAGCGGCCGCCCCGGCGCCACCACCTCGACGGCCCGCTCCAGGCACTCGCGCGTCACCCGGATGAGCCGGCGGGAGGCGGCGTCCACGTTGCCCACCGGGACGGTGACGCAGGTGTCCCCGTGCACGCCGTCGAGGAACAGGGTGACGTCGAGGCTGACGATGTCGCCGTCGACCAGGGCCCGGTCGTCCGGGATGCCGTGGCAGATGACCTCGTTGACCGACGTGCAGAGGGACTTGGGGAACGGCTGCACCGATCCCTCGTAGTTGAGCGGGCTCGGGTAGGCGCCCCCCTCCAGGACCAGGCGGTGGCACAGGGCGTCGAGGTCGTCCGTCGTGGCGCCCGGGACGGCGGCGGCGGCCACGGCGGCCAGCACGTCCGCCGCCGCCCGGCCTGCCCGGCGCATGCGCCCGATCACGTCCGGCGACTTGACGATGGGCTCGGGCCAGCGGTCGACGACGCCGGTGTCGGCGTAGGACGGCCTGGCGATCCCCTCGGGGACCGTGCGCCGGTCGCCGATGCGGCCCGCCCGAACCGGCTCGTACGCCGCCCGGTGGCAGCGCTTGAACTTGCGCCCGCTGCCGCACCAGCAAGGGTCGTTCGACTTCACCACCGTGTGGGTCACGGGGCCCCGCCGAGCACGTCCACCGCCCGCTGGCGCAGCCAGTGGTCGGCGAGGACCAGGCACGCCATGGCCTCCACGATGGGGACGGCCCGGGGGAGGACGCACGGGTCGTGCCTTCCCTTGGCCGCCAGGGTGACCTCGTTGCCGGCGCGGTCCACCGTCTGCTGCGGCCGGGCGATGGTGGCGGTGGGCTTGAAGGCCACGCGGAGCAGCACGGGGGCGCCGTTGGTGATGCCGCCCTGCACGCCGCCCGAGCGGTTGGTGGCCGTCACCGGCCGCCCGTCGGCGCCGGGCAGGAACGGGTCGTTGTGGGCCAGGCCGGTGAGGCGGGCCCCGCCGAAGCCGCTGCCCACCTCGAAGCCCTTGGCGGCCGGGAGCGACAGCATGGCCTTGGCCAGGTCGGCCTCCAGCTTGTCGAACACCGGCTCGCCGAGGCCGGCGGGCACGTGGCGGGCCACGCACGCCACCACGCCGCCCAGCGAGTCGCCGCGGCGGCGGGCGTCGTCGATGGCGGCCGCCATGGCGTCGGCCGCCGCCGGGTCGGGGCAGCGCACCGCGTTCGCCTCGACGGCCTCGCTCGTGACCACCGTCTCGTCCACCTTGGCGTCGATCTCGTGCACCGACTCGACCCAGGCCAGGACCTCCACGCCGGCCACCGTGCGCAGCAGCTTGCGGGCGACGGCGCCTGCCGCCACCCGCCCCGTGGTCTCCCGGGCGC
>Ga0247704_1000576_pt1 | contig 10169 bp, 7 predicted proteins | sample 41W_NmetaG_FD_189042 | JGI IMG/M metagenome (GOLD analysis project Ga0247704, IMG submission 189042) | Soil microbial communities from hillslope of Landscape Evolution Observatory, University of Arizona, Oracle, AZ, United States - 4-1-W_N | ecosystem: Engineered > Artificial ecosystem > Mesocosm...
GTCCGGGTTTGGCCCACCTGGTGGCCCACGAGTCCTACCCGGGACATCACACCGAGCACTGCCGCAAGGAGGTGGGCCTGGTGCGCCGGCGGCGCTGGCTGGAGGAGACCATCTTCTTGGTGGGAACCCCGCAGTGCCTGCTGGCCGAGGGGTTGGCCGACCTGGGCCTCGACGTGGTGGTGCCCGGTGGCCCCGACGCCCACGCCGCCATGGCCGCCGCCCACCTCCTGCCCCTCGGCGTTCCCTTCGACCCCGAGGTGGCGGCGGCGGCTGCGGCCGCCGGCTCCGGCCTCGACGCCGTACGGGGCAACGTGGCCCTCCTGCTGCACGAGCACGGCGCCGGTGCCGGCGACGCCGTCGCCTACGCCGAGCGCTGGGGCCTGCTGCCCCGGCGGCGGGCCGAGAAGCTGGTGTCGTTCCTCACCGATCCGGTGTGGCGGGCCTACATCACCTGCTACGTCGAGGGCCTGGCCCTGTGCCGGCGCTTCGTCGGCGGCGATCCCCGCCGCTTCGATCGCCTGCTCGGCGAACAGCTCACGCCCGACCAGCTCGCGGCTGCGGCGCCGGCCTGAGTACCGTCCCGACCCATGGGCTCCCGCTGGGTGGTCGACGTCGTCATGCCCGCCCGCGACGAGCAGGCAACGGTGGCGGCCAACGTCGTCGCCGCCCGCGGCTGCCGGTCGATCCGGGAGGTGATCGTCGTCGACGACGGCTCGGCCGACGCCACGGCCGAGCTGGCGGCCGCCGCCGGGGCCAAGGTGGTGACGCGAGGAGGCGCCGGCGGCTCCAAGGCCCTGGCCATGGCCGCCGGGGTGGCGGCCAGCGACGCCAGCGCCATCCTCTTCGTCGACGCCGACTGCACCGGCTTGACCGCGGCCCACCTCGAGGACATCTGCGCCCCATTCCTGGAGGGCCGGGCCTCTATGTCGATCGGTCACTTCGACTACGGGCCCTTCTGGAACGCCGTCGTGGCCCGCTGCCCGCCGCTCAGCGGCGAGCGCATCGTGGCCCGGTGGATCTTCGAGGCGATCCCTGCCGCCAAGCTCGACGGCTACACCATCGAGGTCCGGCTCAACGAGGTGGTGTGCGAGGCCCGCCTGGCCACCAGCGTGGGGGTGATGCCCGGCGTCCACCACCGCACCAAGCGGGTGAAGGCGGGCCGGCGCGCCGGCCTGGGCCAGACATGGCGGATGTACCGGGCCATCCTGTCGCTCTTGCGCCCCCTCGGCGACATCCGCTGGCGCACCTACTGGTTCTACCTGCGGGGCCTCACCATCGAGCGCTAGATGCGCCGATTGTGGAGGATCGGCGTGGCTGAGCCGCCCTGATCCTCCACAATTGAGGCGTCCGCAGGACGACGCTGCCCTGGCGCGCTGGCCCCGTCGGGGGCGAGGCGCAGGGCCACCACCATGGCGTCGTCCTCCCGCTGGCTGTGCCCGACGCAGGCATCGAAGACGAAGTCGCAGGCCGAGCCCAGCGGCCGGGGCCCCCTGCTCGCCGCGGCGCGCACCCACTCGAGTCCTTCGGCGAGCGACCGCCGCCCGGCCCGGGCCAGGCCGGCGGTGAAGAGGAATAGGGTCGAGTGCCCGTCGAGGTCGATCTCCTCGTCCGAGCGCCGGCCGGCACCGGGGCCGAGCAGCGGGCCCGCCGGCGCCGCCGAGCGGGCCGGGCCGGCGCCGGTCGACAGCAGCGGCGGGCAGCCGCCAGCGACGCTCAAGCGCACCCGGGACGACACCGGATCGAGGTGCAGGTAGGTCACGGCCGACCCCTCGCCGGCAGCGGTGACCCCGACCAGGCGGTCGAGGCGGCTGAGCAGGCGGGCCGGGCTGTCGTCGGAGAGGGCGGCGTAGGCCCGCACCGCTGCCCGCAGCTCGCCCATGACGGCGGCGGCCCCGGCCCCGCGGCCGGCGGCGTCGCCCACCACCACGCCGAAGGTGCCGTCGGGGCGGGGGATGGCGTCGTACCAGTCACCGCCGGTGCCGAGCCCCACCCCGAAGGGGCGGCTGCGCGCCTCGATGCGTACGGGCCCCTGCCGGTCGTCCCGGTCGATCAGCGGCGTCCGGCGGAAGGGCTCGCTGCGGGCCACGAGCTGGTGGTTCCGGGCGTGCTCGGCCATGGCCACCAGCTCGGGCGATGCCGTTCCCGGCTCGAATCCTCCACCCTCCTGGCCGGTGCCGACCAGCGCGCCCGCCTCCCGGTCGGGGGCGGTGGCCGGCACCGGGGCGTCGCCGCCGAGCTCCTGGCGCACGAGGGCCACGATCGGTTCGAGGCAGTTCCCGAGCTCCTCACTGAAGCCGGGCCCGAAGGAGCAGTCGGCGGGCTGGACCTCGATCACCGTCGTCTCTGCCGGCAGCTCGCCCCAGTGGCGCACCACGGCCAGGGTGTGGTCGAGATCGACCATGCCGGTGGTGACCGCCGAAAGGGCGTGGTGGACCTCCTCGGGCGGTGGAGGCGAGGAGCTCACCCGGTAGCGCCGCACCGATCCCGGCGGCCGGTCCTCCCGGGCGGCGACACCCACCAGGACCATCCGGGCCGGGCGGAGCTCCTGGATCCGGTGCAGCACCAGATGGGCGGCGTAGGAGAGGTCCTCGACCACCACGTCCTCGGGCCAGTCGAGATGCTGGAGGTAGCGGACCACCTGGCGGCCGAAGTCGAGGTCGCGCAGGCCGGGCGTCCCCAGCCCCGCCACCAGGGTGGGGTAGCGGGGCTGGGTCCCGGGCGCCGGGCTCAGGCTTCCATCGTGCACCCGCACGAGTTCACCTCCCGCTGGATCACGCCCTTGCCCGTGTCCATGTGGGTCGTGCAGGGCATGCACGGGTCGAAGCTGCGGATGGCCCGCAGGATGTCGATGCCCTTGACCTCGTCGTCGGAGACCGACTCGAGGATGGGAGTGTCGATCACCGCCTCCTCGTAGGGGCCGAGGCCGCCGAAGGGGTCCCGCGGTGAAGCGTTGAGGGTGGACGGCGTGGTGATCTGGTAGTTGAGGATCTTGCCCTTGTCCATGTGGAGGTGGTGGACCAGGAAGCCCCGGCTCGCCTCCCAGAACCCCACGGCCACCCGCTCGTCCTTGGGAATCTTGTAGGTGGTCGAGACCTTGGTCTCGCCCCGGCGCCAGTACTCGAAGGCCTTCATCAACACGTTCATGCCGATGGTGGCGTTCAGGGCCATGGCGTAGGCCCGGCCCCGGTTGCGCTCGAAGGCGTTGAGGGTGCGGGGGACCTTCCAGAAGACCTCGGTCTCGGGCAGGTTGTGGCGGGGAAGGACCATGCGCATCCCGTCACCGGTGGCGGTGAGGAAGGGGTTGTCCGGAGTGGCCGCCGCCATCGCCGTGGTCCAGATCCGCCCGTAGGCGCCGGTCTCGATGCTGCGCCGGTCCCAGCGGGGTGCCGTGTCCCAGGTGTACTTCTCCTTGAAGTTGGTGCCCGTGGGCCGGGGGATGGTCTCCTTGTTCCAGGGGTGGTACGGCGAGAGGGGATTGCCGAGGGCGTCGGTGGCGAAGCGCGGGGAGCCGGAGCCGGTCCAGTCGTCGTAGAAGGAGTGGTCGACGAACTCCTCGTAGCCCATGTTGATGTCGGTGAGGTTGGTCGTGACCAGCTTGCCGTCGATGATCATGCCCGGCTTGGCCCAGCGCCGGTTGCCCCAGGTGTTGACGTTGGCGTAGGTGGCGTCGTAGACGTCGGGGTCGTCCCACGCCCCGGTCTGGGCGATGTTGATGTCCCGGGCCCCGACCTGCTCGTAGGCCGGGTTGGACTCGAGGAAGAAGTCCATGATGTCGTCCCAGGTGGCGATCATCATCTTGATGTAGTCGAACATCTTGCCCAGCTGGCTGTAGTACTCGTTGAACGACGAGGTGGAGATGGTGGTCGACAACCCGCCGGGGACGATGGTGGAGGGGTGGGGGAACTTGCCGTACATGAGCATGCACATGACCCGGCCCACCCGGGTGTACTCGAGCGACTCCAGGTAGTGCTTCCCCGTGAGGGGGTTCATGGCGTCCATGATGTCTTTGATGGTGCGGTAGCCGTGGAGCTCGTAGCCCGGTGCCGAGGTCTTCTCCGCCTTGCGCACCAGCTCGGGGTTGGTCACCGACACCAGCGAGGTGGAGTAGTCGGGGCCCGAGAGTAGGCCCAGGTGGACAGGGTGGTCATAGAACATCTCGCCGACCTCTCCCAGGTTCCGGCAGGCCACGCCCAGCGGCGGGGGGCAGATGCCGAACGCCTGCTCGATGGCCAGGGCCGACACCGTGGCGTGCACCCCTCCGCACACCCCGCAGGCCCGCGACGTGATGTCGATGGCGTCGCGCGGGTCGCGGCCCTGGAGGATGATCTCGTAGCCCCGGAAGAGCATGGCCCGGGCGTAGGCGTCCACCGCCTTGCGGTTCTCCAGGTCGAGGGTGGTGTGGACGGCCAGGGCACCCGCCACCCGGGTCACCGGGTCGATGCTCCAGTCACGCAGCCGCGGCGGGGCCGACAGCTGGGCGCCCGGCCCGTCCTGCTTGCGGACGTAGCCCTTGGGCTGGCGCGGGGCGTAGGTGTACGGGTCGGCGACGCCCTCCCGGAGGCTGGCCTTGCCGTTGGCATCGAACTCGATGGGCAGGTTCTTGAAGCACATGCAGATTCGTCCTCTCGCTGGGCGACTCGCTCGGGACCCGGAGCGCTGGATGCATCGTCCCAGCGGCTGCTAGCTCTCGCCACTCTTTGAAGCGCTGCTGTCAACACCGGAGCCATCCTCCCTGCGACTGAAGCTGTCGGCACAAGGGCGGGCTGTTAGCCTCGCTTGTGGTGGCGACGAGAAGGTCTGCGAAGGTGGCGTGGTCGGGCGACAGGGTGCGCAGCGGGATCGCCGACCTCGACGAGCTGCTCGACGGTCTGATCCTCGGCGACAACGTGGTGCTGGTGACCGAGGAGCTCGACCTGGCCCGCCGCCTGGAGGACGGCTTGTTCCGGGAGGCGCTGGATCGCGGCCAGCCCTGCTTCTACGTGAGCGCCCGGTCCGACCTGGCCCGGGTGCGGGACCGCCTTCCCCGGGCGGTCACCGTGCTCGACGCCCGGCCCCGGGGGGACTTCGCCGATCCCGGGCGGCTGGAGACGACGCTGGTCGAGGGGTCGAGGGCCTCGCCGCCGGGATGTGTGGTGGTCGACGGTCTGGCGGCCTTCTCCCGTCGCTGGGGCACGGATCGGGCCGTGCGGTTCTTCAGCCGGGTCTGCCCGAGGCTCTTCGACCTCGGTGCGCTGGCCTACTGGCGGGCGTCGCGGGAGGAGCTGGGCCGCTCCGCCATCGAGCGCATCACCAAGGTCACCCAGTGCGTGCTCGAGCTGGGCCCGGATTCCCTGCGGGTGGTCAAGGCCGAGGGGCGGCCGGCGTCGGTCCAGGGACGGCTCTTGCGGCTGCGGATCGAGGACCAGGCCGTGATCCTCGAGGACGAGCGGGCGCTCGGCCGCCTGGGCCGGGGTCTCGAGCAGCTCCGGCGCCAGCGCAAGTTGAGCCAGACGGATCTGGCCCGCATGGGTGGCGTCTCGCCCAGCGCCATCTCCCAGGCCGAGGGCGGGCGTCGGGGGCTCTCCCTCGACACCCTGTTGACCCTGGCCGACAGCCTGGGGGTCGGCCTTGACGAGCTGCTGGCCAGCGCCCCCCTGCCCGGTTACGTGCTCGGCCGCCACCGGCGCGGATCGGCCGAGGCCTGCACCGCCCTGATCGACGATCCCAAGGCGGGCCTGCGGGCCTACCTCGTCCGCTTGGAAGCGGGGGCCTCGGCCCAACCCGACCAGCTCCACAAGGGGCTCGAGCTGGTGGCCGTGGCCGCCGGGCTGGTCCAGGTCACCATCGGGGCGGACACGCCGGTGATGCGGGCCGGCGACGTGGCGCTGGCCACCCGGGAGGCGGTGACCGAGTGGCGGAACCTGGTGAGTGAGCCGGCCCTGATCTTTTGGATCCTCCGGGACTGACCAGCGTCTCGCCGCCTCACCGCATCGTCGCACGGTGCCCGATCCGTCGTTAGCATGCCCGGGTCGTGGCCGACCCGTGGACCTTCTCCGGCGAACCGCCCTCGATGGGCCAGACGGGATCGGTCACCCTGGTGGAGGGGGCGACCTTTTGCATCTCCGACGGCGCCGGTGACATCCACGCCGGCGAGAGCCAGGGCCTGTTCTTCCGCGACACCCGGTTCTTGTCCTCCTACCAGCTCCGCCTCAACGGTTTGGCCCTCCAGACGCTGTCGTCGTTCGTGGGCGACCCCTTCACCGCCACCTTCGTGTCCCGGGCCCGGCCCCGCCCGGGGCGGGCCGACAGCACCCTGGTGGCCTTTCGCACCCGCTACGTGGGCCGGGGCATGCGCGAGGACCTCACGGTGCGCAACTTCGGCGACGAGCCCGTCCCGTGCCTGGTCGAGCTGGCCATCGACGTCGACTTCGCCGACCTCTTCGAGGTCAAGGAGGGCCGGGTGGAGCTGGGGGGTGAGCGCTCACTCGAGGTCAGCGAGGGGCACCTCTCCTTCTCCTACTACCAGGACGAGGCCCGGCGGGGAACCGTCGTTTCCGGCCATGGCCTGGAGGTGGTCGAGCACCACCTGATGTGCGCCGAGGTGGTGATCGAGCCCCAGGGCTCATGGACGGCGTGCGTCGAGCTGGCGCCGGTGATCGACGAGGTCAGGGTGGCGCCGCTGTACCGCTGCGGCCAGCCCGTGGCCCGGGCCGCGCCCACCGAGCGCCTGCAGCGGTGGCGGCGCCAGATCCCCACCGTCTCGTCGGCCCATCCCGGCCTGGAGGCGGTGGTGGCCCGCAGCCAGGCCGATCTCGGCGCCCTGCGCATCTTCGACCCCGACTACCCCGAGCGGGCGGTGGTGGCCGCCGGGGCGCCGTGGTTCATGACCCTCTTCGGGCGTGACTCGCTCCTCACGTCGTGGATGGCCATGCTCGTCGATCCCGAGTTGGCCCTGGGCGTGGTCCAGACCCTGGCCCGCTTCCAGGGGGAGAAGGTCGACCCCGCCACCGAGGAGGAGCCGGGACGGATCCTCCACGAGATGCGCTTCGGCACGGCCGCATCCCTGTCGCTCGGAGGCGGGTCGATCTACTACGGCACGGCCGATGCCACCCCGCTGTTCGTGATGCTGCTGGGCGAGCTGCGCCGCTGGGGCCTGGCGGCCGAGCAGGTCGACCGGTTGCTGCCCCATGTCGATCGGGCCATGGAGTGGATCGTCGACTACGGCGACCGGGACGGCGACGGCTACGTGGAGTACGAGAAGTCGTCGCCCCGGGGCCTGCGCAACCAGGGGTGGAAGGACTCCTGGGACGGGGTGCGCGACGCCGCCGGGAGGCTGGGCACCGGGCCCATCGCCCTGTGCGAGGTCCAGGGCTACACCTATGCCGCCTACGTGGCCCGGGCCCACTTCGCCCACGAGGCGGGCGACGAGGCCACCGCCGCCCACTTCCGCCAGAAGGCGGTCGAGCTGAAGACGGCCTTCAACCGCGACTTCTGGCTGGAGGACCGCCAGTGGTTCGCCATGGCCCTCGACGGCGACAAGCGCCCGCTGGACGCCCTCACCTCCAACATGGGGCACTGCCTGTGGACAGGCATCGTCGACCGGGAGAAGGCGCCGGCCGTCGCCCGCCACCTGCTCTCGCCGGCCATGTTCAACGGCTGGGGCATCCGCACCCTGGCCACCACCATGGTCGGCTACAACCCCATCAGCTACCACAACGGCTCGGTGTGGCCCCACGACAGCGCCCTGGTCACGGCCGGGCTCATGCGCTACGGCTTCGTGGAGGAGGCTCAGCGGGTGGTCATGGGCCTGCTCGACGCCGCCGGTGCCGTGGGCGGGCGCCTGCCCGAGCTCTTCGGGGGGCTCGACCGCACCGAGCTGCCCGTCCCCCTCGGTTACCCGGCCTCGTGCTCCCCCCAGGCGTGGGCGGCAGCCGCGCCGTTGCTGTTGCTGCGCCACCTGCTGCGCTTCGACCCCTGGCTCCCCCAAGGCAAGCTGTGGCTCGATCCCGTCGTGCCCCGCCCCCTCGGGCACCTGCGGGTGGGCCACATCCCCCTGGGTGGGGGCCGGCTGGCGGTGGAGGTCGACGGCGACGACGTGTCGGTCGAGGGTCTGCCTCCGGGCGTGGAGTGGGTCCGGGAGCCCCGCCGCCCCCTCTCCGCCGAGGTGACCGAGCACTGACGAGCGGGGGCATTCGCCGCCCGCCCGGCAACTGTGGAGGATCGGCGTGGCTCAGCCGACTCGACCCTCCACAATCCAGTGGCCCTGGGGAATTCAGGAGGATCGGCGTGGCTCAGCCGGCCCGATCCTCCTCAATTGGCGGCACGATCGGCCAGCAGGGACTCGAACAGCTCGAGGTGGTCGGCGACCATGCGCTCCATGGAGAAGCGCTGCTCGACGGCGCCCCGGCACGCCGCCCGGTCGAGGTCGCCCACCCGGTGCACGGCCTCCACCATGTCCTCGCGGTCCCGGCACAAGAAGCCGGTGACGCCGTGGTCGACGATCTCCGGTGCCGCTCCCTGGGGATAGGCGAGCACGGGCGTGCCGCAGGCCAGGGCCTCGATCATCACCAAGCCGAAGGGCTCCACCCAGCGGATGGGGTTGAGCAGGCCGCGGGCGCGGCCGAGGAGGCCCAGCTTCTCCTCGCCGCCGACCTCGCCCACGAACTCGATGTCGTCACCCAGCAGGGGCCGCACCTGCTGCTCGAAGTACTCCACCTCGAGGGGCTCGCGCATCTTGGCGGCGATGAGCAGGGGCACGCCGGCCTGGCGGGCCACCAGCGCCGCCCGGCGGGCTCCCTTGTCCGGGGCCATGCGGCCGAGGAACAAGAAGTAGCCCCCGTCGCCCGGACCCACGGGGAACGACTCGGGCTCCACCCCGTGGTGGATGATCCGGGCGATGGGCAGCCCGGCGGCGTGGCTGGCCTGGGATCGGGAGATGGCGATGACGGCGATACGGGGGGCGAGGACCCGGTAGATCTCCAGCAGCTCGTCGTTGAACGGTCCGTGGTTGGTGGTGACCACCACCTGGTCGGTGGCCGCCCGGGCGTGGACGGGGCCGGTGAGGGTGTGGTCGTGGATGATGTCGAAGCCCCGGGCCGCCCGGTAGGCGGCGACCACGTGGCGCAACTCGGGCACGACATGGCCCATGCGCAGGTGGTCGGCCCGCTCGAGGACCCACTGGCGGGGCACGGGGCACGTCGAGTCGCCGCTGGTGAAGAGCATGACCTCGTGGCCGGCGGCCTGGAACCCCCGGGCCAGTCGGTCGACCACCATCTCCGTCCCGCCGTAGAGCGGCGGGGGGACGGGCAGCCAGGGCGGGGCGATGAGGGCGATGCGCATGGCCGCAGGCTAGGTCGGTCGCCGAAAATTCTCGTTCTGGCAGCAGGAGTGGTCAAATATCCAGCCACTCCCGCGGCCAGAACGAGCGTGGCGGGGGCCCTTGCTCACCTCCGTGGGGTCCGGGGGGTCCGGCGGCGGCGGACGAGGTAGCCGGCGGTCAGCAGGATCGAGCCGGCGGTGAGGACGACGACGTGGTCGCCCACGAAGGCGACGGTGGCGTCGACCGGGCCGGAGAAGACGTCCCCGAAGCGGCGCAGCACCACGATGGTGGCCAAGGTGCCGCTCACGTTGAGCACCAGGAAGACCCACGTGCGCATACGGGAGGCCCCGGCCAGGGTGCACACCACCCCACCGGGGGCCACCGCCACCAGCAGCCACCCCACCCGGTGGAAGTTCCGCTGCACGAAGGACAGGTACCGGCCCCCACCGACCTTGCTGTCGATCCAGGCGATGGCGCCGTCGCCGTACCAGCGCCCGAGCAGGAACAGGAACGGGTCCTCGGCCAGTCGCCGGGCCAGGCCCACGACCACGTAGGGCACGACGTCGACGCTGGTCGAGGTGAGGATGAGGTGGCGGGTGGTGGTGTTGAGGGCCAGCAGCAACAGGGGATGGCTGACCACGAGCGTCGGGGCCAGGGCGTTGCCCACGACGGCGGCGGTGGCGATGACCGCCAGAGGCACGCCCACCGCGGCCAGCCGGAGCCGCCGGGAGGGCGGCCGGGCCTCGTCGTCCATCGGGGAGAACCTACGGGGCGCTGCCGGGCCCCAGCCGCCCCGTCGTAACCTCGCAGGGTGAGACGACCGCGCCCCACCGCCGCGGTCGTGCTCGCCGTGGCCCTGGTGGTGGCGGGT
>Ga0247704_1000577_pt1 | contig 10149 bp, 15 predicted proteins | sample 41W_NmetaG_FD_189042 | JGI IMG/M metagenome (GOLD analysis project Ga0247704, IMG submission 189042) | Soil microbial communities from hillslope of Landscape Evolution Observatory, University of Arizona, Oracle, AZ, United States - 4-1-W_N | ecosystem: Engineered > Artificial ecosystem >...
GTTCGGCAACGCTCATTGGGGACGTGACCCGCGTTGCCGGCGGTGAAGCGAACGACGACGATGACGCGTCCCCGAACGCGAGGGACCCCTCCCGCAGTCGGTCAACTGTCATCGGGAGGGGTCCAAGGTGGTGTTGCCACCGTTGGCCATCGTATGGCGTTGCCCGCTGGCGGTCGAGCAGTACGCGAACGACGGCAAGGAGGTCGCCACGCCGCGGCCCTGCTGTCCGGACTGCGAGATGCCGCTGCGCTTCCGCTCCGGCTACTGGCGCCACGTGCGCTCCGGGGGCGGGACCGGCCGGCGGGTGTGGATACGCCGGACGCAATGCACGGCGTGCCGGCGCAGCCACGCCCTGCTGCCCTCGTTCCTGCTGCAGCACCGCCTCGACGTGGTCGACGACATCGGTGCCGTGGTGGAGGCCGTCGTCGAGGCCGACGCCCTCACGGGCGCGGCCGCCGAGGCGGCCGACGTGCCCTACACCACGGCCCGGGACTGGCTGCGGCGCCTGCGGGCCCGGGCGCCGACGCTGGCCGCCGGCCTGGTGGCCGTGGCCGTGGCCGTCGGGGCCGAAGCCGGCGTCGCTGCCCTGCCCGTCGACGCCGCCCGCAGGGTGCTGGGAGCGCTGCGCCTCCTCGCCGGGGCAGTGGGGTCCTCACTGTCGTCGTGGGCCCTGGCCTGCCTCGTCACCGGCGGGACGCTGCTGGGGACAACCACAGATCCACCGTGGACGTCGCCGGGCGGGCGTCGTGTGATGCCTCCAGTCCCGTGAGGGCATCGACAAGGAGGCAGACGACGTGGACGACGACATGGCCGGGGCCATCGCCCTGCACCGCTGGGCGGTGATCACCGAGGGAGCCAACCCCAAGCTGAGCGGCGCCGAGCGGGGTGCGGTGGTGCGCGCCATCGCTGCTGCCGCCCATACCCACCCCGACGGCGCCGAGCGCCGTTACGGGCGCTCGACCATCGACCGCTGGATCCGCGACTACCGCGCCGGAGGACTGGCCGCCCTGCGCCCCCGGCCCCGCTCCGACACCGGGCTGGTGCGGGCCCGCCCCGAGCTGTTCTCCGAGGCTGTGGCCCTGCGCCTGGAGCTGCCGACGCGCTCGGCCGCCCAGATCGCGGAGATCCTCTGGGCCCGCCACCGGGTGGCGGTCTCGCCCCGGACGCTGCGTGACCAGCTGCGCCGACGGGGCCTGCACCGAGAAGCGCTGGCCGCCGAGCCCAAGGTCTTCGGCCGCTACGAGGCCGAGGCGCCGAACGACCGGTGGATCACCGACGCGGTGGTCGACCCTTGGGTGCCGTTCCCCCGCACGTCGGCCTCGGTCCGGGCCCGGCTCTTCGTCGTGGTCGACGACCACAGCCGCCTGCTGGTGCACGGGCGCTTCCACGCCGTGGAGAACGCCCGGGCCGCCCAGGAGGTGCTGAGGACGGCCATCGCCCGCCGGGGGCTGCCGGCGGTGCTCTACACCGACCAGGGCGCCCCCTTCGCCAACCACGCCCTGGCCCGGACCTGCGCCGTGCTCGGCATCCGCCTGGTCCACTCGGCGCCCTATTCGCCCGAGGGCAGGGGCAAGCAGGAGAGATTGAACCGCTACATCCGCGAGCGGTTCATCGCCGAGGCCTGCCATGCCGGCATCGAAGACCTCGCCGAGCTCAACGACCGCTTCGAGGCGTGGGCCGAGTCCGTGGCCAACCGGCGCGTCCACGCCGAGACCAACCAGGCCCCCATCGCACGCTGGGAGGCCGGAGGGCCGCCCCGGGCCGCCGATCCCGCCCGCCTCCGGGAGGCGTTCTTGTGGGTGGCGGCCCGCCGGGTGAGCCGCACGGCCACCGTGTCGTTGGAGGCCAACCGCTACAGCGTCGACGCCGCCCTGGTGGGCCGGCGGGTGGAGTTGCGCTATGACCCTGCGGACCTGTCGGTCATCGAGGTGTTCTGCCAGGGCCGCCCCGCCGGGGTGGCCACGCCCTTCGTCATCGGTCGCCACAGCTCTGCCCGCGTTCCCCAGGCCGCCCGCCCGCCGGCGCCAGTCACCGGGGTGGACTACCTGGGCCTGGTGGCCGCCGCCCATGACGCCGAGGTGGTGGGCACCGTCTCCTTCGCCGAGGCTGCGCTCTTGGCCGCCGAGGGCGAGGACCGGCCATGAGCCGGGCCCCGTGGGTGACCCACTTCGGGCTGCGGCGCACCCCCTTCTCCAAGTCCATCGCCGCTGCGGACCTCTTCGCCCGGGCCGCCCACGGCGAGGCGGTGGCCCGCATCGGCTTCTGCGTGGCCGAGGCCGCGCTGGGCTGTGTGTTCGGCGACGTCGGCGTCGGCAAGACCGTCGCGGTCCGAGCCGCGGTGGCCGGCTTGGACCCCACCCGCCACCAAGTCATCTACATCGCCAACCCGGCCTTCGGGACCCGGGGCCTCTACGTGAGCATCGTCCGGGCTCTCGGCGCCGCCCCCCGCTTCCACAAGGCCGAGGTCATGGCCCAGGCTGCCGACCTGCTCGCCGCCGAAGAGGCCGAACGCCACCGCCGCGTGGTCGTCGTGGTCGACGAGGCCCACCTCATGACCCCCGCCCAGCTGGAGGAGCTGCGGTTGTTGACGAACAGCCAAATGGATTCGGCCTCGCCCTTCGCCGGCATCCTGGTGGGCCAGCCCACCCTGGCCCGTCAGCTGCGCATGGGGATTTTTGCCGCCCTCGACCAGCGCATAGCCACCCGCTTCCACATCAAGGCCATGGACCTGGCCGAGTCCATGGCCTACCTCCGCCACCACCTGCATCTGGTGGGACGCGACGAGGCGCTCTTCGCAGACGACGCCGTGGCCCGACTGCACCGGGTCTCCAACGGGCTGCCCCGGGCCCTGAACAACGCGGCGACCGCGGCGCTCATCGCCGCCGCCGGCGCCGGCAAGGACCTCGTCGACGATCTCTGCGCCAAGAAGGCGGCCGCCGAGCTGACCAGGGACTGACGATGACCGCCTGCGAACACGACAACGTTCGGGTGGGCATCGTCCTCGAAGTGGCCGACAGCCCGGTCACCCTCTACATCTGGGGCCACCTCGTGGCGGCCACACTGGTCGATGGACTGGCCGAGCACGGGGTGATCGCCAGCCTCGTGCGCGTCGACATCGACGACCTTACGGGCAGGGTGAAGTGACCGTCCTCATCCAGGGTTGCCAACCGGTGCTCACCGAGTGATGCCGATTCGTCGTCGATCAGCGTCGCCGCCAACAATCAGCACGCCACGCGGGACCGCGATCAGGCCATCGCCCGGGCGCTTGGCGAACTCGTCGCCGGCCACGTTGCCGACGTCGTGCCGATCACGGATGGCACGCCGGTGGCACGCCGGGCCGTCGAGGGCTGAGCCAGGCGGGCTGACATAGCCCCTGACCAGCACTTTTGCAGCGAGCGGGTGACGGGAATCGAACCCGCATAGCCAGCTTGGAAGGCTGGAGCTCTACCATTGAGCTACACCCGCGAGGGTGATTGCGTCGGGGAGGGGGGATTTGAACCCCCGACCGCCTGCCCCCAAAGCAGGTGCGCTACCACTGCGCCACTCCCCGTTGCTGCAAATGGCCGCTGACCTGGGCTTTTGTCCTCCTACGGGCTCCGGTCGCCCGGAGCACACCGCTGTTCCACTACCTAACTCGGTGCGGTCCCAAGAGGGTGCAAGTGCCCAGATCGGCGGTCACGACGGCCAGCGTAAACGACATCAAGGCGCTCCAACGAGACTTTGAGCGCTCGCAGCGGGCCGCCCGCCGCTCCCCTCGCACCATCGGACCTACCGGGAGGCGATCGACCAGCTGGCCGCCTTCCTTGAGCGCGCCGGCATGCCCACCGCCGTGGCCGCCATCCAGCGCCAGCACGTCGAGGCGTTCATGAACGAGCTCCACGCCCGGACCAAGCCGGGGACCGCCCTCCCCAACGAGGACCTGCGGGCGCTCCTGGCCGCGTGCGCGGGCAAGGTGTTTGAGGACAAGCGGGACACGGCGATCGTCCGCCTGCTCGTCGACACCGGCATGCGCCGGGCCGAGCTCCTCGGCCTACGGGTAATCGACATCGACTTCGACCAGGACGTCGCCCTCGTCATAGGCAAGGGCAGCAAGGGACGGGCCTGCCCGTTCGGCAGCAAGACGGGCCTCGCTTTAGGCCGGTACCTCCGCCTCCGTTCCGGGCACCCGTTCGCGGCGTCGCCGGCCCTGTGGCTCGGCAAGAAGGGCCCGCTGACCGAGACCGGCCTGACCCAGATGCTGTGGCGCCGGGGCGGGCAGGCGGGCATCGGCAAGATCCATCCCCACCAGTTCCGCCACACCTTCGCCCACACCTGGCTGGCCCAGGGCGGCAACGAGGGCGACCTGGTCCGGCTCACGGGATGGTCGAGCCGCGACATGCTCGCCCGCTACGCCGCCTCCACGGCCGACGAGCGGGCCCGTGAGGCCCACCGCCGCCTCAGCCCCGGCGACCGGCTGTGACGTGGCCCTGTCGCCCATCGAGGAGCTTCTCCGCCACGGGGAGGAACTCGACGATGTGCGGGTGGTGCGCGGCTGGCCCCTGACGGTCGAGGGGCTTCTGCGGAACGCCGACGCCACCCGCCGCCGGTACTCCCGAGCCGGCGAGCCCTTCGTCGCCATCTCGGCGGAGGCGGTCATGCCAGGCTGGCCGGTGGACGCGATCCTCTCCGGGCCCCGCCTCCGGACCCGACTGCGCTACGCCGCCGTCGACGCCGGGGCGCTCGTGGAAGCGGGCTTCGACCTGCTGCCTACCTTTGCTGCGCCTCACGTCAGCGTGGTCCTGCCCTCGTACACTGAGGCGTTGCCGAGCGTCTGCTGGACGTCTTCGGCGAGGTTCGAATCAACCCGCATCACGTAGGGAGGGAGCTGTGACCGACCGCGACGGCGTGATCGTCACCCTGCCCGCCGACGTGAACCAGGTCGACGAGACGGGCCAGGTGTGGGCGTTCCTCTCCGAGGCCCTGGAACCCGACCGCGTCCGCCCGGGTGCCCTGATCGTGGCTGGCGACTCCGTCGAGCCGTTCCTGGCCCGCGTCGTCGACATCGTCGACGGCCCGGACGGTGACGCCATCGTGCATCTCAACGTGGTCGGCGTCCCCGAGGAGGCCATCGACGAGCTGCGGCACGCCGGGCTCCTCCCGCGCTGAAGTCCCGCGTCAGCCTCTCGTCCGCCGCCGGCGGGCCTTGGCCGACTTCAATGCAAGCCCCGTGAAGTACGCCTTCTTGGCCGCCTCGGCCCGCCGATGCCGCTCGGCGGGTGAGAGCCGCCCCTCCGGATCGACCTGCCGCTCGAACCGCGCCATGAACGCGTCCCGGGCCTCCTTGGTCGTCTCACGAGGGTCGTGCGTGGCGTGCAGCGCGTACGCGCCCATGCGGGCACGGAGACTCCGCTGCGCCGGCGTCAGCCCGGGCTGGTCCACAGAGCGGAGCGTGCACCGGCGTTGTTGACACGGGAGTTGCCAAATGTGCTGCACGCGCAGGAAATCCGGTCACCACTGGGTACTGGCCCGGTGCAGCTGGCGGGTGACGGCTCCGAGCCGGGTGCGGAGATCGGCAACCTGCTGATTGAGCTCGGCGATCAGAGCCAGCAACGCGTCCGGGTCGTCCCTGAGGTGCTTGGCGTCCCTTGCCCACTGCAGCTTGCGCCCGAGCAAGCGGCGTGCCTCATCCCGCTGAGCGTGTGCCGATCGTGCCGCCGACTCCGCCCTCGTGGCCCGTTGGGTCGCCTGCTGAGCCCGCTTGTCCGCTACCGCCGCCCTCGCCCGCCACCGATCGGCTTCCCGCCTCGCCACGTCAGCGGCAGCGGCGCTCTCCGCCGCCTCGGCTCTGGCCGCCCGGGCCGCCTCTCGCAGTGCCAACGGATCAGCCAGCTCCGCCGCCCGCCGTTGCCGATAGGCCCGCTTGCGCTCGGCCTCGCTGTCCCACTTCCGGGGCCGTCCGACCCTCTTGACCTGCTCAGACACGAGTCGCAGCGTATCCGGACGCGACGGAAGGTAGCGGTTCCAACGCAGGTAGCTCGGCTACCTGCAAGTCTGTATAGCCTGGGGACGTTCGGCAGCAGACGTTCGAGCCGCCGACCCGTTTCATTGGTGGACCCTGCGAGCGAAGGGAATGTTCGGAATGGCGGAGGAGTCGTGGCATGCCGCTCGCCTGATCCCGACATCGGGCATCAGCGGGGCGGAGGAGCAGGAGCGGCGGGCGACCTCGGCCGTTCTCGCCGTCATGTCGGCGGTCCGGGAGTTCGCCAAGGCTGTTCTCGGACCCCTCGGCGCGCCATCAGGAGCGGTGGAGACATTCATCGAGGTGCCCTTCACGGTGGGCGACCACCGGGTCTTTCCGGACGGCCTGATCCGGGTCAGGCGGGGCGCTCGCACGTGGGTCAGCCTCGTAGAGGTCAAGACGGGACCGAATCGACTTGAGGCTGCGCAGCTCGAGACCTATCTCGATGTAGCCCGGGAACAAGGCTTCGACGCCGTGCTCACCATCTCGAACGAGATCCCGCCAATCGCGGGCACGCATCCGACCGCCGTCGACAAGCGGAAGCTCAAGCGAGTCAGCCTCCACCACTTGTCCTGGACCCAGGTCCTCACGGAGGCCGTGATGCAGAAGGTCCACCGAGGCGTCGCCGACCCCGACCAAGCCTGGATCCTCGGCGAGCTCATCCGGTACCTCGAACATCCGCGATCCGGCGCGCTCGAGTTCGAGGACATGGGGTCGTCGTGGGTGGCTGTGCGCGAGGCGGTGGTTGCCGGCACACTCCGATCCAACGATAAGGGTGCCGCTGAGGTCGCCAGCCGTTGGGACCAGCTGATGCGGTACGCATGTCTCCGACTGGGGCGCCAGCTCGGCGTGGAGGTACAGCCGGTCCTGAGCCGAAAGGAGCTGGCGGAGCCGGCCTCGCGAGCGCAAGCCCTCGTGTCGTCGCTGGTGTCCCTGGGACGCGTCGACGGGGCCGTGAGGATCCCGAACGCCATCGGTCCGATCACCATCACCGCGGATCTCCGGTCCGGCCGCGTCACGTCCGCGGTCACCATCGATGCTCCCCGTGAGGGCCGTCCGCTGACTCGTGTCAACTGGCTGGTCCGCCAGCTCAAGAACGCGCCCGACTCTCTGCGGGTCGACTGCTTCGCTGCCCATGCCAGGGGCGCGTCGACATCGGAGCTGCTGCGCGACGTGCGACAGAACCCAGCGCTCCTCATCCAGGACGCCAAACGAGACCTGCGGTCGTTCGATTTGGCCCTCACGGCTCCCATGGGCACGAAGCGGGGCCAGGGTCGGGGAAGCTTCGTCGGCTCCGTCCTCGACCTACTCGACAGCTTCTACGAGTCGACGGTGCAGACGATCAAGCCCTGGGCAGCATCACCGCCCAAACTCCGTACCGGCGCCGACACCGACGAGTCGGATGTGGCGGTCCAGCTTGTCTCAACGTCGCTGTCATCGCAGGACGGGGCCCTTCCGGTCGACGAGGAGAGTCGTGCCCAGACAGCGCAGAATGACATCCCATCCCCGCCACGGCTTGATCCGGATCAGGCGGATGATGGCGCGGCTGTGGAACTCGCCGAGGAAGTGAACGAGCCGCGGGTCGTCGATGAAGGTTCGAGGGCCCAAGAAGGTGTTGAGGACGGAACAACCGAGGATGCCACCGCGGGGAGTCCCCAATCGGGGAGCCCGTCGTCTTGACAAGTCCGGTGCTTCGACGTCCGAGTGCCAGCATCCGGCCGGCCGGAGGCCCGCTAACCGCACCCTACGCCGTCGTCGCTGCCTCACGTCATCGGCTACGGCGACGACTCTGCCACCGAGCCGGCGGTATGGGCGATCCTGGCGACCACGCCTGCCGCCTGGATCTGGGGCAGGTCGAACGGCGACACGCGATGGCCTCGTGCCGCGTCGTGGGTCGCTGACCCGTCGAGATCAGGCACCTCCGCAGACCGCGCTGGTACCATCGGGGCCGTGTCTGCGGACCAGAGCTTCGACCAGTGGGTGAGGGACGAGGGTGGTCCTGAGGCCGTTGTCGCGATGGTGGAAGATGTCAAACGGCAGGCCGACGAAGGGCTGCTTCCCGGATTTACGAACAAGGAAGAGTTTCTCACGCACCTGGTGCACCGTGGCCGCCGGTCGGCGTGACCTGGCAAGTCTTCGTACGAGCCGCCGCCGAGTCTGACCTCGAGAAACTGAGCGACGGGGACCGCATCGCCGTCACCTCGCAGATGTTCGCTTGAGTAGAGGTCGGTCCTCCGCGATTGACCCCGCGAGATGTCATGGGTGTCAGGATGTTCGACGACCAGCTCACGGGTAGTTTCCGAGTCACCGACGTCGTCGACGAGGACCTCGAACGAATTCTGGTCGTCCGAATCCGCAAGTCCGTAGGCGACTGATTCCCGATGATCGCTGTCTCCACCCGCGCAGTACCCAACGCCCGAAGGGGTGTCCCACCAAGCCGGCGTTGAGGGCGACCCGGCATCACCATCGGTGGCTGTCCATATCGGACACCGCCTCGGAGGTGCCGTCGCTTCTCCGAGATCAGATCCGTTGGATCCGGACGGGTGTTGGCAACTGGTCGGAGAGATGGCGCAGGTCCTCGATGTCGGAAGTGAGGACCGTGGCCTGACGCCTAAAGGCGAGGATGGCGAGATGGGCGTCGACGACATCCGAAGTCGAGGCCTTGCCCACGAGAGCGCCGACTTCATGGGAGTCATCCGAGGCGAAACCGACGATGTCGCAGCCCCGCAGCATGCGCCGCAGCTGCACCTGTCGCGGAGAGCGGCTGACCTGGGCAACGACAGGTGCGGTCGTCCGCGGGATGAGCCCAAGCTCCAAGCGAGCCCGATGATCGGCCCAGACGTCGCGGTCGTTGCGCTCGGCGGCCACGAACACGCCGGCGTCGTAGACGAAGCTCACGCCGGTCGCGGCTGGGCAGCCGCGGCGACATCACTCGCGACACGGCGACGCGCCGCATCCAGCTCATCTGCGGTGAGCGGGCCATGTTCCTGCTCCCACTCCGAGACCGCCCGCAGGCCGTCTCGCACGAGCAGCGCTCGGCGGGCCGCCTCGGTCATCCACGCCGAGACGCTGACCCCCTCCTCGTTGGCGGCGGCGAGGACCTGCTCGTGCACACCGGCGTCAACGGTGATGGCCAGCTTCGGCGAGGGTCTCCCACGTGGCATGTCCATACTCTACTACTACCGTAGTAGAGTATGGCGGAGGCCCTTCAGCCGAGTCCGGGCGGACCACCAGCCGGCGGTAGAGGACACCTGCGACGACCTTCGATTCACGATCTTCTGGGACGCGGGCTTGGCAACGGCCGGGCTTTGCTGGGCGCTCGGGCGAGACGCCCGCTGGCCAAGGCCCCGCCCTCGACGTATATATCCAACAGAGTCACCCGGCGATATACTGGACCCATGAGCAAACGGCTGGTTGACATCGACGACGACCTCTTGGAGGAGGCCACCACCATCCTCGGGGCATCGACCATGAAGGAAGCCGTCAACCGATCTCTCGAGTCCGTCGTCGCTGCTGCCCGCCGCCGCCGCCATGCTGAGCGGCTCCAGGACATGCGAGGCATCGACCTCGACGACCCGCAGGTGATGTCAGGGGCCTGGCGCTGATCGCACGTTTCCTGGCGGACAAGAGCGCGCTGGCCCGGTTCCGTGTGCCGGCGGTGGCCCGCCGGCTTCGCCCGCTCCTGGAGGACGGCCTGGTCGCTACGTGTGCGATCGTCGATCTCGAGGTGCTCTACAGCAGCCGGACCCTGAGCGACTACGAAGAAGTGCTCGCCGAACGTCGCAGTTTGGACGCCGCCCACATCACCCCGGAGGTCATGGAGCGAGCCATCGGATTGCAGCACGAGTTGGCCCGGCGTGGCCAGCACCGCCTGCCGATCCCCGATCTGGTGATCTCGGCGGCCGCCCAGTCGGCCGGCCTCGTTGTACTCCACTACGACGCCGACTTCGAGCGTATTGCCGCAGCCGGCGGTGCGGACCACGAGTGGGTCGTTCCGAAAGGATCGATCTAACCCGGGCCGCTCGGGAACCGGGCGCACACGGCCGGCGGTAGCGGGCACCGTCGATGACCGGCGACCGTGAACGATATGGCACTTGCGTCGAGGCTCTGCCGAGCAACCTGGCTGGCTGGTCAGCGTCCCGCGTAGCCCG
>Ga0247704_1000578_pt1 | contig 10139 bp, 6 predicted proteins | sample 41W_NmetaG_FD_189042 | JGI IMG/M metagenome (GOLD analysis project Ga0247704, IMG submission 189042) | Soil microbial communities from hillslope of Landscape Evolution Observatory, University of Arizona, Oracle, AZ, United States - 4-1-W_N | ecosystem: Engineered > Artificial ecosystem > Mesocosm...
GTCCCAGCCGGCGCCGGGACCGTGGTGGGCACGGCGGTGGTGGGTGGCGCCTCCGCCTCGGCGACGGTCGGGCTGGCCGCCGCTCCGGGGCGATCGGCACTGGTGGTGAGGGCCCGGGTGGACCGGGCGGCGGGCAGGGCCAGGGCGATCAGCAGCACGGCGGTGAGGTACCAGACGACCCGAACGGCGGGCGGGGTGCGGGCGACGGGCGCGGCGTGGGCTCCCTGGGGGCGACCGGACAGGAGCCGTCGTACCTCCCGAGCGCACCCCCGGGCCACCCCTCCTCCGCCTGGCATCGGCGCGACCTTACCTGACGGGAGCCGGTAGTTGCCCCTCGCCCCCCCGGGGAGCCGGCCCGAGGCCGCGGCTGTCCCTGGGGGGCATCTGGGCGCCGCTCCCGGGGCGCCAGGCATGGGCAAGCCCGCCCCTAGACTGGGACCCCGTGGGCATCTTCGACCGCATCCTCAAGGCCGGCGAGGGGCGCAAGCTCAAGGCGGTCGCCAGCCTGGTGCCCGACATCAACGCCTTGGAGCCGGAGATCGAAAAGCTCTCCGACGACGCCCTGGCGGCCAAGACGCCCGAGTTCCGCCAGCGCCTCGACAACGGCGAGGACCTCGACGACATGATGATCGAGGCCTTCGCCGTGGTGCGCGAGGCAGCCCGGCGCACCATCGGTCAGCGCCACTTCGACGTCCAGCTCATGGGCGGGGCCGCCCTGCACTTCGGCTGGGTGGCGGAGATGAAGACCGGCGAGGGCAAGACCCTGGTCTCGACCCTGCCCGTCTACCTCAACGGGCTCACGGGCCAGGGCGTGCACGTGGTCACCGTCAACGACTACCTGGCCCGCTTCCACGCCGAGTGGATGGGTCGCATCCACAACCGCCTGGGCCTCAGCGTGGGGCTGGTCATCCCCCAGATCAGGGACAGCGCCGAGAAGCGGGCCAACTACGGCTGCGACATCACCTACGGCATCAACAACGAGTTCGGGTTCGACTACCTGCGGGACAACATGGCCCACTCCCTCGATGCCAAGGTGCAGCGGGGCCACAGCTTCGCCATCGTCGACGAGATCGACTCCATCCTCATCGACGAGGCCCGTACCCCGCTCATCATCAGCGGCCGGGTGGCCGACGCCGCCAAGATCTACTACAAGTTCGCCAGCATCGCCCGGGGCCTCAAGCGCGACGTCGACTACGACGTCGACGAGGAGAAGCGCCACGTCGCCCCCTTCGACGAGGGGATCGAGAAGGTGGAGGCGGCCCTCGGGGTGGACAACCTCTACGACGAGCTGTCGGCCAACCTCGTCCACCAGCTCCAGGTGGCCCTCAAGGCCAAGGAGCTCTACCACCGGGACAAGGACTACATCGTCTCCCACGGCGAGGTGAAGATCGTCGACGAGTTCACCGGGCGCATCCTCGACGGCCGGCGCTGGTCCGAGGGCCTGCACCAGGCGGTCGAAGCCAAAGAGGGGGTGAAGATCAAGGAGGAGAACCAGACGCTGGCCACCATCACCCTCCAGAACTACTTCCGCCTCTACGACAAGTTGGCGGGGATGACGGGAACGGCGGTGACCGAGGCAGCCGAGTTCGCCAGCACCTACGACCTGCCGGTGGTGCCCATCCCCACCAACGAGCCCCTGGCCCGGGCCGACCAGGGCGACCTCATCTACAAGGCCGAGGCGGGCAAGTTCGACGCCCTGGTGGAGGACATCGCCGAGCGCTACGAGAGCGGTCAGCCGGTGCTGGTGGGCACGGTGTCGGTGGCCAAGTCGGAGCTCCTCGACGACCGGCTCACCAAGCGGGGCATCCCCCACGAGATCCTCAACGCCAAGCAGCACGCCCGGGAGGCCGAGATCGTGGCCCAGGCAGGACGGCTCCACGCCGTCACCGTGGCCACCAACATGGCCGGGCGGGGCGTCGACATCATCCTCGGCGGCAATCCCGAGGGTCTGGCCCGGCGCCAGGTCCTGGCCGAAGGCCTCGACCCCGAGTCCGACGAGGGCCAGGCCCGCTACCAGGGGCTGCTCGAGTCCCGCACGGCCGAGTGCGACGCCGAGGGGGAAAAGGTCCGCCAGCTCGGGGGGCTCTACGTGCTCGGCACCGAGCGCCACGAGAGTCGCCGCATCGACAACCAGCTCCGGGGCCGGTCGGGGCGCCAGGGCGACCCGGGCGAGAGCCGCTTCTACCTCTCCCTCGAGGACGAGCTCATGCGCCTCTTCGCCACCGGGGCCATGAACTGGGTGATGGGCCGGGCCCTGCCCGACGACGTGCCCATCGAGGCCAAGATGGTCACCAAGGCCATCGAGCGGGCCCAGACCACCGTCGAGGCCCGCAACGCCGAGATCCGCAAGAACGTCCTCAAGTACGACGAGGTGATGAACGAGCAGCGCAAGGTCATCTACCGGCGCCGCAACCAGATCCTCAACGGCCACGACCTGCGGGACGAGGCCCTGGACAGCCTGCGCCGGGCCCTCGAGGGTGTGGTGCGCTCGGCCTGCCTGTCCCCCGAGCCCGAGGAGTGGGACCTCGAGGGCCTCGTGGCCCAGCTCAACGAGTTCTACCCCACCCGCTTCAGCGCCGAGGACCTCGCTCGCACGGACGACATCGAGGAGATCGTCGCCTCCGTGGTCGAGGAGGGGGTGGCCCAGTACGAGGCCCGGGAGGCCGAGTTCGGCACCGAGGCCATGCGCCAGGTGGAGCGCCAGGTCATGCTGCGGGTGATCGACACCCGCTGGCGCGAGCACCTCTACGAGATGGACTACCTCCAGGATGGGATCCACCTGCGGGCCATGGGCCAGAAGGACCCCCTGGTGGAGTGGCAGCGCGAGGGCTTCGCCATGTTCTCGGCCATGGTGGAGGCCATCGCCCAGGATTTCGTCAAGTACGTGATGCACCTCCAGGTGGTGCGCCAGAGCGAGCCCGAGCCCGAGGCCGTGCGCGACGTCGCCTACTCGGCTCCCGAGGAACCCTCCCAGAACAGCCAGGGCGTACGGGCGGCGGCCGTTGCCGAGGCCCAGGCCAGCGGCCAGGCGCCACCCGAGCCCGACGAGCCCGACATCATGGTGCCCGTGGTCAAGACGGCCGAGGAGAAGCTCGGTCGCAACGACCCCTGCTACTGCGGCAGCGGCCAGAAGTACAAGCGCTGCCACGGCGGATGAGTCGCCGTCGCCACTGCGGCCACTGAGCGATGCGAGACTTCTCCGACGAGTTGGGATTGCTGGCCAAGCGGGTGGCGGAGGCCGAGGGATATCTGACCATCGAGGCCGGCCGGGGCCGCATGGCCGAGCTGGAGGCCGAGGTGAGCCGCCCGGACCTGTGGGACGACCCGGCGCTGGCCCGGCGGGTGACCACCGAGCTCGAGCACGTGCGCCGGGACATCGAGGTCTACGACCGCCTGGTGGGCGACCTGGAGGACGCCCGCACCCTCGACCAGCTGGCCCGGGAGGAGGGCGACGCCTCGGTGGAGGCGGAGGTGGCCGACGCCGCCGCCGACCTCGGGCGGCGCCTGGACGAGCTGGAGCTGCGGTCGTTGTTCTCCGGCGAGCACGACGAGCGCGACGCCATCTGCGAGATCCACGCCGGGGAGGGGGGCACCGACGCCCAGGACTGGGCCGAGATGCTGGTCATGATGTACCAGAGCTGGGCCGAGGGGCGGGGGTTGGAGACCGAGGTGGACGAGGCCTCCCCCGGCCGGGAGGCCGGGTTGTTGTCGGCCACGCTCATCATCAAGGGCCGCTATGCCTACGGCTTCTTGCGCAGCGAGCAAGGCGTGCACCGCCTGGTGCGCATGTCGCCCTTCGACGCTGCCTCCCGCCGCCAGACGAGCTTCGCCTCCGTCGACGTCACCCCCTTCCTGGAGGACACCTCGTCGGAGGTGAACATCGACGAGAAGGACCTGCGCATCGACACCTACCGGTCGTCAGGGGCGGGAGGCCAGCACGTGAACGTCACCGACTCGGCGGTGCGTATCACCCACCTCCCCACCGGGATCATCACCTCGTGCCAGAACCAGCGCAGCCAGCACCAGAACAAGGCCCGGGCGCTGCAGATCCTCGGGGCCAAGCTGGCCGAGCACCAGCGGGCCGAGCACCTGGCCGAGCTGGAGGCCATCTCTGGCTCGTCGTCCCAGGCGGCCATGGGCAACCAGATCCGCTCCTACGTCTTGCACCCCTACCAGCTGGTCAAGGACCTGCGCTCCGGTCACGAGACCGGCAACGTGGCGGCCGTGCTCGGCGGCGATCTCGGCCCCTTCATGGAAGCGTTCCTGCGCTGGGAGCGCGGCCAGGCGGGCGGGTCGGGGGGCTGAGCCCCTGGCCCCAGCCCCGCCGGGCGATCCTCTGCCCGGCCGGTCGAGCCCGCCGGTGTCGGCGCCCATCGGGGTGGACACGGCTCGCCCATTGGCGCGGGCGGGCTCGCCGTGCTCCTCCCGGCGCCCATCGCCTTGGTACCCTTGGCAGGTCCCTGCCGCCGGAGCGAGGTTCCCTCGTGATCAAGCTCGACAACGTCACCAAGGCCTACAAGAGCGATGTCGTTGCCCTGCGCAACGCCTCGGCCGACATCGGCAAGGGGGAGTTCGTGTTCCTGGTCGGGCCCTCCGGCTCGGGCAAGTCCACCTTCATCCGGCTGCTCAACAAGGAGGAGGCACCCGACGGTGGACGCATCTGGGTGGCGGGAAAGGACATCGCCAAGCTCAGCCCCTGGAAGGTGCCGTTCCTGCGCCGCAACATCGGCTGCATCTTCCAGGACTTCAAGCTCCTGCCCACCCGCACGGTGTACGAGAACGTGGCGTTCGCTCTCGAGGTGATCGGCCGTCCCCGCCACGTCATCCAGTCCCAGGTCCCCGCCATCCTCGAGCTGGTCGGCCTGGGCAAGAAGTTCAAGAACCTGCCCCACGAGCTCTCCGGCGGCGAGCAGCAGCGGGTCTCCATCGCCCGGGCCTTCGTCAACCGGCCCCTGATCCTCCTGGCCGATGAGCCGACCGGCAACCTCGACCCCACCACGTCCGTCGGGATCATGCGCCTGCTCGACCGCATCAACCGCACCGGGACCACCGTGGTCATGGCCACCCACGACCAGAGCATCGTCGACACCATGCGCCGGCGGGTGGTCGAGCTCGACCGGGGAACGATCGTGCGCGACCAGACCCGGGGCGTGTATGCCTAGCGGCTCGGGCTCGCTCCGCTCGCCCGGAAGGGCCAGGAGCCGCCTGCGGCTCGCTGCGCTGGGCCCGACGGGGCGGGGGCGATGAGGGGGAAGTTCGGGTACGCCCTGCGGGAGACGCTGCAGAACCTGCGGCGCAACCTGGTCCTCACTGGGGCCTCCATGCTTACCGTGGCGGTGTCGCTGTCGCTGGTGGGCGCCGCCTTCCTCTTGGGCTACGGGGTCGACAACGTCACCCAGCGCTGGCAGGGGGGCATCGAGTTCGAGGTCTTCTTGAACGAGGAGGTCACGCCCGAACAGCAGGCCCGCATCGAGCGGGAGCTGGCCGCCAGCCCCGACGTGGAGCGGATCGAGTACGTGTCCCAACAGGAGCAGTACGAGCTGTTCACCGTGCTCTTCGCCGACCAGCAGGAGTACATCGAGACCGTCACCGCCGAGGTGCTGCCGGCCTCGTTCCGGGTGGAACCGAGCGTGGCCGATGCCGACGTCATCACCGCCCTCGGCGACCGGTTCCGGGCTGAACCGGGGGTGCGAGACGTGGTCTTCGCCGAGGAGACCGTGCGCACGTTGCTGCGGGTCTCGGGGATCACCCAGAGCGTGATCTTCGTGGTGGCCGCCGTGCTGTGCTTCGCCGCCGCCCTGCTGATCTTCAACACCATCCGCACCGCCATCTTCGCCCGCCGCCGTGAGATCGAGGTGATGAAGCTGGTGGGGGCCACCAACTGGTTCATCCGGGTGCCATTCATGCTGGAGGGACTGGTCCAGGGGCTGGTCGGGGCCTCGGTGGCCTTCGGCGTGGTGTACCTGGTGCGCAATGCCGCCCAGGACGCCATCAGCAGCGTGCGCCTCTTCGACGGCTTCGTGGTCCTCTCCTCCCAGGTGGCCACCACCGGGATCCTCACGCTCTTCCTCGGCGCAGTCATCGGCTCCGTCGCCGCCGGCGTGGCCGTCACCAAGTTCCTGGACGTGTGAGGCGGCATCACCCCCAGGCGTCGAGCTCGTAGCACAGCGGTGCCACCACCCCCGCCGCGGTCACGGCGCCCCGGGACCGAAGTCGGCCGGGGGGGTGAAGGTGACGGCCCGGATGGAGGGCCGCACGTCGTCGGGCACGGCGCTCTCGGCGATCTCGGTGTCACCCGACTCCCCGGTGATCGCCGCCCAGGCGGCACCGGCTGCGGCCGGGCCGAAGGTGTGGGCGAAGACCTCGGCGGGGGCGGTGATGGCGAAGCCGATGCCGATGAGCGGTCCCACCTCGAAGCCGGCCTGGTCAAACCACGACCGGGTCTCCTCGGCCCGGGCACGATCCGGGAGGTGCCGGGCCAGGGTGGCGCCGGTGATGGGTCCGTCAGGATCCACCGAGGCGTCGGCCGGGCGCAGCACCACCTGGGCCGACAGGGCGTCAGCCACGGCTGGCCGCCAGGGGCAGGCGCCGCAGCGCCGGCCCGGCCCCGTCGTGGCGGGCCGGGCTGGCCACGGCCAGGGCCAGCCAGCGGGTGGTATCGCTCAGCATGACCTCGACATCTTGGCACCGCTGGAGAAAGGCGCAGACCAGGCTCGGGTCGACGCCGGCCAGCTCGTCGAGCTGCTCGAGCTCGGCCCGGCTCCGGGCCCGGTCGCAGGCGGCGTAGACCGCGGCTTTCCAGCCGGTGAGGACCGACGAGCGCCGGGGCCGCCCCCCCCGCTCGTCGAGCAGGGTCAGGCGGTCGCCGGCCCCCGGGACCAGCCACAGCCCACCGCCGCAGTGGTCCCGGCGCCAGGCCTCCACCGCCGCCAGGGCGGGCATGGCCATGGCCAGCGGGTCGGGGCCCGGCGGGAGGTCGCCGTCGAAGTAGTAGGCCAGGCGGCCGAGGCCCTCGGGGTCGGCCTCGTAGAGGTAGCGGTAGGCGGCGAGGGCCCGCATGCCGGTGATGCCGTAGGCCGCGGGAGAGCAGTGGTAGGGGCTGAAGCGGTCGAAACGGATGGGGCCGCAGGCGCTCGGTGGTTCCAGATGGGTGAGGGCCCGGAAGAGCCGGGCCTGGTCGGTGTAGTCGTCGGGCTCCTCGCCGGGGACGCCGAAGAGCAGGTTCCAGTCCATGTGGATCCCGTACTCGCGTCCCCACTTGAGCAGCTCGACGTTGCGGAACACCGTCGTGCCCTTGCCCAGGAGCCCCAGCACGTGGTCGCTCATGCTCTCGATGCCCGGCTGGACGTGGTTGACCCCGGCGGCGGCCAGGGTGCAGACCTGCTCCCGGCTGAGGTTGGCCTTGACCTCCCAGAAGAGGTCGAGGCGGGGCCCCTCGGCCAGGGCCGGCAGCACCGAGCGGAAGTAGCGCATGTCGAGGATGTTGTCGACCACGCTCAGCGCATCGATGCCGTGGCGGTGGTGGAGCTCGTACAGCTCGGCCACCACCCGTGCCGGGCTCTTGGAGCGAAAGGCCATGGTGGCGCCGTTGAGCCCGCAGAAGGTGCAGTGCGAGATGGCTCCCCACCAGCAGCCCCGGGCCGTCTCGGCCATCAGCCGGGGGCAGACGTCGATGCCGCTGGCGCTGGCGTCCAGGTCGCGGAAGTAGTCGTCGAAGCTGGGGACGGCCAGGGTGTCGAGGTCGAGCACGGGCCGGGGCTCGGTGGCGACCGAACGGGACCTGTCCCGGTAGACGATGCCGGGGATCGCGGCGAGGGGCGTACCCGTCTCCAGCGAGGCCAGCAGGGCGGGGAAGGACTCGTCGGCCTCGCCGGAGAAGGCCACGTCGACGAAGGAGAACCGCCGGTGCAGCTCCTGGCCCATCACCCCTTCCCAGTTGGCCCCGCCGAAGGCGATGACCACGCCCGGGTGAGCCTCCTTCACCCGCCGGGCCAGGGCCAGCGACGCCAGGTTCTGCTGGAAGGTGGAGGTGAAGCCCACCACCCGGTAGGCCCTCCAGTCGACGGCCGCCAGGCAGTGCTCGAGGAAGGGCTCGACGTAGGCCCGGGCCCGGCGGAGGCGGGCCAGGTCGTGGTCGCCGGCGCCGCAGCGGCGCCGCAGGATCTCCTCGACGTAGGCGTCGTCGGTGGCGGGACGCTCGCCGTAGAGGCCGGCGGTGAAGATCCACTCGCCCGACAGGGCGATGTAGGTGGGGCCGTCGCAGAGCCACTGGTATTCCTCGACCCCGACGAAGTCGGCGAAGGCGAGGTTGAGGTAGCGCACGTCGCAGGGGAAGCCGGCCCGTTCCGCCCCGGCCTGGAGGAGGCCGAGCCCGAGCGAAGGCCGGTCGAGCGCCGGGAACGGCATGCTGACCAGCAGGGTGCTCGGCATCGTCGGGGGAGAGGCTCAGAGCCCCAGGTCGTCTCCCGATGCGAGGATCGCCTCCTGCACGGCGGCGGCCTCCTCGGCGGTGATCCCGCCGGGCTGGGTGCCGAGCACACCGGCGATCTGCTCCGGGCTCCACCCGGCGGCGGCCAGCTGGGCGGCGGCCGCCTCCCCGGCGCCGCCGGTGGGCGGTGGGTTGATGACCGGTGGTCCCGGCGGCGCCGGCGGCCGGGGGGGCTGGGGCGGCTGCGGAGGCAGGATCACCGGCGGGCCCACCACCACCGGGGGCCTGATGACCGGCCCGCAGCTCAGCTTGGCGCTGAGAACGGCCTTGTGGGCGTCGACCAGCCCGGCCCCGGTGGCCAGGTCGAAGCCCGGCCCGGCGCTGTTGCCCTGGCAGTTCTGGCCCTCGGTGACGTCGGTGGCCGTGTTCATGAGGATGCTACGCACCTGGGCCGGCCCCAGCCGGGGGCAGGCCTGCTTGATCAGGGCGCACACGCCGGCCAACTGCGGTGCGGCCGCCGACGTGCCACTGAAGGCGCCCCAGCCGTCGTCGCTCGCCGTCTCGTCCTGGGGCGGATGGGTGCCCCCGGCCCGATCGGTGTCGATGGCACACCCGGGCTGGATGGGCAACATGATGTAGGACGCCCCCGGCGGGTTGCCTACCAGCCCCGAGACGTCGGGCACGTTGCGACCGGGGTAGACGTTGCTGGCGAAGCCGCTCGTGTAGCCGGTGGCCCGCAGGGTGCCGTCGGTGTCCATGTAGACGCCGCCTGCCGAGATCACATCCGGATGCTGGCCCGGGAAGCCGAAGTGGCAGTTTCCGGCCGAGAACACCACGATGGTGCCGTTGCTCACCGCCGTGGCCACGGCTGCGGCCAGGGCCTGGTTGGCGGCGGAGAGGGGCCCGAACTGGACGCTGGAGCCCCAGCTACAGCTGATGATGTGGGGCGAGAGGGCGACGGCGGCGTTGAAGGCCCCGATGCTGTTGACGAAGTTGATCTTCACCATGGTGAAGTCGATGTCGGGGGCGGTGGCGAAGGCGTTGGCCGATTCGCCCGTGCCGTGGCCGTTCTCGTCGGCGCCGGGGTTGGCCGTCGCCGGGCCGAGGACCGTCGGTGACGCCTTGTAGCCCCGGCGGACGAAGTAGGGGTGCTTGTACCAGCCGGAGTCGACCATGACGACCTTGACGCCCCTGCCGGTGATGCCGCCGCGGTGGGCCCGGTCGGCGTTGCACCCGGCGGAGATGTCGCCGGGTACCCGCAGGTGCCAGAAGGTCCTGGTGGGGGCGAAGGCGATCTCCATGGGGTAGTTCGGCTCTTCGATGGCCACGCCCTCGAGGACCTCGCCGAGGGGAGTACCGGCGGTGGCGATGAGCCCGGGCAGGTCGGTATCGGGCGCCTCGACGAAGGTGGCCGAGTCGCGGCGGGCCCCGCCTTTGATGACCTCCCGCTCCTCGGTGACCAGCCGGGTGTCGAAGACCTCCTCGTAGAGGCTCGGTGGGCCGGCGATGTTGATGGTGACGGGCGAGATGTGCAGCACCTGGAAGCCGGCGGCCTGCAGCTGGGAGGCGGCGCTGCGTACCAGGCCCGCCTCGGAGGCGAAGCCGGCGACCACCTCGGCGGTGACGGGGCGGATGGCGTCGAAGAGGGATGTGCCCCCCAGGCTGCGGGGGGACGCCTGGGCGTAGACGGTCCCGGGCAGCCCCCGCAGCC
>Ga0247704_1000580_pt1 | contig 10130 bp, 9 predicted proteins | sample 41W_NmetaG_FD_189042 | JGI IMG/M metagenome (GOLD analysis project Ga0247704, IMG submission 189042) | Soil microbial communities from hillslope of Landscape Evolution Observatory, University of Arizona, Oracle, AZ, United States - 4-1-W_N | ecosystem: Engineered > Artificial ecosystem > Mesocosm...
CCTCGACTGACGCCTCGAGCAGTCGCGCCCGGATGTTGATGACCGGTGGACGAATCGCACGCATCGCCCGTCGTTTCGTGGACAACTTCCTTGCGCCGGCGCGCATCGGCCGGTAGCGTGGCAATCAGCCCGGAGGGGCCAGCAGCGAAGCTAGCGACCGCGATCACATCAAGGTCCACGCCTCGTGAAGGTCACTCCGGGTTCTTCCTTGCCCTGCGCAGCGGCTTCGTCGCGCGCGGCTCGCACGTTCGATGATCGCGCTGCTGCTCGCTCTCTCTGGCCTTGGCGCGATCGTCGCCGCGCTGTTGCTGCTACGCCGGCTCGGCCCGCGCTTCCGCGTTGCCCGGCTGCTGGCCGCGGCGCCCATGGCAACCTTGGCCGACGCGCAGGCCATTGCCCTCGACGGTCGGCCGCAGTACGTCCGCATCCACGGCCGGATCAGCAGCGACGAGGAGTTCCCCGACGACCACGATCGGCCGCTCGTCTACCGGCGACGCCGCGTGCAGGTTCGAGAGCAGGGCCGCTGGCGCAGCCTGGCCGACGACCGCGAGGCCGTGCCCTTCGGCGTCGAGGAGCGCGGCACGTACGTCGCGGTCGACGCCGCCGCGCTCGACGCAGGGCTGGTCGTGGTGACGCGCGAAGCCGAGGGCGTGGCCAGCGACCTGCCGGCGGAGTACGCCGCGGGGCTCGACCCGAGCCTGCCCAGCCGGCTGGTGATCGAGCAGGTGTCCGCCGTCGAGCATGCCTTCGTCGCCGGCGTGCCCGCTCGCCGCGGCGAGGAGACCGTGATCGGGCCTGGCCTCGGCCGGCCGCTCGTGCTGACGACGCTCGAGATAGGCGCCGCGATGCGCATCCTGGCGCGCGGCCACCGCCGGCCGGTGCTGCTGGCCACGGCACTGTTGGCGGCGGGCGGGCTGGCTTTGCTGGCGGCCTTGGGCGCGCTGCTGCTGGGGCTGCCCTGACCGGCCAAAGTGCTACGCTCGACGCGGTGCTGCATCTCGCGCAGGGGCGTGGCGGCGTGCCCCCGTCAGCCTTGGTGGACAGGGTCGTCGTACGCGCCGCGCTGCTCGTCGCGGCGCTGCTGCTGTGCGCCCTTCTGGCCACCCTCCTGGCGCTGCCGGCGCTCGGCCAGGATGCGAGCCCGGCGCCGACACTGACACCGGGCATCCTGCCGCCCACCGACCCACGCTCGGAAGGCCAGGGGCCGGGCCTCGACGGCGGCCCCTTGATGGCCGCGGCACTGGTCGTCGGGCTGGGCCTGCTGGCCGCGCTGGGCACGCTCGCGTACCTGCGGCTGGCCAGGCACTGAGCGATGGCCAGGCACGATCGACGGCCGCGCGCAACGGGCCGGCCGGCCCGGCGGATCATGGCCCGGCCGCTCAACGCGCCCGGCTGGGAGCCCCACGACAACGACCCCTTCGAGGTCAGGCCGCGGCTGCACGGTCTCAGCTCGCAGCGGCGGCGGTCCATGCCAGAGCTGCGGCGGCTGGTCGGTCCGATGGTCCTGCTCGTCATAGCCGGCGCGGCGATCGCGTTGCTCGGCGGCCTGACGGACGCCGCCCAGCCGAACGGCTCAACCCCGGCCGCAACTCCCCTCGCCAGCGCCGCAGCTCAGGCTGGTGCCTCAACCAGCCCGGCCGACAGCTCGCCCAGCCCGGCGAGCGGACCGGCCTCGCCGCCCGTCAGCCCGCCGCCGGCAGCTTCACCCACAACTCCTGTGGCTCCATCGGCGTCGCCGGCGACCCCTTCGCCCGCCGCGTCGCCCAGCCGGCCGCCCAACGCGGCGCCAGCCACCGCCGAGGAGTTCGAAGCGGCCGGCGAGGTCGTGGTCGACATCGCCTTCCCGATCAAGCCGGGGGTCCGCTATCGCTATCGCAACAACTGGCTACACCGACGAGATGGCGCGCCGGAGGACTACAACCACGCCCGCGGGTTGCGCCGCGGTCGGGTAGTCCGCGCTCATGACGGCATTGACATCTATGCGCCGCGCGGAGCGCCGGTGGTGGCTCCGTTCGCCGGCTTGGTCATCGATCCGGCGGAGCGCTGGCAGCCGTGGTCCAGCGAGCGCTACGGTGAGACGGTGGTGATCCTCAGCCAGGAGCCGGCCAGCGAGGGCTATGTCGCCCTGCTGTCGCATCTCGACGTCGCCTTCGTCGAGCCGGGCACGGTCGTACGACGAGGCGAGGTGATTGGCCTGAACGGCGACTCAGGCAACGCGGAAGAGAGCCCGCCGCACGTCCACTTCGAGCTGCGCGCGCCATTCATGCTCGCCTGGGAGGAGGCCGGTACGCTGCGCCTCGTGGACGCCTTCAACCCATACGCTTCATTGCGCGCCGCGGATCCGCGTGAAGCCGACTGACTGCCCGGGCTGGGACTAACCGCCCATTGGCAGGTGATGTGAGGTTTGGGAGCCTGCCGTAGAGCGCAGAGCCCTCTGCGCACCTCACAATTCCCCCACCGGAGTCAGAGCCACGACGTCGCCATCCGCCGAGCAGACCGTCACCGTCGCCGGCGCCGCCCGCATCCTCGGCGTCCACGTGAACACCGTCAGGGCGTGGACCGATCAGGGGCGCCTGCCGTGCCTGCGCATCAACGCGCGCGGCGACCGACGCTACTCGGTCGAGGAGCTGCGCGGCTTCCTTGCTCGCGCGGAGCGCACGCCGACGGCGACCGACGCCCAGATTGCGGCCCTGCTCGGTCGTGTCGCCGGGCTGTGCGCTGAGATGGGCGATCCGGTGCTGGCCAGTGAGGCCGCTGCCGGCCTGCTCGGCCGGCGGCTCGGCTACGACGACGCGCTGCTGGTCGACAGGGCCCGCAAAACGACGACCGTCCATGGCAGCGGCGAGCACGTCCGCCGCCTGACCGAGCGAGCGCGGACCATGCCCGGCCCGGTCTTCAGCGCAATCGAGAACGGCCGGCGCAGCGTCGCCCTGGCCGTCGATCGGCAGGCCGGGCTGATCCTCCAGCTCGGACGGTCCGAGCCGGGCATGCTCGGCCGCTCCGCTGAGAGCGCGCTGCTCGAAGCGGTCAGCGTCCAGCTGAACGCCTCGGCGACCGCACATCGACTGCTCCGCGAGGGCGAGGAGGACACGCGTCGAGCTGAGCTGCTGCTGTCGATCAGCCGTCAGATCGCCACCCAGCGCGACCTTCCGGGTCTGCTCGGCCAGCTGCTTGACAACGCGGTCGAGCTGTTCGACGCCGACCATGGCGCGATCTTCAGCCGGCTCGCCGGAGGCGGCTTCCGGACCGACGCCCAGCGCCACCTATCGCCCGCGTTGCGGCGGGCGGTCGAGAGCTCGACCACGATGCCGCTGACCGCGCGCGCCTTCGAGAGCGGGCGGATGCTGTCAGTCGCCAACTACGTCGCCGACCCACGCTCGTACGAGCTGCGTGACGCGCTGATCGCCGATGGGATCAACACCGCCAGCGTGGCGCCGCTCGTCTCGGAGGACGAGCTGATGGGCAGCCTCGTCCTCTATCACGACCGGCCGTATGAGTGGCGGCTGCGCGATCGAGCGCTGTTCGAGCAGCTCGCGGCGCAGGGAGCAGCAGCGCTGCACAACGCTCGCCTGCTGGCCCGGAGCGAGGCGTGGGCGGCACAGCTGCAGTCGATCCAGCAGCTCGGCGTGGAGCTCAACCGCCTGGACGATCCGCGCGAGATCGGCCGCGTCATCGCTGCCGAGCTGGGCCGGCTCGTCGACTATCACAACGTGCGCGTCTACCGGCTCGAGGGTCGCGATGTCGTGCCTGTCGCCTGGCGCGGGCGGATCGGTGAGTACGCTGACGAGGACGGCGAGCAGCTGCGCACCACCGTCGGCCATGGCATCACGGGCTGGGTGGCGGAGAATGGGCTGGCGGTCAATCTTGGCGACGCCGCGCGTGACTCGCGGTCCGAGACCATCCCGGGCACGGAGGAGGACCTCGACGAGTCCATGCTCGTCGTCCCGATGCTCCACGAGGACATGGTCATCGGGGTGATCGTCCTGTCCAAGCTCGGGTTGCACCAGTTCAGCGACGACGACCAGCGGCTGCTAGAGATCTTTGCCGCCATCGCCGCGGCGGCGATGGCCAGCGCTGACGCGGCCGAGCGGCTGCGCCGCCAGTCGGATGCGCTGGCCCGCCAGGTGTCGAGCCAGCGTGAGCTGCTGCGGGTGACCGAGTCGGTACTCAGCACGCTCGACCGCGACGAGCTGCTGGAGGAGATCGCGAACCGCCTGGCGACATTGATGCCGGTCGACAACATCTGCGTCGAGGTGTACGACGAGCGCCGCGGCCGGCTCGATCCAATCTTCGCCCGGGGCACCCATGCTGACCACTTCCTCGCCCTTGGCTCAGACGACAGCCGCGGGGTGAGCGGCCACGTCGTCAGGACCGGCGAGCCTGTGCTCGTCGCCGATCAGCCGCATGAGCCGCGGCCGCTCCACGGCGAGAGCCGGGGTGCCCTCTCGGGCTCGCTGATGGCATTGCCACTGCGCGCCCGCGACCAGACGATGGGCGTGCTGACGATCGAGCGCCTCGGCGACGGGGCACTCTTCAGCGACGAGGACTTCGAGCTTGCCAAGCTGTTCGCCGGCCACGTGTCCATCGCCCTGCGCAATGCCCACGCACACCACGCTGTAGAGGTCCGCGCCCAGACGGACGCGCTGACCGGCCTGCTCAACCACGGAGCGCTGATCCAGCGGCTGGCCACGCCGGTCGAGGAACGCCTGCGGGAATACGGCCTGCTGATGATCGATCTCGACGATTTCAAGGCCTACAACGACCGCTACGGCCATCAGGCCGGCGACGCCCTACTCCAGCAGCTGGCCGTGACGTTGCGCCAGTCGTGCCGCGAAGCAGACGAGGTCTACCGCTACGGCGGCGACGAGTTCGCGATCGTGCTGCCCAACACGCCACCGGCAGGCGCGCTGGCAGTTGCCGAGAAGATCCGGCTGGCAGTCTCGCGGGTTCGTCGGCCGATCCATCCGGAGCCGGCCCTGACCTGCTCGATTGGTGTGGCCAGCCAGCCGGCTGACGGCGAGGACGGTCCGCAGGTGCTGCTCGCCGCCGACCGGGCCTGCTACGTCGCCAAGCGCGCCGGGCGCGACCGCATCGCCACCGGCGCCGAGGGCTTGGCACTGGCCGGCGAGTTCCTGCCCCCGCCGCCGACCCCGGTCGACCTGCCCGAGACTACCTACCCGGCCGCCTGATCATCCTCGGGTGGGGCGTCGCCGCTGGCGCGCGTCACGAGGACGGGAACGTCGTTGGTGATGCGCAGCGCGGCCGCGGCACTGCCCTGGTTGCGGGCAAGGCACAGCCGCCCGTATGAGTCCTCGTAGAGCAGCAGCTCGCCGGCCGGCGCATCGCCAAAGGTTCGTGCCCAACGCGCCTGGCGCCGCCGCGGCCGCTCGCCCACTCCCACGGCGACCACAAGCCGGTCGCCGGTGGCCAGGTCCGAGAACGCGGCGTGGGCGTCCGAGCCCAGCGCTGACAGCTTGATGTTGCCGAACGTGTCGACGTACACGACCGATGTCGCCAGCCGGCCATCAGCCACGCCCGGCACAGGCCAGTCCAGGCTGACCAGCTCGTCGATGTCGACGGCCGGCCCGATGTGGTCGAGTGGCACGCCCAGCGCGAGGTGCGCAGCCGCCGGCGCAAAGACATCGCGGCCGTGGAAGGTGGCGCTCGTCGCCGGCAGCAGGTACTGCGCGTTCTCGATGAGGTGCGCGCGCGTGGCTCCGCCAAGGCGCTCGGCGGCGGGCAGCAGCAGCCCGTTGTCCGGGCCCACGAGGTGGTCTCCGCGGACCGTCTCGAGCGCGATCGCCCGTCGTTCCGTGCCGACGCCCGGATCGACGACGGCAACGTGGGCGCCGACGGGCAGGTAAGGCAGCGCCGACCAGAGCATCAGCGCCCCCTGGCGAATATTGAACTTGTCGATCTCGTGGCTGATGTCGACGATCAGCGCATCCGGCGCGACGCCCAGGATGATGCCGCGGCAGATCGCGGCCGAGGGATCGCGCAAGCCCCAGTCGGTCAACAGGCTGACGAATGGCCGGGCCCCGTCGCGCGGGCTGCGCGCAGCCGCCGGGGTGGTGATGGCGCGGGTGTATCGGCGGACCACGCCGCCGATGGTAAGGGTATCCTCGGCCCTCCGATGCCCGCGCCCACCCCAGACTCGGCCCGTCGCCGCCCGGCTGCAGGCTGGCTCGCCTTTACCGCCCTCGTCCTGGCCGTGCCTCTCGTGTGGGCGGTCGCCGAGCCGCTGGCCGATCCACTGCGCGGTCCGGGCGTGCTCGCCGCTGACGCGATCTGGGCGGGCGTGCTCGCGGCCTTGACAGGCGGCCTGGCCCTCGGGCTGGGCGCGCGCGGGGGGCGGCAGGGCGTACATCGCGGAGCCATCGCCGGCGGCGGCATGGCCGCGGTCGTGATTGGCGCGGCGCTGGCCTACGGCGCGGCCGCCGGGAGCGTGCCGGCGATCAGCGGCTGCGCCGAGCTGCCGCTGCCGGCCGCGGGCGTGGTCGACGGCAGGGCGACGGTCGATGGCGAGACGGTTGCCATAGTCGAGGCGGCAGAGGCGGACGGCGAGGCGCTGGTCACGCTGATCGCCGGGCTCGAGAGCGGCTACTTCGAGGACCACGGCGTGGAGTTCGTCGGCGCCGTCCCTGCCCGTCGCTGCTCCGTGCTGGTCGATGGCACTGCCGCCCTGGCGGCCTTGCCGCAACTGCGGGAGCTCGGCGAGGACGGCCGCCGGCTGGTCGAGCTGCCGGTGTGGCGGGGCGAGCTGAGCTGGTGGAAGTCGGCTGATCGCCAAGTCGCACTGGCCCGCGCCCTGATCGGCGGCCACCCAGCGGACGCGTGGGCCGAGCGTGGTCTGCGCGGCCTGATCCAGGGCGAGATGCGGCCGCAGCACTGGATGGCGCGATGAGCGCGACGCGCGACCGGGCGTTCGAGCGCTGGGACCGGGCGGCGCGCTACCTGCGCATCGCGATGATCTTGCGCGAGCATCCTGACGGGCTGCGCGTCCAGGAGGTGGCCGATCGGCTGGGCGTCTCCAAGCGAACCGTCTATCGCGACCTCGAGGCAATGGACCTCAACGCCGGCCTGCCCATCTGGCAGGATGCCGGTCGCTGGGGCCTGGACCGCGGCGCGTTCCTGCAGCCGCTGGCGCTGACGCTGCACGAGGCGACGATCCTGTTCCTCGCCGCGCGCGTGCTGGCCAAAGCCAGCGACGAGCACGACAGCGAGCTGATCGGCGCCTTCGTCAAGCTCGCATCCATCCTGCCGCCGGTCGTTGCCGAGCACGTGCGGGCGACCGTCGACGCCTTCGCCGAGACGCCGCGTAACGAGCGCTTCACGCGCGTCTTCCGCGTCCTGGCCGAGGGGTGGGCCAGCCGACGGGTGATCGAGCTCGAGTACGACAGCGGCGTCTACGAGCCGGGCCGCGAGCCACGCCGGGCGCGTGTCCGGCCATGGGCGATCGAGCCGTCGGCACTGACGCACGCGCTGTACCTGATCGGCTGGGACGAGTCGCGCAAGGGACGACGGACGTTCAAGGTCGAGCGCATCCTGTCCGCTTCGCTGACGCCCGAGACGTTCGACGACGCCGAGGCGGCGACGGTCGCCCACGACATGTTGCGCGCCTGGGACGTGATCGCCGACGAGGAGCCGATCGAGGTGGTCGTCCGCTTCTCCGGCACCGTCGCCCGCCGCGCCGCCGAGACGCGCTGGCACCCCAGCCAGCAGCTGGAGGAGCAGCCCGACGGCACGCTCGTCTGGCGCGGCCGCGTCGCCGGGCTGCGCGAGATCAGGATCTGGATCCTGGGCTGGGGCGCTGATGCCGAGGTTCTCGAGCCGGCCGAGCTGCGCGAGTCGGTGGCGGACGAGCTGGAGCGAGCTCGCGCGCTGTACCGGGGCTGAGTCGCGCGACCTAGGGGTGCGTGGTCTCGACCTTGGGCGGCAGGTCAGCCCGCGCGGCTGCGACCAGCCGGCCCAGCCAATGGCGCCACAGATCCTCGTGCAACTGCAGCTGGCGAGCGCCGCGCAGGCCCGCATGGCGGATGGTGACGTGCGTCCGTGCCCCATGATCGATCGCGTCGAAGGCGACCACGCTCGGCCGCCCGAGCGGCTCGCCGACCCAGTCCCAGCTGAAGCTGATGTGCTGCATCGGCTGGAGCGAGAGCACCTCGCCCTCGGCGGTGGCCTCGCTCATCCGGATGCGCATGCTGCCGCCGACGCGCTCATCGAGCTCGGCCTCGTCGAGCCAGCGGCGGAGGCCGTCAGCAGTGGCCATCAGCTCGAAAACGGCCGCCCGCGGCGCATCCAGCTCGGCCTGCAGCTCGACTCGGTCAGTCATCGGCGCCATCGTCTGTCGTTCGGCGACGCTGCGTCAACCATCGCCGCGGCTTGGCCCGAGAGCGAGGCGGCGACGACTTTGGAATAGTCGTCGAAAGCTGAGCGCCTGAGGGCCTCGTGCTGCCGATAGCCCGCCGTGAGGGACGGCTTGCCGAGCAGGTTTCGAATCTGGGCCGGCCCACAGCCCCGCAGGCTGGCCCCACGCTGCCTACAGCAGCTTCACCGAGGCAACGAGGTCGGTCAGCCCCTGGCGGGCATCGGCGAAGAACATGCCCGTCTTGGGATCGAGGAACAGCTCGTTGTCGATGCCCGCGTAGCCGGCGGCCATCGAGCGCTTGATGACCACGATGCTGCGCGCAGCGTCTACGTCGAGGATGGGCATGCCGTAGATCGGGCTCTGCGGGTTGCTGCGCGCGGCCGGGTTGGTCACGTCGTTGGCACCGATGACGAGGGCCACGTCGGTGCGCGCGAACTCGGGGTTGACCTCCTCCATCTCGCGCAGCTGCTGGTAGGGCACGTTCGCCTCGGCCAGCAGCACGTTCATGTGGCCCGGCATGCGCCCGGCAACAGGGTGGATGGCGTACGAGACCTCGACGCCGCGCTGCTCGAGCAGCTCGGCGAGCTCGCGCACGGCGTGCTGCGCCTGGGCGACGGCGAGGCCGTAGCCCGGGACGATGATCACCTTCTGGGCATAGGCCAGCTGGATGGCGACGTCGTCGACGGCGACCTCGCGCACGTTGCCCGTCGCGCCGCCGGCCGCCGCTCCGCCGGCCGCCGCCCCACCGCCGAAGCCACCGAGCATGACGTTGAGCACCGAGCGGTTCATCGCGTCGGCCATCAGCTTGGTCAGGATCGCACCCGACGCGCCGACCAGCGCGCCGGCGATGATCAGCACCGGGTTGAGCAGCACCAGGCCGGCAAAGGCCGCCGCCAGGCCGGTGCCCGAGTTGAGCAATGAGATCACGACCGGCATGTCAGCGCCGCCAATGGGCATGACCATCGTCACCCCGAAGGCCAGCGCCGCCAGCACGATCGCGGCCAGGATGACCAGCTCGAGCCCGGCAACGTTGATCACGCCCAGGGCACCCAGGATCAGCGCAACCGTGCCGCCGACGGCGACCAGTGCCAGCGCCGCGGTCAGCAGCCGGTGGCCGGGGAACATGATCGGCGCGCCGCTGATGAAGCCCTGCAGCTTGCCGGTGGCGATGACCGAGCCGGAGAAGGCGACCGCGCCGAGGATCGAGCCGGCGACGACGAAGAGCGACGGCCAGACGTCGGCATGCCCGGTCTGGACGGCCGTCCAGTAGTCCTCGATCGCGATCAGGCCGGCCGCACCGCCGCCGACAGCATTGAAGATGCTGACCAGCTGCGGCATCGCGGTCATCTTGACCTTGCGTGCGCTATACCAGCCCAGCCCGCCGCCGATGGCCGTGCCGGCGATGATGATCGGCCACGCGAGCCCCTCGACGCGTTCCGTGACCGGCGAGCCAAGCACGATCAGCTGCACCGCTGTCACGACCACGGCAACGGCCATGCCAAAGGCCGAGATGAGGTTTCCGCGCCGCGCGCTGACGGGCGAGTTCATCATGTGCAACCCGACTACGAACAGCGCGGCCGCGAACACGTATGCGAAGTGGATCAGCGTCTGCAGCGGCCCGAGGTCCATCTCGCTCAGCCCTCCCCGCCAGCTTCCTGGCCGGTCTCGGCAGGCGTGGGCACGGCCGCCGGACGGCGCTTGAACATCTGCAGCATCCGGTCAGTGACGACGTAGCCGCCGACGACATTCATCGCCGCGAAGA
>Ga0247704_1000582_pt1 | contig 10103 bp, 8 predicted proteins | sample 41W_NmetaG_FD_189042 | JGI IMG/M metagenome (GOLD analysis project Ga0247704, IMG submission 189042) | Soil microbial communities from hillslope of Landscape Evolution Observatory, University of Arizona, Oracle, AZ, United States - 4-1-W_N | ecosystem: Engineered > Artificial ecosystem > Mesocosm...
GGCCGGGACCCACAGCGCCCGCAGGCCGGCCCCGGCCAGCACCGAGCGGCGAGCGGGGCCGGCGTCGCGGGAGGCGAGGAAGGACTCGGGCAGCACCAGGGCCACCGCCCCGCCGGGTCGCACCAGCTCCACGGCCAGGGCGAGGAAGAGCACGGCGGTGTCGACGTAGGCGGTCACCGCCGGCCCGAAGCGGGCCCGCAGGACCTCCACCTCGCTGGTGCACCGGGCCGTCGAGCGGGCCAGCTGGCTGAGGAACGGCGGGTTGCCCACCACCACGTGGGGTCGCTCCGGCCAGGCGGCGGCGCCGAGGCAGAGGGCGTCGCCCACCACCACGCGGGGCACGGCGGCCCCGCGGCACCACAGGGCCAGCACCGCCTCGGTCACGGCAGCCGCCACCGGGTCGACGTCGACGCCCACCAGCAGGTGCCTGACCACCTCGGCCCGGTCGAGGCCGCCGGCGGCCAGCTGCTCGGCCGCCGCCAGCAGGAAGGCCCCGCCGCCCGCTGCCGGGTCGGCCACCACCGGCCGGGGGTCGGCCACCAGCTCGAGGGCCCACCCGGCCACGGCCCCGGCCACGGCCGCCGGCGTGTAGAAGGCGCCCCGGCGGCGGCGGCCACCGGGATCGAGGAGGGCCTCGTAGACGGCCGCCGGCCGGCCGGCGGCCACCTCGCCCGGCGCCAGGGCGGCGGCTACCGGCTCACCCCAGGCCTCCAGCAGTCGCAGCCGGGGCAGGCGTACGCCTTCGGCGGCGGCCACGGCGACGGCGACGCCGGCCGCCAGCCGGGCCCGGGCCGTCGCCGGCTCGACGCCGCCGGCCACCAGTTGCTCCAGGGTCGACCGGGCGGTGGCCACCGCCCCAGCCGTCACCGGAGGGGAAGGCCCGGGCGGTGGCACCGGAGGGGCGGGCCCGTCAGGCCACGGGGGCCGGCTCGTCCTTCCACCCCGTCAGGTCGGCCAGGCGGGGATCGTTGGAGAAGACCTCCACCAGGGGGACGTCGAGCCCGAGGCGCTTCTGGAGGATGCGCACGTCGTTCTCCTGGTCCCACAGGACCAGGGTGGCCACCGCCCCGCTCGTCCCGGCCCGGGCCGTGCGCCCCGAGCGGTGCACGTAGGCCTTGTGGTCGTTCGGCGGGTCGTAGTGGCAGACCACGTCGATCTCGTCCACGTGGATGCCCCGGGCGGCCACGTCGGTGGCCACCAGCACATGGAGCTGGCCCTCGGTGAACTGGCGCAGGGCCTTCTCCCGGGCCGACTGGCGCAAGTCGCCGTGGATGGGCATGGCGGCCACGCCCTCCCGCTCCAGCTGGCCGGCCAGGCGGTCGGCCCCCCGCTTGGTGCGCACGAAGATGAGGCAGCGCTCGGCCCCCCGGGCGATGGCCGCCGCCACCCGGACCTTGTCCATCTGGTGGACGGCGAGGAAGCGGTGCTCCATGTCGTCCACGTCGACCCGGTCGGCCTCCACCTCGTGGAACACCGGGTCGTGCATGTGGACCCGCACGACGTGGTCGACGTCGCCGTCGAGGGTGGCGGAAAAGAGCATGGTCTGGTGGCCACGCTCGACGTGGCGCAGGACCCACTCGACCTGGGGCAGGAACCCCATGTCGGCCATGCGGTCGGCTTCGTCGAGGACCACCATCTCCACGTCGCCCAGGGAGATGGCCTGGCGCTCGATGAGATCGATGAGGCGCCCCGGTGTGGCCACCACCACGTCGACCCCCCGCCGCAGCGTCCGGCACTGGCGGTCGAGATCGGTGCCGCCGTAGACGGCCTTGACCGAGCGGTTCCGCACGGCGGCCAGCGGCTCCAGCTCGGAGGCCACCTGGGTGGCCAGCTCCCGGGTGGGAACCAGCACCAGGGCGACCGGGCGCCCGGACTCGGCCTGGCCCACCCGCTCGACGACCGCCAGGCCGAAGGCCAGGGTCTTGCCCGAGCCGGTCTTGGCCTTGCCGCAGACGTCGCGGCCGGCCAGCAGGTCGGGGATGGTGAGGTTCTGCACCGGGAAGGGCTCGGTGATGCCCTGGGCGGCGAGGGCGGTGGTGAGATCGCTCGAGACGCCGAGGGCGCCGAAGGTCGACTTCATTGCGGTCAGTGCTCCTGTCTGTCGGGTTGCGGTGGGCCGGTCCTCGGCCACTCCGCAATTCCGAGAGGAGCAATGAGGTGACCCGCGAGTCCCGGTCGCCGTGACCGGGCCCTCGCACGTTTGGCTCAGCTTACCCGCCGTGGTCGCCGGTCGCGGGGAGGGTGCTCGAGCGTCAGTCCCAGAAGTCGAGGGCGGTCCGTACCGTCCGCTCGAACTCGGCGTCGTCGAGGTCTCGCCGCAGCGCCCCCACCAGCTCGGCATCGGCTCCCACCAGGCGCCGCAGGGGGTGGTCGGCGCAGGTGGCGGCCTCGTAGATGGCGGCGGCGACGGCCGGCGCCCCGCCGCCCTCGTCCCGGCCGGGGAGCCGGTCCATGGCCCGCTCCCAGCCGGCCAGGCGCTCGGCGTAAGGCGAATCGCCGGCCCCGGCCACCAGGCGGTTGCCGGCGAAGGCCGTCGCCGCCCGCCCCGGTTCCACCACGGCGACGCGGATGCCGAAGGGCGAGACCTCGTAGTGCAGGGCCTCGCTCAGGGCCTCGAGGGCGAACTTGGTGGCCGAGTAGACCCCGGCGAAGGGATTGCTCACCCGCCCCGAGAGCGACGAGACGTTCACCACCACCCCCCGGCCCTGGCCGCGCATCACCGGCAGGGTGGCCCGCACCAGGCGCAGCGGCCCGAAGACGTTGGTCTCGAAGACCCGGCGCACGTCGGCGTCCCCGCTGTCCTCCACCGCTCCCCGCAGCCCCACACCGGCGTTGTTGACCAGCACGTCGAGGCCGCCGTGGCCGGCCACCACCCGGCCGACCGCCTCACGCACGGACTCCTCCCGGTCGACGTCGAGGCCGACCACCTCCACCTCGACCCCCTCGGCGGCACACCGGCGCCGGAGCTCGCCGTCGCCGCCCGGCCGGCGGACCCCGGCCACCACGGTCTCCCCGGCCAGGGCGAAATGCACGGCCGTGGCCAGGCCGATGCCGCTGCTGCACCCGGTGATCAAGCAGACGGCCACCCCGGCAGCGTAGGGCCAGGGCCCACCCCGGCGGGCTCGCCGGTGGGCCGGCGGTCCCCACCTCAGCGAGCGGCGGCATCCTCGAGCAGTCGGCCGAAGGCATCGAGCAGCCCGGCGTCGAGCTCGAGATCGGCGGCCGCCACGTTGTCGTCCACCTGTTCGACCCGGGTGGCGCCGACGATGACGCTCGTCACCGCCGGTTGGCGCAGGCACCAGGCCAGGGCCAGTTGGGCCAGGCGGCACCCGGCCTCCTCGGCCAGCGTCCCGGCGGCGACCACAGCATCGAGGGCCGCCGGTGTCAGCCACTGCTCCATGAAGCTGCGCCCCGGTCCGGTGGCGCGCGACCCGGCGGGTAGGTCCTCGGGCGTGCGGTACTTGCCGGTGAGCACCCCCTGGGCCAGCGGCGACCACACGACGTTGCCCAAGCCCAGCTCGGCAGTGGTGGGCAGGATGGCCGCCTCGGCCCGGCGCTGCAGGGCGCTGTACTGGGGCTGGTTGCTCGCCGGCGCTGACCACCCCTGCGAGCGGCACAGCTCCACCGCCTGGCGGAGCTGGTCCGCCGTCCACTCCGAGGTACCCCAGTAGAGGATCTTGCCGGCCCGCACGAGGTCGTCCATCACCCGGCACGTCTCCTCCAGGGGGGTGTGGGGATCGAAGCGGTGGCACTGGTAGAGGTCGATGTAGTCGACCCGCAAGCGCCGCAGGGAGGCGTGGACCTGCTCCCAGACGTGCTTGCGGGACAGTCCCGAGTCGTTGGGCCCCTTGCCCACCGGGAAGTAGACCTTGGTGGCCACCACGACGTCCTCCCGCCGCAGCGGGGCCAGCGCTGCCCCCACCACCTCCTCGGCCCGCCCCCCGGCGTAGACGTCGGCGGTGTCGAAGAAGTTGACGCCGTGCTCGAAGGCCCGGTGGATGCACGCCACCGCCGCCTTCTCGTCCACCGTCCCGCCGTAGGTCAACCACGAGCCGAGCCCCACGGCCGAGAGCTCGATGCCTGCTTGTCCCAGTCTCCGGTATCGCATCCGGCCATCCTGCCCGGGAAACCCACCTGCCAGGCCCCGGTGTCCGGTGCTACTGTGTCCCTGCACGTAGTTTGGATCCGGACCTTCCGGCCGACCAGCGGTACCGCATCCTGGAGACGGCGTATGAACGGGTGGAACCCGAGCGATCCCTCACTGGCCGACGACGACCTCGAACGCTGGGTCGAGGAAGACCTGGCCCGGGTCGCCGACCAGCGGGCGGCATCGCTGCGGGCCCTGGCCGACACCGAGGCCTGGGAGCGCCGCTGCCTCGATGCCGTCCTGCCGCTGAGCGCCGCCATCGCCGACGCCTTCCGCCGCACCGAGCAGCGGACCCGCGCCATCCGCTCGAGCCGCCACCACGAGGTGGTGGTGCGCCTGCGCCAGCCGGCCGTCACCTCCGTGCGGGTCAACCTGCGCTGGGGGGCCAAGTTCGGCCTCACCGACGCCGAGCGGGCCCTCATGCGCAGCTACCAGCGGCGGCCTCGCCGCCTCTTCCGCTACCCCGAGGTGGTCGTCGCCCAAGAGTACCACGAGCTCAGCGCCGTGCTCGATGGCGACCGCCGCACCCTGAGCCTCGGCACCAGCCCGCCGCTCCCCCTCGAGCAGTACCTGTCGTCGCCGAGCATGGTCGAGCGCTACCTCCAGTCCGGAGTGGCCCGGCCCCCCACGGTGAGGCTGCGCCACCACCGGGCCGACGGCTACCGGGAGCGCCGGGACTGAAACCTGGCCCCCGGGCCCGGATCCCGGTCGGGTCAACCCGGTACCAGGCCACCCTCCACGAGCCACCGGCCCGCCACCACTGCGGGATCCTCGCCCTCGATGCCGGTCTGGGCGTTCAGGGCGGCCAGCGCCTCGGTGGTCAGAATCGAGGTCACCGCCTCGAGGCGCGTGCGCACCACCTCGCCCCATCGCTCCAGCACGGCCTGGCGGACCAGCGGCACGATGTTCTCCGGCGGCTGGAGCGACCGGTCGTCCTCGAGCAGCACGAACTCCCCCTCGGCCACGTGGCCGTCGGTGGTGAACAGCAGGCCGACGTCGGCGTCGCCGGAGTCGAGGGCGGCCCGGGTCTGGCGCCCACCGCTGTCGAGGACCAAGAAGCGCTGGAACTCCAAGCCGTAGGTCTGGCGCAGCCCCGGCAGGCAGAACGGCCGGTCCCGGCACTCCGGCGGACCGGCGAAGACGAGCCCGGCGGCCACCGGCGCCAGGTCGCTGACCGTCGAGAGCCCGTGGAGCTCGGCCGTGGCCGGGGTCACGGCCACCCCGTTCTGGTTCTGGGCAGGCGCCGGGGCCAGCACCGTCACGCCCCGACCGGCCAGGGCGTCGGCCAGCCGGCGCCGGCTGGCCTCGGTATCGAAGCCGGCCCCGGCGCTGGCCGGATCGAGGTAGGCCAGGGCCGAGCCCAGGTACTCCGGCACCACGTCGACCAGGCCCTGCTCCAGCGCCGGCTCCATCAGTTCCCGGGGGCCGACCTGGCGCTGGTGGGTCGCCGGAACCCCGGCCGTGGCCAGGGCCTGGGCGAAAATCTCGGCCAGCACCTCGCTCTCGGAGAAGTTGAACGAGGCCACCACCACCGAGTCGTCCTGGCGGCCCGGGGTCGCTCCGGCCCCGGGACGAGCGGGCGTGCAGGCTCCTGCGACCAGGGCGACGAGCGCCACCAGGGTCGCGCTCAGCCGCCGCCCTCTCCCACGCCCGGTCCCCACGGACATCGGCTCGGTACCATATCTCGCGCTTCGAGCGACGTGGAGTGAGGAGCCGTGGCCACGGTCGAGGGAAAGCCCCGCAGCGACACCGGTGCGGTACCGGGACTCGCCGTCGTCTCGCGCACCGGCAAGCGCCGCCGCCCCTCGGGCGAGGCCCCCCCGCTGCCCCACCACCTCAGTGCCAGCGGCTGGTTCCTGCTGGCCGTGCTCTCCGGGGTGGTGGCTTCCTGGTCGCTGCTTTACCTGGGCTTCGGCACCACCCCGCTCCAGAGCGTGGCCCGGGCTGATCTGGCCGTGCTGCGGGCCATCGAGCGCCTGCGCGACGACGCCGTCACGCCGATCATGGCCGACCTGCACGCCCTCGGATCGGCCTGGACCGCCCGCGCCCTGCGCTGGACGACGCTGGGGGTCCTGCTGGCCCTGCGCCGGTTCCGCCACCTCTTCGTCCTCTTCGGCGTCATCATGGTGGTCACCGCCGTGGTCACCACCAGCTCGCTGGCCGTGGGCCGGGTCCGGCCGGTCGGCATCGACATCATCGGGACCTGGAAGGGCTACGCCCACCCGTCGGTGCCCGTGGCCGCCCTCGGTCTCAGCCTCACCGGCGTGCTCTACACCCTGGTGCCCGGCGGCACGTGGCGCAACCGGGCCAAGTGGCTGGCGGCCGTGCCCATCGTGGCGCTGAGCGCCGCCCGGCTCTACCTCGGTGTCGACCACCCGAGCGACATCGTGGTGGCCCTCATCATCGGCGTGGCCATCCCCGTGCTGGCCTTCCGCCTCCTCACCCCCACCGAGATCTTCCCCATCACCTACGGGCGCCGCCGGACCGCCCATCTCGACGTGGGCGGTCGCCGGGGCGAGGCCATCGCCCTGGCCCTGAACCAGCAGCTCGGTCTCACGGCCGTGGAGGTGGCCCCCTTCCGGCTGGAGGGCTCGGCGGGCTCGACCCCATTGCGCATCGTGGTCCGGGCCGGGCCCGAGGCGGTGGAGTCGGTGGTCTTCGCCAAGCTCTATGCCCGCAACCACCTGCGCTCGGACCGCTGGTACAAGCTGGGCCGCACCATCCTCTACGGCCGCCTGGAGGACGAGGGCACCTTCTCCAGCGTGCGCCGCCTGGTGGAGTACGAGGACTACCTCCTGCGGGTGATGGCCGATGCCGGGCTCCCCGTGCCCCTCTCCTACGGCTTCGTGGAGATCACCCCCGAGCGCGAGTACCTGATGGTCACCGAGTTCCTGACCGGAGCGGTCGAGCTGGACGGCGCCGAGGTCGACGACGCCGTGATCGACGACGGCCTTGCCGTCGTGCGCCGCATGTGGGACGCCGGCGTGGCCCACCGCGACATCAAGCCCGCCAACGTGCTGGTCCGCAACGGCCGGGTGATCCTCATCGACGTGGCCTTCGCCACCGTGCGCCCCACCCCCTGGCGCCAGGCCGTCGACCTGACCAACATGATGCTCACCCTGGCGCTGCGCAGTGACGCCGAGCGGGTCTACCAGCGGGCCCTGCTCCTCTTCGAGCCCGACGACATCGCCGAGGCCCTGGCCGCCAGCCGCAGCGTGACCATCCCGGCCCAGCTCCGCCAGCGGCTCCGGGAGGACGGGCGCGACCTGCTGGGCCGCTTCCGGGAGCTGGCGCCCGAGCGGCCGCCCATCGCCATCCAGCGCTGGAGCCTGCGCCGCATCGGCCTCACCCTGGCCACCGTCACCGTGGTCATCGCCGCCGTGGGGCTGCTGGCCTTCAACCTCCGCACCACGGGGCTGTTGTGAGCCGGCGCTGGATGGCGGCGGCGGTGCCGGCCCTTGCCCTGCTGGCCGGTTGTGTGGGTCCTGAGACGGCGATCCCCGAATGCGAGGCGGGACCTCGCCTGATCATCCTCGCCCAAGCGGTGCCCAGCGCCACCATGGTCCCGTGCATCGGTGAGATGCCGGTGGGGTGGAGCTTCGCCTCGCTCGACGTCGAGGACGGCGTCGCCCGCTTCTGGCTCGACTCGGATCGGGCCGGCCTGCGGGCGCTGGAGGTGACGCTCACCGCCCGTTGCGTCACCAGCGGCACCACCGCCGTGGACTCCGACGAGGAGGGTGCCCAGCGCCGCCAGCGCCTCGACTCGCTGGCGCCCCGCTTCGTCGGCACCACCTTCGACCTCTTCACGGGCGGCTGCGTGCGCTACCGCTACGAGCTCACCAGCGGCGCACACATCGGGCTGCACGAGGAGCTCCACGACGCCGTCAGCCTGTTCCCCCGCCGGGACCTGGCCGCCGACATCAGGAACGACCTCGACGACGACCTGGACGCCTGACGCTCTCCGGGTCGCGGGGGGATCGTGGTTAGCACCAGGCCGGACCGCTAGTCTTCGGCCGCTCCGTCCCCGGTCCGCTCGCCGTGCGCCGCTCCCGCCGTCCCACCGGGGACGCGCAGACCTACCCGCTTCGAGAGGAACGACCATGCACCTGTTCGACCATCGACACCCGGCACCGCCCCGGCGGCGCCGCCGGGCTGCCCTGCCCCTGGCCGCCGGCCTGGCGCTGGCCCTGGGCCTGGCCGCCTGCGACGACGACGACGACGACACGACGACCACCACCGCCGCCACCGGGGCGGAGGGGACCACGACGACGGCGGCCGGCAGCGCCACCGGAGACACGGTGGACATCACCGGCGTCGACTACGCCTTCGAGGGCGTCCCCCAGTCGGTGCCGGCCGGCACCACCCTGGCGTTCACCAACGGCTCCGAGGGCGAGGTCCACGAGCTCGTGGCCCTGCGTATCGACGACGACCAGAACCGCCCGCTGGAGGAGCTGCTGGGCCTACCCGACGAGGAGGCCGAGGAGGTCACCGAGTTCCAGGGGGTCTCGGTTGCCCTGCCCGGGGAGCAAGGCACGGTCGTCGAGGGCGACCTGACCCTCGACGAGCCCGGCACCTACGCCCTGTTGTGCTTCATTCCCACCGGGGCCGACCCCGCGGTCTACGAGGAGATTTTGGCCAACCCGCCCCCGGAGGGCGAGGGCCCGCCCGACGTCCCCGGCGGCCCCCCGCACTTCACCCAGGGCATGGTGGCCGAGCTCACCGTCGAGTAGCGCCTGACCACCCCCGCTTCTGGTGGTCGGGACGGGCCGGAAACGGCTCCTCCTGACCACCAGAACGGGATGCTCGACCGTCAGAACGGGATGCTCGACCGTCAGAACGGGACGGCGACGTCCCGGCCGGCGAGGGCGGCGACCAGGCGGTGGCGGGACGAGATCCCTAGCTTGGCGTACACCCGGTCGAGGTGGTGCTCGACGGTCCCGACGCTCACCACCAGCTGGGCCGCGATCTCCGGGTCGGACAGGCCGGAGGCGGCCAGGCGGGCGGTGGCCAGTTCCCGGGGCGTCAGGGTCGCCGGAGCCGGATGGGTCGTCCGCACCCCGGGGTCCCGCCCGCATGCAGCCAGCTCCCGCTCGGCGCGCTCGGCGAAGGGCAACGCCCCCAGGTCGGTATAGGTGCGCAGGGCGCTGCGCAGGTGGGCGGCGGCGGCCCGGCGCTGGCCCATCCGGCGAAGGTGGCGACCGTGGGCGTCCTCCACCAGGGCCCGGTCGAACGGGGTCGGCATGCCCTCCAGGTGAACCAGCGCCTCCTCGAAGGCCGACTCGGCTCGGTCGGGGTCGCCCCGGGCCTCCTCGATGCGGCCCCGCACCCGGGCCGCCCCGGCCAGCGACGAGCGCCGGCCTCGGGGCTCGGCCATGGCCTCCAAGCGGCCCAGGGCGCTGACCGCCTCGTCCAGGCGCCCCAGGGAAACGAGGGCGTCGGCGTAGTGCTCCCACCAGGGCAACAACGACGCCTCGCCAAACCTCCCGCCCGTCCCGAGCTCGATCACCGTCTCGGCGGCGCCCACCACGCCGGCCGGGTCGTCGAAGGCCCAGGCCAGCTGGGCCCGGGCGCTGGCGGCGTAGGCCAGGTCGAGCGCCGTACCGGAGGCCCGGGCGGCCTCGGTCGACGCCGCCGCGTGGGCCGCCGCCCGTTTCCGGTCACCGCGCCCGGCCAGGGCCAGGGTCGCCGCCGCGTGGCACAGGGCGAGGGCCCACGGCTGCTCGGCATCCTCGGCCAGGGAGACGGCCAGGTCGGCGTGGGCGACGCTGGCGTCCCATCGCCCGAGCCGGTACTCCGTCCTGGCCAGCCAGGCCAGACCGTTGACCCGGGCGCGGAACGAACCGATCCCCGCCCCCCCGAGGGAGACCGACGCCAGGTCGCAACTGGCCGCCTCCAGGTCCCCGGTGCAGTAGCGCAGGACGCCGCGAGCGAAGACCTCCTCGGCGCCGGCCCTGCT
>Ga0247704_1000584_pt1 | contig 10098 bp, 4 predicted proteins | sample 41W_NmetaG_FD_189042 | JGI IMG/M metagenome (GOLD analysis project Ga0247704, IMG submission 189042) | Soil microbial communities from hillslope of Landscape Evolution Observatory, University of Arizona, Oracle, AZ, United States - 4-1-W_N | ecosystem: Engineered > Artificial ecosystem > Mesocosm...
GTCCGACGCCGCCGGCGGGTCGAGCCGGTCCACCTGGTTCAGCACGACGACGAGCACTCCCGCGTGCTCGGCGTGCGGCGCGAGGTACCGGTCGTGCACGGCGGCGTCGGCGTACTTCTGCGGGTCCAGCACCCACACCAGCACGTCGACCAGCTCGACCAGCCGGTCGACCTCGAGCCGGTGCTGCACGGCGGTCGAGTCGTGGTCGGGCAGGTCGAGCAGCACCAGCCCGTCGAGCGCCGGGTCCGGATCGGTCTGCACGTGCCGCCGCGGGACGCCCAGCCAGTCCAGCAGGCGCGTCGCGTCCTCGCCCCAGACGCAGGCGTGCGCGGTGCCGGTCGTCGGGCGCCGTACGCCGGGTGGGGAGACCTCCGCCCCCGCGAGCGCGTTGAACAGCGTCGACTTGCCGCTTCCGGTGGCCCCTGCCAGCGCCACGACGGTGGCGTCGCCGAGCGCCGTGCGCGCGCCGGCCTTGCCGAGCAGGTCGCGCGGCGCGCGCAGGTCGGTCAGCGGCAGGTATCCGTCGGCGGCCTCGACGGCGTCGCGCAGCGCCGCGAGCCGGTCGGTCAGCGGCACCTCGCGGCGCCTCACCGCGACCGTCCGGCGGTGCGCGCGGCGGCCAGGTCGGCGAGCGCCCGACGCAGCGGCTCACCGCCGGCCTCGGCCGGCGCGACGGCGTCGACCAGGCCGGTGAAGCGCGCCCGCTCGGCGGCGAGCAGCCGGTCGACCCGCGCCGCCAGGTCATCGCGGGCGCGGGCGGCGAGCCGGCGCACCGCGGCGTCGCCGAACACCGCCTCCAGGAGCTTCTGCCCGACCGCCGACGTGCCGCCGGCGACCGCGACCTCCCCGCCGGTGAGGCCGCCGGTGTGCGCGAACACGGCGACCATCACCACCAGTCCCGCGCCGTTCACCCCGAACGACAGCACCCGCGCGGTCGAGCGCTTGTCGGCGCCCTCGGTGCGCACGAGGTCGAGCACGGTGCCCTGCCAGTCGCGCACCTGCGCCGCCGCGGCCTCACCGAAGCCCGCTGACGCCCGGTCGAAGCCGCGGTCGGTGAGCAGGTCGGCGCCACCGGCCGTGGCCCGCCACGCGGTCACGGTCCGCTCGGCCGCGCGATCGGCCGCCACCCGCAGCAGCCGCTCGACGCTCGACTCCAGCGCGTCCTGCAGGTCCTCGGCCGGCGTCGGCCGGCCGGTCACCACGGCGGTCACCCGGTCCCGCAGCCGGCCGATGCGGCTCTCCAGCGAGCGCATCCACTCCCCCGTGCCGACGACGTCCTGCCACCGCGCGAGCACCTCGCCGCGCAGCAGCGTGCCGCTGCGCACACCGTCGTCGACCTCGTCGCGGGCCGCCTCGTAGCTGCTGCGGGCGACGTCCCGCAGCGCGTCGGCCGCCACCGCCTGGCGGTCGACCGCAGCGGCGACGGCACCGACCCGCTCGTCGAGGCTGTCCAGCGCACCGGCGAGCGTCTGCCGCACGACGTCGGCCCGGGCCTGCTCGTCGGCGGCGAGCCCGTGCAGCCAGTCGCGCACCGGAGCGACCTCGCGCTCGGGCAGCCGGCCGGCCTGCAGCGGCGCCTCCTCGACCACGAACAGCCGGGCGTCGGGCAGGCCGGCGTCGTCGAGCATCCGGCGCAGGTCGTCGGCGACCTCCCGCACCGCCTCGGGCGGCACGCGGTCGAGCACCACCGCGAGCGCGGCGGACCGCTGCCGAGCGGTGCGCAGCAGCTCCCACGGCACGGCGTCGGCGTACCGGGCAGCCGTCGTCACGAACAGCCAGAGGTCGGCCGCCGACAGCAGCTGCGCGGCGAGCTCGCGGTTGCTCTCGACGACGCTGTCGACGTCGGGCGCGTCGAGCAGCGCGAGGCCGCCGGGCATCGTCGCCGCCGTCGTCAGCCGCAGGATGCCCGGCCCGGCGTCGCCGCCGGTGACGCGGCTGAGCCCGGGCAGCACCCGGTCGTCGAGGAACCACCGGCGGTCGGCCTCCGCGCACACCAGCACCGGGGAGCGGGTGGTCGGGCGCAGCACCCCGGCGGTGGAGACCTCGGTGCCGACGACGCTGTTCACCAGCGTCGACTTGCCCGCGCCGGTCGAGCCGCCGACGACGGCGAGCAGCGGCGCGTCCAGTGACCGCAGCCGCGGGAGCAGGTAGTCGTCCACCTGCTCGACCACGGCGCGCGCGGCCCGGCGGGCGTCGTCGGCGTCAGCGGTCGCCAGGCCGAGCCGCACCTCGCCGAGGCGGTCGCGCAGCGCCGCCAGCGCGCTCGTCAGCTCGGGTCCGGGAGCGGTCACGGGCACGATCTCCCCCCGCCCGGCGCGGGGCACACCGAGCGGGTCAGCTCCCGGAGCGGCGCGGGCCGGGCAGCCGGAGCGCCGCCGCGGCCTCCTCGACCGGCGCCGGCCGCGCCCACAGGTAGCCCTGCGCGAGGTCGCACCCGAGCGCGAGCAGCAGCTCGAGCTGGTCGCGGTCCTCCACGCCCTCGGCCAGCGCCTTCATCCCGAGCGCGTGCGCCATCTCGACGACGCCGCGCACGATCGCCTCGTCCTCGGGGTTGCGCGTGATGTCGGTGACGAACGAGCGGTCGATCTTCAGCAGGTCGACCGGGAAGCGGCGCAGGTACGACAGCGGCGAGTACCCGGTGCCGAAGTCGTCGAGCGCGAGCTGCAGGCCGAGCTCGCGCAGCTCCGCCAGCCGATCGATCGTCGAGCTGACCTCGCTGGCCGACCCGGTCAGCGTGGCCGTCTCGGTGATCTCCAGGAGCAGCCGGGCGGGCGACAACCCCGTCTCGTCGAGCACCGCCGCGACGTCTTGGACCAGCGACGGGTGCTGCAGCTGCCGCGGTGAGACGTTCACGCTCACCCGGGCGCTGTCGCCCAGCAGCCGCGCGGCGTCGTGGCAGGCGGTGCGCAGCACCCAGGCGCCGATGCCGAGGATCTGGCCGGAGTCCTCCGCCAGCTCGATGAACTCCCCCGGCGTGAGCAGGCCGCGCTCCGGGTGCTGCCACCGCACCAGGGCCTCGGCACCGACCCGGCGGCCGGTCCGCAGGTCGACGATCGGCTGGTACTCCAGGACCAGCTCGTCGTTCGCCAGTGCGCGGTCGAGCTCGCTGCGCACGCGCGAGCGCTGCTCCATGGCGGCCTGCATCGCCGGCGCGAACAGGTCGTAGCGGTGCTTGCCACGGGCCTTCGCCGAGTACATCGCGGCGTCGGCCTGGGCGAGCAGCTGGTCGGGCGTCGCCGTGGGGTCGTCGGCGCGGGCGATGCCGATGCTGGTGTGCACGACGACGTCGTGGCCCAGGATGTCGACCGGCAGCGACGTCTGCTGCAGCATCCGCTCGACGACGTCGACGGCGTCGGGCAGGTCGGTGTCCTCGAGCAGCACGGCGAACTCGTCGCCGCCGAGCCGCGCGACGGTGTCGGCCGGGCGCACGCACCCCACCAGCCGGCTGGCGACCTCGCGCAGCAGCGAGTCGCCGGCCAGGTGCCCGAAGGTGTCGTTGACCCACTTGAAGTCGTCGAGGTCGAGGAACGCGACGACGAACGGCGACGGGCGGCGGCGGGAGCGCTCGAGCGCGTGCCGCGCCCGGTCGAGGAACAGCGCGCGGTTCGGCAGCCCGGTGAGCGAGTCGTGCAGCGCGCGCTCGCGCAGCTCGTCCTCGAGCCGGCGGCGGTCACTGATGTCGCGCGTGTTCAGCACGACGGCGCGCACCGTCGGCTCGTCGCGCAGGTCGCGGATGGCCGTCTCGACGTGCCGGTACGAGCCGTCGCCGTGCCGCACCCGGTGCTCCACGCGCGTCTCGCCGTTGAGCAGCGCCCGGTTCAGGGCGGCCGAGAACCGCTCGACGTCGGCGGCGTGCACCCACGTCGACACCGGGTTGCCGACCACGCCGTGCGCCGGCAGCCCGAACACCCGGTGCACCGCCGGGCTCTGGTAGCCGACGACGCCGTCGCCGTCGACGAGCGTGAGGACGTCGCTGCTGTTCTGGGCGAGCGACCGGAACCGCGCCTCGCTGCCGGCGAGGTGCTCGAGCGCGGCGCCGGCGAGCGTGGCGACGAACGCGGCGAGCTGCACCTCCTCGTCGCCGAACAGGTGACCGAGCTGGCGGTGCGTCACGTAGAAGCACGACACCGGCTCGCCGTCGAGGAAGACGGGAGCCGCGAGCACCGAGCGCATGCCCGACAGCAGCAGGCTCTCGCTGTCGGCGTGCGCCGGCTCGCCCGCCACCACCGGCTCGCGGCGCTCGACCGCCTGCGCGAGCACCGTGCGGCTGACGGCGTCGACCGGCTCGCCGGACTGCGTCAGCAGCCGGTGGTGGTCCAGCGCGGCGACCTGCACGAGGTGGCACCGCTCACCGCGCAGCAGCGTCGTCCCGGCGGCGCGCACGGCGTCCTCGAGGGCCGCGTACGAGGTCGCGGCGGTGATCTCCCGGCCCACCGCGAGCAGCGTGGTGAAGCGGTCGAACAGGGAGACCGACGCCTCGGTCAGCTCCGGGTCGAGCGCGTCGGGCGGCACCTCCAGTGCCGCGACCGCCCGGTCAGCGGCCTCGACGTCGCCGCCGCGCAGCTCGGCCAGCTGCCGCTGGGTCAGGGCGGTCTCGTAGGCCGCGCCGTGCCGCTCGGCCACCGCGGCGCTGCGCCGCAACAGCCGGGCCGCCCGCCGGTCGGCTCCGGTGAGGACCGCCAGCAGCGCGGCCTCCCGCAGCGCGTGCGGGGCGTTGTTGCGGTAGCTCAGCGACCACCAGCGCGCTCGTGCGACGGCGAGGCGGGCCTGCCGTCGGGTGCGGCGCCGTCCGCGCGGGTCGTGCGGCGGCCAGGCCTCCACCTGCTCGCGCAGCACCGTCGCGTACCAGACCGGCACCGGCGCCACGTACTCCTGGCGCAGACCGCGCCGGCGGGTGTTGCGCATGGCGGCGCGCAGGTGCTCGGCCGCGCCCTCGAGGTCACCGGAGGCGCGGGCGTGCAGCGCCGCGGCCAGACGCAGCTCGCTGTAGGTGTGCGCGTCGACCTCCTCGCGGCCGAGCTCCCCGGCGACCTGGTCGGCGTCGACGCGGCCGGACCGGGCGCGGGCGAGGACCGACAGGCTGATGCCGCTCGACGTCGCGTCGCCGATCGCCCGTGCGGCGGCATGCACCTCCTGCGCGACGGCGGCGGCGTCGGCGAGCCGGCCGGTGCGGTAGTGGCACATCGCCACGTGCCACTGCGCGGTGTTGGCCTCCCACCGGTCGCCGGTGCGCTGCAGCAGCCGCAGCGCGTCCTCGCAGGCGGCCTGCGCCTCGTCGTACCGCGACCCGGCGTACAGCACGACGCCGAGGAAGCCCAGGCTCTGCCCCTGGCCCCACACGTCACCGAGCGCGGTGCGCACCTCGAGCGACCGGCGGGCGTAGCGCTCGCCGCGGGAGATCCACGGCACCATCGTCATGACGGGGGCGTGCTCGGACCACGCCTGGGCGAGCTCCGCCGACGGCGGGTAGCGCTCGGCGAGGTTCATGCCGCGCAGGTGCGACCACGCGCACGGCACCCGCCCGCTGACGAACCAGTAGACGTAGGCCAGCCGCGAGTACAGCCGCATGGCGAGCGCGTCGGCCTCGGGAGCCGGCGCCGCTCGGCGTCCAGTCGTGCGCGGCACCGCCGTGTGCACCGCCTGCACGAGCAGCTCCCAGACCAGGCGCACGAGCAGCACGACGGCGTGGCGCGGCACCGGCCGGCCGAGCCGGGCCAGCGCCCCCTCGACGTGGTCGCGCGCCCGCGGGACGTCGCCGCGCTTGAACGCGAGGTCGCCGAGCTTGCCCTCGAGCGCCGCGGCCTCGATGCGGTCGTCGACGAGCGCACGGGCGTCGGCGAGGTACCGCTCGGCCTCGTCGTAGCCGCCCTGCAGGACGAGCACGTCACCGAGGCCCTCGGCGATGCGGCGGCGGGTGCGCACGTCGTCGTCCGGCACGCCGCGCTCGGCCATCCGGTAGTGCACGACGGCGGTGTCGAGCGCGTGCCGGGCACGGGCCTGCTCCGCGGCGGCGAGCGCGTGCGGCAGTGCCTGGCGGGTCCGCCCGGCGGCGTCGAGGTGGTAGGCGAGGTCGAAGACGGGCACCTCCCCGGCGGCCAGCAGGGCGTCCGCGGCACGCCCGTGCAGCACCCGGCGGTCGTCGTCCGACAGCCGGCCGAGCAGCGCCTCGCGGATCTTGTCGTGGAAGAAGCTGCACCGGCCGGTGCGGTCGTCCAGCCACAGCAGCCTGCGGCGGCGCGCCTGGTCGAGCGCGCTGGCCGCGCCCTGGCTGCTGCCGGCGAGCTGCACGGCCAGCGCGACGTCGAACTCCTTGCCGAGCACGGCGCCGACGGACAGCAGGTGCAGCGCGTCCGCGGGGAGCAGCTCGAGCCGGCGCACCAGCAGCGCGGCCGAGCGGCGGGCGGCCTGCACACCCGCCATCGCCTCGCCGTCGACCTGCCAGCCGCGTCCGGTGCCGACGAGCGCACCGGACTCGACCAGCCCGCGCAGCACGGCGGCGCCCATGAACGGGCTCCCGTCCGCGAGCCGCACGACCGTGTCGAGGGCCGTGCGCGGGAGCGTCCCGGCCATCGACTCGGCGAGCGCCGCCATCGCGCTGGCCTCCAGCGGCCCCAGGTGCAGCGGCCGGGCCCCGGCGAGCGACCGCAGCGGCGCGGCCGGCGGCACCTCCTCCGACCGGAACGCGACCACGACGCCCAGCCGCGGCGCCGGCTCGTCGAGCAGCGTGGCGAGCAGGCGCTCGGTCAGCCGATCGGCCCACTGGCAGTCGTCGAGCACCACCACCACCGGGGCGGTGCCGCTGCCGAGCGCGCGCAGCAGCAGCCGCAGCGCGTCGAGGCTGCGCTGCTCGCCGAACTGCTCGGGGGCGCTGTCGTCCGCGACGTCCACGCGCAGCGCCGCGGCCAGCGACGGCAGCGCCTGCGCGGCGGCGGTGACCTGCTCGCCGAGCTCCTCGCGCAGTCGCTCCGCCAGCGCCGGGTCGCGCTCGAGCACGGCCTGCAGGCCGTCCGCGACGCCGTGCAGCAGCGTGAAGGGCCGCGCCCCCGACTGCGCCACGCCCTGCCCGTGCAGCACCGTCACGCCCTCGCGTGCGGCCGTCTGCGTCATCTCGGCCAGCAGCCGGCTCTTCCCGCCGCCCGACTCGGCGTCGAGCACCACGAGCCCGGACCCGCCGGCGGCGACCTCACCGAGCAGTGTCGTCAGCGCCCGCAGCTCGGCGTCCCGCCCGACGAAGGCGGGGTCGGTGAGCGTGCGCCGCTGGTCCAGCCGCCCGATGACCAGCCGCGGCTCGCTCTCGCCCGCCTCGACCGCGTCGTGCAGCGCCGTGAGGTCGGCGGCCAGTGCGGACGCCGACTGGTACCGCTCGGCCGGCTCCTTGCGCAGCAGCCGCTGCAGCACCTCGTCGACGGCGCGTGGCACGGCGTGGCCGGAGTCGCGCAGCTCGGGCACGACCATCGACAGGTGCTGCCGCAGCACGTCCCCGACCGTCGGACCCGGGAACGGCGGCGCGCCGCTCAGCGCCTCGTAGAGCAGCACGCCGAGCGAGTACAGGTCCGACCGCTCGTCGACCGGCGACGACAGCAGGCCGGCGGCCTCGGGCGCCAGGTAGCGCACGGTGCCGACCAGCTCGTCGCGGATCGACTCGTCGAGCCAGGCGCTGCGCGCGAAGCCGAAGTCGATGAGGGCGACGGCGCCGCCGTCGGCGTCGTCCAGGACGACGTTGGCGGGCTTGACGTCGCGGTGGTTGACGCCCGCGGCGTGCGCCACCTCCAGCGCGGCAGCGACCTCCGCGCCGACGCGCAGCGCCGTCGCCAGGGGCAGCGGTCCGTCGTGCAGCCGCTGCTCGAGCGTGCGGCCGGGCAGGAACGGCTGCACGAGGAACAGCCGGCCGGCGGCCTCCCCGGCGTCCACGAGCCCGGGCAGGCCTGACCCGGTGAGCTCGCGCAGCACGCGCGTCTCGTGCTCGAAGCGCAGCCGCGCCGCGGCGTGCACGTGGTCGAGCGCGATCGTCTTGACGACGACGCGGCCGCCGGTCGGTGCGTCGTCCGCCAGCCAGGTCTCCACGCCGTTGCTTCGCTTGAGGCAGCGCAGCAGCCGGTAGCGGTCGGCGAACGGCTCGGCGGGAGTGCGGGCGGCGAGGACCGACGCGCCGACGTCGACCGCCTCCACGACCCTCCGTCCGGACCACCGGAGGGCCGCGTGCCCTCGTCGCGCTCATCGTCTGCGATGGGTCGCCGGGGCGGAATAGTCAGATCGGGCGGGAGAGGTGGGAAGCGTCCTGCTCCGTCTGCCGGTCAGCCGGCCGCCGAGCGGACCACGACGACCGGGCAGGGCGCGTGCTGAGCCACCGACGTGCTCGTGGAGCCGAGGAGCAGGCCGGTGAACCCGCCGCGGCCGCGAGAACCGACGACGAGCAGGTCCTGGGGCTCGACCAGGTGGAGCAGCGCCGCGGCGGCGTGCCCGGGCACGACCTCCGGCTCCACCCGCACGGCCAGCTCCGCCGGCACCGCGGCACGCAGCGCGCTGCGCTCGTTCTCCTCCAGCTGCGCCAGCGACGCGCTCAGCGCGCCGGGCGGGCTGTCGAGCCTCCAGGTGGGCTCGCGCACGAGCACCGGCACGAGCACGGCGCCGCGCGCGGCGGCGGCGCGCGCCGCCCACTCCAGCGCCGCCGCGGCGGCCGGTGAGTGGTCCACACCGACGACGACCCGCGCCGGGCGGCGACCGGGCGCCCGGGGCTCCGGCACGACGGCCACCGGCGCGTGCGCGTGGTGCAGCAGCGACCCGCTGACCGAGCCCAGCACCGCCCGCGACAGCGCGCCGTGCCCGCGCGTCCCGACGACGACGAGGTCGGCGTCGCGCGATGCCTCGGTGAGCACCGCGGCGGGGGCGCCGCGCACGGCGACGGCGTGGGCGTCGACGCCGTCCGCAGCCGGCACCGCGTCGGTCGCCTCCTTGAGCACCTCCTGGGCCGTCGCGAGCGCCGCGCTCGCCACCGCCTCCGCGCGCTCCTCCATCGCCACGGCGATCGGGTAGCCGGCGGTGACCGGGTCGACCCACGCGTTGACGGCGGTGACCGGCCGCCCGCGGCGCAGCCCCTCTGCCAACGCCCACTGCGCCGCAGCCCGCGCGGCCGCGGAGCGGTCCACTCCGACGACGATGCCCTTCATCGCGCCCTCCCGTCGTGACCGGCGGCGCCGTCGCGCCGCCCTCGTCCACGGTGCCTGCGCACGCGCACTCCTTGGCAGGGCAGGAGGACCTCAGCCCGCGGGACCTACGGCCCGGTGGTGGCGCTGCACGGCGGCCCCGAGCACTGCCAGCCCGACCGCCAGCGCGACCAGGGCGAGCACGCCGCGCGGCGGGAAGACGTGGTGGCGCAGGAACGGCCAGCACGACGCGACCGCGACGAGCCCGCCGACCGGTGCGAGCGCGCTGCCCGTGCGACGCCACAGCACCGCCGCGGTGACGGCCAGCCCGACCGCGAGCAGGAGGACGCCCGCCGCACCGAGCGGGTCGCCGACGTCGTACAGGTCCTCCACCGGCGGGCGGGCGTCGCCGCGGGCGGCCGTCCGAGCCATCTGATGACCGGCTCCGATGCCGGCGATGCTGTCGAGCGCGGTGTACAGCACCGCGAACGCCGCACCGGCGCCCCGCGCCACCCACGCGAGCACGCCGGGCTGCCCGAGCAGCAGCAGCCAGAGCGTCGCGCCGACGAGCGGGAACAGCGGCAGCAGCACCAGGTGCACCGCCTCCCACCGCGCTGCGGTCTCGGGCGTGAGGAACACCGGGTGGGCAAGGCCCGCCGCCGCGACGGCCAGGGGCGGCACGGCGACGAGGACGGGCAGCAGCCGCCGGGGCAGGGACAGCATGCGGCGAACGTAGGCGCTCGCTGCCCGCACCGCCCGCCGGAGCGGCCGGGTGCTGCGCGGCCGGCCGTCGCCGCCGGAGCGGGGTGCTGCGCGGGCGGCCGTCGCCGCCGGAGCGAGTGGGTGAAGCACGCGAGCGCCGGCGTCTGACGAGCCGGCGGCCCGTCACTTCCGCTTGCCGCCGCCCTTGCCGTTGCCCGGGCCGCCGTCCGCCGATCTGGGCGCAGGCCATGCG
>Ga0247704_1000586_pt1 | contig 10087 bp, 9 predicted proteins | sample 41W_NmetaG_FD_189042 | JGI IMG/M metagenome (GOLD analysis project Ga0247704, IMG submission 189042) | Soil microbial communities from hillslope of Landscape Evolution Observatory, University of Arizona, Oracle, AZ, United States - 4-1-W_N | ecosystem: Engineered > Artificial ecosystem > Mesocosm...
ACATACCGCAGTGACGGCGCCGACTTTCCCTCGCCGCCCGCCCCCGAGCTCGAGCCCCACCCGCTCCCCGACCCGGCGGTGCCGGTCGAGGACCTCGACGCCACCGGCGCCCTGGCCGCCCTGGTGGAGCCCTGGGTGGTCGAGTCCAACGGCAGGGTGGAGGTCGTGGCCGTGCAGGGGACGGCCGTCCAGGCCGTCGCCGGCCTCACCGGGCCCGGCGTCCGGATGGCGGAGATCACCCCGGCCACGGCGTTGGCGGCCATGGCCTGGGCCGGTGCCAGTGGGGGAGCCCACGGGCGGCGCCGGGGCGCCGCCGTGGGCCGCTTCGGCGCCTGGTGGGCCCTGGCCTCGCTCGCCGGGCTGGCCGGCGACTGGCCCGTGCCCGCCGGGGAGCTGGGGGCCGCCGCCGGTGAGCTGCGCTGGCTGGCCTGGTCCCGGCCGGGTACCGCCTCGGGGTGGTCGCTCCACCTGGCGGTCGAGGACCCGGCCGACGGCCTGGCCTGGGCTGTCGCCGCCGCCGATGGCGCTTGACGGCTCGGCAGGGGTGTGGGGTGGGCCCACCCGAGCATTTGGTGGCAGAACCGGGGCCGGCTCGGCACCGGTTCCACCACCAGATCGGCAGGGGGGGTTCAGCCGCAGGGCCCACCCGAGCATTTGGTGGCAGAACCGGGGCCGGCTCGGCACCGGTTCCACCACCAGATCGGCGGGGGGGTTCAGCCGCAGGTGGCGCAGGTGCCGATGAGGTCGAGGCGGTGGTGCTCGGGGGCGAAGCCGGTGGAGCTGGCCACCTCGGCGATGGCCCGGGCCACCGAGCGCTCCACCTGGGGCGAGGCGGTGAAGTCGGCCACCGCCCCGCAGGACGAGCAGATGAGGTGGTGGTGATGATGGGTCAGGTCCTCGGCCAGCTCGTAGCGGGCGAAGTCGTCGGTGGTCACGACCCGGTGGACCACACCGGCCTGAGTCAGCACGCCCAGGTTGCGGTAGACGGAGCTCTGGGCCAGGTGGGCGCCGAGGGCGAGGACGTCGGGGATCGACAGGGGCTGGCTGGCACTGGCCAGGAGGTCGACCAGGATCCGGCGCTGGCGGGTGTAGCGCTGGTCCACCAGCCGGAGGCGCCCGGCGACGGTGGCGTGGAGGTCGGCCGGCATGGCCGGCCACGCTACCAGCCGATGAGAATCACTGAGAACCGTCCCCGGCCACCCGCTGGGCCCGTTCCTCGTAGTAGGCGTCCATGGTGGCGTTGGCCGCCTGCACGGCGGCCAGGGCCTCGACCACGGCCGGCCAGGACGACCCGGGGATGGCCTGGTAGAGCTCGCTGTCGTCGAGGCCGGTGGTCCGGCGGTTCCCGGCGCAGCCCAGGCTGATGGCGGCGGCCCCCGACTGCATGGTGAGGGGCAGCACGGCGCAGCCCGGGCGCCCGGCCACGGGTGCGGTCATGGGCGACACGCCGGCCCGCAGGGCGGCTTCGTGCAGCAACATGGCCTGGGCCGGCGTGGTGGCGACCACCACCACGTCGGGCTCGAAGGGCACGTCGCCGGCGGGCCCGTAGGCCACGTAGCGGGGGGCGCCCGCCACCGTGGGGATGGCCGGCACCTCCTCGGCGCCCACGTAGCCCGAGCCGACCATGAGCTCCACCGACGCACCGAGATCGCCCTCGTGGCCCTCGGGCAGGCCGAGGCCGTGCACGTGGGCCCCGACGGCGCAGTGGCGGTGGTCCGCCGACCCCGTGTAGAAGGTCCGCCCCTCCCGGGCGTGGCGCCAGAAGGCACAGCCGGCGGCCACCTCGCCCCCGTCCCAGGGCGAGACGCCGGCGGGGGGCTCGCCGAGGAAGGCGACGGCGACCGGCCGGCCGCCCAGGGCGAGGGAGTCGAGCACGTCAGGAGCAGGCATCCCGCCACTCTCGCGCAGACGGGCGGGCCCCGCCGCTCGGGGCCGGCGGTTCCGGGCCCATGCCGGCGCCCTCGACGGGGCCCTCACCCTCAGTACCGGCAGCGCCGTCGCTAACGTGGGGTGATGGCTGGGCCAGGCGACGCCGCGTTGGCGGGCCGGCGCATCGGGATCACCGCCGACCGGCGCTGGGCCGAGCAGGCCGATTTGCTCCGGCGCCGGGGGGCCGAAGTGGTCCACGGGCCGACCATGACCACCGTCGACCTGTCCGGGGAGCCGGCTCTGCGCCAGGTCACCCTCGAGCTGGTCGCCCGCCCGCCCGACCACCTGGTGATCACCACCGGCATGGGCCTGCGCCTGTGGCTGGAGGCGGCCTCCGCCTGGGAGCTCGCCGGGCCACTCCACGAGTCGCTGGCGTCGGCCGCCGTCGTCGCCCGGGGAGCCAAGGCGGCCTCGGCGGTGCGCCGGGCCGGGCTGGAGGTGGCCTGGCGGGCGCCGGGGGAGACCATGGCCGAGATCGTCGACCACCTGCAGGCCAGCGCCGGCGGCGGGTCCCGCATCGGCCTGCAGCTGTTCGATCCGGCTGACCACGGCGCCACGGTGGCCCTGCGTTCGCTGGCCGGCGAGCTGGTGGAGATCCCGGTGTACCGCTGGCGCCTCCCCGACGACGTGGCCCCGGCCCAGCGCCTGGTGGAGGTGGCCATCGAGGGCAGCCTCGACGCCGTGACCTTCACCAGCCAGCCGGCGGTGCGTCAGCTGGTGCGCATCGCCGCCGACCAGGGGGCCGACCGGGCCCTGGTGGAGGCCCTCAACACCACGGTGGTGGCCTCGTGCGTGGGACCGGTGTGTGCCCAAGCGGCCTGCGAGGTGGGCATCGAGCGCCCCCTGTGGCCCGACCCCCCGAGGCTGCCAGCCATGGTCCGCCAGCTGAGCGACCACCTCGGTCCCGGGCCCGGGAGAGAATCACGAGAAATCTGATCAGCTTGGTCAACTATTGGTACGCTGGGAAGCGTGGCACTGCAGACGTCCCCCATCGCCGTCCCCGTCGATCCGGCCGCCGAAGCCGACATCGAGAAGTTCGAGCGGATGCTGGCCTCCTACCTGGCCGGTGACCTCGACGAGGACCGCTTCCGCATCTTCCGCCTGAACAACGGCATCTACGGCCAGCGCCAGGGCGGGCACAACCAGATGGTCCGGGTCAAGGTGCCCTACGGATCGCTGCAGCCCGAGCAACTCGACATGATGGCCCGGGTCGCCGAGGAGTACTCCCGGGGCTGGGGCCACATCACCACCCGCCAGAACATCCAGTTCCACTTCGTGGACCTGGAGCGGGTGCCGGCCCTGCTGCGGGAGCTGGCCAGCGTGGGCCTGACCACCCGCGAGGCCTGTGGCGACACCGTGCGCAACGTCGTCGGCTGCCACCTGGCCGGTGCCTGCCCCTACGAGGTGCTCGACATCAGCCCCTGGGCCGAGGCCACCTACCGCCACTTCCTGCGCCATCCCTACGCCCAGCGCATGCCCCGCAAGTTCAAGATCAACTTCTCGGGCTGCGCCACCGACTGCGGCCAGGCCATGTTCAACGACGTGGGCGTGGTGGCGGTGAGCCGGCCCCGACCCGACGGCAGCGTCGAGCCGGGCTTCCGGGTCTTCATCGCCGGGGGGCTGGGGGCCAATCCCCATCCGGCCCAGGCCCTGGAGGACTTCACCGCCCGGGAGGATCTGCTGGCCACCCTGGAGGCGGTGCTGCGTACCTTCGACCACTACGGCAACCGCGACAACAAGCTGCGGGCCCGCATGAAGTGGCTGGTCGACACCATGGGCATCGACGAGCTGCGCGAGCGCATCTTCAAGGAACGCAAGCTCCTGCACGCTTCGTCGTCGTGGCCCGGTGGCATCCCCGACCAGGTGGTCGACCACGGTGACGAGCCGGCGGGTGTGGCCGGCGACGTCAGCCCCACCCCCATGGGCTGGGGCACCCACGTCCAGCTCCGCCGCAGCGACGGCTACGGCCGCTGGGAGGACGCCAACGTCGTGCGGGGGGCAGCCAAGGGAACGGTGTCGGCCATGGCCTATGCCCGCCTGGGCGACATCACTGCCGCGCAGTTCCGGGCCCTGGCATCCATCCAGCGTGAGCTGGGCGCCGCCGTGCGGGTCACCAACCGCCAGAACCTGGTGTTCCGCGACCTCAGCGAGGACCAGCTCGGGGTGCTGCACGCCCGCCTCGACGCCCTGGGCATGGCCGAGCCGGGCGCCGAGCTGGCCCGCGACGTGGTCGCCTGCCCGGGCGCCGACACCTGCAACCTGGCCGTCACCCAGTCCCGGGGCCTGGCCGACGACATCGGGCGGGCTCTGGAGGAGGCGGGCCTGGCCGACCTGGGTGGCGTGCGCATCAACATCTCCGGCTGCACCAACTCCTGCGGCCAGCACCACGTGGCCGACATCGGCTTCATCGGGGTGGAGCGCCGGGCCCACGGCCGCTCGGCCCCGGGGTACCAGATGCTCCTCGGGGGCTACCTCGGACAGACCGAGGTGGAGTTCGGCCGCAAGGCCCGGCGGTTGCCGGCCAAGGCCGCCGGTGCCGCCACCGTGCGGGTGGTCGGCCGCTTCGCCGCCGAGCGGGAACCGGGCGAGGCCTTCGCCCGCTGGCTGGAGCGGGCCGGCGGGGCCAAGGCGGTGGGCGACACCCTGGCCGACCTCGACGTCTTCCCCGATCCCGAGCAGGACCCCAGCTTCTTCATCGACTTCGACGAGACCGGGCCCTACGTGAGCGAGGTCGGTGCCGGGGAGTGCATGGGCTCGTGACGGGCACCATCGTCAACCTGCGCCGGTCCGACGGTCCCCGCTCCTACAGCCCGGAGGAGCTGGCCGCGCTCAGCGCCGCCTTCGAGACGGCGCCTGCCGCCGAGATCGTGGCCTGGGCGGTCGAGCAGTTCCACCCCGCCCTCAGCCTCACGTCGTCGATGACCGACGCCGTGCTCATCGACCTGGCCGTACAGGTCGAGCCCTCCATCGAGGTGGTCTTCATCGACACCGGCTACCACTTCCCCGAGACCCTCGAGACCATGGAGCGGGTACGGCGCCACTACGGGCTCAATCTGCGGGTCATGACCGTGGCCCCCCACGACCAGGAGCTGTGGAAGGTCGACCCCGAGAACTGCTGCTCGGCGGTCAAGGTGGGCCAGCTCGACCGGGCTCTGGCCGGCAAGGCGGCGTGGATGAGCGGCCTGCGCCGGGCCGAGGCACCCACCCGGGTAGGCGCTCCCATCGTGGCCCACGACATCCGGGGCCTGGTCAAGGTCAACCCCATCGCCACCTGGTCCGACGACGAGATCGACGCCTACGTCGCCGAGCACGGGGTGTTGGTCAACCCCCTCCTGCGCCAGGGCTACCACTCCATCGGCTGCGCCCCCTGCACGTTGCCGGCCCGGGACGGTGCGGGCGGGCGCTCGGGCCGCTGGAGCGACAGCGACAAGACCGAGTGCGGGCTCCACCTCTGAATCGCCCTCACTCGTTCGCTTCGCTCACTCCGTTCGGGCGAGCTAGCCGTGCTCCGGAGGCCGCTGTCGCCCTCACTCGCTTCGCTCCGTTCGGCCGAACTGGCTGTGCTCCGGACGTCGGCGGAGCCGGCGACCGGAGCGCTGGACACTTCCTGGGCGAGCGTCGCTCGCCTGGGCCGGCAGCCGGCCTCCCGTCCGTCGCTCACGCCGCACCGGGGAGGGGGACGAGGCTCGCATGAGTGGGTTTCGCTACCCCATCTCGCTCGAGGTCGAGGGGCAGCGCTGCGTGGTCGTGGGCGGGGGGGTGGTGGCCGAGCACAAGGTGCACGGGTTGCTGGCCGCCGGGGCTGATGTGGTGGTGGTCGCCGCCGAGCCCTCTGGGGGACTGGAGTCGCTGGCGGGGGAGGGCTCGGTGACCCTGGTGCGCCGGGCCTACGCCGACGGCGACCTGGAGGGGGCGCGCCTCGCCATCGCCGCCACCGACGAGGCGGCGGTCAACGCCGCCGTCTACGCCGAGGGCGACCGCCGCCGGGTCCTGGTCAACAGCGTCGACGACGTCGAGCACTGCCACTTCGCCGTGCCCTCGGTCGTGCGCCGGGGAGCGCTCACCCTCACCGTGGCCACCGGTGGCCAGGCCCCGGCCCTGGCCAAGAAGCTGCGCCGGGCCCTGGAGGCCGAGTTCGGTCCCGAGTACGCCGCCGTGGTGGCGCTCGTCGGTGAGGTCCGCCAGCAGGCCCGGGCCCAGCGGGCCGGGCTCGGCTTCGACACTTGGGCCCAGCGCTGGGAGGAGGCCCTCGACGACGAGGTCGTGGCCCTGGTCCGGGAGGGGCACATCGAGGCGGCCCGCCGTCGCCTTCTCGATGCCCTCACCGGCGACCCTCGTGACTTTGTGAACGGGAGGGTGGCACCGTAGGGTGATCAACGTGGTGGCGCGCACCCCTCACCGCCGGATCCCCGAGGCCACCGTGGCCCGGCTTCCCGTCTACCTCCGCAGCCTCCTGGAGCTGACCGGCTCGGGCACCGTCACCATCTCCTCCGAGCGCCTGGCTGAGATGGCCGGCGTCAACGCCGCCAAGGTGCGCAAGGACCTGTCCTACCTGGGCTCCTACGGCACCCGGGGCGTGGGCTACGACGTCGAGTTCCTGCTGTTCCAGATGAGCCGGGAGTTGGGCCTCACCCAGGATTGGCCCGTGGTCATCGTCGGGGTCGGGAACCTGGGCCACGCCCTAGCCAACTACGCCGGCTTCACCGAACGGGGCTTTCCCGTGGGTGCTCTGGTCGACGCCGATCCGGCCAAGGTGGGAGAGCGCATCGGGGGCCTGGAGATCCGCAGCATCGACGACCTGGACTCCATCGTGGGCGAGCTGGGGGCGGTCATCGGTGTGGTGGCCACGCCGGCTCCGGTCGCCCAGCAGGTCGCCGACCGGCTGGTGGCCGCGGGGGTGCGGGCCATCCTCAACTTCGCCCCGGTGGTGGTCAGCGTCCCCGACGGCGTCTCCCTGCGCAAGGTCGATCTGGCCGTCGAGTTGCAGATCCTCAGCTTCTACCAGCAGCGCCAGGCGCTCCGGCCGGGAATGATCCCGCCGGTGGCGGTGGCGGCCGACGCCTCGGCGTGACGGCCGTGAGCCTCGCCGCGAGTTGGCCTTGCCGGCGCCGGTCGGGGAGGCTGGAGGGAGTCAAGGCCGGTCGTCGACCTCGTGAGGTGGCGAGGCGAAGGGAGGTGGAGTCGAGGTGTCGGTGATCGTCGTCGGCCTCAACCACCGCAGTGTGGCGCTCGAGGTGCTCGAGCGCATGACCGTGCCCCGCGACCAGATCCCCAAGGCCCTGGCCGACCTGGTGAGCCGCGACGACGTCACCGAGGCGGTGGTGCTGTCCACGTGCAACCGCACCGAGGTCTACGCCCACGCCGAGCGCTTCCACCCGGCCGTCGGCGCCATCCGCGACTTCTTCTCCGAGTTGGGCGCCCTGGCCCCCGAGGACTTTGCCGACCACCTGTACCAGTTTCACGACGCCGGGGCCGTGGCCCACCTCTTCACCGTGGCCGCCGGCGCCGACTCGGCGGTGGTGGGCGAGACGGAGATCCTGGGCCAGGTCAAGGGTGCCTGGGAGGCGGCGGCGGCCGAGGGCGCGTGCGGACCGGTGCTGAACATGTTGTTCCGCCACGCCCTGGAGGCGGGCAAGCGGGTGCGCAGCGAGACCTCCATCTCCCGCCACATCACCTCGTTGTCCCAGGCGGCGGTGGCCCTGGCCGCCGAGCGCCTGGGTCCACTGGAGGGACGCCGGGTGTTGGTGCTCGGCGCCGGCGACACCGGTGAGGGCATGGTCGCCTCCCTGGCCAAGGCCGGCGTGCGGGAGGTGCTGGTGGCCAACCGGACCTGGGAGCGGGCCGAGGCCCTGGCCCTGCAGGTCGGTGGCCGGGCCCTGCACCTGGTCGACGTTCCCGCCGCCCTGGCCGGCGTCGACGTCTTGTTGACTTCCACCGGGGCGTCGTCGGTCCTGGTCGACCACGGCGACCTCGAGGGGGTGGTGGCGGCCCGGGGCGGGCGTCCGCTGCTCATCGTCGACGTCGCCGTGCCCCGCGACGTCGACCCGGGGGCGGCCGGCCTCGACGGGGTCACCCTGCTCGACATGGACGACCTGCGGGCCTTCGCCGACCAGGGCATGGCCGAGCGCCGCCGGGAGCTGGGCCGGGCCCGGAACCTGGTCGACGACGAGGTCGGCCGCTACCGGGACGCGGCTGCCGCCCGCCAGGTGGCCCCCCTGGTGTCGACGCTGCGGGCCCGGGTCGACGAACGCTGCGCCACCGAGGTCGAGCGGGTCGCCCGGGCCCTGCCCGACGACCAGCGCCCGATGCTGGAGGCGGCAGTGCGGGCGGTGGTGGCCAAGGTGCTCCACGAGCCGACGGTGCGGCTCAAGGCGGCCGGGGGCACGCCCCGTGGCGAGCGCCTGTCGGAGGCCCTGCGTGACCTCTTCGACCTCGGCGACGACGACGGGTAGCACGGCCGGCGCCGCCACCCACCGTTCTGGCCCCGTAGGTGGTCGCTGGAGCGGCCACCTACGGGGCCAGAAGGCGGGACGGACCCCTCGGCGCGCCGGCGGCCCGATCCCCCCCAGGGGCCGGTGAGCGCACCCGCCCTGCGCATCGCCACCCGGGGCAGCGCCCTGGCCCGCTGGCAGGCCGATCACGTCGCCGCTCTTCTGGGCGCCGGCGACTCCGGTCAGCCGGCCGAGCTGGTCATCGTCGACACCCTGGCCGACCGGGACCAGAGCCGGCCCATCTGGGAGCTGGCGGGCCAGGGCGTCTTCGTCAAGGAGGTGCAGGCGGCCGTGCTCGACGGGCGGGCCGACTTGGCCGTGCACTCGGCCAAGGACCTCCCCTCGGCCCCGTCGCTGGCCGTGCCGGAGCTGGTCATGGCGGCCGTGCCCGAGCGCGGTGACCCCCGTGACGCCCTGGTGGGGCGGCCCCTGGCCGAGCTGGTGCCGGGCGCCGTGGTGGCCACCGGCTCGGCCCGGCGCCGGGCCCAGCTGGCCGACCTGCGGCCCGACCTCACCTTCACCGGTCTCCGGGGCAACATCGCCACCCGCCTGGCGCGGGCGTCCGAAGTCGGGGCGGTGGTGGTGGCGGCCGCCGCTCTCGAGCGCCTCGGCCGCCAGGACGAGGCAGCCGAGATCCTGGCGCCGGGGACCATGGTCCCCCAGGTGGGCCAGGGCGCCATGGCGGTGGAGTGCCGGCGCGACGACCAGGCCACCCGGGCCCTGCTCGGGGGCATCGACCACGGGCCCACCCGGCGGGCGGTCGAGGCCGAGCGGGGCTTCCTGGCCCAGCTGGGAGGCGGCTGCGAGCTCCCGGTCGGGGCCTACGCCGAGCCCGCCGGTGCGGGCCGGCTGCGCCTGCGGGCCGTGCTGGCCAGTCTCGACGGCCGCGTGGTGCTGCGGGACGAGGTGGGCATCGCCCCCGCCGCCGATGCCGCCGCCGAGGGAGCGGCCCTGGCCGCCCGCCTGCTCGGCGCCGGCGGCGGCCGCTCGCTGCTGGCCGACCTCGGGGCCCTGTCGCTGGCCTAGCCTCGCGCCGGCATGGACCTCCGCCGGCCGGCCCGGCTTTGTGGGCACTACTGCACCCAGGTGGTCCATGTCTGCCCACAAACGGGGGAGAGAGCCCCGCGTGCCCGGCGGCCGGCCCGCCGGCCGGCCCGGCTTTCTGGGCACTCCTGGACCCAGGCGGTCCATTTGTGCCCACAAACCGGCGGGAGCGCTGCGGGGCGAGCCGGGTCACGGCGGCGGCGGTGACGGTCTACCTGGTGGGGGCGGGGCCCGGCGACCCGGGGTTGCTCACCGTGCGGGGCGCCGAGGTGTTGGCCCGGGCCGACGTGGTCGTCCACGACCGCCTCTCGGTGGCCAGCCTGTTGGACCTGGCCCCCCCGGGGGCCGAGCGCATCAGCGTGGGCAAGACACCCCGGGGCCCGAGCACCCCCCAGGCCGACATCAACGCCCTCCTGGTCGAGCGGGGCCGGGCCGGCCAGGAGGTGGTGCGCCTCAAGGGTGGCGACCCCTTCGTCTTCGCCCGGGGGGCGGAGGAAGCGGCGGCCCTGGGGGCGGCGGGCGTCGCCTTCGAGGTGGTGCCGGGCATCACCTCGGCCTCGGCCGTGCCCGCCTACGCCGGTGTGCCCCTCACCGCCCGGGGCCACACCACCACCTTCACGGTG
>Ga0247704_1000587_pt1 | contig 10061 bp, 8 predicted proteins | sample 41W_NmetaG_FD_189042 | JGI IMG/M metagenome (GOLD analysis project Ga0247704, IMG submission 189042) | Soil microbial communities from hillslope of Landscape Evolution Observatory, University of Arizona, Oracle, AZ, United States - 4-1-W_N | ecosystem: Engineered > Artificial ecosystem > Mesocosm...
CTCCGGTGCCACCGCCGCCGGCCACCGGTACCAGCGGGCGGCCCGGGTCGATGCGGCTGATGATCGACCGGCGCGCATCGTCGGGGAGCACGGCGTCGGCCTCACCCTCCTCCAGATCGTCGCCCGGCGGGCGGGCGCCGAAGGGCAGGCTTCCCTGGAACCCGGTGTCGGGCGGCTCAGGGATGGTCATCGCCGGCAGGGTGGCCGGCTGGGACCTCGAGGAGAGGAACCCCGAGAGGTCGACGCCGCCGGAAGTCCCCGGGCGGGCCAGCGTTGTGGTCGGTGCCGCGGCCCCTGGTGTGCTGGGCGCCGGAGCGCCGAGGCCGCCACCGGGGCCGGTGGTGGAGGTGGTGGCGGGCGGCGCCGGCACGGTGGCGGTACGGACGGTCGATGGCTCGGAGGCGATCTCCTTGGCCCAGTCGCCGCCGGCGCCCTTGCGCACGGCCACCACCTGGTAGCTGTAGTCGCCGCCGTTGAACGCTGAGGTCGTGGTGTCGGTGAAGGAGACCTTGGTCCCGGAGCTCGGGTGGGTGACGGTGTTCCCGACCGGCATGTACTTCGACCCGCCGGGATCCTTGCGGAAGACGGCGTAGTACAGCATGTCGGGCTCGGTGTTCCGGGTCCACGACAGCTCGGTGTTGCGCGCCTCGTTCACCGTGGGCGCATCGAGGACCGGCCGGGCCGCCGGCGCGCCGACGTAGAACACCCGTGTGCGCTCGTTGGACGGGCCGTTGGTGCCGACGAGCGGAAGGGACTGGGTGGCGGTGACCTTGAACTCGTAACGCCCGTTGGACGGACGGGACAGCGTCCAGGAGAAGGAGCACGGCGACTCGCTGCACGTGACCTTCTTCGGGGCGTCGGCGCCGGCCGTCAGGGTGATGTCCCTCATCCTGTAGAGCGATGCCGCCGTGGCCTTGCCGGAGACCGTGACCGTCGCGCTCTCCAAGGGCGGCTCGGCCCGGGGCGAGTCGATGGTGATGGTCGGCCCGCCCTCCTCGGCGCCGGCCGGAGAGGCGGGCGAGGCGACGAGCAGGCTCAGGAGGAGGGCAGCGGCTGCCCCGGAGCGTCGCCCGAGGCGCGTCATCACCGGGCTGCCACCCGGTGAATGTCTCCGGAACGGCCTCCCGGGCCGTTCACGCTGCCTTCAGATCCTTGACCCACGTGGCCCGCACGATGAGGCGCTGGGCGGCGGACCCCTTGGGATGGCAGGTGGTGAGGGTGAGAGAGCGCTCGGCCGTGGGGTCGATGACGCTCATCTCGGTGGGAGCCACGACCCACGGGTCTCGGGACACCTGATAGACGCAGCCTCCGATGGGCGTGGTCAGCTCGATGGTGTCGCCGGGCTTGAGCTGGTCCATGTTGCCGAATGGGCGACCGTAGGTGGTGCGGTGGCCGGCGATGGAGACGTTGCCGGTCTCACAGGGAAGGGGCGTCTGGGGGTAATGGCCGGCGCCGGCCCGCAGGGCACTGGGCGTGACGCCCTCGACGACGACCGTGTCCAGGCCCAGCGCCGGGATCTTGATCCGCGTGAGGCTGTCACCCGTCTCGATCTTGCGTTCCTTGTAGGCCTGCTGGAGCTCGGGGCTGGCGATCTGGTCGTCCAGGCGCTCCTGGATCCGGTCGGTCCACATGTTGGTGGCGAAGGGGTACCCGACCAGGGCCAGGCCGCCCAGCACGAGGAGCACCGAGAGCCCCGACAGCATCCTGCGGAGCCACGGCTTGTTGCGGAGGAGTTCTACGAGCATGGCCCGGCCTTCGTCATGACCACGGAGAGGCTACCGGCTGGCGACGGGATTATCGGCTCACCGTCTCGTCGATCCGGACCGGCTTGGCGGCGACGATCCGCCGGCGGATGCCCAGGGCGACGAACAGCAGGCCGGCGCCGGTGAGGGGCAGCCAGGGGTCGTTGCCGGTCTTGGCCAGGACGGGCAGGACCGGGGTGACCTGCTGCTGCTGGCTGACCAGGCGGGTCTGGCCGCCGGCGCCGGTCTCGGCGTGGGCCAGCTCGATGGCGATGCCCCCGTTGAGCCCCTTGAGCAGGTGGATGCTGACCCCGTCGGCGTAGGAGGCAACGGCACCGGTGTTGGGGTCGGTGACCGTGCGGCCGGCGCCGAGGGAGATGGTGCTCTCCAGCGGGGTCCCGGCGAGCAGGGTGAGGGGCTGGCCGAGCTGGACGGGGATGTCGGTGACCTGGGCGCCCAGGAGGGGCAGGCCGAGGCGGACGCGGGCGACGGCGGCGTCGAAGGTGGGCGTGCTCTTGGCCGTCCCCCGGTCGAAGGTGGAGACCGACTTGGCCTGGCCCACGATGATCGACAGCAGCGGGGCGCCGCCGAGGGTGAGGCCGGGCAGCAGGTCGATCTGGGCGCCGGCGGCGTTGGCGGTGGCGGTGACGGCGTTGGCGGTGGTGACGGCCGAGGCGGTCGAGGAGCCGACCTGCACGTCGAGGAGCTGGGTGGCTCGCTCGATGCCGTCGAGCAGGTTGTCGACCAGGCCGGTGACCGGGGCGACGTTGGAGGTGCTGCCCAGGCCGAGGTTGGTGGTCAGCCCGCCGAGCAGGCCGCCCAGCACCGGGTTCAAGGTGTTGACCACCGTGCCCACGGTCTGGTCGACCACCGGCAGGAGGGCGTCGAGGAGCTGGCGGAGCAGGTCGGTGATGGGGTCGAGCAGCGTGGTGCCCAGCAGGTCGACGCCGGCCACGGAGCCGGCCCCGTAGGCCACCGGGGCGCCGTCGGTGGTGCTCACCCGCGACTCACCGCAGGCCAATTCGACCGTGGCGATGCCGGCGACGGGCAGGTTGAGGACGCAGGCCTTGGGCGGCGCTGCGCTCTGGTTGGGGGCATTGACCTCGCTGGTGCTGACCGTGCCCGGGACCAGGGCGACGCCGGCGCCGGAGGCCTTGGCCGACGGGGAGCTGTTCACCAGGGCGCTCGACTGGCCGATGGTGACTCGAGTGCCGAACAGGTTGATCTCCAACCCCCGGGCTGCCGCGGTGGCGATGAAGCTCTCGGGTCGGGTCTCGACGGTCTGGGCCGTCGCCGGAAGCGCCAACACTGCGGTCAGCACCAGCCCCGACAGCAGAATCGCTCCGATACGTCGCACGGTAGGCAATGTCGTCTCCAACCCCTCCTGAGTGTGACGGCCGCGCCCCCGCAACTGGCGCGGAGCACGTCACCACCCCTCCCGGTAAATGCTAGATGCAAGTAGCTACCAGAGAATCCGGGGCAGGTCCAGAGAACGAAGGGATTTTCTTGCTCTCCAGAGCCAGGCTCTCACGGAGAGTGACAATCCACCGGCTGTGGACTAGCGCTCCACTCGCATGGTGGCCGACGCCCGCAACGTGAGGTCGCCGACGGCCGCGCCCAGCAAGGGCACAGACGTCGGCGCTTTGTAGGCCACCTCCACCCGCACCCGGCTGCCCACCGCACCGCGGCCGGTGGCCGTCACCGTGATGCGGGACTCCGAGAGGGTGGAACTGGCGAGTGCCGCCCGCCTTGGCGCGTCGGGGGCGGGATCGACGGCAGCCTCGCGCACGGCCTCCCGAGCGGCGTGCACGACGAGTATCTGGTCGCGCACGAGGAGGCCGAGCTGGACCACCGCCAGGAGCAGCATCATGACGAGGGGGAGGACGAGGGCCAGTTCCACTGACGCCTGGCCCTCGTCCGCCCTTCCTCGTCTCACAGGACGACGCTCACTTCACCTTGCCGGTGATGGCGTTCATGACCGCGTCGAACAGCTTGCCGATCAGCTCCGACTTGGTGGCCCACGCCACGATCAGCAGGGCGATGGCGGCCGCCCCCAGCAGGACGAGGGCGTATTCGGCCGAGGCCTGCCCTCGCTCGTCTTCGTGGGCCCGGCCGGCGATGCCGGCGAGGTAGGTGGACAGGTGGACGTAGAGAGCGAGCATTCGGTAGCTCCTCCTTGTGGTTCTCCGGGTGTTCACAGGCGCAGCGACCGCACGGCGCTGGCGATGAGTGGGGCCACAGTGAGGAGGCCGAAGGCGGGGAGCGTGCAACTGACCAGGGGGAAGAGCAGCTTGACCGGGACCTTGCGGGCGGCCTCCTCGGCCCGCCGGCGCCGGTCGGCCCGGACCTCGTGCGCCAGCCGTTCCAGGCTGGCTCCCAGCGGGGCGCCGTAGCGCTCGGAGGCGATCAGGGCGCCGATCAGGGGCCGGGTGGCCTCCCCGGCGCGCTCGGGGAGGTCGTCGAGGGCGTCGGCCAACCGCCGGCCGAGATCGGCCTCCTGGCCGGCCCGGGCCAGCTCGGCGCCCAGGGGCCCGGGTGACCGCCGGGCCACGGCGGCCACGGCGAGGCGCACGGTGAGGCCCGCCCCCACCGCCAGCACCAGCAGGTCGACCACGTCGGGCAGGTCGGCGGCGATGGCGGCCAGGTGCCGCCGGCGCCGGCGGCGGGCGCCCAGGCCGGGGAGGGCCCAGGCGACCAGGGCCGCCGGCAGTGCGGCCACCGGGAGCACCGGCAGGGCCAGGGCGGCCGCGGCCAAAGCGATACCCAGCCGCCGGCCGGCCTCGGGGCCGGCCGGGCGGCCGAGCCGGCGGAGGACGGCACAGCCGCTGCGCTCGAGCAGGGCGGTCACCGAGGCGCCGGCAGGCCGCCGCCTCGGTGAGTCGGCCGGCGGACGGGTGGCCGGCGCCAGGGCCAGGACCCTGCCAGGGGCGGGGCGAAGCCGCCAGCCGGCGACGAGGACCACGGCGAACCAGCCCAGAAATGCCAGTGCTCCGGTCATACCGCCACCCTCGCCAGGCGCTGCATCCAGAGCCAGCCCAGGGCGTCGAGGAACAGGCCGGCGACGAGCAGGCCCAGCCCGGCGGGGGTGTGGAACATGAACTGGGCGGTGCGGGGGTCGGTGGCGGCGGCGAAGGCGCCGAAGCCGACTGGCGCCACCCCGATCACCAGCGCCGAGATGCGCGCCTGGGACGAGAGGGCCTGCAACTCGGCGGCCACGGCCAGCCGCTCCCGCACGGTGGCGGCCACGCCGTCGACCGCCCGGGCCTGGGCCCCACCGGTCTCCGCTCCCAGGCAGAGGGCGGCCACCCCGAGCCGTACGCCGGCCAGGGGCCGGCGTACGGCGATCGCCTCCAGGGCGGCGACCAGGCTGGCACCCTGGGCGGCCTCCGCCGCCGCCCGTGACAGCTCTGCGGCCAGCGCCCGGCCCCCGCCTGTGGTGGCCCGGCCGGCCTCTTCGACCGCCTGGCGCAGCGACGCCCCCGACCTCAGGGAGCGGGCCACCGCCTCCAGGGCGACGGGCAGGGCCTGTTCGATGCGGGCGTCGGCCCGCCCTCGCCGGGTGCGCAGGACGAGCGCGGGCCCCACGACCAAGGCCACGACGGCGACGCCGGCCAACCCCGGCCCGCCGGCGGTCAGCGCCACCAGCGAGCCGGCCCCGAGGGCGCCGAGCCACAGCGTCCAGGCCACCGGCGCCGGCACGCGGAGGTCGGCGTCGGCCAGGGCCGCCGCCACCTGCGGCGGAGGCGCCGGCAGGGGCCGCCGGGGAGCCCGGCCGCCCGCCAGCGCCGGCGCTGCCGGCCCGGCGAGCCGACCGGCCACCGCATCCCGGCGGGCCATCCGGTGGGCGGCCCGGGCCAAGGCCCCGGCGGCGAGCACGGCCACGGCGACGAGAACGGCGAGCGTCACCGCGCCGTACCCCCGCCCACCGGCACCTCCAGCCCATCGGCGCCGGCGACCAGCCTGGTGCGGCCCGCACCCTCGGGCGCACCCTCGACCACCTCGGCGACGGCGACGATGCGCCGGCTGCCCTCGGGGAACCGGGCCACCTGCACGACGAGGTCGAGGGCGGCTTCGAGCTGGCTGCGGACGGCGGCGAGGGGCAGTTGGACCTCGCCCATGAGCACCATGGTCTCCAGCCGGCGCAGGGCGTCGTCGGGGCTGTTGGCGTGGCAGGTCGACAGGCTGCCCTCGTGGCCGGTGTTCATGGCCTGGAGCATGTCGAGCGCCTCGGGACCCCGGACCTCGCCCACCACGATGCGGTCGGGGCGCATGCGAAGGGCATTGCGGACCAGGTCGCGGATGCGGACCTCGCCCGCGCCCTCGGCGTTGGCCGGGCGGGCCTCCAGGCGCACGACGTGCTCCCGGGGCAGGTTGAGCTCGGCGGCATCCTCCACGGTGATCACCCGCTCGGCCGGTGGGATGCAGGCGGCCAGGGCGTTGAGCAAGGTCGTCTTGCCGGCGCCCGTCCCCCCGGAGACGACGATGTTGCGCCGGCGGCGGACCGCCTCGGCCAGGAGCTCGGCCACCGCCGGGGGGGCGAAGGCGCTCAGCGGGACGGCGCGAGCCCCGAAGCGCCGGACGGTCAGGCACGGGCCGTCGACCGCCAGCGGCGGCACCACGGCGTTGACCCGCGACCCGTCGGGCAGGCGGGCGTCGACCAGGGGCGACGACCGGTCGACCCGCAGCCCGAGCGGCGCCACGACCTTTTCGATGAGGTGCTCGATGGCCTCGGTGTCGAGGTCGACCGGCACCCGCACCAGGGCGCCCCGCCGCTCGATCCACACCCGGCCGGGGCCGTTGACCATGATCTCGGTGACCTCCGGATCGCCGAGGAGCGGCTCCAGGGCGCCGAGACCGCACACGTCGGCCAGGACGCCGGCCACCAGCCGCCGGCGTAGGGCGGCGCCGAGCAGGGGCACCTCCTCGTCGGCCAGCGCCGCCACCCGGTCGGCCAGGGCGCCTTCCGAACCGTCGGCCAGCAGGCGGGCGTGGATCCGGGCCTTGGCGTCGCCCAACGGCGCGCCGACGGCGACCGCGCTCACGCCGCATCCCTGCCGGCATGGGCCACGACCAGCGGCCGCAGCGCCCGCTCGAGGGGCCGGGGCACCCGCCGGCCCAGCAGGCCGGCATCGACGGCCCGAGCCACCGCATCCTCGACCGCCACCTCGGCCACTACCGGCACGCCGAGCACCTCCTCCACGTCCCGCCGCCCGAGCGACCTGCCCCCCTCGGCGACCAGCACCACGCCCGACGGCCGCACCGGCGCGGCCAGGGCCCGGCGCAGGGCCAGGTAGCACGGTCGCAGCACGAGCAGCGACGCCGCGGCGCCGGCGGCGAGGACGAGGCCGGCGCCGGCGGAGCCGGAACCGCAGTCGGCGACCACGGCCCGGTGGTCGGCGCTGAGGGCGTCGAGCAGGGTTTCGGCTCGCCCCGGCCCGAGCCGGAACTCCGGCCCCGGCGGCTTCCACGCCAGCAGGCCGAGCCCGGCGCCGGCGGCCACCTCGAGGCGGGCCAGGGCGCCGGCACCGACGTCGGCGCCTGCCGCCAGCCACTCGGCCAGACCGGGCCCGGTGGGCTCGGGCACGCCGAGGACGGCGGTGGCATCCCCGGCGAGGTCGACGAGCAGGGCCCGAGCGGCCCCCTGAGCGGGATGGCGGGCGCCGGCCGCAGGGCCGGAACGGGCCAGCACTGCGGCGAGGCCGCAGGCGATCACAGTGGTGCCGCTGCCCCCTTTGGGCGACCAGCAGGCAAGAATCATCGGCCCTCCCCGGGGCGCGAACAACAGAACCTCGGGGAAGAGATCGAGAGGAACCCTATAGGTGCAAGCGCCGGCGGGCAAGAGCCATTTCAGGCGGCACGCCGGCGGGAACGCTTAGGCGGAGCGCACCTTCTTGGCTGCGACAAAGCCGAGGGCGACGAGCATGATGAGCAGGATCAGCTTCTTCATCCCGCCAGCCTACCTTCGCCGGCGCCGGGCGGCTCTCCGGCGTAGGATGGTTGGCGGAGGTGGACGGGAATCGAACCCGCCGGACGGGGATCGCCCGTCCCACCCGCTTTGAAGGCGGGGGAGCCCACCAGGTGCCCGGACACCTCCGTGTGCGACCCTAGACGCAACGCTCGCAGGTGTGGGATCCCCCGGAGAGGGGAACGGTCTCCAAGGGCGGTTCAGAGTAAAGACGCACACGGCGCTAGAGCGGCTCAGCGAGTCGAAGGGGAGAGGGTTCAAGAATGCTGACCGCGCCGGACCTGGGGTTTCGTCGGGGCGCGGACGGCGGTAGCCCGTGGCCGGCGCCGGCGGTCTGGGAGGACCCGGTCTTTCGAGGCGTGACGGCCCTTGCCGTCGCCAGCCTGCTCGTCCCCATCCTCGTCGTCGGCATCCTGGCCGTCACCCTGCTCACCATGCCGTTCTCCGGGTCGCTGCCGAAGGAGAAGCCCGGGATCGAGTCGCGGATCACCCGCGTCTTCGACAGCACCGGCGCCGAGATCGCCAACTACCGCCGCTTCGAGACCAGCCTGCCCATCGCCAGGACCGACATCCCGCCCGTGCTGGTCGACGCCGTCCTGGCCGTGGAGGACCAGCGGTTCTACGAGCACAGGGGCGTCGACTCCCGGGGCGTTTTCCGGGCCCTGTGGGCCGACATCCAGGGCGGGGGCTACGTCCAGGGTGGCTCGACCATCACCCAGCAGTACGTGCGCCTCGCCTACCTCAGCGACGAGCGCACTGCCGGGCGCAAGCTTCGTGAGGCCATCCTCGCCGGCCGGCTCGAGAAGGAACTGAGCAAGGACGAGATCCTCTACCGCTACCTCTCCCGGGCCTACTTCGGCAGTGGGGCCTACGGTGTCGGCGCGGCGGCGGAAACGTACTTCAGCAAGAACGTGCGGGACCTGAACCTGACCGAGGCGGCGATGATCGCCGGCATGTTGTCGGCCCCCAGCCTCTACGACCCCCGCAGCAGCCCGGGCGAGGCCGAGTACCAGCGTCAGCGGGTCCTCGGCAAGATGGCCGACCAGGGCCGCATCACGCCGGTCCAGTACAACGAGGCGCTGCCGCTGCGGGTCACGCTGGCCGACAACCGGCCGAGGGACGGTGCCGCGCCGGCCACCGTCGTGCAGCCGGTGAAGGCCCCGCCGTCGAAGTACCCGTGGTTCACCGACTACGTCCGCGGCTACCTGATCGCCCGCTACGGCGAGGAGAAGGTGTACTCCGGCGGCCTGAAGGTCGAGGCGTCGATCGACCCGGCCATGCAGGCCAAGGCGGAGGCGGCGGTCAATGAAGCCCTGAAGGGCACCGAGGCGCCCCTGGACATGGCCCTCACCTCCATCGACCCCAAGACCGGCCTGGTCAAGGCCATGGTCGGCGGGCGCGACTTCACCAAGTCGCAGGTCAACCTGGCCCTCGGCAACTGCCCGGCCTCCAAGGCGGCGGAGGGCGACGAGCAGGCCAAGCCGAGACCGGCCGACGTCCCCGTCTGCGTCGCCGGCGGGGGGAGCGGCCGCCAACCCGGGTCGTCGTTCAAGCCCTTCACCCTGGCCGAGGCGCTCGAGGACGGCATGAGCCTCGACAAGACCTACCGGGGCCCGGGCACCTACACCTACCCCCGCTGCTCGGGCACGGGCTGCACCGTCTCCAACGTGGAGAGCGGCGGCTACGGCACCATCGACCTCCGGCAGGCCACCGCCAACTCGGTGAACACCGTGTACGCCCAGCTGGTCCAAGACGTCGGGGTCAAGGACACCGCCGAGATGGCGAACCGTCTCGGCCTCACCATGATCGACCCCGAGGGAAGGCTGCCCAACGGCGAGATGTACGGCCCCAGCCTGACGCTCGGCGCGGCCGAGGTGTCGCCCCTCGACATGGCGGCTGCCTACAGCGTGTTCGCCGCCCGCGGCATGCAGTACGCGGCCAGCCCCGTCCTGCGGGTCACCGGCCCCGACGGTCAGGTGCTGGAGGACAACCGCTCCCGCCAGGGCCGGCGGGTGCTGAACGAGAACATCGCCGACCAGATGAACGAGGTGCTCACCGGCGTGGTCAGCAGGGGGACAGGCAGGGCGGCCGACCTCGGCCGTCCCAAGGGCACCGCGGGCAAGACCGGCACCAGCGAGAACTTCAGCGACGCCTGGTTCGTCGGCTATACGCCCGAGCTGTCCACCTCGGTGTGGATGGGCTACGCCGACAGCCAGCGGCCGCTGACCAACATCAAGGGCATGGCCCGGGTCTACGGGGGCACCCTGCCGGCCAAGACGTGGCACGACTTCATGGCCTCCGCCCTTGAGGGGAAGCCCACGTCGGACTTCGCCGCCCCCGCGCCGCCGCCCCCG
>Ga0247704_1000589_pt1 | contig 10047 bp, 7 predicted proteins | sample 41W_NmetaG_FD_189042 | JGI IMG/M metagenome (GOLD analysis project Ga0247704, IMG submission 189042) | Soil microbial communities from hillslope of Landscape Evolution Observatory, University of Arizona, Oracle, AZ, United States - 4-1-W_N | ecosystem: Engineered > Artificial ecosystem > Mesocosm...
CCACGGCCCCCACCACGACCAGCACGACCACGGCCCCCACCACGACCAGCACGACCACGGCCCCCACCACGACCAGCACGACCACGGCCCCGACGACGACCACGACCACGGTCCCGCCGACGACGACGACCACGGTCCCGCCCACGACCACCACGACGACCACCACAACGACCATCCCGCCGACAACGACGACGACCACGGTCCCGCCGACCACGACCACATCGACGGCGCCCACCACCACGACGTCGACCACGGTCCCGCCGGGGACGACCTGTGACGGCCGGGCGGCGACGATCGTGGGCACCGACGGTCCCGACCGCCTCGTCGGCACGCCGGGGCCGGACGTGATCGTCGCCCTCGGCGGCGACGACCTCGTGGTCGGCATGGGTGGCGACGACGTGATCTGCGGTGGCCCGGGCAACGACTCGCTCCAGGGCGGCGATGGCAACGACCGGCTCTTCGGCGAGGGGGGCGACGACCAGTGCGTCGGCGGCCCGGGCGTCGATTTCGCCGCCACCTGCGAGGCCACCTACGAAGTCCCCTAGCAGGCCTCTGACCGGCGGCGCCCGTTGACCGGCGGGCGCCGCTCGTGAAGGTGCTGTGCACGTGCCTCCCGGGACACGGGCACTTCAACCCCATGCTCGCCCTGGCCCAGGGCCTGGCCCGGGCCGGGCACGAGGTGGCCTTCGCCACCGCAGCCGACTTCTGCCCGCAGGTGGAGCGGCGGGGCTTCGCCGCCTTCCCGGCCGGCATGGCCCTGGCCCGCCAGATGGAGGAGGCCCGCAGCCGCTACCCGGAGCAGGACGCCCTCACGGCCATGGCCCGGTTCGAGCAGTTCGTGCCCCGCATGCTGGCCGGGGTGGCCGCCCCGGCCCGGGCCGCCGACCTCGTCCCGCTGGTACACAGCTGGAAGCCCGACCTGCTCGTGCACGACGAGACCGAGTTCGCCGGGCCGGTGGCCGCGGCCGCGGCCGGCATCCCCTGGGCCGACCAGAGCGTGGGCATCCTGCGGCCCATCGCCATGGCCCGCCTGGCCGGCCAGACCCTCGCGCCGCTTGGCGCGCAGCACGGCGTGGACGTGGGCCCCTTCGGTGGCCTGTTCCGGTACCTGTACCTCGACGTGGCCCCGCCCAGCCTCCAGTCCGCCGAGATCGCCGAAGTCAAGGTGGCCCACCCGGTGCAGAACGCGATCATCGAGCCCGGCACCGAGGGCGAGGCCCTGCCCGAGTGGGTCCGGGAGCTGCCGGACGACCGGCCGGTGATCTACGTGAGCCTGGGCACGGTGTTCAACGCCCGGGCCCGCCACGTGTTCGCCGCCGTCCTCGAGGGCCTACGGTCGGAACCGGTGACCGCCATCCTCACCGTGGGCCACGACAACGACCCCGCCGGCTTCGGGCCCCAGCCCGACCACGTCCACGTCGAGCGGTTCATCCCCCAGTCCCTGCTCCTGCCCCACTGCGACGCGGTCGTCAACCAGGGCGGCACCGCCATCCTCCCGATCCTCGCCCACGGCCTGCCGCTGCTCCTGCTCCCCCAGGGCGCCAACCAGTTCCACAACGCCGAGGCCTGCGTGGCCGCCGGCGTGGGCCGCCGGCTGCTGCCGGCCGAGGTCACCCCCGAAGCCGTCCGCGAGGGGGTGCGGGCCCTGCTCGACGACCACCGCCTGGGCGACGCCGCCCGCCGGGTCCAGGCCGAGCTGGCCGCCATGCCGGGGCCGGAGCGGGGCGTCGCCCTCCTCGAGCAGCTGGCCGCCGAGCGCCGCCCGCTGCCCCGCCCGTGACCGGCCGGTTCGACCCGGCCGACGCCCCCCGGGTCCTCACCGAGATCCCCGGCCCCCGCTCCCAGGAGCTGTGGGCGGCCGACGCCCGCTTCCACGCCTCGAACTCCTCCCCCCCGGCCCAGTGGCTGCGGCTGGTGCTCAGCGACGGCCGGGGCGCGGTCGTCCGCGACGTGGACGGGAACCTCTTCGTCGACTTCTCCTCGGGCGCCGTCGTGGCCAACCTGGGCCACGCTCCCCCGCCGATCGCCGCCGCCCTGGCCGAGGAGTCGCAGCGGCTGCTCCACTACTTCGACTTCGCCACCCCGGCCCGGGCCGCGTTCTTCGAAGCCCTGGCCCGGACGCTGCCGCCCGAGCTGCAGACGTTCCAGATGTACTCCACCGGCGCCGAGGCGGTGGAGGCCGCCCTGCGGCTGGCCAAGTCCTACACCGGCAACTACGAGGTCATCGCCTTCCACCAGGCCTGGCACGGTCGCACCCTGGGGGCCATGTCGCTCATGGGCGGCTTCCCACTCAAGCGGGGCTACGGCCCCTTCGCCCCCGGCGTGTTCCACAGCCCCAACCCGAACTGCAACTGGTGCCCGCTCGACCTGACCCCCGACCGGTGCGCGGTGGCCTGCGCGGCTCTGGTCGACCGGGTGTACGAGCAGGCCACCGAGCAGCGGCTGGCCGCGGTGATCGTGGAGCCGGTCCAGGGCGTGGGCGGCGTGATCCCGTTCCCGCCCGAGTTCCTGGCCCACCTGCGGGCCCTCTGCGACCGCACCGGCGCCCTCCTGATCTTCGACGAGATCCTCACGGGCGTCGGCCGCACGGGGCCGATGTGGGCCTTCGAGTCCTCCGGGGTGGTGCCCGACGTGCTGCTGGCCGGCAAGGGGCTGGCCGGGGGCTACCCGATCTCGCTCATCGCCTCCCGCCGCGAGGTGCTCGACGCCGGCCCGTTCGGCCGCCCCGGCGCCGGGGCGTCGACCTTCGCCAGCGGCAACATGGCCTGCGCCGCCGGCGCCGCCGCCCTGGCCATGCTCGCCGACGGCGCCATCCTGGCCAACGGGCGGCGGGTGGGGGCGAGCATGCTGGCCGCCCTGCGGGAGCTGGCCGAGCGCCACCCGATGGTCGGCGACGTCCGGGGCGTGGGCATGCTGCTCGCCGTGGATCTGGTGGGCGACCGGGCGACCCGGACGCCGGTCGATCCGCCCACCGTGCGGCGGCTGGTCCTGGCTCTCGCCCGCCGGGGCGTGCTGGTGGCCGGCGCCGCGCCCACGCTGCGCATCACCCCGCCCCTGGTGATCGACGAGGCCATGGCCCTGGCCGGCGTGGCCCTCCTCGACGAGGCGCTGGCCGAGGTGGAGGGCTGAGCGTGTTCGGCCCGGTCCACCACGTGGGCATCACCGTGGCCGACATGGACCGGGCGGTGGCCTTCTGGGAGGGCCTGCTCGGGCGGCCGTCGCGGGACCGGCGCATCCTCCAGGGCCCGCAGCTGGGGACAATGGTCGGCTACCCCGGCATCCACATCGAGCAGTGCTGGGTCGACCTCCCTGGCGGCGTCGCCCTGGAGCTGCTCCGCTACCTCGACCGGGACGACCCGCCGTACGACCCCGGCACGGCCCATCCGGGCAACGTCCACGTCTGCCTCCCGGTTGACGACATGGACGCGGCCCACGCCCACGCCGTGGCCTGCGGCGCCCGGCCGGTCAGCGAGCGGCCCATCGAGGTCCAGGCCGGGCCCCGGGCCGGCGCCCGGCTGGCCTACCTGCGGGACCCCGACGGGGTCACCATCGAGCTGGTGCAGGAGCCGCGGTGACCGAGGTCCTGCCCGACCTGCTGCGCCGGCGGGCGGCCGAGGATCCGGGCGCGGTGGCCCTGCGGGTGGGCGACGCCGCCGCCCTCACCTACGGGGCGTGGGAGCGGCGCTCCAACGCCGCCGCCCGCGGGCTGGTGGCCCGCGGCGTCCGCCCAGGCGACCGGGTGGCGCTGGCCCTCGCCGACGAGGACCTGGCCGGCTACGCCGTCGCCTACCTGGCCGTGCTCAAGGCGGGGGCGGCGGCCGTCCCCCTCGGCGCCCGCTTCTCGGGCGACGAGCTCGACCGGGTGGTGGCCCACGCCGGCGCGTCGCTCGTCGTGGGCGAGATCGACTCACTGGAGGCCGGCCGGCCGGACGGGCCCTTCCAGGTGCCGGTGGGCCCCGACGACCTGGCCGAGATCCTCTACACGTCGGGCACCACGGGCCTGCCCAAGGGCGTGGCCTGCTCGCACGCCAACCTCATGGCCCACGACGTGCCGGTCGACAGTGGGCCGGCCCCGCCCGGGCCGGTGTCGTTCCTGCACGCCTTCCCCATCGGCACCCAGGCCGCCCAGGAGGCGCTGCGGGTGCCGCTGCGCATCCCCGGCCGGACGGCCATCGCCCTCCCCGCCTTCGACCCCGAGGCCCTGTGCGCCCTGGTCGAGCGCCACCGGGTCCGGCGCCTCCAGCTGGTCCCGGCCATGGCCCACCTCCTCCTGGCCTCCGGGGCGGCCGGCCGCCACGACCTCTCCTCGGTCCGGCGGGTGATCCTCTCCTCCGCCCCGGCCGCACCGGCCCTCTTCCGGCGCCTGGCCGCCGCCTTCCACCAGGCGTCGGTGTGGAACGCCTACGCCCTCACCGAGGCCGGCGGGGCCCGCACGCTCATGGAGTGGGACGAGCGCCGGCCCGCCGCCGTCGGCCGCCCGGTGGGGGCCACCGAGATCCGCATCGTCGACGGCGAGATCTGGCTCCGCCGGCGCGACACCCCCTCGCGCTGGTACTACGCCGACCCCGAAGCCACGGCCGACGCGTTCGCCGGCGGCTGGGTCCACACCGGCGACGCCGGCTTCGTCGACGACGAGGGCTACCTCCACCTCACCGACCGCACCAAGGACCTCGTGATCACCGGCGGCCTGAACGTCTCCTCCGTCGAGGTCGAGAACGCCCTCTACGAGCACCCGGCGGTGGTCGACGCCGCCGTGGTCGGGGTCCCCCATCCCGTCCTCGGCGAGGACGTGGCCGCTGCGGTGGTCCTGCGGGCGCCCACCCCCGCCCGCGAACTGCAGGACGTGGTCCGGGCCCGCCTCCCCGAGCACAAGGTGCCCCACCGGGTGGTGGTCGTCGACCGGCTCCCCCGCAACCGCTCGGGCAAGGTGGTCAAGGCCGAGGTGCGCCGGCTCGTCGAGGCCCAGGCCCAGCCCACTGCCTCCGACGGCCCCACCGACGAGACCGAGGCCGTGGTCGCCTCCGTGTGGGAGGCGGTCCTCGGCCTCCCGCACGTCGGGGTCCACGACGACTTCTTCGCCCTGGGCGGCCACTCGCTGGCCGCGGCCCAGATCGCCGCCCGCCTGAACGACGCCTTCGGGATCGAGCTGCCCGCCGTCGCCGTGTTCGAGGCGCCGACGGTGGCCGAGCTGGCCCGGGCCGTCACCGCGGCGGGCCGCTGACCGGCAAGTCCGCGAACCGCAGCGAGGGGTCGGCGGCCACCGCGGCCAGCAGCCGCTCGAGGTCGGCGGCCAGGCGGTCGACGGTGGACGGCTCGTAGAAGTCCAGCTTGTAGCTCCACCGGCCGGTGAGCCGGGCCCCGTCGTCGAGCACGGTGAGGCTCAGCGGGTGGAGCTGGCCCCGGAAGAACAGCTCCTGGTCGTCGCCGGTGTGGAAGTACTGGAACTCCACCGGCAGGGCGGCGGCCAGCGCCACGCCGCCGGTCGGGAAGTCGGGCAGCAGGGCCCGGCGCACCCGCATGAACGGGACGTCCTGGTTCTCGAACATGCCCAGCACCCGGTCTCGCGAGCGGACGACGACCTCGGCGAACGCCGGATCGCCCGAGAGGTCGGTGCGCAGCCGGCCGATCCCCGAGAACATGCCCACCAGGTCCTCCAGCTCGGCCCGGTTGCGCCCGCTGAGCGTCGTGCTCATCACCACGTCGGTCGACCCCCCGTGCCGGCCGAGCAGGGCTCCGGCCGCCGCCGCGGCCACGGTGAAGAGGGTGCTCCCCGTGGCCCGGGCCACCTCGTCCAGGCGGGCCCGGGTGGCGTCGGGCACGGCGAAGGTCGTCGACGAGATGCGCCTGGTCGGCCGGTCCGGCAGGTGGTCGAACGGCACCGCCGGGCCCAGCGGCATGCCGGCCAGGGTGTCCAGCCACCACCGGAGCTGGCGCTGCAGGACGTCGCCGGTCACGTGCGCCCGCTGCCACAGGGCGAAGTCGGCGAACTGGACCGGCAGCTCCGCCAGCGCGGGCGCCCGCCCGGCGGTGATCGCCCCGTAGGCGGCCAGCAGGTCGTGCATGAAGATGGCCGCCCCCGTCCCGTCGGCCACCAGGTGGTCGAGGGTGACGGCGAGCCGGCGCCCGTACAGGCCGGCCCGCACCAGCGGGGGCGTCCCCAGGTCGAACGGCTCGGCATCCTGGGCCGCGATCCGCTCGGGCGAGGGGTCCTCGGTGACGGTGAGCGGCACCCGTGCCTGCGGGAGGGCGAACTGGTACGGCCCGTCGTCGCCGTCCCCGAAGCCGGTCCGGAGGATCTCGTGGCGCTCGGTCACCGCAGCCAGGGCCTCCCGCAGGGCGCCCACGTCGACCGGATCGGCGAACGTGTGCAGCGCGGTGATGTTGTAGAGCCCCGGGGGGTCGGCCGCCGCCTCCAGCCCGTACATCTGCTCCTGGGCCAGCGACAGCGGGACGCGGGCGCCCGGCGCCCGGGGCGACGGGGCCAGGGGTGGCCCCCCGGGCGACGCCGCCGACTCGGCGTTGACCAGCGCGGCGAGGCCGGCCACGGTGGGCGCCTCGAAGATGGCCCGCAGCGGCGTATCGGTGCCGAACTCCTCCCGGACCCGGGCCACGACCTGGGTGGCGAGCAGCGAGTGGCCGCCCAGGTCGAAGAAGTCGTCGGCCGGCCCGATCCGGCCGGGGTCGAGGCCGAGGACGGCGGCCCAGATGGCCGCCATGCGGGCCTCGGCGGGGGGCAGGGCGGCCGTCCCGGTGGCGCGGGCGGCCGGTGGGGCCTCCGGGAGGGCGGCCCGGTCGACCTTGCCGTTGGCGGTGATCGGCAGGGCGTCGAGGGTGACGAAGGCGTCGGGCACCAGGTGGGTGGGCAGGCGCCCGGCGAGGAACCGCCGCAGCTCGCCCGGCTCCGCGTCGCCGGCCACGTAGGCCACCAGGCGGTCGTCGCCGCCGACCACGGCGGCCGCCGCCACCGACGGGTGCCGGGCCAGCGCCGCCTCCACCTCCCCCGGCTCGACCCGGAAGCCCCGGACCTTCACCTGGTCGTCGACCCGGCCGGCGAAGGCCAGGTCGCCGCTCGCCAACTCCCGCACCAGGTCGCCCGTGCGGTACATGCGCTCGCCGCCCGGCCCCTCGACGAAGCGGGCCGCGGTGAGCTCGGGCCGGTTGCGGTAGCCCCGGGCCAGCCCGGCCCCGCCGATCAGCAGCTCGCCGTCGACCACGGCCACGGTGGTGCCGGGCAGCGGGCGGCCGATCGGCGGATCGGCGTCGCCCTCGTCGCCCGTCGCCTCGTAGAAGGTCGACATGCAGGTCGTCTCGGTGGGCCCGTAGGCGTTGACCCACCGCGACCGGCCGCCCGCCCGCCGCCACCAGGCCCGCAGGGCCGGCCCCCGCGGCTGCTCGCCGCCCACCACCACGAGGCGGACGGCGGGTGGGACGTCGCGATCCAGGGCGTCGAGGTCCCGCACCCAGGCGTGCCAGTATGCGGTGGGCAGGTTCAGGACGGTGACGCCCTGGTCGTCCAGCCAGTCCAGCCAGCCCCGGCCGAGCAGGGGGGCGTCGTCGGGACGGAAGACCACCGTCGCCCCGGCGACCCACGTGGGGAACAGCTCCTCGATGCTGGCGTCGAAGCCCAGCGAGCAGAACTGCAGCACCCGGTCGCCCGGGCCGAGGCCGTACAGGGCGGCGGTGGCCAGGTGGTGGTTGACCAGGCCCCGGTGGGTCAGCAGCACGCCCTTGGGCTCCCCCGTCGACCCCGACGTGTAGATCACGTACCCCACGTGGTCCGCTCGGGTGCCCCGGGCCGGGGCGACGTCCGATGCGCCGGCGCCGGCGACCGTCGCCTCGGTGAGCACGGCGGCGACCGCCGAATCCTCGACCATGAAGACCAGCCGCTCCTCGGGGTAGGCGGGGTCGAGCGGCACGCACCCTCCCCCGGCCTTCAGCACGGCCTGCAGGGCGACGGCCAGCTCGAGGGAACGGCCGATGCGCACGCCGACCAGCACGTCGGGGCCGACGCCCGCCGCCTGCAGCCGGTGGGCCAGCCCGTTGGCCCGGGCGTCGAGCTCGGCGTAGGTGAGCGACCGGCCCCCGGCCACGACCGCGGTCGCCCCGGGCTGGCGGGCCGCCGCCTGCTCGAGCAGGTCGGCAACCGTCGCGCCCTCCACCGCGCTCACCCTACGGGCGCGGCCGACGGTGCGGGCGCGCCCCGGCAAATGGGCCAAATGCCTCGGTCAAGGTCCTGCGGTCGCCGCCGAACACCTGGGTCAACCGTTGAAGCACCAGCAGAGGAGCCACCATGCGCCGTTTCATCACCCTCGTCGCCGCCACCGCGCTGACCCTGGTCCTGACCGCCGGGCCGGCGGTCGCCGGGTCGTCCTGGTACGTGCCGATCAGGCACTAGTCGAGCTCGCAGGCGGCGGGAGGCGGGACACCGGCGCGCCCGGGTCGGCGGCGGCGGCCTCCAGGAGGGCCACGTACCCCGCGGCCAGCCGGGCCATGGTGGCCGGCTCGTAGAGGTCGGCGGCGTAGATCAGGCTGCCGTCGAGCGACCCGTCGGCGGCCTCGGCCACGAACAGCTCCACGTCGAGGCGGGCGGTGACCCGGCCGCCGTACTCGGCGCCGGTGTAGCCGCCGAGGTCGGCCCAGGCCACCGACGGGCCCAGGCGGTCCGGCACGGCCGCGTGATCGGCGAACTCGAAGGCCACCTGGATCACCGGGCTGCGGCTGAGGTCCCTCGGCGGCCGGAGCCGGGCCACGACCTTGTCGAACGGGGCGTCCTGGTGGTCGAACGCCTCCAGCACCGCCGCCCGGACACGGTCCACGACCGCCTCGAACGCGGGGTCGCCCGAGAGGTCGGCCCGCAGGGCCAGGGGATTGACGAACAGCCCGATCAGGTCCTCCAGCTCCCGCCGGCCCCGCCCGGCCGCGGTGAGGCCGACCACGATGTCGGTGGCGCCGGCGACCCGGGCCAGCAGCACGTCGAAGGCGGCCAGCAGGGTCATGGTCAGGGTCGCCCCCCGATGGCGGCCGAGGGCCCGCAGGCCGCCGGCCAGCTCGGGGGGCACGGTGAACCGCTCCAGGCCGCCCGCATGCGACGGCGCGCCGGGCCGGGGACGGTCGGGCGGGATCTCGAGGGCGGCCGGCGCGCCGGCCAGGCGGTCCTCCCAGGCGCGCAGGTGCCGCTCGAGCACCTCACCGTCGAGCCAGCGGCGCTGCCAGACCGCGTAGTCGGCGTACTGCACGGGGAGCGGGGGCAGCGGCGCCCCGCCGTAGAGCGCGGCCAGATCCCGGCGCAGCACGGTCGTCGACCACCCGTCGGCCACGATGTGGTGGACGGTGAGCAGCAGCACGTGCTCGTCGGGGGCGACGCGCAGCAGCCGGCACCGCAGCAGGGGGCCCGACGCCAGGTCGAAGGGGCGGACGGCCTCGTCGCCCGCCCGGCGACGGGCCTCGGCCTCGGCCGCCGCCCCCAGCACGGTCAGGTCCTCGACCGGGAGCCGGACCGGGCCCGGCGGCGCGACGCGCTGGTGGGGCCGGCCGCCCGGCGCCGGGAACGTCGTGCGCAGGGCCTCGTGCCGGGCGACGAGCGCGCTGAGCGCCCCCTCCAGCGCCTCCACGTCCAGCGGCCCGGTGAGCCGGTAGGCCGACGGCATGTTGTACGAGCCGCGGCCCGGCTCCAGCTGGTCGAGGAACCACAGGGGCTCCTGGGCCAACGCCAGCGGCAGCGGGGCGCCGTCCCGCGGCACGCGCTCGAGCGGCGGCACCGTGAGCCCCGGCCGCCCCTGGGCGTCGACCACGCGGGCCAGGTCGGCCACCGTCGGCGCGTCGAACAGCGCCCGCAGCGGGAGCTCCACGCCAAGCGCGTCCCGCACCTTGGACACCACGCGCACGGCCAGGAGCGAGTGGCCGCCGAGGTGGAAGAAGTCGCCGTCGACGCCGACCTCCTCCACGCCGAGCACGTCGGCCCAGATGGCGGCCAGGGCGGCCTCGGTGGCGGTCCGCGGCGGCGCCCCCGGGGCCGGGGTGCCCGGAGCCGGGGGCGCCGCCGCGGAC
>Ga0247704_1000594_pt1 | contig 10003 bp, 7 predicted proteins | sample 41W_NmetaG_FD_189042 | JGI IMG/M metagenome (GOLD analysis project Ga0247704, IMG submission 189042) | Soil microbial communities from hillslope of Landscape Evolution Observatory, University of Arizona, Oracle, AZ, United States - 4-1-W_N | ecosystem: Engineered > Artificial ecosystem > Mesocosm...
GTTCGAGATCAACGAGGCGTTCGCCGCCGTGTGCATCGCCACCGTCGAGGACCTGGGCATCGACACCGGCCAGGTGAACGTCAACGGCGGTGCCATCGCCCTCGGTCACCCGATCGGGATGTCGGGGGCCCGGCTGGTGGTCACCCTGGTCGACGAGCTGCGCCGCCGCGGCGGCGGGCTCGGCGCCGCCGCCCTGTGCGGCGGAGGCGGCCAGGGAGCGGCCGCACTGTTCGAGGTGTCCACTTGAGCCCGGCACGGTTCGCCGCCCAGCTGCCCGACCGCGACGCGACGCTCACCGAGGAGTGGGTCGACTCCCTCGACGCGGTCATCGAGGCCCAGGGCCGCGGCGCCGCCCGGCTCCTGCTCGCCCGGCTGATGCACTCGGCAGCGCAGCGCGACGTCGGCCTCCCGGCTCCCGTCTGCACGCCGTACCTCAACACCATCCCGCCCGCCGAAGAGCCGGAGTGCCCGTCCGACATCGCCCTGGAGCGCCGCATCGAGGCGCTGGTGCGCTGGAACGCGGCGATCATGGTGACCCGGGCCAACGCCCGCTCGGACGGCATCGGGGGCCACCTGTCGACGCCCGCCTCGGCCACCTGCCTGTACGAGATGGGGTTCAACCACTTCTTCCGGGGCAAGGACGGCAGTGCCGGCGACCAGGTCTACTTCCAGGGGCACGCCACACCCGCCATCTACGCGCGGGCGTTCCTCGAGGGCCGCCTCGAGGAGGAACAGGTCGACGGCTTCCGGCGCGAGCTGGGCGGCCGCGGCCTGTCGAGCTACCCCCACCCCCGGCTCATGCCCGAGTTCTGGGAGTTCCCGACGGTGTCGATGGGCCTCGGTCCGATCAACGCCATCTACCAGGCGCGGTTCAACCGCTACCTGGCCCAGCGCGGCATCGTCGACACCGCCGGTTCCCACGTGTGGTGCTTCATCGGTGACGGCGAGTGCGACGAGCCGGAGACACTGGGTGCGCTGTCGATCGCCGCTCGCGAGCGCCTCGACAACCTCATCTTCGTGGTGAACTGCAACCTCCAGCGACTGGACGGCCCGGTGCGCGGCAACGCCAAGATCGTCCAGGAGCTGGAGTCGGTGTTCCGGGGCGCCGGGTGGAACGTCCTCAAGGTGGTCTGGTCTTCGCGCTGGGACGAGCTGCTCAGGAACGATGTCGACGGCGTCCTTGTCGACAAGCTCAACGCCACCCTCGACGGCGAGTTCCAGAAGTACGCCGTCGAAGGCCCGTCCTACGTGCGCGAGCACTTCTTCGGGTCCGACCCGAGGCTCGCCCGGCTGGTCGAGGGCGTCGCCGACGACGACCCCATCTTCACCCTCCCCCGCGGCGGTCACGACCGACGCAAGCTGCACGCCGCCTACTCGGCGGCCGTGGCGCACGAGGGTTCGCCCACGGTGGTGCTGGCGAAGACGCTCAAGGGCATGCGGCTGGGTGCCAAGATCGAGTCGCGCAACGCCGCGCACCAGATCAAGAAGCTCCCGAAGGACGAGCTGGCCGAGTTGCGAGACCGCCTGAACCTCCGCGACCTCATCCCCGACGAGGCGCTGGAAGGCGGCACGCCCCCGTACGTCCGCCTGCCCGCCGGCTCGCCCGAGGAGTGCTACCTGCACGAGCGGCGGCAGGCGCTCGGCGGCCACGTGCCCCGGCGGGTCGTCCGCTCCGGCCCGCTGGACCAGCCCGAGGCCAAGGTGTTCGAGGACCTGTTCGCCGGCTCCGCCGGGCGGTCGGTGTCGACGACCATGGCGTTCGCGACGCTGCTGCGGTCGCTCCTGCGCGACCGGACCATCGGGAAGCGGGTCGTCCCCATCGTCCCCGACGAGGCCCGCACCTTCGGCCTCGACCCCCTGTTCGGCGAGGTGAAGATCTACGCCCACGCCGGCCAGCGCTACGACCCGGTCGACTCGGCCATGCAGCTGTCGTACCGCGAGGCCACCGACGGCCAGATCCTCGAGGAGGGGATCACCGAGGCCGGCGCCATGGCGTCGTTCGCCGCTGCCGGCAGCAGCTACGCCACGTGGGGCGAACCCATGGTGCCCTTCTACATCTTCTATTCGATGTTCGGCTTCCAGCGGGTGGGCGACATGATCTGGTCGTTCGGTGACCTGCGCGGCCGCGGCTTCCTGCTGGGCGCCACGGCGGGCCGCACCACGCTCAGCGGTGAGGGCCTCCAGCACCAGGACGGCCACAGCCTCGTCCTGGCGTCCACCGTCCCCAACGTCGTCGCCTACGACCCCGCCTTCGCCTACGAGGTGGCGGCCATCGTGCGCAGCGGCATGGCCCGCATGTACGGCGAGAACCCGGAGGACGTCTTCTACTACCTCACCCTCTACAACGAGAACTACGAGATGCCGGCCATGCCGGAGGGCGTCGAGGACGGGATCGTGCGCGGCCTGTACCGCTTCGCTCCCGCCCCCGAGGGCCCCGACCGGCGGGCCACGATCCTCTTCAGCGGGACCGCCTCCGTCGCCGCCCGCGAGGCCCAGCGCCTGCTGGCCGAGGACCACGGTGTGGGGGCCGAGCTGTGGAGCGTCACGTCGTACAAGGAGCTCCGGGAGGACGCCCTGTCGGCCGTCCGCTGGAACCGCCTGCACCCGGGCGAGGTCGAGCGCGTGCCGTACGTCACGGCCGCCCTGATGGACAGCGAGGGGCCGTGCGTGGCCGTGACCGATTTCATGCACGCCGTTCCCGACCAGATCGCCCGGTGGGTGCCGGGCAGCTTCACGTCCCTCGGCACCGACGGCTACGGGCGCTCGGACTCGCGTGATGCCCTGCGCCGCCACTTCGAGACCGACGCCGCCCACATCGTCACCACCGTGCTCGCCGAGCTGGCCCACATCCGGGAAGGCAAGCCGGAGGAGGTCGCCGACGCCATCGCCGGATACGGGCTCGACCCGAACGCCGTCGAGCCCCTGCGCGCATGAGCGACGCCGCTCCGGGACCGGCCTTGGAGCGCGTCGGCGTCGTCGGGTGCGGCCTCATGGGCTCGGGCATCGCCGAGGTGTGCGCCAAGGCCGGTGTGGACGTCGTCGTGCGCGAGATCGACGACGAGTCGGTCGCGGCGGGCCGCGTCCGCATCGAGGGCTCCCTGGAGAAGGCCCGGCGGCACGGGAAGCTGTCCGACGCCGACGCCGAGTCGGCGATGTCCCGCCTGCGGTTCACCACCGACCTCGGTGACATGGCCGATCGGGACCTCGTCGTCGAGGCCGTCCCCGAGTCGGAGGCGCTGAAGCTCGAGGTCTTCGCAGCCCTCGACAAGGTGATGGCCGACGGGGCGATCCTGGCCTCGAACACGTCGTCCATCCCCATCATGAAGCTGGCCACGGCGACCGACCGCCCCGAGTCGGTGATCGGTCTGCACTTCTTCAGCCCCGTCCCGGTGCTCAAGCTGGTGGAGCTGGTGTCGTCGCTCCTCTCCGATCCGGCCGTGGCGGACCGGGCGGAGGCGTTTGCCGAGCAGGTGCTGGACAAGCGGGTGATCCGGTGCAAGGACCGGTCGGGCTTCATCGTCAACGCCCTGCTGATCCCCTACATCGTCTCGGCCATCCGCATGCTCGAGTCGGGGTTCGCCACCGCCGAGGACATCGACGCGGGCATGGTCCTCGGCTGCAACCACCCGATGGGACCGCTGGCGCTGGCCGACTTCATCGGTCTCGACACGACCATGGCCGCCGCCCAGTCGCTCTACGACGAGTTCAAGGAGCCGCTGTACGCACCCCCGCCGCTGCTGGCCAGGATGGTCGTCGGAGGCCTCCTCGGTCGCAAGAGCGGCCGCGGCTTCTACGCCTACGACACGTAGCAGCCGGCGCCGCTCGGCTCGGCTGGGCCCGCCGATGCGCGATCGCGCGCCAGGGGGTGGCGCGCGATCGCGAAGTGAACAGCGGGCGGGCGCGCCCGCCCTCATCGCAGAAGACGCAGGTTGCGCTCCATACCCCTGATGGGTATGATGCAGATACCCCACCCGGGTAGATGCACGAAAGGAACGGTCCTCCATGAGCACGACCAGCACCTACACCGTCACCGGCATGACCTGCGGGCACTGCGTGCGCTCCGTGACCGAGGAGGTCGGCAGGATCGAGGGCGTGACGAGGGTCGACGTCGACCTGGCGTCCGGCCGCGTGACGGTGGAGTCCGAGGTCCCGGTGGACGACACCGCCTTCGCCGCCGCCGTCGACGAGGCCGGGTACGAGGTCGCGCCGTGAACCCCGGGGCCAAGCTGGGTGCCTACACTTTGCTGCTCGTCGCCGTGCTCGGCGGCGGGGCGGCCCTCGGCACCGCGGCCGGCCCCATCGGCATCTCCGGCGATGGAGGCGACGCCCATGCCTCGAGCCGCCACGCCGAGGACCCCGACGCCGTCCTGGGCGGCGAGCTGGCCGCCGGGGGACTGATGGTGTCGCAGGACGGGTACACGCTGGTCCCCGAGGACCGGCTGGCCGACCACGGCGAGTTCGCCTTCGAGGTCGTCGGCCCCGACGGTGAGCCCGTCGAGTCGTACGACCGGCTCCACGACCGCGAGCTGCACCTGATCGTCGCCTCGCGGGACCTCACCCGCTTCGCCCACCTCCACCCCGGGCGCGACGCCGCCGGCCGCTGGGCCGTCGACCTGCCGGCGCTGGTCCCCGGCCCCTACCGCGCCTTCGCCGACTTCCGGCCCTCCGGTGCCGGCCAGCTCACGCTCGGCGTCGACCTCGTCGCACCGGGCCCCGGGCCGATCGCGGCGCCGCCGGGGCTCGCAGCCAGCCGCACCGACGTGGTCGACGGCTACGAGGTCACGCTCGAGGGCGACGTCGCCGCCGGCGAGGAGGCCGGCGTCACGGTCGCCGTCCGCCGCGACGGCCGGGTCGTCACGACCGAGCCCTACCTGGGAGCCGCCGGCCATCTGGTGGCCCTGCGCGACGGCGACCTCGCCTACCTGCACGTCCACCCGCTCGACGACGAGCCGAACGGGCCCGTCGCCTTCGCCGTGGAGGTCCCCTCCCCGGGCACCTACGCGCTGTTCTTCGACTTCCTCGTCGACGGCACCGTCCGCACCGCCCGCTTCGTCGCCCAGGCAGGCAGCCCGTGACCACCGAGACCGACACCACCACCTCCGCGCCGGCCACCAGCGTCGACCTCCTCATCGGCGGGATGACGTGCGCGTCGTGCGCCGCCCGCATCGAGAAGCGGCTCAACAAGCTGGACGGCGTCACCGCCACCGTCAACTACGCGACCGAGCAGGCCAGGGTCGCCGTGCCCGACGGCGTGACGGCCGACGACCTCATCGCCCAGGTCGAGGCCGCCGGCTACACCGCCCGCCTGCCCCGGCCACCGGCGCGGCCGGCAGCCGCCGACGGCGGGGCGAGCGACGCGACCACGGCCGAGCGAGGGGCGGAGGGCGACGAGACGGCGCCGCTGCGCCGGCGCCTGCTGACCTCCCTCGTCCTGACCGTGCCCGTCATCGCCATGGCCATGGTGCCCGCCCTCCAGTTCGACGGGTGGCAGTGGATCTCGCTGACCCTCGCCGCCCCCGTCGTCACGTGGGGGGCGCTGCCGTTCCACCGGGCCGCCTGGGTCAACCTGCGCCACGCGGCGGCCACCATGGACACGCTCATCTCCGTCGGCGTGCTGGCCGCCTTCGGGTGGTCCCTGTACGCCCTGCTGTGGGGCACCGCCGGCGAGATCGGCATGACCCACGGGTTCTCGTGGACGGCCGACCGGGGCGACGGCGCCGGGCAGATCTACCTCGAGGTCGCCGCCGGCGTCACCCTGTTCATCCTGGCCGGCCGCTACTTCGAGGCCCGGGCCAAGCGCCGGTCCGGCGCCGCCCTGCGCGCCCTGCTGGAGCTGGGCGCCAAGGACGTGGCCGTCCTGCGGGACGGCGTCGAGACCCGCATCCCCGTCGAGCAGCTGTTGGTGGGCGACCGCTTCGTCGTCCGTCCCGGTGAGAAGGTGGCCACCGACGGCGTGGTCGGGGAGGGCACCTCGGCCATCGACGCCTCGCTGCTCACCGGCGAGAGTCTCCCGGTGGAGGTCGCCCCCGGCGACTCCGTCACCGGCGGGACGGTCAACGCCGGCGGCCGCCTGGTGGTGCGGGCCACCCGGGTCGGCGCCGACACGGCGCTGGCGCACATCGCCCGCCTGGTGCAGGACGCCCAGGCCGGCAAGGCCGCCGTGCAGCGCCTGGCCGACCGGGTGTCGGCCGTCTTCGTGCCCATCGTGATCGCCCTGTCCGTCGCCACCCTCGGCTTCTGGCTCACGGCCGCTGCCGACGACCCCGCCACCGTCGCCTTCACCGCCGCCGTGGCCGTGCTCATCATCGCCTGCCCGTGCGCCCTCGGGCTGGCCACGCCCACCGCCCTCATGGTGGGGACGGGCCGCGGCGCCCAGCTGGGCATCCTCATCAAGGGGCCCGAGGTGCTGGAGAGCACCCGCCGGGTCGACACCATCGTCCTCGACAAGACCGGCACCGTCACCACCGGCCGCATGGCCCTGGTGGACGTGGTCACCTCCGACGGCACCACCACCGAGGAGGTGCTGCGCCTGGCCGGGTCGCTGGAGGACGCCAGCGAGCACCCCATCGCCCGGGCCATCGCCGCCGGTGCCCGGGCCCGGGGCGTGGAGCTCGACTCGGTGGAGTCGTTCGCCAGCACGCAGGGACTCGGCGTCGAGGGCGTCGTGGACGGCCACGCCGTGGTCGCCGGCCGCCGGCGGTTCCTGGCCGACCGCGCCATCGGGGTGCCCGGCGAGCTCCGGGCCGCCGGCGACGCCGCCGAGGCGGAGGGCCGTACGCCGGTGCTCGTCGCCTGGGACGGGGAGGCCCCGGCCGTTCTCGTCGTGTCCGACACGGTCAAGGAGACGTCGGCCGAGGCGGTCGCCATGCTCCGCCAGCTGGGCCTGCGGCCCGTCCTGCTCACCGGCGACAACGAGCGGGCCGCCCGTGCCGTCGCCGGCGAGGTCGGGATCGACGAGGTCATCGCCGACGTGCTCCCCGAGGAGAAGGTCGACGTCGTGCGCCGCCTTCAGGCCGAGGGCCGGGTCGTCGCCATGGTCGGCGACGGAGTCAACGACGCCGCTGCGCTCGCGCAGGCCGACCTCGGCCTGGCCATGGGCACCGGCACCGACGCCGCCATCGAGGCCAGCGACCTCACCCTCGTCCGGGGCGACCTGCGATCGGCGGCCGACGCCATCCGCCTGTCCCGCCGCACGCTCGCCACGATCAAGGGCAACCTGTTCTGGGCGTTCGCCTACAACGTGGCCGCCCTCCCGCTCGCCGCCGCCGGCCTGCTCAACCCGATGATCGCCGGCGCCGCCATGGCGTTCTCCAGCTTCTTCGTCGTTTCCAACAGCCTGCGTCTCCGGAGGTTCAAGGCCCGATGAGCTCTACCCGCGGCTACACCATGAAGAAGGACGACTACGCCAAGCGCCTCAGTCGGATCGAGGGCCAGGTGCGGGGGATCCGGCGCATGATCGACGAGGACACGTACTGCATCGACGTCCTGACGCAGGTGAGCGCGGTGACCAAGGCCCTCCAGGCGGTCGCCATCGGCCTGCTCGACGAGCACGTCCGGCACTGCGTGAGGAACGCCGTGGCCGACGGCGACGAAGTGGCGCTCGACACGATGATCACCGAGGCGACGCGGGCGGTGGAACGGCTGGTCAAGGCGTAACCACCGGCCTCGCTGCGCCGGGCGCCACCCCCGGCAAAGGAGGCGAACACGAACACCTGGACATGTCGCCCGTCGTCGCCTATGAACGGGGACGTGACGGCGAACTCGGGGGGGCACCGCCTGGGCGTCGCGCTCTCGGGCGGCGGGCACCGGGCCACGGTGTGGGGCTGGGGCACGCTGCTGGCGCTGGCCGACGCAGGGCTCAACCGCCAGGTCGTGTCCATCGCGTCCGTCTCCGGGGGCTCCATCGCCAACGGCGTGGTGGCCAACGCCGGCGACTACACCACCATGGCGCCCGGCGAGGTCGAGGACGCCATCCGGGATGGAATGCGGGTGGCGGCCCACGACGGCCTGTTCTTCTTCGGCCCCGCCACCAACGGCTACCTGCGCCGGTTCCTGGTGTCGGCCGGCCTGGCGGTGGGCGCCGTCGTGTCGCTGGTTATCGCGCTGGTCGGCGCCGGCCGCCGGTGGCCGCTGCCGTGGTGGCTGCTCACGGGGCCCGTGCTGGCCGCCCTCGTGTGGGCCGCCGCTCTGCGCAGGAAGCCTGCCTCGCCGCCGTTGCTGCCGGGAGCCATGCAGGCGCCGCTCCTCGGCGCCGTCGTGGCCGGGGGCTCGCTGGCCGTCGCCTACCTCGCCCTGACCACCTCGTCGGGCGGCGCCGCCCTCGCCGCCGCCGTGGCTGCCGTCGCTGCGGTCACGGCGCTCCTGGTGTGGGCGCTGCTGCGGGTGTTCGGGCGACGCAGCGCGGTGGTCGACGAGGCGCTCGGCCGCACGCTGCTGGCCCGGGAGGGACGGCCGGCGCTGCTGGCCGAGGTCGACCGGACCGTCCACCACGTGTTCTGCGCCACCGAGATCCAGTCCGGCGACCACGTCTACCTCACCCCCCGCCTGGTGTACTCGTACCGCGCCGGGCGGGGGACGCCGGGCCGGCTCCCGCTGTCCACCGCCGTGCAGTCCTCGGCCTGCCTGCCGGGGGCGTTCGTGCCGAGAGATCTGGCGACCGGGCCGTTCGCCATGACCCGTCCGTGGCACGTCGGCGGCGACGAGCCGCCGGGTGTCCCTCCCCGCCTGGTCGTCAACGACGGCGGCGTCTACGACAACATGGCCGACCAGTGGGAGCAGGGCTACGACGGCCGCGCCGAGCGCCTCTCCGGACTCGTCGACCTCCAGCCCCGCGCCGACGTCCTGCTCGTGGCCAACGCCAGCAAGGCGATGTCGTGGTCGCCGCTGGCCCGCGGGAGCCGGGTCGCCGCCGAGGTGCAGAGCCTCACCCGCACCGTCGACATCCTCTACGACGTGTCGACCAGCCACCGCCGCCAGGCCCTCGTCGACCGCTTCCGGGCCGACGGGAGGCTCAACGGCGCTCTCGTCCACATCGCCCAGTCGCCGTTCAACGTCCCCCGGGCGTTCTCGAAGGTCGGGGACGACGACCAGCGGCGGCGGGCCCGGGAGGCGCTCGACCTCCTGGAACGACTCGAGGCCGATCCCCAGGCGTGGGCCCGGCGGGCTCGGGCGGACGCCGGGGTGAAGACGACGCTGGCCGCGCTGACGGCGCCGGTCGCCGCCGACCTGCTCGAGCACGCCTACCTCCTGACCCGGGTGAATGCGTACGTCGTGCTCGGGCTCGGGGACCTGCCCGACGACCTCGCCCCGTTCCGCCGGGCGCGCTTCGAGGCGCTGACCTGACGTGGAGGCCGGCTCGGTCGACCTCCGGGCGCTGCTGTTCGGCCACGGCGCCTACGAGCGCTACGGCGCGCCCGAGCCCACCCTCCTCCCCTACCTGGCCGCCATGGTCCACGAGGAGCACCGCCACCGGGTGTGGGCCGTCGCCCAGGTGTTCGGCCTGTCGGGATCGACCGCCCCGCCGTGGCCGCCGCTGTGGCAGGCGGTGGTCGCCGTCGCCCCCATGCCGGCGGGGACCGAGCCGACCTGGCCGACGTACCCCTTCTCGATCGGGGCCACCGAGCTCCCGACCCTGCCGCCGGACGTGCGGCGGGCCCGGGCGGACGAGCTGGCCGACGAGCTCGACCGGTACTCGGGCGGCCCGTGGTACGTGGCGCTGGCGGTCTCCCGCCTCGCCCCGTTCGCGTCACCGGGCCGGTCGTGGCCGGTCACCGGCGAGCCGCTGTGGGACGACCTGATCGCCCGCCTGGCCACCTCGGTGTGGCCGGACGAACCCTTCGGCGACGTCCTCCGGGCCCACCCCTTCGCCGCCGACCTGCTCGGCGTGCACGGCCGCCACGAGACGGCGGTGGCCGCCGCCGACGTCATCCTCGACCGCTGGGGCGGGTCGGTGCAGGCGGCGCCGCCGCCGGAGCCGCAGCCCGCCACCGCCGAGCCCCCGCGG
>Ga0247704_1000595_pt1 | contig 9999 bp, 13 predicted proteins | sample 41W_NmetaG_FD_189042 | JGI IMG/M metagenome (GOLD analysis project Ga0247704, IMG submission 189042) | Soil microbial communities from hillslope of Landscape Evolution Observatory, University of Arizona, Oracle, AZ, United States - 4-1-W_N | ecosystem: Engineered > Artificial ecosystem > Mesocosm...
GCGCTGCAGGTGCGCGCCGCGGAACACGCCCGGGAAGGCCAGCACGTTGTTGATCTGGTTCGGGAAGTCCGACCGGCCGGTCGCCACGACGCGCGCGCCGCAGTCGTGCGCGACGTCGGGGTGCACCTCCGGGTCGGGGTTGGCCATCGCGAAGACGATGCTCTCGGGCGCCATCGACCGCACCGCCTCCGGCGACACGGTGCCGGAGGACAGGCCGATGAGGACGTGGGCGTCCTCGAGGGCCTCCTCGAAGGTCCCGGTGAGGTTCGAGCGGTTGCTGATCTCGGCGAACATCCGCTTCTCGGAGTTCAGGTCCTCGCGGCCCAGGTGCACCATCCCCTTGCTGTCGGCGACGGCGAGGTCGCCGATGCCGGCCTCGAGGATCATGCGTGAGACCGCGATGCCGGCCGCGCCGGCTCCGCTGACGACGGCGCGCAGGTCCGACAGCTCTCGGCCGGTGAGCCGGGCGGCGTTGCGCAGCGCGGCGAGCACCACGATGGCGGTGCCGTGCTGGTCGTCGTGGAACACCGGGATGTCGAGCCGGGCCTGCAGCCGGCGCTCGACCTCGAAGCAGCGGGGCGCGCTGATGTCCTCGAGGTTGATGCCGCCGAACGCCGGCGCCAGCCGCACCACCGTCTCGACCAGCTCGTCGACGTCGGTGACCTCCAGGCAGACCGGCACGGCGTCGACGCCGCCGAACTGCTTGAACAGCAGGGCCTTGCCCTCCATGACCGGCAGCGCCGCCGTCGGGCCGATGTCACCGAGGCCCAGCACGGCGGTGCCGTCGGTCACGACGGCGACGGTGTGCGACTTCCAGGTGTAGTCGTAGGCGAGGGCCATGTCCTGCGCGATGGCCGTGCACACCCGCGCGACGCCCGGCGTGTACGCCAGCGACAGGTCCTCACGGGTCTCCACCGGCACAGACGAGACGACCTCGATCTTGCCGCCGCGGTGCAGCGCGAAGGCCGGGTCGGCGTCGCGGGAGCTGCTGCCCGGATCGAGCGGCGTCGGCGAGGAGGCTCGGGGCGGGTCCTGCTCCGGCACGGTGGCGGGTCCTCCTGCGTGGTGCGGACGAGGCCATCGAGGATGGCACAGCCTGCCTCGGCCGGGGCGTCAGCCGACGACCTGCGCCTGGAACGGGTTGCGGGCGTCGGTGCGCCGCGGCGGGGGCGGCGGCGCGGCCTGCGTCGGCACCGGCGCAGGCGGGACGACGACCCACGTCGTCGTCATGGTCGACGTCGAGGTCGCCGCACTCTCGGCCGGGACCGCTGCGGCCTGGGGCAGGAGGACGTCGCCGATCGCCTCGCGGTGCTCCCAGGCCAGCCGCAGGCCGATCCCGGCGAGCAGCTCACCGCTGAGGACGAGCGCGAGCACGGCGTCACGGCGGCCGGGCCGGCGCCGCACGCCCGTCGGGAGCACGTGCACGGCCGGGGCCACCTCGGGCAGCACCACGACGCTCACGGGCAGGTGATCGACGCCGCCGGGCCGGTTCTCCAGCGCCACGGCGCGAACCGCCCGAGGTGATGGCACCGCATGGCCCGTTCGGGCCATCTGTGACCACGTCCGTCAGCTGTGCGCGCGCCCCACGCGTCCCGGCGCCGGCCAGTACCGCAGCAGCACCCGGCCGACGACGTCGGCGGGGCCGAGCCGGCGGCTGTCGTCGCTCGCGCCGGGCCGCTCACCCTCCACCCACCACCGGTCCTCGACCGGACGGACCGCGCGCTTGACCACGAGCAGGTCAGGCCGCGCCGGGAACGCGGCGACGACGACGTCGCCGGGCCGCACGCGGGCGCCCCGGCGCACGAGCAGGCAGTCACCCGGGCGCAGCGTGGGCAGCATCGACCCGCCGGCGACCTGCACCGTCATCAGCGGTCGCTGCACGCGGGCGCTCCCGGGTCGTGCCGGCTCGGGGCCGGGCGTAGGGTCGCGGCGAGAGCCACGGTCGGCGCGGACCACCTCACCAGGCGGTGCCGCGCGGCCGGACGGACCCCCGACCCGAACCCGGAAGGACGAGCATGCGGCTGCCCCGTCTCCTCACCCCGACCACCGTCGTGCACGCGCACTGCGACCTGCCGTGCGGCGTCTACGACCCCGCCCAGGCGCGCATCGAGGCGCAGTCGGTGCTCGCCATGCAGAAGAAGTACCAGGCCAACGAGGACCCGGTGTTCCGCGGCCGCGCCGTCGGCATCATCAACGAGCGGGCGCAGCTGGTGAAGGAGCACCTGTGGGTGCTGTGGGGCGACTACTTCAAGCCCGAGCACTTCGAGAAGTACCCCCGGCTGCACGAACTGTTCAACCAGACCGTCAAGCAGGCCAGCGGCAACGGCGCGAAGCAGAAGGTCGACCCGGCCGAGGGCCAGAAGCTGCTCGACGGCATCGACGAGATCGCGACGATCTTCTGGGAGACCAAGGGCAAGGAGTACGTCGTCCCGCAGTCGGCCGACCAGGCCTGACCCGCACGTCCCGACGGCCCGGTCCTGTCGGCCGGGCCGTCGTGCTGCCGGCAGGCCCGAGGAGCTCCGCATGATCCGCACCGCCGAGCCGGCCGACGTCCCGGTGCTGCTCGCGCTGGTCCGCGAGCTGGCGGCCTACGAGCGCGAGCCGGACGCCGTCGTCGCCACCGAGCAGCTGCTGCAGGAGGCGCTGTTCGGCGCCCACCCCGTCGCGTCGTGCCACGTGGCCCTCGACGAGCACGGGGAGGTCGCGGGGTTCGCGCTCTGGTACGTCACGTTCTCGACGTGGACCGGCCGTCCCGGGCTGTGGCTCGAGGACCTGTTCGTGCGGCCCGCCGCCCGCCGGCTGGGTCTCGGCCGGCAGCTGCTGCAGGCGCTCGCCGCGGTGTGCGTCGAGCGCGGCTACCCGCGCTTCGAGTGGTGGGTCCTCGACTGGAACGAGCCGGCGCACGCCTTCTACCGCTCCCTCGGCGCCCGCGCCGAGGACGAGTGGACGACCTGGCGTCTCGACGGCGCCGCGCTGGCCGGGCTGGCCGACGGGCGCTGATGCCGGGTCGGTCGTGCGCCGGCGCCCGGGCGTCGCGTCGGCCACGGCGGACGGCGCACGTAGTATCCGCCGGGTCCGAGTCCCGCCGTCCGCCGGCGGGGGGAGAGCGGGCGGTCCAGCGACACGACCCCGGCGCACACCGGGACCCGGAGGGGGCATGACCGAGCAGACAGCCGGCCGCGCGAGCGCCGAGCGCGGCGGGGACGGCCCGCTGGGCGAGGGCGGTCGCGACGTGGTGGTGCTCCGCCTGCCGGCGGCCGGCGCCTACCTGTCGGTGCTGCGGACGGCCACCGCGAGCCTGGCCTCGCGGCTGGACTTCACGATCGACGACATCGAGGACCTGCGCATCGCCGTCGACGAGGCCTGCGCGATGCTGCTGCCGCAGGCGGTGGCCGGCGCCGACCTGGAGTGCCGGTTCGAGCTCACCGAGGAGGCCATCGACGTCCGGGTGGGCGTCCTCACCGTCGACGGCCAGGAGCCCTCGCGCGACACCTTCGCCTGGACCGTCCTCACCGCGCTCGCCGGCGAGGTCGACAGCAGCGTCGACGCCGACGACCGGGTCGTGCTCACGCTGCACAAGCGCCGTGCGGACGGGATCGGCTCGCCGTGACCTCGGGTCCCGGCACCGAGCGCTCCGACGTCGACGTCGACGACCGCGCCACCGCTCCCGCGCAGACGGCGGCACCCGACGCCGAGCAGGTGCCGGCCGGCGCGGCGGCCTCCGGCGCGGTCGATCCCGACGTGGCGCCGCCGGACGACGAGGCGCTGGGCCGCGCCGAGCGCGCGGCCGCCGATCGTGCTCGCGCTCGTGAGCTGTTCGTCGAGCTGGCGGGGCTGTCCGAGGACGACCCGCGCCGGGCACGGCTGCGCGACGAGCTCGTCGAGGTGCACCTGCCGCTGGTCGAGTACCTGGCCCGCCGCTTCCGCAACCGCGGTGAGCCGCTCGACGACCTGGTGCAGGTCGCCACGATCGGGCTCATCAAGTCGGTGGACCGCTTCGACCTCGAGCGCGGCGTGGAGTTCAGCACCTACGCGACGCCGACCATCGTCGGGGAGATCAAGCGGCACTTCCGGGACAAGGGCTGGGCGATCCGCGTGCCGCGGCGGCTGCAGGAGCTCAAGCTCAGCCTCACCAAGGCCACCAGCGAGCTGTCGCAGAAGAACGGCCGCTCCCCCACGGTGGCCGAGCTCGCGGCGCACCTGGGCCTGAGCGAGGAGGAGATCCTCGAGGGGCTGGAGTCCGCCAACGCCTACTCCGCCGTCTCCCTGGACGCCCCGGACGGCGGCGACGACGACAGCCCGGCCGTCGCCGACTCGCTCGGCATGGTCGACGACGCGCTCGAGGGCGTGGAGTACCGCGAGTCGCTCAAGCCGCTGCTCGAGAAGCTGCCCGCGCGCGAGAAGAAGATCCTCATGCTGCGCTTCTTCGGCGGCATGACGCAGTCACAGATCGCCGGCGAGCTCGGCATCAGCCAGATGCACGTGTCCCGGCTGCTGGCCCGCACCCTCGCGCAGCTGCGCGAGGGCCTGCTCGTCGACGAGTAGGCGCCGGCCTCAGTCGGGCGGGCCGAACACCCGCCGGGCCTCCGGCGTGGCCAGGAGGTACAGCGCCGCGGCGGCGACGACGAGCACGACCACCGAGGCGGCCGGGAGCGTCTGCAGCAGGCTGAGCGCCGTCAACGCCGCCAGCAGCTGGACGGCCACCGCCGGTGCGTACGCGCGGCGGTGGTGCCGCACGAGCCCGCGAGCCACCAGGAGCAGCAGGGCGGCGCCTCCTGCCATCAGCAGCGCCCCGACGACGGCGCCGGCCCTGCTCTCGGCGTCGGAGGTCACGCCGGCGACCAGGTAGACGACGGCCAGCACCGCCAGGGCCGCCGCTTCGAGGGCGACAAGGGCCGCGGCGCGCACCAGGGACGACGACAGCTGCACGCGCGCGACCCTACGAGTGACCCGGCTGTGGCGCCCGTCACCTCTAGTCTGGAACGATGCGCGCGTTGCTGGTCGTGAACCCCAAGGCCACCACCTTCAGCTCGCGCGTGCGCGACGTCCTCGCCCATGCGCTGGCCAGCGAGACCCGTCTCGAGCTCGTCGAGACCAAGGCTCGGTCGCACGCCGTCGAGCTGGCCACGGCCGCCTGCGCCGACAGCGTCGACCTGGTGGTCGCCCTGGGCGGCGACGGCACCGTCAACGAGGTCGTCAACGGCCTCATGTCGGCGCCCGCCCAGGCACGTCCGACGCTGGCCGTGGTGCCCGGCGGCAGCGCCAACGTGTTCGCCCGGGCGCTCGGCTTCGCCGACGACCCGGTCGAGGCCACCGGGCAGCTGCTCGACGCGCTGCAGGACGGCCGGCGTCGCGAGATCGGCCTCGGGCTGGCCGAGTACGGCACCGGCGGGGGGCCGCTCACCTCGCGCTGGTTCACGTTCTGCGCCGGCCTCGGCCTCGACGCCGAGGTCGTGCGCGCCGTCGAGCGCAAGCGCGCCTCGGGCCGGCGGGCGACACCGGCGCTGTACGCGCGCACCGGCGTCACCCGCTTCTTCGCCAGCGGCGACCGGCGCGACGTCCCGATGCTGCTGCACGGGCCCGCCCAGTCGGCGGGCGCAGACCCGCAGCCGCTCGGCCTCGCGCTGGTGTGCAACAGCAACCCGTGGACCTACCTGGGGCCCCGCCCCGTGCAGCCGTGCCCGCAGGCGTCGTTCGAGACCGGGCTCGACCTGTTCGGCCTGTCGTCGCTGCCGACCGTCGCGACGCTGCGGCACCTGCGGCAGATCCTGTCGCCGCGGCCGCGGCCGCGCGGGCGCCGCGTCGTCGCGCTGCACGACGTGCCGCTCCTGACCCTGACCGCCGACCGGCCGCTCGCCATCCAGGTGGACGGCGACGACCTCGGCAACGCCGACGTGGTGCGGTTCCGCGCCGAGCCCTCGGCGCTGTCGGTCGTCGTCTGACGCCGACCGGGGACCGGCGGCGAGGTTTCGGCACCGGGGCCGTTTGGCCCGGTCAGGTCCGGGAAGGCGCGGCGCTGTGCCCCGCATCCGGCCCACCGGCCGGGAGGGGCACCGGCGACCGGGACCGGTCCAGCGTGACGAAGGGAACACCCTTCGCACCGGCGACGCGGGTCGTCTCGCTTGCCACTGTTGCACTGACGGTGCAAGGGTGGTCGCCGGCACGAACCCACCGCACTGCCGCGGCGGGAACGGCGGTCCACGTGCGAGGGCGCGGGGCCGGACGCGAGGAGCTTGCATGGACTGGCGCCACAGCGCGCTCTGCCGTGACGAGGACCCGGAGCTGTTCTTCCCTATCGGGACGACCGGTCCGGCTGCCGTCCAGGTCGAGGAGGCCAAGGTCGTCTGCCGCCGCTGCACCGTCGTCGAGGACTGCCTGAGCTGGGCGCTCGACACCGGTCAGGAGTCCGGCGTCTGGGGCGGTACCAGCGAGGACGAGCGGCGCGCGCTGCGCCGCCGCGCCGTGCGCGCCGTGCCCACCGCCTGAGCGCTCGCGTGCCAGGGCGGGGGGGCCGTCCGCCGGCGAGCGCCCGCGAGCACTGGACCCGCCCACCGGTCGTCCCGCGCGAGGCCCCGCCCGCCTGGCGCGCCGCCTGGCGCTACCGGCTGGTCGCCCTGCTGCTGCTGGTGCTCGTCGTGGCCGGCGTGGTGCAGCTGTTCCGGGTGATGTCCGGCGCCACCGGGCAGGACCCGGGCATCGGCGCCCTGCCCGGCACCGCTCCGCCATCGGTGGCGGCCGGGTTGGTGCGGGCGGCAGAGGGGCGCCAGGAGCCAGGACGACGTCCGTAGGACGACAGGTTCACCGTGGGCACCCGCATCGCGCTGCTGCCGCCCCAGCCGCCCGTCTCAGCGGCCGGCACCGCCGTCGCCGGGTGGGCTCAGCGGAAGGGTCACCCGAGCGCGGGTTCCTGAGCCCGCCGGCTCGACCTGGAGCACCCCTCGCAGCTCCCCCTCGACGAGGGTGCGCACGATCTGCAGGCCGAGCCGCGTGGAGCGGTCGAGGCTGAAGCCCGGTGGCAGGCCGCGGCCGTCGTCGACCACCGACACCGCCAGCGCGTCGCCGGTGCGGTCGAACGCCACCTCCACGCCCCCCTGGGCGCCGTCCGGGAAGCCGTGCTCGACGGCGTTCTGGACCAGCTCGGTGAGCACCATGGCGAGCGCCGTGGCGACGTCGGCCGGCAGCCGGCCCGGCGACCCCGTCCGGCGCACGGTCACGGCGCGCTCCGGCGCGGCGACCTCGGCGCACATCGCCAGGACCTGGTCGGCGACGCCGTCGAACGGCACGCTCTCGTCGACGGCCTGCGAGAGCCGCTCGTGCACGACGGCGATCGACGCCACCCGCCGCACCGACTCCTCCAGCGCCGCGCGCGCCTCCGGCGAGTCGAGCCGACGGGCCTGCAGCCGCAGCAGCGCGGCGACGGTCTGCAGGTTGTTCTTCACCCGGTGGTGGATCTCGCGGATGGTGGCGTCCTTGCCGAGGATCTGCCGCTCCCGCCGGCGCAGCTCGGTGACGTCGCGCACCAGCACGAGCACCCCGCGCGGCTCCCCTGCGGTGGTGAGCGGCAGCGCGCGCAGCAGCACCGTGGCGCCCTGCGCCTCGACCTCGGACTCCCTCGGCTCCCGGAAGCGCAGCGCCGCGGCGAGCGCCGCCGACCCGCGCGGCTCGTCGAGCACCCCCGGCGCCGCCGTGAGCGCCGCGATGGTCGCGCCGAGGTGGACGCCGAGCAGGTCGCCGGTCACGCCGAGCCGGCGGAAGGCGGACAGCGCGTTCGGGCTGGCGTAGACCACGTGGCCGGTGCGGTCGAGACGGAGCAGCCCGTCGCCGACCCGGGGGGCGTGCTCGGGGTCCGGCCGGCTGTCGTCGGGTGAGCCGGGGAACGGGAAGCCGCCCTCGGCCACCATCTGCAGCAGCTCGCCAGCCGTCGTGAGGTACGTCAGCTCCAGCTGGCTGGGCACGCGCGAGGCCGCCGGGTCGGTCTCGCGCGTGAGCACCGCGACGACGTGCCCGTCGCCCCGGCCGCCGCGGCGGACCGGCACGGCCTCCATCCGTACCTGACTGCGACCCCGCTCACCGTCGCGCACGATGGAGCCGGTGGCCCAGGCCCGCTCGACGCGGGCGACGTCGGCACCTGCGGCCTCGGAGCCGACCAGGTCGTCGGCGTGGACGGTGGGTCCCGTCGTCGGGCGCATGTGCGCGACGGCCAGCCAGCTGCCGTCCCTCGTCCGCACCCGCAGCACGAGGTCGGCGAAGGACAGGTCGGCCACGAGCTGCCACTCGGCCACCAGCCGGTGCAGCCAGTCGAGATCGTCCGGGCCCAGGTCGGTGCGGCTGCGCGCGAGGTCGCCCAGGGTCGACACGCGCCCGACCCTAGTCAGCGGGCCGGCGGGGTCCGGTCAGGCGGCGACGAGCGGGCTGACGCGCTGCGCCAGCCAGGACAGGCCGTCAGGATCGAAGCGCAGGTCGCGCCAGCCGTCGAGGAGGGCGTCGACATCCGGCTCGCGCTCCAGCAGGGCGAGCACCCGCACGTCGGTGCACGACCCGTCGTACCCGTCGGCACGGCACAGGTAGAGCTCACCGGTGTCGCGCAGCCACGACAGCCGCCAGGCGTCGTTGGAGCCGGCGATCCGCCAGGTGGCGCCGTAGTCGACCTCGGAGGAGGTACGGCGACGGGGGTCGGCTGCGCAGAACTCGTCCTCGTCCGCCCAGGTCGAGAGAGCGTGCACGCGGGCCTCCTGCTGTCGTCGGGGTCGCCGGCGTCAGGTACGACGCGGCACCGGGGCACGAGGTTGCCTGGCCGAGCCGTCCGGCTGATGTCGGCGGGGAGAAGAGTTCGTGACGGTCGCCGCTGGCAGACTCCCCCCGTGCCCGAACCGCTGCGCCGCAGGTGCTTCGGTGACGGCGACCCGGCCTACGAGCGCTACCACGACGACGAGTGGGGGCGGCCCCGCACGGACGAGCGGGCGCTGTTCGAGAAGGTCTGCCTCGAGGGGTTCCAGGCAGGTCTGTCCTGGATCGTGGTCCTGCGCAAGCGGGCCGCGCTGCGCGAGGCCTTCGCCGCCTTCGATCCCGACGCCGTCGCCGAGCTCGACGTCTCCCCGCTGCTCGCCGACCGGCGGCTGATCCGCTCGGAGCGCAAGCTGCGGGCGTGCGTGACGAACGCCCGCGCGACCCAGCGACTGCGGGACGACGGTGGGCTGCCGGCGCTGCTGTGGGCGGCGGCGCAGGTGCCCAGCCCCGCGTACGCGAGCTGGACCGACGTGCCGGCGGCGACGGCCACCAGCGCGGCCGTCGCGCGCGAGCTCAAGCGCCGGGGCTTCACCTTCGTGGGGCCGACGACGGTGTACTCGCTCATGCAGGCCTGCGGGCTCGTCGGCGACCACCTGACCGGGTGCCCGCAGCGGCCGCGCGCCGAGGCCGAGCGGCGCGCCGTCGTCCGGCCGGGCCGGAGCCGGGCCGGTGGAGGGGGCTAGAACACGCCCAGCAGCAGCAGGAGCACCGCCGTCACGGCGAGCGAGAGCAGGAGGCTCGGCAGGCAGCCCAGCCGGTTGCTGAAGAAGAAGAACACGACCGCGGTCTGCCCGCCCTCGCCCGGTTCACCGGCGTGAGGTCGCGCACACCTGCCGTGCCGGCCGCGCCCGGCAGGGTGGCTACGCGACCAGGCCGAGCCGGCGCAGCTCGACGGTGAGGTCGTGCGGGCTCGTGCTCGCGGCCATGGCGGCCTCGAGCGTGATGACGCCGTCGCGGATGAAGGACACCAGGTGCTGGTCGAAGGTCTGCATCCCGTAGTAGGCACCCTCGGCGATCAGCTGCGGGATGGTGCTCGTCTTGTCCGGGTCGGCGATCGCGTCGGCGATGCGGCCGGTGCCCACCGCGATCTCCATGACGACGCAGCGGCCCTCGCCGTCGGCCCGGGGGACGAGGCGCTGGCAGATGATGCCCTTCAGCGCCCCGGCGAGCGCCAGCCGCACCTGCTTCTGCTCGTGCGGCCTGGTCTTCCGC
>Ga0247704_1000598_pt1 | contig 9975 bp, 9 predicted proteins | sample 41W_NmetaG_FD_189042 | JGI IMG/M metagenome (GOLD analysis project Ga0247704, IMG submission 189042) | Soil microbial communities from hillslope of Landscape Evolution Observatory, University of Arizona, Oracle, AZ, United States - 4-1-W_N | ecosystem: Engineered > Artificial ecosystem > Mesocosm...
GCGACATCACCCGCAAGCACAAGCTCCTGGAGAAGCAGAAGGAAGGCAAGAAGCGGATGAAGTCGATCGGCCGGGTCGAGGTGCCCCAGGAGGCGTTCGTCTCCGCCCTCAAGCTGGACGACTGACAGCCGACGGTGCCGAGCGTCCTGTGGTTCCGGCGCGACCTCCGCCTGGCCGACCACCCGGCGCTGGTCGAGGCGGCCGAGGCCGGGCCGGCCCTGCCGCTCTTCGTCCTGGATCCCGGGCTGCTGCGGGCCGCCGGCCCGGTGCGGGTCGCGTTCCTGATCCGCGCCCTGCGGGCCCTCGACGACTCGTTGGGCGGACGGCTCGTCGTGCGGACCGGCGACCCGGGCGACGTGGTGCCGGCGGTGGCCCGGGAGATCGACGCCGAGGCGGTGTACGTCTCGGCCGACTTCGGCGGCTACGGGCGGGACCGTGACCGCCGGGTGGCGGCCGGCCTGGAGCTGGGCGGCCGGCGCCTCGTCCGGGTGGGTTCCCCGTACGCGGTGGACCCGGGGACCGTCCGCAAGGGCGACGGCGGGCCGTTCCAGGTCTTCACCCCCTACTACCGGGCCTGGCGGGCCCACGGCTGGGCCCCGCCATCGCCCCCGCCGGCGACCGTGCGCTGGGTGGAGGGGGTCGGCGCCGAGCCGCTTCCGGAGGAGCCGCCGGTGCAGGCCGCCCTGCCCCCGGCGGGTGAAGCGGCGGCCCTGGCCCGGCTCGACGCCTTCCTCGCCGGCCCGGCCGCGGGCTACGACGGGTCGCGGGACCGGCCGGCGGACAATGGCACCAGCCGGTTGTCGCCCTACCTCAAGTACGGCTGCATCCATCCCCGCCAGATCCTCGCCCGGCTCGACCGGTCGAAGGCCCACGAGAAGCTGCGGAGCGAGCTGGCCTGGCGGGAGTTCTACGCCGACGTGGTCTGGCACCGCCCGGGGTCGACCTCGGCGTCGCTGCGGCCGGAGTTGGCGGGCATGCGGGTGGACGCCGGCCCGGAGGCCGACGAGCGGTTCCGGGCGTGGGCCGGCGGCCGCACCGGCTACCCCCTCGTCGACGCCGGCATGCGCCAGCTGCTGGCCGAGGCGTGGATGCCCAACCGGGTGCGGATGGTCGTGGCCAGCTTCCTGGTCAAGGACCTCCACGTCGACTGGACCCGCGGGGCGCGGTGGTTCCTCCGCCACCTGGTCGACGGCGACACGGCCTCCAACAGCGGCAACTGGCAGTGGGTGGCGGGGACCGGCACCGATCCGGCGCCGTACTTCCGCATCTTCAACCCGGTCACCCAGGCCAAGGAGCACGACCCCGACGGCGCCTACGTGCGCCGCTGGGTGCCCGAGCTGGCGGGGCTGGCCGGCGCCGCGGTCCACGAGCCGTGGAAGCTCCCCGGCGGCCCCCCGGACGGCTACCCGCCCCCGATCGTCGACCACGCCGAGGAGCGGGCCGAGGCCCTGCGGCGCTACGCCGAGGTCAAGGATGGGCGCTGAGCCTGCGGGCGGCTGCACAATGGACCCCACATGGATTCCATCGCCCCCTCCGTCGACCTGAACACCGCCGCTCCCGGCGACGGCAGCATGGCCGTCACCGGCGACGACGTGCGGGCCGCGGCCGAGCGCCTGCGGGAGATCGCGGTCCGGTCGCCCCTGATCCGCAGCGACCGCCTGTCCGAGCTGGTCGGAGCCGAGGTCTGGCTGAAGCGGGAGGACCTGCAGCCGGTGCGGTCCTACAAGCTGCGGGGGGCCTACAACTTCATCTCCTCGCTCAGCGAGGAGGAGCGGGCCCAGGGGGTGATCTGCGCCAGCGCCGGCAACCACGGCCAGGGGGTGGCGTACACCTGCCGGCGCCTCGGCGTGACGGGCCGGGTCGTGCTGCCCCGCACCACGCCCCGCCAGAAGGTGGAGCAGATCCGTGCGCTGGGCGGGCCGTCGACCGAGATCGTGGTCGAGGGCCATACCTACGACGACGCCCAGGACGCGGCCATGAAGCTCGCGGCCGAGACCGGCGCGGTGATGGTGCCCCCCTTCGACCACCCCCGGGTGATCGCCGGGCAGGGCACCGTCGCCCTCGAGATCGTCGAACAGCTCGGCCACCCGCCCGACGTGCTGTTCGTGCCGGCTGGGGGCGGCGGGCTGCTGGCCGGGACGTCGGTGGTGGCCTCCACCCTCGACCCCCGGCCGCGTGTGATCGGCGTCGAACCGGCCGGCGCCCAGAGCATGCGGGCCGCCCTCGACGCCGGTGGCCCGGTCACGCTCACGGCCATCGACAGCTTCGTGGACGGGGCGGCCGTCCGGCGGGTGGGCACCTACACCTACGCCCTGGTCCGGGCGTTGGTCGGCGACCTGGTCGCGGTGCCCGAGGGGGCGGTCTGCACCACGATGCTGGAGCTGTACCAGCGGGACGGGATCATCGCCGAGCCGGCGGGCGCCCTCGCCGTCTGCGCCCTGACCGCCTCGACCGAGGTTCCTGCGGGCGCGACGGTGGTGTGCATCGTCTCCGGGGGGAACAACGACGTCAGCCGCTACGGCGAGGTGGTCGAGCGCTCCCTGGTCCACGAAGGCCTGAAGCACTACTTCCTCGTCGAGTTCCCCCAGGAGCCGGGGGCGCTGCGGGGCTTCCTCGACAACGTGCTCGGCCCCACCGACGACATCACGCTCTTCGAGTACGTGAAGAAGAACAACCGGGAGATCGGCCCGGCGCTGGTGGGCATCGAGCTGGCGGCCAAGACCGACCTCGACGGGCTGCTGGCCCGCATGGACCGCAGCGGCCTCCACATCGAGCGCCTGGAGGCCGGCTCGCCGGCGTTCCGCTTCCTCGTGTAGGGATCAAGGGGCGGCGCCCGTGCGCCGGCACCGGCGGGGCAAGGCCTCCGGTGATCTCGACGGATCCAGGGCCGCGCGTTCGTCAGCGGCTGTCAGCGGCGACGATGCCGTGCTCGATGGCGAACAGCGCCGCCGCCCCGCGCGTCGAGACACCGAGCTTGCGGTAGGTGTTCTGGATGTGCCGGTCGGCGGTCTTGGCCGAGATCACCAGCGAACGGGCGATCTGGCCGGTGGTCAGGCCCCGGCCGACGAGGGCGAGGACCTCCGCTTCACGGGCGGTGAGGCCGGCCGGGAGGTCGACTCGGGCCCGGCGGTGGTGGCCCGCGGCGGCGAGGACGCGTTCGACCGCCTCGCTGTCGAGCTGGCCGGTCGACGCCATGGCCCGCAGCGCCTCGGCGGCGGCGGTCGGGTCGAGGGCGCGACGGTGGGGACGATCGGACGTCAGCGCCTGGTAGCAGTCGGCGGCGGCGATCACCCTCGCCACCTCGCCGAGCTGGGCTGCGCCGGCTCGCCGGTGGTAGCCCGAGCCGTCCAGCCGCTCGTGGGCGGCACCGGCGATGTCGGCGACCGGCGTGAGAAATGGGACTCGGCGCAGGAGCTGCTCCGTCACGAGGGTGTGCATCTCCACTCGTTCTCGTTCGTCGCGAGTGAGCGGGCCCGGCTTGTCCCAGATGGAGTTGGGCACCGCGACGCGGCCCAGGTCGTGCACCAGCGCCGCCGGCTCGGCGTCGGGCCCGCATGCTGCGCAGGCGAGATCGGCCACGCCGCGGGAGTGTCCGGCCGTCCACGGCGACTTCAAGTCGGCGAAGTCCGCCAGCACGAGGAGTGCCTCGCGAACCGCCGCCTGGTCGAGCGCCGGGCCCGGCGGCGCCAAGGCCAGGGCCGCATCCCACGGATCGACCTCCTGGGCCTCCCTCCACCACGCCGGGGCTTCGGCGACCACGACGTCGGCGATCTCGGGGTCATAGGCCTTGCCCCGCCGGCTGCGGACCATGGCCAGGGCAGTGTCGATCGTGTCGACACGGGCGACGACCTCGAGCTCCTGGGTGATCTGGGCGATCCGCATCGGGCGTGGGATCGCCGCACCGGCGAGCCCGCTCGGGAGGCCTCGACCGTTCCAGCGTTCGAAGTTGGCGGCCAGCGCGGCGCGAACCTCGCCGTCCATCCCCAGGCGGACCGCGAAGGCGTCGGCGACCTCGCAGGCCATACGGAAGTTGTCCTCGGCCGCCGACTTGCCGGTCGCCAGGATCGACAGGACCGCCCGGACCCGGCCGAGGCCACTTCGACCCGGGCCGGCACGGGCGAGCATCTCACGCAGGAACTCCACCGGGTTGGAGGCGTCGGCTCGCAGGGACCATGCCCGCAGGTCGATCTCGTCCCCGAAGAGCAGCGCCGTCTCGAACGCATGGCCGGTGCAGCCGAGGAACCGCAGCGTCGAGGTCCACCACGTCGTGGCGCGTTCGGCAGCACCGAGGCCCATGACGTCGGCGGCCTTCTGGGCGAGAACCGTGGCCCGGAGCTGAGAGCCCGTCGGCTGGCCGAACGCATGGTCCTGGGCCAGAGCCAGGAGCGCCGTCACCTCGGGCCTCGTCAACTGCAGGCTCACAGCCAGACGATAGATGGGGAGTTCTCCCAATGGCGGGCCGCATCGCCGGGGTGCACGATGACCGCAACGACTCGTCACCATGAAGGGAGCACGCCATGCCCGTTCACAACTTCGTCTTCCCCGTCGTCGCGGGCAAGGAGGACCTCGCCCGCCACTTCGCCAAGGAGGTCGTTAGCGACCACGCCGACGACTACGCCGCCCTCATGGAGGCGTCGGGCACCACCCGCGTCACCTGGACGCTGCAGGAGACACCGGTGGGCACCTTCATCCTCGTGTGGTACGAGGCCGACGAGGTGCTCAAGATCTTCGAGATCCTGGCCACCCGGACCGACGCGGCCGCCACGTGGATGCGCGGGCGCATCGAGGAGTGCGGCGGCATCGAGCTCTCCGGCCCTCCCCCCGGGCCCGCGCCTGAGCTGATCCTCGAGTGGCCGCCTGCGTGAGCTGGCGCTGATCCTGAAGTACCCCGGTTGGCCGCTGCCTGCCGCCGACGCCTCACGCGCAGCATCGCGAGGGTGGGTACCCTGAGAGCGCGGCTTGGGCCGCCTTCGCTTGTACCGAGAAGGATGCGCGAAGTTGGCAGACGGCGATTTGACCTGTCAGCGCGACGGCGTGGTCACTCGGCTCACCTGTGCGAGCTGTGGCACACCGATCTGTCCGAGGTGCTTCGTGCACGCCCATCGGGTTGAAGTGCCCGAGTTGCACGGCGGCAACCGGCGAGCACCGGGGAAACAGGGCGAGGAAGCGGCTGCAGCTGATGGTTGCGCTCGTTGCGGCCGTCGCCGTCGGCGTGTTCCTGGTGGCGCGCCAGATCACCGCGGGTAACGACACGTCCCTCCCCGAGCCGGAGCCGGAGCTTGCGACCGAGGTCGGGATCGGGGAAGAGGTCCGCGATGGGTCGTTCCGTTTTACCGTGACCAGGTTTCACTGCGACCAACGGCACGTCGGTGTGCCACCGATCACCCGGGCCGCCACTGGGCGCTTCTGCCTCGTGGAGCTGCGGGTGCGCAACGAAGGCGTGACGCCGGACATATTCGACGGGTCGGCACAGTTCCTCATCGACTCGGCATCGCGCAAGCATCTGCCCGCCTCGGCGCTCGGCGGCCCGCAGTTCGGGCCGCCGATCTCGCCGGTCGGTGATCTGTTCGAGGTCGCGCCCGGCCTCCGGGAGCTCACGCTCGTGACGTTGAACCCTGGCGGGATGGTGGAGGGCGTGCTCGTGTTCGACCTTCCGCAAGAGGTCACCGCCAGCGAGGTCGAGCTCCACGGTGTCCCGTTCTTCGCGATTCCGGGGCCGGGGGTTCGAGTGCGGCTGAACTAGGAGCAGGAGGCAGGGGCGAGCGGGCGGTTCGGGGCGGAGGCCTGGCGCTCGCCCGGCGATGTCGCGCCCGGACGAACCGGCGCTCACCTCCGGCGAGGACTGCCGTTCCACGAGATCGGCTGACCGCAACCGCGGGCGGCCCACGCGCACCGGCGGAGGTGCCGGTGAAGCCGTCCGGTATCGGTCATCGCCGGGCGGTGCTGGCCGGGCGGCCGCCCGGTCGCTACCCGGCCCGCCCCGCCACCCGCCGGGCCAGGTCGCCCACCCGGACGACCACGTCGAACCCCTCGCCCTGCAGCCAGCGCAGGTTGCGGTCGTGGAGGTCGCTGCCGTCGAAGCGGTTCAGGAACACGACCAGCGGCCGGGGGACGACGGGCGCGCACAGGAGGACGGCGTTGATGGCCCCCAGGGCGGCGGGCGCGACGAGGACGGCCAGGTCCGGGCGGACGGCGGCGGCCAGCCCCGCGCTGTCGCCGTCGGCGGCGAGGGGGGAGCGGGGCCCGCCGACCGTTTCGAGCAGGCCCACGTCGACCGGGGTCTCGGGCCACGCCAGCTCCTCCAGCAGCTCGCCGAGGCTGGGCGGGGGCAGGCCCAGGAAGGCGGCCGCGATCGGCGGGGCCATGCCGATGGCGTAGGAGCGGTGCGGCGGGCAGACGTCGGCGGCGGGCTCGCCCGTGGCTCCGGCCAGCACGTCGGCGTCGGTCTGGGCGTCGCAGGGGGCGAAGGACTGCACGGGCTTGCGGGCGGCGACGCTGATCCCGCTGGCCCGCAGCCGGGCGGCCACCCCGGCAGTGATCCAGGTCTTGCCCACGCCCGTCTCGGTCCCGAGCACGACGACGAGGCGCTCAGGGCGCATGGGGGAGGGCCTCGCAGAGGCGCTGCAGCTGCGCCGGCGTGTGGGTCGCCGAGACCGAGATGCGCAGCCGGGACGACCCCGGAGCGACGGTCGGCGGCCGGATGGCCGGGACGAGCAGCCCCTGTTCACGAAGGGCGGCCGACGCGGCCATGGCGGCCTCCTCGTCGCCGAGGACCACGGGGACGATCGGCGACGGGTGCCCGGGGGCCACGAGGTCCACGTTGGCCCGCAGCCGCCGGATCAGGTCGCCGCCCTCGTCCGAGCGGAGCACGCCGAGCGCAGCCAGCCCGGCGGCGGTGTCGGCGGGCGACGAGGCGGTGGTGAAGACGAACGTCCGGGCCCGGTTCACGAGCAGGTCGACGAACGGCCGGGGGCCGGCCACGAACCCGCCCACGGCGCCCAGGTACTTCGACAGGGTGCCCACCCGGAGGTGGTCGACCCCGTCCAGGTCCGGTTCGGGGCCGAGGACGGCGTGGGCCTCGTCGAGGACGAGCAGCGCCCCGTGCGCCGCGCACCGCTCGGCCAGGTCGGCCACCGGCGCCACGTCGCCGTCCATGGAGAACACGGTGTCGGTGACGACGACGGCGCGGCCCGGTGCCGAGCGGAGCAGGTCGCCCGCCTGGTTGGCGTCGAGGTGGCGGTAGACGCAGACCTCGGCCCGGGCCAGGCGGCAGCCGTCGACGATCGACGCGTGGTTGCGCTCGTCGGAGATGACCCGCACGCCCGGACCGCCGAAGGTGGCCAGCACGCCGAGGTTGGCCGCGTAGCCGGTGGGGAACAGGAGGGCGGCCGGCTCCCGCTTCCAGGCCGCCACCGCCGCCTCCAGGTCGCCGTGCACCGGTCGGGAGCCGGCCACCAGCCGGGCCGCCCCCGCCCCCGCGCCCCAACGGTCGAGGGCCTCGTGGGCGGCGGCCACCACCGACGGGTGGCGGGACAGGCCCAGGTAGTCGTTGGACGCGAAGTTGACCAGGCCCTCGTCGAGGTCGACGACCCGCCGCCACCGCCCGGCCGCCTCCACGGCCCGGCACTCGCCGTCGACCCAGTCAGCCCACGGCATGAAGAGCCCCGGCCAGCACGTCGACGATCCGGTCGACCTCTCCCGCGGTGATCGTCAGCGGCGGGACGATGATCACGGTGTCGCCGATGGGTCGCAGCAGCACGCCGGCGGCCACCGCCCGGTCGCACACGGCCCGGCCGGTGCCAGGGGCGACGTCGACCCCGCACAGCAGCCCCCTGACCCGGACCTCGCCCCCGACCCGCTCGCGGAGCAACCCCTCCAGCTGGGCGGAGCGAGCGGACACGTTGGCCAGGACGTCGCGCTCGGTGAGCAGGTGGAGGTGGCGCAGGGCGACGGCGGCGGCCAGGGCGTTGCCCCCGTAGGAGTGGCCGTGGGCGAAGGCCTGGCCGGCGGCGCGGAAGGCGTCGAACACCCGCCCGCCGGCCACGGTGACCGAGAGGGGGAGGTACCCCCCGGTGATGCCCTTGCCCAGGCACAGCAGGTCGGGCCGCACGCCGTCGAGCTGGTCGGTGGCGAACAGGGTGCCGGTGCGGCCGAACCCGGTGGCCACCTCGTCGTGGACGAGCAGGACGTCGGCGGCCCGGCAGGCCTCGGCCAGGGCGACGAACCCCTCGGGCGGGGCCATCCGCATCCCGGCCGCCCCCTGGACCAGCGGCTCGACCACCACGGCGGCGAGGGAGCCGGCGTGCTCGTCGACCAGCCTGCAGGCCACGTCGAAGCACGACGGGTCGTCGAACCCGGGCGCCCGCACCACCGGGAAGCGCAGCGGGTCGAACAGCTCGGCCCCGAACCCGTCGTCGGCACCCAGGGAGAGCGCCCCCACCGTGTCGCCGTGGTAGGCGGCGCCGAAGGCCAGGTAGCTCGTGCGGCCCCGCACGCCGCACAGCCCCCAGAACTGGAAGGCCAGCTTGAGGGCCTGCTCGACCGCCGCCGCGCCGTCGGACGCGAACAGGAAGTGCGGCTGGTGGACCGGGACCACCTGGGCCAGCGCCTCGGCCAGCTCGACGACCACCCGGTTGGTGTTGCCGAGCAGGGTCGAGTGGGCGACCAGGTCGAGCTGGTCGCGCACCGCCTGGTCGAGCTCGGGCACCCTGTGGCCCAGGGTGTTCACCCACAGCGAGGAGATGGCGTCGAGGTAGCGGCGGCCCTCGGTGTCGATCAGCTCGTGGCCCTCGGCTCGCTCGACGACGACCGGGCGGTGGTCCAGGTAGGCGGCCATGTCGGTGAAGCCGTGCCACACCAGGGCGGCGTCGCGCTCCACCCACATCCGCTCATCCATGGCACGCCAGTATCATCGAGTCCCAAGATGCTGGATGCCTCACATGCTGGATGACCGCAAGGCCGCCATCCTGCGGGCGGTCGTCAAGGAGTACATCGACACCGCCCAGCCGGTCGGCTCGGCCCACGTGGCCCGGATGGGGGCGCTCAACGTGTCGCCGGCCACGGTGCGCAACGAGATGGCCCAGCTGGAGCGGGAGGGCTTCCTGGCCCACCCCCACACCAGCGCCGGCCGTATCCCCACCGACAAGGGGTACCGCTTCTTCGTCGACGACCTGCGGACCAAGCCGGGCACCCTGGGGCCCGAGGAGCGGGCCCAGGTGCAGGACTTCTTCGCCCGGGCCCACGGCGAGCTGGAGCGGATGCTCCAGGACACCTCCAAGCTGCTCTCCAACCTGACCACCTACGCGGCCCTGGTCGTGGCCCCGCCCCACGAGGGGGCCAGCATCCGGGGCGTGCAGCTCGTGCCCCTCGGCCACCGGGTGGCCGTGGTGGTGGCCGTGCTGGCCAACGGGGCGGTGGAGAAGGCCCACATCGAGCTGGCCGAGGGCACCGGCGAGGAGCGGGTGGCCGCAGCCGCGGCCCACCTCGCCGCCCACATGGTCGGGCGCCCGCTGGCCGACGACCGCCCCATCCCTCCCACCGGCGACCCGGCCACCGACGCCCTGGTGACCTCGGCCCGCAAGGCCCTGTGGGAGTCCCACGACAGCGAGGCCGACCAGGTCTTCATCGGCGGCGCGGCCCGCATGGCGTCCACCTTCCACGCCGTCGACACCGTCCGCCAGGTCCTGGCCGGCCTCGAGCAGCAGTACGTCCTGGTCAGCCTGCTGCGGGAGGCGCTGGGCGAGGAGGGGCTCACCGTCGCCATCGGCACCGAGCACGGCGTCGACTCGCTCGCCGAGTGCTCGATCGTGGTCGCCCCCTACGAGGTCGACGGCACCCACGTGGGCACCATCGGGGTCCTGGGCCCCACCCGCATGAACTACCCGCAGGCCATGGCGGCGGTGGCCATCGTCAGCGCCCGCCTCGGGCGCCACCTCCGGGAGGGCTGAGGGCGTCGATGGCCGCCGAGATCGGGGA
>Ga0247704_1000599_pt1 | contig 9956 bp, 4 predicted proteins | sample 41W_NmetaG_FD_189042 | JGI IMG/M metagenome (GOLD analysis project Ga0247704, IMG submission 189042) | Soil microbial communities from hillslope of Landscape Evolution Observatory, University of Arizona, Oracle, AZ, United States - 4-1-W_N | ecosystem: Engineered > Artificial ecosystem > Mesocosm...
CGATCGTGCCGAACGACTGATGGCCGGGCCCTCGGGGACCGCGTGCACGCCGGCGAACTCGTCCCGGTAGGGCACGAGCAGGCGCAACCGTGCCCCGATGGCGTCGTGGACCTCGTGCTTGGCCCCGGCCATCAGTCGTTCGGCACGATCGCGAGCGAGGCGAGCGACGCCGGGCTGGGTGCCGTACCAGTAGCGGCCGCTGCCGACGTAGAAGTACGTCGCCCGATCGGCGAGCCGGCTCAGGGCGTCCCCATAGATGGCCACCGTCTCGCCGGGCATCACCGAGCCAAGGCGAACACGGGCGGCGTCGAGGCCCTGGTTCGGCGATCCCGCACGGGGCGCGGACCCGAGGAACACGCACCGGGCGACCCGGCGGGCGGCGCCGTAGCGGCCGAGGTTCTTGAACTGGTCGTCGAGCGCTCGGGGCAGCGATGCCGGCCCGTCGACATCGGCGTCGATGATCGGCTTCCAGTTGTCTTCTAGGTTGCGCGTCAGCTCGGCGACAACCGCCGGGTCCGACAACGGCACGCTGGCGGGCAGGATCACCGGCGACTGGTCCTGGCCGGCCCACAACGAGTGCACGACCGTCGCCATCAGGCGGAGCACGCCTCGGGTTCGCTGGAACCGGTCGAGCGTCGACCAGTCCTCGTAAAGCCGGGCGAAAAGCTCGGGGTGGATCGGGTACGCCGCCTTCATCTTGTCGACGTAGGCCTTCTCCCGGCACTCGACGGGGAACTCGCTGGCCTGGTTGCGGTACATGTCGCCCATCACCCGGGCGGTGGCGTCACGGTCGGCCAGGTGCGCGGTATCGACTGGCTGGAACAGTCGCCGGCGGACGATTTCGAAGCTTTCCTCGGCCGTTGCCGGCCGCCATGACGACTCCACGCGCCCGATCACCGTCCGGAGCCGCCGAAGCGCTTCCCGGCCGCCTGACCCGCCGACCTCCAGGTCGGAGCCGATGGCGGGGCCGTCCGGCGCTTCCGACGCCGGGATCGACACCACCAGCAACGCCCGTTCCGCCGCCCTCGCCGCCTCGGTCAGCATCTGGGCGAAGGTGAAGTGCGTGTCGAACGTGCCGGCGGGCAGGGTGTCGTCGCGGTAGAGCACGCGGGCGTACGCCACCCACTCGTCGATGAGGATCAGGCAGGGGCCGGCCTGCTTCAGCACGAGGCGGAGGGCGTCGCCGGGATTGGTGCTGGTGCGGTCGGCGTCGGCCACCAGGGCGAACGAATCGGCCCCGCCGAGCTGCCAAGCCAGCTCCCCCCACATGGTGCGCACGACAGTGCCGTCGTCCTTGACCGACGGCTGCCCCGGCGAGATGCGGTGACCCACGAGCACGGCCCGTCGCACCGTCGGCATCCCGCTCGGGCTCACGCCGGCCACCAGGTCCTGCACCTCCTGGGGAAACGTCGAGACCGCTGTGCCCGAGCAGAGGTGGTACAGGGCGATCATGGAGTGGGTCTTGCCGCCGCCGAAGCTGGTCTGCAGGTCGACGACCGGCGAACCACCCTGGCCCGTGAGACGCTCGACGGCTTGGGCGAGCAGCTGGCGGAGCCCTCCGGTGAGGAACGTGCGCCGGAAGAACTCGACGGGATCGGCGTACTCGGCGGCCCCCTCGTCCAACCACACCTGGTGGAGGTCGGCAGCGAACTCGGCGAGGGCGAACCGGCCTCGGGCGACGTCGTCGTGAGGCTGGATGACCTGCCGCCACGGCTTCAGGCCAGCGAGGGGCTGGGTGAGGAGGGCGTCGGCCGTGGGTGTGGCCTTCCGCGCCGCCGCTTCGAACTTCAGGCGCATCAGCTCGCTCTTGGCCACGCCGACCTCGCTCGCCTCGCGCGCGTCGGCGGCAACGAGAAGGCGCTCGATGGAGTCGAGGGCTCGGTAGGCGTCGTCGATGGTGAAGGCGTCGTTGTGGGCCCAGCGGTTCCGCCAGTCACGCAGCTCGAAGACGACGTTGCGCTCCGACTTCCCCAGCTCAGAGGCGAAGGCCCGGTCCCACGCCTCGACCATCGTCCGCAACAGGAACGCCGGGTCCTGGGTCTGGCGCCCGGCGGACCAATCGGCCGGGCCGGCGCCCCGCATGCGACGCTCGACGTACGGGCCCAACCCCGTCGCCAGCGCCTCGAAGGCCCGGCCCACCCGGTCGCGGTTGCTCAGTGCCACGACACTCCTTCCGCCAAGCGGTTGCGGGGGCGGCCGGCCCGCCACTCGTCGTCGCCGAGGCGGCGGAAGCCCGCCGGTACGAGCTTGCCCCGCAACGAGGGTTCGGCCAGGCTGCGGACGATGAGGCCCTCCGCCGGCCCACTCGCCCACGCCGAGGGCCCGAGCAGCTGTTCCAAGGTCGTCATCGTGCCCGGAATCCCCGTCCACAACGGCGGGGGGACGGTGATGCCGGCGTCGGCACAGACGGCGTTCCTCTCGCCCACCGGGAGAAGGCCGGTCGCGGTGCGCCACAGGTCAAGGGCGACCAGGTAGGCGGGCAGCCGGTCGTAGGCGGATGAGTGGGTCAGCAACAGCCACTCGGCGTACAGGGCGACGTCGCCGGTCAACACTCGGCGCAGCGCCTCGTCGTGCTCGGCGGCCCACGCCCGGAGCGGCCCGAGCTGGCCGGCGCGGTCCATGGCTCCAGGGCCTGACCGCAGCGCCGACTCGACCCGGCCGTCCTCAATCCACAGCACCACGTTGGCCCCGTCGACCTTCTCCTCCACCAGCACCGGCGCTCCCAGCAAGGCGGCGACCGCGTCGGCGGGGAGCACCAGATCGTCATCGGTCCCACGGCCGGCGACGAGGTGAGGAATGCGCGGGTACGGCGGCGGGCTCACGGCTGGCTCGCCGCCTGTGCGGAGAGGCCTTCGTCGAACGTCCAGACCCCAACATCGCCGACCGCAGTCGTGGCCCGGAACTGGTCGCGCTCGACGAGGATGGCGATGTCGCCTGCGCCGACCTTCGCCGCGGCCAGAGCCTCCAACGACTGGCCGGTGGAGTCGCCTGCGCACAGCGCCATGAGGAAGTCGGCACCCAGGCGGGTCTGGAGCACCCGCCAATGGCTCTGCTCCGAGATCGCAACCTGCAGCAGGCGCACGAGACGGCCGGCGACGGTGTACCGGTCGCCGCTCGACTGCGCGATGTGGTTCCCCGTCTCGATCACCGCAGTGATCGGGATGACGAACCGTTCTCCGCCTCGCCACCGCCGGTCGGCCTCCGCCAGCACGTCGTTTCCACGCGCCGGGTCGGACTTCCCCGGCACCTGGAGGATCTCGCACAGCACCGACGTGTCGACCATAGTGACCTTGGTCATGCCGGGCCGGCGAGGATCTCGGCCAGTACCTCCGACGGCGATCGGGTGGGGACCGGCGCCGACCGCAGCCGATCACGCTCGGCCGCCCGCCCGAGCGTGCCGGCGGCCACGATGTCGACGTAGTTCGGCAGATCCACGAGCCGGCGCAGGGTGCTCCGCCCGTCGCGGTCACGTTGGCACACCACCAGGCTCCGATGCTCATCACCGGTGAGGGCGTCGAGGACGGCGGGACTATGGGCCGTGGCCAGCGCCCGGACCCGCCGGCGTTGGACCTCGTCGCGGACCAGGCCGATCAGCAACTGCGCCTGCGAGGCGTGCAGCCCGTTCTCCAGCTCCTCGACGACCAGCGTGGTCTGACCGACGGCGTCCTCGGACGCCAGGGGCTCGGGGGTGGTGTCGACCGTGGGCGCTTGGAGGAGAGCGACAAGGATGGCCAGGAAGCGCAGCGACCCGTCGCTCATCACCCGCGCCGGCACCGGATGCTCCCGGCCCGCAAAGCGCTCGACCAGCGTGAGCATCACGTCGTCAAGGTCGGAGCGACTGATCGTCACGTCGACCACGTCCTGCTCGTTCAACCTGCTCATGGCTTCGCTCAGGCGTTGGGCCGTCGCCGGCTGCTCCAGCAACGACGCGACCGCCGCCGACAGATTGTCGGCCGTGCGGCGCAGGAGGACGTCGCGCCGAGGAACGTACTGGCGCATCTCGTGCGGGACTGGGTCGAGCACGAACACCGACCGCAAGGCCGTGAGGACTTGGGCGGCGGCGAGATGTAGGCGTTGGCCGGCGGACGTGGCCGGCACTCGGGCCAAGACCTGGCTGGCGAGGAGCCGACTGGCCCGAAAGCTCAGGCGCGGCTGGGCGCCGCTGTCCCGCCCGTCATCCCAGGCTGCCGAGATGTCGGCCGAGTCAGTCGAGGGCGGATCAGTCGCGAGCACCACCCGGTCGTCGACGGACAGGGTCTCGGCCACGACCTGCACCATGGGCTCAACCTGAACAGTGACGTCGAGCCGCACCCGTTGGGCGCCGGTCCGTACTGTGCAGCCGAGAGAGAAGGTCGACTCGCCAAAGGGAGCGCAGCCGGCGGCGCCGCCCCTGACCGAAGGTCCATCCCGCCCGCCGTCGAGCGCATCGCGGACGTCGTCGCCTGACGCCAGGCGCGCCAACGCCCAGAGGCCGTCCAAAGCGTTGGACTTGCCGCTGCCGTTGCGACCCACGACCAGCGTGAGCTCTTCCAGCGGGAGCACCGCACCGGTGAGGCTCTTGAACGACGTGAGCCGCCCATTTCCGGGCGTTCGGCCAAACGGACGAGTTCCGACCACGACGTGACAAGCGCGTCAAGGTCGAGCGCCTCCGCCGGCCTCGTCTTCAAGCTGACGGCGGCGAGCCACTGCGCCAAGTCGCGGGCCGGATCGCCATGCCGCCGAACCTTCCGCAGAAGGTCGGCCGCCGCCTGCTCCCCGCCGGCGGATGTCAATCGCTTCACCAGATGTTGCGTGATCTCCCAGACCGTGAGATGCCGATCGGTCTCCGGGTCCCAGTCGTCGGGGAGTGCATCACGCCCGATGAGCACGACTTTGCCCTTCGCTCCGGTCGCGATTCCCGCCCGCGTCAGCGCCTCCAGCGAGGTGTCAGTCCGTTTGAACAGTTTCTCTGCGTCGTCGAACGGTCCGGGTTCGAAGCCCCGATCCTTGAACCACGTCATGGCCCAGCGGGTCTCCTTGTCGAGATCGCCGACGAATTCGTCAAGCACCTCGCTGGACACCTGACTGATGAGACTCAGCGCCGTCCCGACGCTCATTGCGCTCCCCGTCGGCTCGATCACTCTGGAGAAGCGAGAGAACACCGCCATTCCAGGACCAATCGCCGCCGGTCCGAGATCAATCGTAGAGATATCGCCTTCCTGGACCTTACGTATAGCGCGTGGCAATTCCGCATGCAGAGCACCAATAAACCCCTGCCGGTCAGTAGGCTTCGAGGTTCCCTCCCGGGCACGACACACCAGAATCATGTAGGAAGCGAGCGCATTCGTTCCCAGCCCGATCTGACGGCTGCTATGGGTAGCGTGGATCGGCCATGTCCCGACGATCTTGAGACCGCCTGCAAGAAGTGCTGACAACATTGCATCCCATGCTGTTGAAGTCATGACTCCGTCATGGTCAGACTCTTCCTGACGATGGGCGTAGACGATCAATATGGGGAACTGAGGTGCCGAGGCTCCGGCGAGCGATTGAAAAGCCTCGGTAAACCCGCGTACGAAATACTCGGTCGCTCTGGATGTGCTACCAGCGTGGCGGTACGGCGAAGCGATTAGCTCGTCGGCCTTCGGCGCAGCGATCGTCGCGAAAAGATCGGGGTGCACTTCGCCAAGGGCCCGGCGCAGCCACACATAAAAGTAGTCCGATAGATCGGCGTAGCCGATTTGTGCGAAATAGGGAGGATCTGTTGCGATCAGAGCTGACGACCCAAGCCGAGCGCCCGCCAGGCGCGCATCCGACTGATATGTCCGACTCGCCTTAACGTCAGGTGCCAGCGAGCGCAAGCCGGTAGCAAGAGATCCAAGCTGGCCAAGCCAGTCGCCGACAGACCCTCCGAACGGGTTGGTTTCCGTGAAGTCCCACACCATTGGTAAGGCATGGCGACCGAAGGCTTGTGTCGCTTTACCGGAACCATTTCTCGGATCGATGAACCATCTAACCTGCGTCGAATTGGCCATCGCAATCTTACTGACGCACAGTCCAAGAACGGAGCTGATGCCACGCACATAGGCCGAATCGGCGCCATCAGCCGTTATCCAATTCGGGACCTCCTTTACGACGTCGGCGAAAGTTCCTAGGGCTGTTAACTGACGGTTGCTAAAGAGGTCAGCAACCGTATCGAACCCGTAGTTTGGTGTCTTTAGATCCCTTGGATTCATGCTCAACAGAATCTCTGGAGCCTCGGGCGGCCTCAGTACATCAGGCGGGGTGACGTCCTGAGCGCCAAGGTATTGTCGACCGCTTGGAGAATCCACGGCAGCGGCCAATAGCTGAACATCGAGCCTATTCGCCTTCCCCTCGGCGCGAATGTGGGCAAAACCAATCGCCTGCCGACAGACGAGGCAATTACCGCCCGTGCGACTAACAGTCCGCTGGCGGGTCGGCGCACCGATACCAGTTAGTACGGCGAACCGAACTGGCGCGCCAGGGTCTAACACCTTCGGTTCGAGCCACGTCGAAGCGCCTTTCCTCTTCGACAGCCAGAAGGAGCTGACGAGCGGCGCAATTGCCCGGCAGGCCGGGTTCGGGCATACCACCGTCCGGGCCCATAACCACGCGACCGTCGTTCCCCCCCCAGGCGGTTTCGGGTACAGGTGGCCGATTTCGGCCCACACCTTTTCGCGAACGCGCTCGGCGTAATGCCGACAGTCTGCGAGGAAGCCGTCCAACGGTCCGCCGGTCATCTTGATGTCGAGCCGGGTCGGGTCGGCGACCAGCGCGGGGCGGCCGGCGACCGCGGGGATCAGCTCGGTTAGCACCCTGGTAATGAGCACGGGCACCGGGTTGAGGTCGCTGCCGGCGGCCGGTAGGCCCAGGCGTTGGGCCTCCACTAGCGTCGAGCCGCCGCCGCAGAACGGGTCGAACACGGTGGGCGGGTCGCCGTCCGTGGCCTTCATGATGAGAGCGTTGGCCTCGGCGAGCGTTGCCGCGTCGGGGGGGTTGCCGTCGGGCGGTACCAGTCGCTCCACCATGCGCAGCAGCGCGGCCCGCTCGGGCCCGTCGCCCGGATCGTCGACCAGGGCGGCGAAAAGCAACGCCCGCCACGCCGGCGTCGGCATGGGAGCGAACCACTTGTGGACGTTGCGGATCGTCCCCGTCTTCTTGTCCTTGTCGCGCCGGCAGGCGGCGCTGATCGCCTCCAGCGGCAGAGCGACTTCGACCAGCTTGGGACTCACGACGGGTCTGTCCCCCGGTTCCAGTAGTTCGGCCACGAGAGCATGGTGGCGGTGGTGCTGAACGGGAGGTGCACCGTGTCGCCGAACGGCCGGCGCAGGTAGCGCAGCTGGTCGTGACTCGCTCCGTCCGGGCTGACCTCCACCAACGCCAACACCCAGTCGTCGGGCACGTTCAGCGCATGGAGGATCTCGTTGCGCGTGACCATGAAGGTCTCGGCTCCTGCGATACGTCCTTTCACTTCTACGAACCGTAGGCCACCGGCGGCGGTCTCCGACCTGATGTCGAAGCCGGGGTTGGACGGCGGCATCACTGTCACTCGGTGACCGAGCGCCTCCTCGGCGGCGACCACGGCGTCGATCGCCCGCCATTCGACGACGGCCCGCTCCAGCGCGAACGGCGCCGGCGCCTCCGGCGCGTCACCCCGAACCCGGGCCAGCAGGCCAGCCGGGACCACGAGGGCGGCCCCGGCCACGACCGGCGGGAGCGCCGAGAGCTGCTCCTCCCGGTCCAGCTCGCCGAGGCGGGACGCCAGGCGGCTGGCGAGGTCGTCGGCCCGGGCCTGCGCCCGCTCGGGGTTCATCCGGGGCTGGCGTTGGGCCTGGAGCTCGGCGGCCCTTGCGTCCCAGTAGGCGATCTGTTTGGTCAGCCGGTCCCGGACGGCCGCCCGCACCTTGGTGACCCGCCCGAGGGTGTGCGCCCGCACCTCGGCTAAGTGGGCGGGGACGGCGACCTCCACGGCGTGGTTCAGTACGGCCCGTTCCGCCTCGGGGCCGAGCCAGGAGTCGGGCAACACCCTCCCCGCCAGCTTCAGCTCGTCGTCAGTGAGCGGTCGGTAGTCCAGGTACGGCGCGTAGCCGCCCGACACTGCCGTCTCGTCGGGTCCGAGCTCGACGAACTCGAACCGCCGGGACACGATCCGTCGCCCGGTGGCTGCCGCCCGACCGTCGGCGACGGCATGGTCGAGGAAAACGAGTAGACGGACAGCGGTGCCGGGATCGGTGTCGTCGACGAAGACGGTCCCTTGCCGCAACAGTGGCTCCAACTGCTCGATGCTCAGGGCGAGGACCGACTCGAACAACGGGTGCCCTGGAGCCAGCAACTCAGCCGGCGCCAGCCCGTCGACCCGGCTACGGCTCTTGTCGAACGTCACCCGCTCGTAGCGGGCCAGCACCACTCCCCTACCGCCGACCGCCCGGGTGGCCTGGCGCACGGGCTCGGGCACCCGGGTGACCTCGAACCGGCCGGCCTCCCGCTCGGCCATGCGTCCACTGAAGCGCTCGAAGGCGTCCACGAACCACGCTCGGACGTAGTGCGGTTGGAGCCGGCGGGCCTCGGCCTCCAGCAGGTCACGACGGATGCGCTCGACGTCGACCAGGTTGAGGGTGTCGCTGGCCAGGGCCATGTCCTCGACGAGCTGGGTGAGCCCCTCCCCCACCGTGGCGTCCACGACTTCGTTGAGGTGCGCTCGGGCCTCCGGGCTGTCGCCGTAGCGGATGGCCTCGACCAGCAGATCCCGCAGTGCCCGGCCGGGCAACGCTGCGCCCAGGACGTCCCACACCTGGCCGCCCAGGGCTCGACGTTGCTCCTCCAACTTGGACAGCAGGCGGACGTAGACCTGTCCCTCGCGGGTGTCCTCGGCCACCAGGTTCCACAGGTGGCAGACGTTGTGCTGGCCGATGCGGTGCACCCGCCCGAATCGCTGCTCGATGCGGTTGGGGTTCCAGGGCAGGTCGTAGTTCACGACCAGGTGGGCCCGCTGGAGGTTGATCCCCTCGCCGGCCGCGTCGGTGGCGACCAGCACGACACAGTCCTTGTCGTGGGTGAAGGTCTCCTGGACCCGTTTCCGCTCCTCCCGGCGCACCCCGCCGTGGATGAACTCGACGGCATCAGGCCGTCCGAACCACGATCGCAACCGCTCCACGAGCTGGTTGAGGGTGTCGCGGTGCTCGGTGAAGACGATGAGCTTCCGCCGTGTCCCGGTCTCGTCGACCATCTCCGGCCGGTCGTCGAGAAGACCGACGAGCTCGGTCCACTTACGATCGGTGCCGGAGCGCCTGACCCGGTCGGCGAGGGCTTCGAGCCGGCGGACGGTGGCGATCTCCACCTCAAGCTCGGCAACCGTGGTGGCGGCGGTGGCGTCGTCGACGACCGCGTCCTCGAGGGCCTCGATCTCCTCCTCGCTCAGGTCGTCAAGGTCGTCCGCGTCGACGTCGGGGCCGGCGTCACGCACGGCCGTCGCCACACCGGCACGCGCTTCATTGAGACGGTCGGTCAGTCGCCCGGCTCTTCGCGAGAGCGACTGGTAGATCGCCTCAGGTGACGAGGCCAGCCGGCGCTGGAGGACGGTGGCGGCAAAGCCGACCCGGTTGCCTCGCCGGCCTTCGCCTGCGGCGGCCAGGCTGTCGGCCAGGTTCATTTCGTCGCGGACGTAGGCCGTGACCTGCTCGTACAGCTCCCGTTCGAGGGGCGACAGCGGGTAGGCGACGGTGGTCGCTCGCCGCTCCGGGAACAGCGGGCGGCCGTCGAAGCGGAGCAGCTTCTCCTTGACCATGCGCCGGAGCAGGTCCGACACGTCCGGGATGGTGGCGTCGGTCGGGCGGCCCTCGAAGCGATCGGGGTCGAGAAGGGCGAGGAAGAGCTGGAAGTCCTCGTCCTTGCCGTCGTGGGGTGTGGCCGTCATGAGGAGGAAGTGCCGAGAGGCCTGGGCCAGGACCTTTCCAAGGCGG
>Ga0247704_1000600_pt1 | contig 9951 bp, 7 predicted proteins | sample 41W_NmetaG_FD_189042 | JGI IMG/M metagenome (GOLD analysis project Ga0247704, IMG submission 189042) | Soil microbial communities from hillslope of Landscape Evolution Observatory, University of Arizona, Oracle, AZ, United States - 4-1-W_N | ecosystem: Engineered > Artificial ecosystem > Mesocosm...
CGTCCGGCGCGCGCGCTCGATCGCGTTCGGCGACCGGCACGCCGCCGACGTCATGACGCCGCGCGTCAGGATGGAAGCGATTGAGGCCGACAGCGACCTGCTCGCCACGCTCGAGCGCGCGCGCCGGACGGGGCGGTCGAGGTTTCCGGTGATCGACGGCGACAACGACCGCGTCGTCGGGATCATCCACATCAAGGACGTGGTGTCCGTCCCGCACGAGCGCCGCCATGCGGTGCCGGTGCGCGCGCTGATGGTCGAGCCGGTGTTCGTCCCCTCGTCGGTCGGGCTCGACAGCCTGCTCGCCGAGTTGCAGCGCGGAGGGCTGCAGATGGCGATCGTCGTCGACGAGTTCGGTGCCGTCGACGGGATCGTCACGCTCGAGGACCTCATCGAGGAGATCGTCGGCGAGGTCCGCGACGAGCACGACAGGCGCGACGACTCGATCCGCCGCAACGCCGATGGCACATGGTCGCTGTCAGGCCTGCTGCGCCCCGACGAGGTGGCGCGCGCCGTCAACCTGGCGCTGCCCGAGGACGAGGAGTACGAGACGCTCGCCGGCCTCGTGGGCTTCCACCTCGGTCGGATGGCCCAGAAGGGCGACGCGGTCAACCTCGACACCGTCGACGGCGACCGGCGTCCGCAGAATGTCACGCTGACGGTGACGGCGATGGACGGGCTGCGGGTCGACCGCGTACGCCTCGAGAGCACGCCGGGCCCCGATCAGGACGAGAGGAGCGAGGAGCGGTGAGCACCGGGTGGGCGATCGGTGTCTCGATGCTGCTGCTCGCGGCCAACGCCTTCTTCGTCGGCGCGGAGTTCGCGCTCGTGTCGGCGCGACGCACGACGATCGAGCCGCGGGCGCAGGCCGGCGGCCGCGCCGCGAAGATCACGCTGCGCGCGATGGAGAACGTCTCGCTGATGATGGCGGCAGCGCAGCTGGGGATCACGATCTGCTCGCTGGGGCTCGGCTACCTCGGCGAACCGGCGATTGCGCATCTCATCGAGGGGCCCCTCGAGAGTCTGGGAATGCCGGCCGCGCTGCTTCACCCGATCGCGTTTGCGATCGCGCTGTCGATCGTGAGCTTCCTGCACATCGTCCTGGGCGAGATGGTCCCCAAGAACCTCGCGCTCGCCGGGCCCGACCGCGCGGCGCTCGCCCTCGGGCCCCCGCTCGTCCTCGTCGTGCGCGTCATGCGCCCCGCCATCGCCGCGCTCAACGCGGTCGCCAACGCGACGCTGCGCCTTTTCGGGGTAACGCCGCAGGACGAGGTGACGAGCGCGTTCACGCGCGACGAGGTCGCCGGTCTCGTCGACGAGTCGCGGCGAGAGGGCCTGCTCGATCCCCACGAAGGCCGCCTGCTCGTCGGGGCGCTGAAGTTCGAGGAGCGCGACGCGCGCTCAGTGCTCTTACCGATGGCCGACCTGGTGACCGTGCAGCAGACGGTAACCCCCGCCGCCCTCGAAACGCTGGCCGCGCGGACAGGGTATTCGCGCTTTCCCGTCCTCGAAGACGACGACCTGATCGGCTACCTGCACCTCAAGGACGTCCTGGAGTTCAAGGACGTGCACCGCAACCGTCCGATCGCGCGATCCTGGATCCGCCGCCTCCCGCCCGTACAGCACACCGATCGGCTGCGCGCCATCCTGCGCACGATGCAAGACAGCGGCGCGCACCTTGCGCGCATCGTCGGCGACGCGAACGAGACGCTCGGCGTGGTCGCGCTCGAGGACGTGCTCGAGGAACTCGTGGGCGAAATCCGCGACGAGGCAGGCCGATCCGGGGGCCGTCACCGAACGATCCCAAGGACCGCATGAGCGGCGTGGCCCGCACCACGCGCTGACCGTAGCCCGGCCGCAAGCTCCTACCCTGGCAGCGATGCGTACGAAGGTCCGCCACACCCTCTCCGGAGCGCTCATGGGCTGCGCGGAGGTGGTCCCCGGCGTCTCCGGAGGCACGATCGCGCTTGTCATGGGCATCTACGACCGGCTTCTGCTGACCATCCGCGCGTCGTTCGCAGCGGCCACTGCGGCGATCCGCCTCGACCGCGCGGCGATGCGCGAGCACCTCGACGAGGTGCAGTGGGGGCTGATCGTCCCGTTGCTGGCGGGCATGGCCGTCGCGCTGCTGGCGGGGGCCGCCGTCATCCCCACCCTGCTCGATCGTTATCCGCACGAGTCCTCGGCCCTGTTCTTCGGGCTGATCCTCGCGTCGCTGGTCGTGCCCTGGCGCATGTGGGAGCATCGCCGACTGCCGCATGTCGTGGTGCTGGCCGCCGCGGCGCTGGCCGCGTTCGTGCTGACCGGGCTGCCCGAGCGCGAGGTCTCCGACCCGTCGTACCTCGTGGTGTTCGTCGCCGCCGCCTTCGCGATCTGCGCGCTGACGCTGCCCGGCGTCTCGGGCTCCTACCTCCTCCTCGCCCTGGGCCTCTACGTCCCCACGCTCGCCGCCGTCAACGACCGCGACGTGGCGTACCTCGCGATCTTCGCCGCCGGCGCCCTCGTCGGCCTGGGGGCCTTCGCGCGCGTGCTCGTGCGGTTGCTGCGCGATCAGCGCGACGTCACGGTCGCCGCCCTGCTGGGGTTGATGGCCGGCTCGCTGCGTGCGCTGTGGCCGTGGTCGGAGGCCGACGGCACGCTGCTCGCGCCGCCCGACGAGGCTTCCGCCGTCCTGCCGCCCCTGCTCATGGCGCTGTGCGGGATCGCCCTCGTCCTCGCCCTGCTCTGGGCCGAGCGCAATCGCACCGAGACCGTGCCCGGCTGAAGCCCCGGTCAGGCCGGCTCGAGCGCGACGGCGACCGCAAAGGTGTGCGTCTATTCGCGCGAGCGTCGTCGAGGTGGGCCTCCGCCCGCGCCTGACGTGCGAGACCGAACCCCTCTCGCCAGCCTCATAGAACGCGCGCACGGGACCCGGCACGCCAAGAACGTCCCTGGGCGCTTCTTGCTCACATCGCGCACCTCCGGATGAGCGTCATTCTGTGCTCGGGCTGCTATTCCGCGAGGGCGAGAGGGCCGCTTCGAGCTTGCGCCGGCAGTGCCGGCAACGCCGCGCCAGCGTCCCAGCAGACGTTCGGCAGTGGGACGAGCAGCCGGCCGCTGAGGGACCGGCTACTAGTGGGTGTGATGGACGTGCTGGAGGGCGTAGACCGGCGTGGCGATGCCCTCCATGCGCGCCTTGAGCTGCAGGGCCAGGTAGAGCGAGTAGTAGCGCGACTGGTGCAGGTTGCCGCCGTGGAACCACAGCGCCTGCTGCTGGGTCGGCTTCCACATGTTGCGCTCCTCGCCCTCCCAGGGCCCCGGGTCCTTCGCGGTGTCCGACCCCAGGCCCCAGACCTTGCCCACGCGGTCGGCGGTCTCCTGGTCGATGAGCTCGGCGACCCAGCCGTTCATGGACGCGTAGCCAGTGGCGTAGACGACGAGGTTGGCCGGCAGCTCGGTGCCGTCTTCGAGCACGACGGCGTGCTCGGTGAGGTGCTCGACCTGGCAGACGGCGAGCTTGATCTTGCCGTCGGCGACGAGGTCCGAGGCGCCGACGTCGATGTAGTAGCCCGAGCCGCGCCGCAGGTACTTCATGAACAGTCCGGAGCCGTCCTCGCCCCAGTCGAGCTGGAACCCGGCGGCCTCCAGGCGACGGTAGAAGTCGGCGTCGCGCTCGCGCATCTGGTCGTAGAGCGGGATCTGGAACTCGTGCATGATCCGGTAGGGCAGCGACGCGAAGATCGTGTCGGCCTTCTCGGTGGTGATCCCGTTGGCCACCGCCTGCTCGGAGTACAGGGCGCCCAATCCGATGTCCATGAGCGTGTCCGAGCGCACGATGTGGGTCGACGAGCGCTGGACCATGGTCACGTCGACGCCGGTCTCCCAAAGAGCGGCGCAGATGTCGTGCGCTGAGTTGTTGGAGCCGATCACGACCACCCGCTTGCCGCGATAGCCGTCAGGGCCGGGGTGCTGGGACGAGTGATGCTGCTCGCCCCGGAAGACGTCCATGCCCTCGAGCTGGGGCAGGTTGGGCCGGCTCGACATGCCGGTGGCGAGTACGAGCTGCTTGGGGCGCAGCGTCACCGCGCGGCCCTCACGCTCGACCTGCACGATCCACTCCTGCGCCTCGGGATCCCAGCTCGCGCTCTTGGCCTCGGTCGAGCCCCAGTAGTTGAGCTCCATCACCCGCGTGTACATCTCGAGCCAGTCGCCGAGCTTGTCCTTCGGCGAGAACACGGGCCAGGACTCGGGGAACTTGATGTAGGGAAGGTGGTCGTACCAGACCGGATCGTGGAGGCAGAGTGACTTGTAGCGGCTGCGCCACTGATCGCCGGGCTTCGGGTGACGGTCGACGATGACCGTCGGGACGCCGAGCTGGCGCAGCCGCGCGCCCAGCCCTATTCCGCCCTGCCCTCCGCCGATGATGACGACGTAGGGCTGTGTGGTGACCCCGAGCTCCTCGGCTTCGCGCCGGCGCCGCTCGAGCCAGGTCTCGCGATCAGGGTCGGCGCCGTGCGCAACACCGCGCGGGCGGGCCGGCCCACGGGGCTCCTCGTGGCCTTTGAGCTCCTCCAGTGTGGTGAGCAACGTCCAGGCCTTGCCCTCCTTGAGGCGCAGATGCCCGCTGCCGCGGCCGACCTCGGTCTCGAACGCGATCCAGGCCTCGGTGACGCCGTCGGCCTCCGCAGCCGGCTCGGTGACGCGGAAGCCGCGGGCACCCGTCTGCCCGGCCGTGTGCTCGACCAGGTCGGCGACGCCCTCCGGCCCCTCCACGGTCTTGAGGTTCCAGGTGAAGGCGACGAGGTCGCGCCAGTAGCTGTCGGTGGCGAACAGCGCCGCGGCCGCCGCCGCGTCGCCGTCGGCGAGCGCCGTCTCGAATGCGCCGAGCCAGCGCTCGGCGTCCTGCGTCGCGGTCGACTCCGCGGCGACGGCGATCTCGGCCATGGGCTGCTCCTCCTGGTGACAACGACGGGACGCGTCGATTGTGTCAGCCCCCCGCGCGCCGGCCAAGGAGCATGCGACCTCCCGCAACGCTTGCGTCGTGCAGGGCTGTGGGGCGCCGTAGCGATGACATCCGCCCATTCCGACCCCCGCGCGCACGTCCCGGCAGAGGTTCGGTTGCGGGCGTGCCGGCGCGTCCCGCTCGGCGACCGCCTGTAGAACACAGGCAAGTACCGCGTTGGTGTCCTCCGGAACTCGTGCTCGCTGTTCCGTGGCGCGCCGCTGCGCGTCTGCGCCTTGACGCGGCTTTGCGCGATCCGGGACGCTGGACCGCATGTTGCGTCGTCGTATCTCAGCCGACCGTCCGACCAGGTTGCGCACCAAGGCGGCTCGACTCGTCGAGGCGGTGCTGACGGCGGACGGCGCCGTGTCTGCGGATGCCCGCAACGCAGCCTTCACGGGGCGAGCCGATGACGCTGCGCTTGCCCGCTATGTGAACGTGGTTCGCAGGCACGCCTACCGAATCAGCGACGAGGACGTGCAGCGCCTTCGCGACGTGGGATTCGACGACGACGCGATCTTCGAGCTGACCGTCGCGGCGGCACTCGGCGCCGGTGCCGAGCGGCTGCAAGCGGGGCTGTCGCTACTGAGCCGAGAGTCGTAGTGCGCCTGCCGAGCTATGACGTGCCGGCGCGACGCAGCCAGAGGGCGTTCGTGCGCCTGACACGCGCGTTGGGCGGCGAGCTCGACGATGTCGGCAAGGCCGCGTTGCGGCGTCCGGAGCTCTTCGGCAGGCCGTTCCTCGATCTCGCCCACTTGCTCTTGCGCGGCCCATCTCCGTGGACTGTGGGTGAGCGCGAGTTGTTTGCCGCAGTCGTCTCGCGAGCGAACCGCTGCCAGTTCTGCGTCGGGACACATGGCGAGATCGCCGCCAGGGAACTCGGTCAAGACGGATTGGCTGAGCTCGACGAAGGACGGCTCAGCCCGCGCGCTGCTGCGGCAGCGTCCTTCATCGAGACGCTGACGCGCGACCCGGGCATCGTGTCGGCCGAACACGTCGAGCGTGCGCGAGCTGCGGGGGTCGAGGAGGACGCGCTGGCCGAGGCGATCTACGTGGCGTTCATGTTCAACACGATCAACCGCGTAGCTGATGCCCTGCGCTTCCAGCACCGCTCCGACGCTGATCGGCGCCGGGGGGCCGAAGTGCTCCGGCGCCTCGGCTACCGCCTGCCGGCGTTCTTGCTGCGCTGACAACGAATGCCGGCAATCCCACTTGGCGCGCCACACCGCCGCCGGTACGGGGAGACACCCGCCCTGCGCTGTGTCGCTGAACGTTCCGCTGTGGAATACGTCGGCAGCGCGTCCAGCGACTCGCTCATCCGGTGGTCGCGACCCGTTACGCGGCCCGGCTTTGCGGTCGTTGACTTCTCGGCGTTGAGCTCGACGCGAGCCCCCGTTCAGCTCAGGCGAAAGCAGTAGCTGTTACCGGGCGCTGGCTTGGAAGGTGGAAGTAGGTGAGCCAGTGCGCTCCGGCGCTGCTAGGAGTGTTGAACGCCACGTTGAGACTGTGGCGGCGGCGCCCCTCGCCTCCGCCGCCGCAGCCAGCCTCTGCCGCTGCCCGGCTCGGCGTTGAGGCGCGCCGACACCGCTTCCATCAGCTCGGACGCCGTCTCCCAGCTACCCCTCGGCACGCTGCGCTTGCCAACGCACGTTCGCACGAGCGCGGCGAACGCAGTCCGGTCCGCGGCGGGGCTCGCCGTGCCCGGGAAGAGACCGAAGTTCACCAGCCAGGTCCAGCCGTCCTCGTCGACGAGGACGGCTTCGGGCCTGACCCACCCATGTGCGAGGCCGCGCTCATGAGCACTGTCGAGTGCGCTCGCAACCGCCGTGAGCGCAGCGAGCGCAGTCGACTGATCGAGCGCTCCGCGCGCGAGCAGCTCCGCGATCGTGTCGCCGCGGATCAACTGCATGGCCACGAACAGGCCGTGCTCCCACTCGCCGGCCTCGAACACCGAAGCGACATGCGGATGTTCGGGCCACTCCTGCTGCCGGAAGCGCTCGACGAACGCAGGATCGTGACCGTGGCTCAGCCGCAGGTCGAGCACCCTCAGCGCCACCACCCGGCCCACGCCGACCTGCACGGCCTCGTACACCACTCCCCGGGGCCCGCACCGCAGATCCCCCTGGATCTCGAAGCCTCCGATGACGTTGCCCCGCCCGAGCATGTACGCAGTGTCTTAGCCATACGATCACCCGCGCATACGGCCAGCACGAGTGCGACCGTACGGATAACCGCACGGTGCGAGACCTGTTCGAACCGGCGGCATCCCAGTGGAGGGTCCTCGAAGAGACGCGCTGCCGGCGGCGGCGAGGCCCGTCACGACAAGATTTTGGCTCCCGCTGATGGACCCGCAAACGCGAGACGCGGCTCCGCCGGATTTGCCTCCGTGACCGCGCCAACCGAGATCTGAATCGTGCCGGTAACCTTGAGCGGTGAGCGAAAATGGCACTGTGTCGGACGGGTTTGCCGAGGCTGTACACCAGCGTGCCGCCGTGCTCGCGCCGGGCTGGGAGATTGCGGTCGAGGCCACCGGGTGGCCTGAGTTTCCAACCCGCGTCCTGCTCGATCATCCGCTCAGCAACGGGCATCAGATCCTCTTCAAGCAAGAACAGGTGGACGCGCTCGACCTCAGCACGCTGCAAGCGCACGTCGCCTTCGCCGCCAACGAATTTGCCCAGATCGCGCGTGCTCCGGTCTGCCCGAATGCGAGGCTCTTGCGCGGCCTGCGGTCGCTGTGGGATGCATATGACTGGCCGCCGCACCAGGTGGCCGGACTGGCGGGAGTGCTCGCTGACAATGGCGCGCTGGCGCCTGAGGAGTACGAGTGGCTAAGAAAAACCGTGTGATCGCCCGTCTGCGACTCTGAGTCCCGCTCGGCGTTCCCCAGTGGGATGCGCCGGCAGCCTTGCGGCGAGGCGCGCGAGCCCTCCCCCCGCTGAAGGACCGTCCGTCGGGCCGGATCCAGCTCAACGGAGCCCCTGCATTCCAGAGGGAGGAGAGCCGTGCGAGTACCTCACGGGCCCGGTTTGTCGCCACGATCCGGTTTGGTGGCGACAAATAGCAGTTAGCCGCCGCTTACGCAGGTCGGCTTCGCACGGACGAACGGTTGCCGGAACGCCGTACTCATCTGCCGCGCATCACCGGGCATTTGGATGTCCATGAGCACGACATCGGGATGCGCCAGGCGCACGCTCAACGGCCTCGGCGCCGTCCTGCGCCTCCGTAGCGATTCTCCGCCATCGTCGTCACGACGCTGACGACGTCGACCTCGCCGTGCTCGCCGAGGGTCGACTGGCCGTGCGCAGCTCGTAGTACGGCGCGCCGCGAGCACGCCCGCTGCTCGATATGCTCACGCGCCGGCCGGACTACCTGCGGCGCACGCGCTCGCAGTTGCGGCCGCGGTCCTGCTCGTCGACGATCGCGATGTCGTTGCCCGGCCCGCAATCGACGAGGTCGCGGCCCGCGCCGCCGGTGAGGTTGTCGTCGCCGCTGCCGCCGTACAGCCGGTCGTCACCGTTGCCGCCGCTCAGCCAGTCCGCGCCGGCGTCGCCACGCAGGAGGTCCGGCCCGTCGCCGCCGCGCACGGCCTGCTCGTCACCCGGGCCGCCGTCGAGGATGTCGGCGCCCGCGCCGCCACGCAGCTCGTCGTCGCTGAAGCCGCCGAGCAGCCTGTCGTCGCCGTTGCCGCCGGTGAGATCGTCGAATCCGCCACCGCCGCGCAGCACGTCGTCGCCGTCACCTCCATACAGGCAGTCGTCCGCTGCGAGGCCGTCGAGGCGATCGTCGCCGTCGCGGCCGAGCAGCTGATCTGCGGCATCGCTGCCGCGCAGGACGTCCGGCCCGGCGCCGCGATCGGCCTCAGGGTCGCCCGGCTCGACCGGCAGCAGCGCCGACGCGCACGAGAACGACATGCCCACCAGCAGCTCGCCGCGCCCGTCGGCGTCGAGGTCGGTACCTGCGGCGAGCAATGGCGTGTTGACGTGGCTCTCGGAGCGCAGCGTGCGGACCGCGCTGCGCGAGCCGAGCGCGATGCGGCCCGCTGCGCGGCGCCCGTAGACGATGTGCACGCGGGCGGGACGCTCGAAGGCGTCGATGAAGGCGTCCTCGACGCTGGAACTCGCCGGCCCGAACTCGGCGACGGCGATGTCGGCAAGGCCGTCGCGGTTGGGGTCGCCGGGCGCCACGACGCGCGTACCGAGCTTTCCCGCGGGACGCACGCCGTCGACGCGCACGCCCCCGTCGCCGAGCCTGCGCAGGTCGACCGGGCGGCGGTCGCGACGTCCGAAGACGACGGCCGCAGCGCCGCGAGCGCGGAACGCGTCGAGCTCCACGAGGTGGTCGTCGCGACCCGAGAAGCCCGAGTCCGGCGAGCCGGGGTCCAGCAGGGCCCGCGCGCGGGCGGGCAGCGGCCCCCGCAGCAGCGGTCCGCCGAGCGCCACGTCGGCTAACTGGTCGCCGTTGACGTCCCCGACGCCGGCTACCGCGGAGCCCCACGACGCGAAGTCGCCGGCGATCCTGAACGCGGCCGCCCCGGGCGAGCCGAGGCGGACAGGCTCGCTGTCGCGCTTGCCGAACACGACGTACGCGGCACCCGCGCGCCCGGGATCGATCGCGGCGGCCCCGGCGCGCCGCGAGCCGCTGCCCGGCGCCCCGACGACGATGTCGGCCAGCCCGTCGCCGTTGACGTCGCCGGCGCCGGCGACGGCCGCACCGAGTCCGCGATCGCCGCGGCCCGGCTCGATGCTGAAGCCGCCGCCGTCGAGCGGCAAGACGTTGCGAACGGGCGCCGAGGCCCTGCCGCCGAAGACGACGTACGCGGCGCCACGCTGTCCAGCGGTGACAGCCGTGCCGTAGTACGACGAGAAGCTCCCCGACGCACCGACGACGAGGTCGTCGAAGCCGTCCCCGTTGACGTCGCCCGCGGCCGCCGCGCGCGCGTACGCGCCGAAGCCCTGCAACGCGAAGCCGCGGCC
>Ga0247704_1000603_pt1 | contig 9934 bp, 11 predicted proteins | sample 41W_NmetaG_FD_189042 | JGI IMG/M metagenome (GOLD analysis project Ga0247704, IMG submission 189042) | Soil microbial communities from hillslope of Landscape Evolution Observatory, University of Arizona, Oracle, AZ, United States - 4-1-W_N | ecosystem: Engineered > Artificial ecosystem > Mesocosm...
CGGGTGCTCCTCGGGCGGCCAAGAGCAGGCCACTGCCTCGACGACGACGTCGCTGAGCAACCACGCCCGCTCCACCACCGTCACCACCGCAGCGTGCCCCGGTGGGCCCGTAGCGCCCGAGGGCGCCACCGGTGTGACCGAGGCCGGGGCCGACCTCGACGGCGACGGCGCCGGCGACCGGATGGTCGCCGCCCGCCTCGACGCTGGAGGCCGGACCCTCGCCGTGGAGCTCAGCTCCGGTGGCACGGCCGCCGCCGAGCTCGGATCGAGCGAGCCGGGCGGCCCCTCACCCTTGTCGGTACTCGGCGGTGCCGACCTCGGCGGCGACGGCGAGACCGCCTTCGCCGTCACCGGCGCCGGTGCCTCGGTGCTGGTCGTGCAGCTCTTCCAGCTCGCCGGCTGCGATCTGGTGGCCGTCACCGACGAGTCGGGCCAGGTGGTGGACCTGCCGGTGGGCGGCGGTGTGACCCACGGCGACGGCTTCACCTGCGGCGACGGTGCCCTGGTGGTCAGCGACGCCGACAGCACCGACGGGGAGACGTTCCGGGCCAGCCGCACCACCTACCGCATCGAGGGCACCACCCTGGTCCAGACCGCCGCCGAGACCACCACCCTCAGGCGCGACGCCGACGACGAGGCCATCGCCGCCGCCTACCGCATCGACTGCCCGGCCCTGGACCGGGCCCCCTAGGCGCACGCCCCCCCTACTCTGCGTTCTGGCCCCGTAGGGACACCCCGCTCTCTCCCGTTCTGGCCCCGTAGGGACACCCCTCTCTCCCGTTCTGGCCCCACAGGTGGTCGCAATCACGACCACTTGTGGGGCCAGAACGGCGTGGGGGCAGGGTGGGCCGACTCAGGTGTGGTCGAGGACACCTGGGGCCCGCAGGCGCCGCTCGAGGTGGTGCTCGAGGGCGTGGCGGGCCAGGCGGTCGAGCTCGGCCCCGGCCGGGGTGGGTCCCTCGGCCAGCACCCCGACCAGGTCGCCGCCGAGGATGCGCCGCAGCAGGGCCAGGGCGCCGGGGGTCAGCCGGGTCCCCACCCGGCAGCTCCGGCACAGGGCCCCGCCCTCGCCGGCGGCGAAGGCCACCAGCTCGCCGCCGGATCCACAGCGGGCGCAGGCGTCGAGGACGGGGCTGAACCCCTGCTGGGCCAGCAGCTTCCAGGAGAAGGCGGGCACCACCAGGGGCGCAGGCCCGGCGGCCAGCGTGCGCAGGGCTCCGAGCAGCATCTGGTAGAGCCGGGGGTCCTCCTCGCCCTCTTGCACCACGGCGTCGACGATCTCCAGCAGGCACACGGCCCGGGCCAGGCGGTCGATGTCCTCGCGCACGGCCCGGAAGTGCTCCAGGGCCTCGGCCTGGGTGATGGTGTCGAGGTTGCGGCCCTCGTAGCACAGGACCGACACGTGGCCGAGGGGCTCCAGGCGGGCGCCGAAGCGGCTCTTGGTGCGCCGCACGCCCTTGGCCACGGCCCGCACCTTCCCGTGGTGCTCGGTGACCAGGGTGACGATGCGGTCGGCCTCGCCCAGCTTGATCGTGCGCAGCACGATCCCCTGCTCCCGGTACAGGCCCACGCCGGCCCGCCGCCCGCCCTAGTCGACGCCGCCGTAGCGCCGGTCCCGCCGCTGGAACTCCCGCACCGCCTCGAAGAGGTGCTCCCGGCGGAAGTCGGGCCACAGCACGTCGGTGAAGACCAGCTCGCTGTAGGCCAGCTCCCACAGCAAGAAGTTCGAGATCCGGTACTCCCCCGACGTGCGCACCACCAGGTCGGGATCGGGCATGGCCGGGTCGTAGAGGTGGCGGCGGATGGCCCGCTCGTCGATGCGGTCGGCGGCAGTGCCCTCCGTCACCAGGGCCCGGACGGCATCGACGATCTCCGCCCGGCCGCCGTAGTTGAAGGCGATGGTGAGGGTCATGGTGGTGTTGCCCGCCGTCTGCTCCAGGGCCTCGTCCATGCGCCGCAGCAGCCGCCGGGGAACCCGCCAGTCCCGGCGGCCGGCGAATCGGATCCGCACCCCCCGCTCGTCGAGCTCGTCGCGGCGGCGGGTGAGGATGCCCTCGTTGAACTGCATGAGGTAGCGCACCTCGTCGGCCGGGCGCTTCCAGTTCTCGGTGGAGAAGGCGTAGACGGTCAACCACTCCAGGCCCAGCTCCAGGGCACCCTCGACGGCGTCGAGGAGGGCTTCCTCGCCGGCGGCGTGACCTTCAGTGCGGGGGAGGCCGCGCTTTTGGGCCCAGCGGCCGTTGCCGTCCATGACGCACCCCACGTGCGCCGGCACCCGCGTGGGATCGATCCCGTCGAGGTCCACCGGCCGAAGCTACTGCTCACGCCCCGCTGCGGGTAGACAGGTGCGGTGCTCCAGCGCTTGCGGCGATACGCACAGGGCAAACCGGTGCTCGAGGTGGCCCTCGACGTCCAGGCTCGCTTCAGCGAGGTCCACGGCGGTTCCCTCGCCTCGGCCGTCACCCTGGCCGCGTTCCTCTCGCTCTTCCCGCTGGTGCTGGTCACCATCGCCGTGCTCGGCTTCTTCGCCTCCACCACGCCCGACCTGTCCACCCAGATCTCCGACTTCTTCGGGCTTCCCCGGGACGGAACAGCCTCTGACGCCATCACCCAGGCCCTGTCCACGGCCGAGGAGAGCCGGGCAGCGGCCTCCGTCGTCGGCTTCGTCGGCCTGCTGTGGTCGGCCCTGGGCCTGGTGGCGGCCCTGCAGTACGCCTACGACTCGGTGTGGCAGGTGCGCGGCCGCGGCCTGCGGGACAAGTTGGCCGGCCTGAGTTGGTTCGCCGGCGCCGCCCTGGTCTTCGTCGCCTCCTTCGCCGTGACTGCCGTCCTCGGTTTCCTGCCCGCCTTCTTCGCCCCCCTCAACCTGGTGATGGGCGTGGCCGTGAGCTTCGGGCTCTTCTTGTGGACGGCCCGGGCCCTGTGCAACCGCCACGTCGGCTGGCGGGCCCTGGTGCCCGGCGCCATCTTCGGTGCCGTCGGCCTCGAGGTGCTCAAGGTGGTGGGCGGGATCTATGTCCCCCAGGCGGTGGCCTCGTCGTCGGCGCTCTACGGCTCCATCGGAATCGTCTTCGCCGTGCTGGCCTGGTTGCTGTTCTTCGGGCGCCTGATCGTCTACTCGGCCACCCTCAACGTGGTGCTGTGGGAGCGCCGGCACGGGACGGTGTCGGTGGCCCTCGAGGTCCCCAAGCTGCCCGGGCGCCAGCCCCAGGCGGCCACCCGCTCGGGCGAGACCAGCGCCCAGCCGAGCCCGTCCTGACGCTCGGCACCGGGTGCTGGACTGGGTTCCCCGCGGCGTCACCTGGGTCGGCCTGCTGGCCGGCCCCCTGGTGATCCTCGGCTACCTGGCCGGCTCGGTCCCCTTCGCCTACCTCTACTCCCGCCGCCGGCTCCGCCGCCAGCTCGAAGCTCCCGGCGTCGAACGGCTGGTGGGCCCCGCCGGCTCCGGTGGGCGAGACGGTGCCGCCGCCCGCCACGTCGGCGCCTGGGCCCTGCCTGGGCTGGCCACCCTGGGGGCCACGACGCTCGCCTGGCACCTCACCCTGGCCGCCACCCCCGGGGGCGCCAACTTCAGCGGCGTGGGCATCTTCTCCAACCAGGCCATCGGGGCCTGGGTGTCGGTGGCTCTGTGGACCGGCATGGCCGCCGTGGTGGGCCACGCCGCCCCGGTGTGGAACGGCTTCCGCGGCGGCAACGGCCTGCCCCCGGCAGCGGCGTTGGGTGCCGCCTACGTGCCCGTGGTCCTCCTCGTGAGCGCCGGGCTGGCTCTGGTCGTCTTCGGGCTCACCCGCCGGACCCGCCTGGCCCTGCGGTGCGCCCTGCCGGCCATGGTGGTCTACGCCTACGTGGCCTGGCTGGCCGACATCCAGGCCGGCTGGGGGGTCAACAACGGGCCCGAGACCACCCTGTGGACCGTGGTCCTGGCCACCACCCTCTTCGCCCGCAACCACCGGGATCTCGGCGCCACCGGTTGAGGGCCGGGACCGACCCGCTCAGCGGCCGGCGTCGTCGCCGAGGAGCGGGCGCAGGGGCCAGTCCTTGTCGACCTTGACCATGAGCTCGAGGTAGGCGCCCGGCGCCAGCTGGCGGCGCACGGCCGTCCCCACCTCCTTGAGCACCCGGCCCCCGTGGCCGATGACGATGCCCTTCTGCGACGCCCGCTGCACCAGGATCTCGCAGCGGATCCGGGGCCATTCCCACTCCGTCACCCGGGTGGCCACGGCATGGGGCAGCTCGTCGTGCAACACCGCCAGCAACTGCTCGCGGACCAGCTCGGCCACCCATACCGCCTCGGGCACATCGCTGCGGGCGTCGCTCGGGTAGTAGGCCGGGCCCTCGGGCAGCCGGTCGACGAGCCCGTCGATCAGCTGGTCGACGCCCTCGCCGGTGCGGGCCGACACGGGGTAGTAGTCGGCCGCTTCCAGTTGGGCGGCGGCGGCCAGCCCGGCCATCACCTGGGAGGGAGAGGCCCGGTCGATCTTGTTGAGCACCACCACCGGACGGGCCGGCACCTGGGCCGCCACCGCCCGGTCACCGGGCCCGAGGGAGGCGGTGGCGTCGAGGACCACGCAGACCAGGTCCACGCCGGCCACCGCCGCGCTGGCCGTCTCCGCCAGGCGGGGGCCGAGAGGGCCGCGGGGGCGGTGCATGCCCGGGGTGTCGACGAAGACCACCTGGTCCCCGCCCCGGTGCAACACCCCCCGGACCTGGCTGCGGGTGGTCTGGACCTTGTCGGAGACGATGCTCACCTTGGCTCCCACCATCCGGTTGAGCAGTGACGACTTCCCGACGTTGGGCCGCCCCACCAGGGTCACGAAGCCGGAGCGGCCCATGGCGTCAGGAGGCGACGACGTCGGCCGGGGGCTCCTCGGGCTTGGTGATGCGCACCCGCCCGATGCGCCGGCCCTGGACCCGCTCGGCCCGCAGCACCAGCCCGTCGAGGGCCACCGATTCGCCCTCGCTGGGCACGTGGCCGAGCAGGTTGAACACCAGCCCTCCCACCGTGTCCCAGTCGCCCTCGGGCAGCTCCAGGTGCAACAGGTCGTTGAGCTCGTCGAGAGCCATGCGGGCGGCGACCCGCACGTCGCCACCGGGCAGGGGTTCGAACAGCGGGTCCTCCACGTCGAACTCGTCGACGATCTCGCCCACCAGCTCCTCGATCAGGTCCTCCAGGGTCACCAGGCCGGCGGTGGAGCCGTACTCGTCGATGACAATGGCCATGTGGAACTTCTCTGCCTGCATCTCCCGCATGAGCTCGGCCACCCGCTTGGTCTCGGGCACGAAGCGGGCGGAGCGGGCCAGGGTGTGGACGGTGGCCGACGTGCGGCCCTCGCGCGACGCCCGCATCAGGTCCTTGGCGTAGACCAGCCCCACGATGTCGTCGATGCCCTCGGCCTGGACCGGGATGCGGCTGTAGCCGTTGGCGATCACCGTCTCCATGGTGAACGCCACCGTGGCCCCGGCATCGACGGTGACCATGTCGGGCCGGGGCACCATGACCTCCCGGGCCACGGTGTCGCCGAAGTCGATGATGGAGCGGATGAGGGCCCGCTCCTCGACTTCGATCACGTCGGCCTCCACGGCGACGTCGGCCAGGGCCAGCAACTCCTCCTCCGACACCACCGGCCCGGCCCGGCGGCCCTTGCCCGGCAGCACCAGGTTGGACAGCCCGATGAGGGCCCGGGTGACGATGCGCACGGGAGGGAAGCGGGCCAGCAGGTCGACGAAGGGGGCGACGATGAGGGCCGAGCGCTCGGTGTGCAACAGGGCGTAGGTCTTGGGGGCGGCCTCGGCGCACACGAAGATGACCACGGCCAGCACCAGGGTGGCCACGGCGATGCCCACCGGGCCGAGGTAGCTCTCCACCATGAGGCTGACCAGGGTGGCGGCGCCCAGGTGGCAGACGACCACCAGCAACAGCACGGGGTTGAGCCCCCGCTCCCGGTGCGCCAGCAGCCGGGCCAGGCTGGCCGCCCCCCGCCGGCCCTCCTCCCGCAGGGCCAGGGCCTTGGAGCGGGGCAGGTGGGTCAGGCTGGTCTCGGCCAGGGCCAGGAAGGCTCCCGCCGCCACCAACGCTGCGGCACCCGCCAGGGCCAGGATCTCCTGGGTGCTCACGGCGCCTCCCGCCGCCGGCCGCGGGCCATTCCGGAGGATCGGTGTCGCTCAGCCACGCCGATCCTCCACAATCGCCGAGCCCCGCCCGCCCGGCGGCGAGTGCGGCGCATTACGGAGCATCGGAGTCGCTCAGCCACCTCGATCCTCCGGAATCGGCGAGCGGTGGTAGTGGCGGGCCAGCAGGCGGCGCTCGGCCTCCTGCATGGCGGCCCCCTCCGCCGGCTCGGCGTGGTCCATCCCCAGCACGTGGAGCACCCCGTGGACCACCAGGAGGGCCAGCTCGTCGCCGGTGGGCGCTGAGCGGGCGGCGGCGTTGCGCTCGGCCACCGCCGGGCACACCACCACGTCGCCCACCAGCACCGGGGCCCCGCCGGCACCGGCCGGCGAGAAGGCGGCGCCGCCGGGCTCGGCGTCGAGGGGGAAGGCGAGGACGTCGGTGGGCCCCTCGCCGGCGAGGTAGCGGCCGTTGAGCTCGGCCATGGTGGCCTCGTCGACGAAGCTCAGCGAGAGCTCACCGCGGATGACCCCCTGGTCGGCCAGGGCGGCCCGGGCCAGCTCGGCCAGGCGGGGGACGTCGAGGCGCACCGCCGACTGCTCGTCGGCCACGGCCACGTCGGGTCCGGGAGCAGGGGGCCCGGGTGGTGACCCGGGCCAGGGTCTCGGCGGCGCGGCGCCGTTCACCGCTCCCCCTCCCCGGAGCCCCCGCTCGCGCCGGCCCGCTCGTAGGCGTCGACGATGTCCTGGACGATGCGGTGACGGACCACGTCGCGGTTGGTGAGGCGCACGAAGGCCAGCCCCGGGATCCCCGAGAGCACGTCCTCGAGGCCCACCAGACCCGAGCGGGCGTTGGGCACGTCGACCTGGGTGACGTCACCGGTGATCACCGCCTTGGAGCCGAAGCCGATGCGGGTGAGGAACATCTTCATCTGCTCCCGGGTGCTGTTCTGGGCCTCATCGAGGATGATGAAGCTGCCGTTGAGGGTGCGGCCCCGCATGAAGGCCAGGGGGGCGACCTCGACCGTCGCCCGGTCGAGCAGGCGCTGGGCCCCCTCAGGCTCGACCATGTCGTAGAGGGCGTCGAAGAGGGGGCGCAGGTAGGGGTCGATCTTGGCCGTGAGGTCGCCGGGCAGGAAGCCCAGGCGCTCCCCCGCCTCCACCGCCGGGCGGGTGAGGATGATGCGGTTGACCTGGCGCAACTGGAGGGCCTGGACGGCCATGGCCACCGCCAGCCAGCTCTTGCCGGTGCCGGCGGGGCCGATGCCGAAGGTGACCACGTTGTCGCGGATGGCGTCGACGTAGCGCTTCTGGCCGCTGGTCTTGGGCCGCACGGTGCGGCCCTTGGCCGCCTTGAGGACCTCGGCGGTGAGCACGTCGGTGGGGCGCTCGTCGGCCTTGACCATCTCGATGGTGCGCTCGACCTTGGCCGCGTCGAGGCCCTGTCCCAGCTCCAGGAGCACCACCAGCTCCTCGAAGAGCTTGCCCACCCGCTCGGCGCCCGGTCCCGAGATGTTGATCTCGTTGCCCCGGACGTGGATGGCGGCGTCGGCGAAGGCCCCCTCGATGAGGCGCAGGAGCTCGTCGCGCGGCCCGAGGAGGGCACCCATGAGGTGGTTGCCGGGCACCAGGACGGCCACGCCGGTGCCACCGCGGTCGGTGGGGACGCCTGGGGGGCCGGCGCCGGGGGGCAGGTCGTCGAGAGACGCAGGGTCAGGTGACACGGGCGCCGACCAGCCTACCGGCCCAAGCCGGACCCGTGGCCGGCGCCGGCCCGCGCTAGCCGGGAGGCCACTCCAGCGATCGCCCCCCGAGGACGTGGAGGTGGAGGTGCCCGACGGTGTTGCGGGCGTCCTCGCCCACGTTGAACACCAGGCGGAACCCGCTGGCGTCGACCCCGTCGGCGTGGGCCACGGTCCGGGCGGTGGTGAACAGCTCGGCCAGCATCTCGCCGTGGCCGGCGTCGAGGGCGGCAGCGTCGTCGACATGGTCCTTCGGCACCACCAGCACGTGGGTGGGGGCCTGGGGGTTGATGTCGCGGAAGGCCACGGTGTGCTGGCCCCGCTGCACCACGTCGGCAGGGACGTCGCCAGCGACGATGCCGCAGAACAGGCAGTCCGCCATCGCCCGCCACCGTAGTGGCCCACCGCCCCCCGGGGCATCACCTCGGGCCTTGCCGCCGGGGCGTGCGGGCGCGAACGTGGGGCCGACAGGAGGCTGCGCCGTGGTCGACGTGTCCAGCGAGATCACCATCAACCGGCCGGTCGAGGAGGTGTCGGCCTACGCCGCCGACCCCGACCACGCCCCGGCGTGGTACCAGAACATCTCCTCGGTGGAGTGGGTGAGCGCCCCTCCCTTGGCCCTGGGTTCCCGGGTGCGCTTCGTGGCCCACTTCCTCGGCCGGACGCTGACCTACACCTACGAGGTGGTGGAGCGGGAACCCGGCACCCGACTGGTGATGCGCACGGCCGAAGGCCCCTTCCCCATGGAGACGACCTACACGTGGTCGCCCCGGGGCGAGGCGGCCACCCACATGACCCTGCGCAACCGGGGCGAGCCGCGGGGCTTCGCCAAGGTCGGGGCGCCCCTCATGGCCACGGCCATGCGCCGGGCCAACACCAAGGATCTGGCCCGCCTCAAGGACATCCTCGAAGCCGGCGCCTGACCCTCCCCTCCTCGGCCTCCGGCAGCTCTCCACCCCTCTCCTGGCCCCAGAAGTGGTCGTGCAAACGACCACTTCTGGGGCCAGAACGGGGGGGTTGGGGTCAGGCGGATGTCAGCCGGTGGCCGCCTCGCCACCGTCGCCCACCGGAGGCAGGACCAGGACCTGGCCGGGGAAGATGAGATCGGGGTTGGTGGGATCGGCGAGGCGGTCGGTGTTGGCCTCGATGAGGCGCAACCAGTAGCGGGCCACCTCGGCCTCACCTGGGGGTGGGCCGGTGGCGTCGCCGGCCCCGGCCGCCTGGCCGAGGGCCCGCTCGGCCAGGGACCACAGGTGGTCGCCGGCTCGCACCTCCCAGCCGGCGCCGGCGGTGCCCGTCCCCTGGCTGGTGGGCACCGCCGGCGGCTCGCCGGTGGGTCCGGGGGCCAAGGCCGGTCCGCCCTCGCCGGTGGGTGCGTCCTCGGGCAGGGCCCGCATGACCGGCGGGTCCTCGTCGTCGTCGGCGCCGGCCTCGTCGCCCGCCACCGCGGCGATGGTGACAAGCGGCGGCTCCACCCGGGCGCCGGCCACCCCGGCGACGGTGGATCCCACCAGGGTGACGCCGGCGGCGGCGTGCAGGCTCCGGCGCACCACGGGCAGGGTCAACACGTCGACCACCCGGACCAGGCGCCGGGCCCCCCAGAGCCGGGCCAGCGCACCCAGCGACGTCACCATCAGCAGGTACCAGGCCAGGACCACCACCACCAGAGCCAGCACGGCGAAGGCGGCCTCCACCGGGCTACGGGCAGCCGCCCAGGAGGCCCACGACCCCGGGTCGCCGAGGGGCGGCGGCGCCAGCGGCCCCCTGGCCAGGGCCCGGCCGCCGGCCGCTACGGCCAGCAGGATGGCCAACCACGCCGACCACCCGGCCAGACGCCGGGCCATCGCCACCGGGTGGTTCCCTGGCCTCTCCATGTCCTCAACTCCTCGGTGTCGTGGTCTCGCGCCCGCCGGGTGCCGGGCGGGTCAGCGGCGGATGGCATCGGCGACGGCGGTGGCGGCCACGTCGGCCCGGTCGGGGCCACCGGGAACGGCCCCCGAGAAGATGTGGTCGACCCGGGCCCGCACGGTCACCTCCACGGCATCGCCCTGCACGGTGGCGACGGCCGATACGCCCTCCAGATG
>Ga0247704_1000604_pt1 | contig 9922 bp, 7 predicted proteins | sample 41W_NmetaG_FD_189042 | JGI IMG/M metagenome (GOLD analysis project Ga0247704, IMG submission 189042) | Soil microbial communities from hillslope of Landscape Evolution Observatory, University of Arizona, Oracle, AZ, United States - 4-1-W_N | ecosystem: Engineered > Artificial ecosystem > Mesocosm...
GGGTGAGGCCGTCGTCGGACCGGCGGACACCCTCCGTCGGGACGTGCGCGGTGAGCCGCCCGTCGTGCATGAGGTGGACCACCTCGAGGCCCCGCACCAGGGCAACGTGGTCGGCCAGCAGGCGGCGATGGCAACGCCACCACAGGGACTCGCTGCACATCACCGCCGTGGGCTCACGCGACGCCATGGAGACGAGCTCGTCGCACCCGGCGAGGAACCCGGCGGTCGCCATGTGGTCGGCGTAGCCCCGGAACGCGTCGTGGCGCAGCGCCGCGTGCCTGGAGCCGGCGAGTGGCGGGCGCCGACCACCGAGCCCGGGTATCCAGGCATAGGCCAGTCCCGCCGCCGTGAGCCACCGCTGCATCTCCTCGCGACCGAACTGCGGGTTGCGACGACTGCCCGGGAACGACCGGACGTCGACGATGCGGCGAACGCCGGCGCCGGTGACCAACCCGACGAACACCTCGGCGACGAGGGTTCCGTGGCCCAACGTGTAGAGCGTCGTCATCGTGTCCCCCGCCGGGAAGCCTCCCTCGTCCTCCAGCCCCTCGACCAGCACGGCCGCCGCGGCCATCTGGGTACCGTGGGCCCTGGCGTCGGCCACGCCCGCCGGCAGCGGTCAGGCCGTCGACTCGCCCGGCCGGATCCCGCCGGCCCCGAGGATGGCGCGGGTGAGTGGATCGCTGCGGGTGAGCAGATCCGCCAGTGCACGGTTCAGGTGCTCGTCGACGACACCGGGCGTCTCGGGAGCACCGGCCGGTGTCGCCTCGACGATGGCTCGGCGGATCACCTCCTTGATGAAGGCCGGGCTCACCCCCTCCGTGGCCGACACGAGGCTCGCCAGGTTGTCCAGCCGGTGCGGCACCTTCCGGAGGTAGAGCTCGAACAGCCGCCGGCGCTGGTCCCCGTCGGGCAGCCTCATCTCCACCACCTGGTCGATCCGGCCCGGGCGGGACGCCAACGCCGGCTCGAGCAGCTCGGCCCGGTTGGTCGTGAGCACGAAGATCACATCGGCGTCGGCGGCCATCCCGTCCATCTCGTTCGGCTCGAGCTTCTCGGCGATGGAGGGCAGCGGGCCGGGGTCGACGCCGAGGTGGTCGCCGACGCGCGCCCCGGGCCCGGCCGGGTCCGAAGATATGAGCCGCCGGAACTCGCTCAGGAACTGCTGGAACTCCGCTGCGAACGAGCCGGCGTCGAAGTCGGCTCCCGGCGCGCCGGTCATGCGCGCCAGTATTGCCGCCCGGGTGGTCGAGCCGCCCCAGCCGGGCCGGTCCCGCCCTCACCCCCGGCGTCGCGCCTCAGCCCGTGCGCACGCCGCACAGCTCGATGGCGCCCGACGGCGCGGCGACCGTGACGTTGCCCGCCCGGGTCACGACCAACCACTCCGTCACGCCGGCGCGGAGCCTCAGCGTCCTGGGTTCACCGGTCAGCCCCGGCTGCGTTCCGGAGTGCAGCGCGACCGTGACGTCTCCGCCACCGGGGGCGCGGAGCGGGATGGCGGACGGCTCGGCGAACCTGACGTCGACGGGCGCGGCCCCGAGCGGTCCCACCAGCAAACAGCCCCGGTCGTCGACGGCGGCGCCCACCGACGGCACCGCCCCGCCTCCGGGCGGGGGAGCGTCGGCCAGGCCGACCTGGACGTAGGTGGCGGCGGCCAGCACGTCCGCCTCGGTGACCCGGCCGGCGGGCAGGGCGCCCTCGGTGTCGAGGCGCCGGAGCAGCTCCATGGTGACGTTCGGCGAGAACATCGGCTCGGGCTGGGTGGCCGCCAGGGCCGGTGCCGACTCGGCCAGCTCGGCGGCGCCCAGGAGCCGGCTGCGGATCCCCGCCTCGCGACCGGCCTCGCGACGGCTCTCCGCCCGGAGGACGCCCACGTTGTGGATCAGGACGGGGATCAGCACGGCGGCGGCCGCGACCTGGCGCGACGGCAGGCCCCGGGCCCCCTCCGACAGCATCGCCCCGACGGCGGGCAGGACGAGCGCCGCCGCGATGTAGACGTAGCGGCCGGACGTGGCCTGTTCGGCCCCGAGGCCGGTGCGGCCCACGGCGAGGACGACGAAGAGCACCACCGACCCGGCCGCCATCGCGGTTGGCGTCGCGCCCGGAGCGCGGACGACCGCCCGCTGGCGCAGCAGCCACGCCAGCACCAGCACGACGATGACGGCGCCGCCGCCGGGGATGCCGCTGGCTCGCTCGAGTGCCGAGGTCAGTCCCGTCCAGAGGTACTCGGGTACGTCGAGCGTCCCGACCAGGGTCGGATCGTGGGAGCCGAGGCCGTCGCGGCCGACGGTGGCGAGCCACACCAGGTACACGGCGGCGGGCGGCGCCACCGTGGCCACGGCGTCCTTCACGCCCCGGCGCAGCAGCACCACCAGCCCGCTGGTGGCCGTCATCGTGACGCTGATCCCCGAGAACAGCAGGCCGGCGACGGCGACCAGCCAGGCCAGGCGGTCCCGCCGGCCGAACGGTCCCGCATGGTCGACGAGCAGGAGGTGGAGGAGGCCGGCGGCCACCGCTCCGACGAACCCGATCTGGAACGCCCACAGCAGGTTCTCGGCTCCCGACCCCAGGACGGCGAACACGGCGGCGAGCCCCATCGAGACCAGGGGGGCGACGCCGGCGCGGTTCATCACCCGCCACAGCAGGTGGGCGGCGGCGACGTGGAGCACGACGAGGACCGCCACGTACGGCAGGTAGCTGCGGAGCCCGACGGCCGAGTAGACCGCCCGGTAGAGGAGGATCGGCGCCGTCGACCAGTGCTCGTTGTGCGGTTCGAACAGGACGCGCCCCCAGCCCGACATCCGGTGGGCGAAGAACGCCCACTCGTCGCCGAAGAACCACTGGTCCCGGTTGAACCACACGATCAGGGGCGCCGCCCCCGCCAGCGACACCACGTGCGCCACCCGGGCGGCGGCCACGACCGGGTTGCGAACGGCCCCCCGGCTCGGCGCCACGGGCGGCGCCACCTCCTCGGCGCCCGCCGGCGGCGGCTCCCGGCCGGCTGTCCCCTCGGAGGCGTCGACCTCGGCGACCGGACGGTGGGAGCCCACGCCGATCAGATGCGGTCGTCGCGCAGGGCCTGCTCGATCCAGGGGATGACCTCGTCCAGCATCTGGTCGAGCGTCGTGGTCGCCTCGAAGCCGAGGACCTTGGCGGCCTTCTCGGTCGACGGCACGCGCTTCTGGACGTCGTAGAGGTAGGCGTCGTCGGACACCGTGCGCAGGGGCACGTCGGGCCCTTTGATCTTGCGCCAGATGGCCTCGGCCAGCTCGAGCACCGTGGTCGACGTGGCGGTGGAGAGGTTGAAGTCCTCGTTGCGGGCGTCGGGGTGCTCCATGGCGGTGACGATGCCGGCGGCCAGGTCGCCGCCGTAGGTGTAGTGGCGCACCTGCGACCCGTCGCCCAGGATGTGCAGGGGGTCCTGGCCCTTGAGCACCTTCTGCACGAGGTCGGGCACGACGTGGCTCATGGCCAGCTTGACGTTGCCGCTGAGCACCTCGACGTCGCCGAGGGCGCGGCCCTCGCCCACGCCGACGCAGTTGAAGGGCCGCACGATCGTGTACGGCAGCCCGTACTGCTCGTGGGCGGCGCGGGCGAAGTACTCGACGGCCAGCTTCTGGAACCCGTACGACGACAGCGGCGGCGGGATCTCGCGCTCCTGGCCCTCGTAGGACGGCCAGGTGGGCGCCGACTCGTAGACCATGGAGGAGCTGAGGTAGGTGACCTTCTCCAGGCGGTGGTCCCGGTGGGCGGCGATGGCGGCGTCGCAGGTGGCGGCCATGATCCGCTCGTTGGTCGCCAGCAGGTCGTAGGCGTAGGCGTGGAAGTACGAGATGCCGCCGATCATGGCGGCGCCCGCGATCAGGTGGTCGCAGTCCGCCAGCAGCCCGGTGAGCATCCCGGTGTCCCGGGCGTCGCCCTCGACCAGGGTGTACCGGGGGTGGTCGTCGTAGGACCGGGCGACCCGGCCGTACTTGGAGAAGTTGTCCACGCCGACGACCGTGTGGCCCCGGGCCAGCAGCTCCTCGACCACGTAACCACCGATGAAACCCGCCGAACCGGTCACCAGGACCTTGCTCACGTCGCCGCTCCCTTCCTGAGATCCTCGACGGTGAGCTTGCGACCGTAGGCGAACCGGTACCAGCGCAGGTAGCTGGGGAGCCACTTGGCCAGCTTGAAGTTGGACACGCCGAAGCTGCGGTCGAGCCAGATGGTGGGCACCTCGGCCACGGGGAGGCGCAGACGGCGGGCCTTGGCCACCAGCTCCAGGCCCACCTCGAACCCGGCGTCGGATTCGATGCCCACGCTCTGCACGAAGGCGCGGTCGTAGGCCTTGAACGAGTTGGTGGCGTCCCGTGTCCCGACCCGGGCGAGCAGGTGGAGCGATATGCCGGCCGTGCGGGACATCGTCCGCTTGAGCAGGGGCCCGCCAACCTGCTGGCCGCCCTTCATGTACCGGGAGGCGGCGGCGACCACGACGCCGCGCTCGACGAGCCGGGCCAGCTGGTCGATCTGCTGGGGGTCGTCGCACCCGTCGGCCATGGTGACGACCACCACGTCGGCCCGGGCGTGGTCGATGCCCCAGCGGATGGCGCGCGCCGGCCCCCGCCCGTAGGAGTTCAGCGCGGGGACGACCCGGTCGTCGATCTGCGCGTACTTCTCCACGTACGGCGCCGTCGTGTCGTCGGGCGAGTCGTAGACGACCAGCACCTCGCAGGGCAGGGTGACGGCCTCGAGGACGCGATCGAGGCACGCCGCGATGGTGTCGCCCTCGTTGTAGGCGGTGATGATGACGGAGACGCGCGGCTTGCCGGGCGGCGTCAAATGACGACGCCCCCGCCGAGCAGGTTCCAGATGTCGACGACCGGCTGGCGGGCCTCGAGGCCCCGGTAGGCGGCATGGGGGGTGGCGATCACGAGGAGGTCGGCCCGCTCGAGCACCTCCTCCAGCGGTACCAGGCTGGGGTCGACGGTGACGTGGGGGTCGGTGCAGAGCACCTCGGCGGCCTTGAAGCGGAGGATGCGCTTGAGCTTGTAGCTGAGGCTGGAGCGGATGTCGTCCGAGTCGGCCTTGAACGCCATGCCGAGGATGCCCACCGTCATCGAGCGCAGGTCGTGCTGCTTCTCCATGCAGGCGACGAGGTACAGGGGAAGACCCTCGTTGACCGCCATGCCGGCGTGGCCGAGCACGAAGTTGTTGTTGTTGAACGCGGCCAGCTGCATGGTGTCCTTGAACAGGCACGGCCCGGCGGCGAAGCCGGCCCCCGGCAGGTCGGCCGCCCGCGGGTAGTCGTAGGCCAGGGCCGCCCGCAGGCGCTCGAAGTCGATGCCGTAGTCGTTGGCGATCATGAAGAGCTGGTTGGCGATGGCGAAGCGCAGGTAGCGCCACGTGTTGGTGAAGAGCTTGGCCAGCTCCGCCTCCTCCGGCTCGAGGTGGACGACCTGCTCGGTGAGGTTGCGGAACAGCTTCTCGGCCCGCTCCTTGCCCGCCGGGGTGTGCCCGGACACGATCTGCGGCAGCTCGTAGAGCTCGGTCATGGCCTTGCCCTCGGCGATCCGCTCGGGGCAGAACGCCACGTCCGCCGTCACCCCCACCCGCTCCACGACCTGGGCCACCAGCCGGGTCACGCCGGGGTAGAGCGTGCTGCGCAGCACGACCAGCTGGCCGTCCCGGAGCTGGGCGCCCAGCGCCTCGACGGCCTGGGGGACGGCCAGGGGGTCGGGGTTGAGGTGCTCGTCCACCGGCGTGCCGATGACGACGACGACGCACTCGGCGGTGGCGACGGCGGCGGGATCCGACGTCGCCACCAGATTGCGGCCCACGACCCGGGCCAGCACGGGCGGTGCCCCCGGCTCGTCGAAGGGCATGGTGCCCGAGCTCACCGTCCGGACGGCCGCCTCGTCGACGTCGTAGAGGGCGACGGTGAGGCCCCGGTCGGCGAACGCCAGGCCCAGGGGCAGCCCGACGTGGCCGCACCCGCCCACGATCACCACGTCACGCGTGAACTCCACAACGCCTCCCGCAGGGCCGCCGACGGTCGTGGCCCTCCTTCCAGGTAACCACCCCGCCCGCCGGGCGGGAGACCGCACCGGCCCGGGGCCCGCTCACCAGGTCTCGTCGACGCCCGCCCACCGCCGCCAGACGTCCGCCGGGCGCCGCCGCCGGCGGCGGGGTGCCGCGGCGCGGGCGGCGAGCGCGGCGGGCAGGCGGGCGGCCAGGGCGCGGCGCAGCGCCGCGTCGCCGGGCGGGGAGACGGCGGCGCGCACCTCGGCGGCGGCCACCCGGAGGGGGGCGTTGCGGGCCAGGGTGAGCAGCCGGTTGCGGGCGGCCAGCGCCTTCACCGTGGGCGCCAGCGGGCCGCCGCTGGTGACGCTGCCCACGTGGCGGACGACGCCCGACGGCTCGTACACCGCCCGCAGCCCGGCCAGGCGGGCCCGCCAGCACCAGTCCACGTCCTCGTAGTACGCGAAGAACGACCCGGCGAGCTCCCCGACCCGGGCCACCGTCTCGGCGCGCGTCACCATGGCCGCGCCGCACGCCCCGAAGCGCTCCGCCGGCCGGTCGAAACGCCCGTCGTCGGGCGCCAGGTACCCGTGGTCACCGGCCCAGCCCCGGGTGCTGAGGTAGGAGCCGGCGTTGTTGATCAGGCGCACCTGGCCGACCACGGGCGCCGGCTCGCCGTCGATGCGCAGGTCGGCGGGGTCCCACCCGGGCTCGAGGGCGAGGCGGATGGGCTGGCGGCCCGCCGTCCACCGCCACCGCCCCTCCACCCCGTCCAGCTCGCCGACCTCGAGGCGGTGGATGCCGGGGCCGACCAGGCGCTCGAGCACGTCGGTGCCGGCGACCGTCGCGCTGCGCACGGCGCGGCCGAGCGGGCGGGGGTCGTCCCCCACGAACCGGGGCTCGTCGTCGAACCGGATCTCGGCGAAGGGGAGGGCAAACACGAGCTTGGGCGCCACCACGGCCACCGTCGGGTCGGCCAGCGCCGCCTCCGCCGACGCCAGCCAGCAGGGATCGGCCATGGCGTCGTCGTTCAGCAGGGCGACCACGTCGCCGCGGGCGGCACGGAGCCCGGCGTTCACCCCCCCGGGGAAGCCGGCGTTGTCTTCCAGGCGGACGACGCGCGCGCCGGCGGCCCGGGCGGCGGCACCGACCTCACCCGCCGGCGAGCCGTTGTCCACCACCACCACCTCGCCCGCCTGGCCGAGCACCGACTCCAGGCACGGCGCCAGCCAGCGGTGGGGGCGATGGGAGACCACGATGACGGAGGTCGTCACCGCCGGATGGTACGGCGAGGCGTCAGCCCGCCGCCCCGGCGCCCACCTCGACGTCCCGCGGCTGCTCCACCGGCGCCGGCCGGTCGTCGACCGCCCCGTCGTCGGGCCCGCCGTCGGGAGGCGGGGCGGTCCCCACCCGCCACAGCGCGGCGAGGACGGCGGCCCCCGCCACGACCGCCAGGACGGCGTCGGCCACGCCGACGGGCCGGTCCGACACCGGCATGGCGGCGGCCCACACCGCCGCGAACCAGGCGACGTGGACGGCGGCCAGAGCGGCGGCCGCCCGGCCGGACCACGACGCCGTCACGCCGGCCAGGCCCGCCCACAGCAGGATCATCGTGGCGTAGGACCCGTGGTGGACCTGGGTGGTGCCCGGCCCGAACATGGCCAGCGCCCAGAACAACACGGCGCCGGCACCCACCCCCAGGACGGCGACGGCGCCCCGCCAGTGGCGACGGGCCCACATCCGGCGGTGGCGGGCCAACCCGGCGGCCAACAGCGGCCACGCCAGGTTGAGCGGCCCCAGGGCCCAGTTCAGGACGAAGAACTCGCCCGCCCGGACCCGCTCCGCCCCGCCCTGGCGGAGCTCGCGCCACCCGGGCGGCGCCTCCACCAGCGCATCGAGGTTCTCCCACTTGTTGCGCACCAGCTCCGACGGCTCGCTCCGCGAGTAGGCGTCGGCCAATGCCGCGGACAACGGCCGCCCGTCGGCCTGGAGGACACCGGCCAGGTGGCGCTTGGTGAGGCGGTCCCCGGGAGGGTCGTAGAAGCGGGTGTACGCCCACCACGGCGCCATGAGCACCACCACCACGGCCGCCCCGGCCAGCGCCGGGACGAGCGGCGGACGGGTGCGGCGGGCGACCACGAAGGCGGCGACGGGAACGAGGGTGAACACGACCCCGGCGTGGGCCAGCAGCCCGAGGGCGGCGCCGAGAGCCGCCACCGCCGCGGTCGCCGGCGACGGCCTGCGCCCGACTAGGAGGACCAGGGCCAGGAGGGCGAGAGCGCCGGCGTAGAGCTTGGGCCACACGTAGAGCGAGTTCACGAAGAAGAAGCCCGAGAAGGTGGCGGCGGCCAGGGCCAGGGCCGTCCCGGCCGGGCGGAACCGGAACGCGGCGCCGAGCGCCCACACGGCCGCCACCCACGAGCACTGGAGCGCCGTCGCCAGGAGCTGGTAGTGGAGCGCCTCGATCCCGAGGGCCGAGGCGAACGGCCGCTGGAGGAGGACGGCGCCGGTCTGGAGCGGGGGGCGGTCGCTGCTCTGCCATTCGGGATAGATGGGCCGGGGGTCCCGGCCCTCGGCCAGGCGGGCGGCGAGGAGCCGGGGCAGGTCGTTGTCGATCGGGAGCCCGTCGTTGCGCATCAGGTGGGTGCGGGCCCGCAGCTCCACCGGGGTCGACGAGGCATGGGCGAAGAGGATGGCGTTGTAGAAGAGCGCCACCACGAAGAGGAGGCCGAGGGGGACGGCGACGGCCGGCGACCGGACCGTGCGCGCCAGCAGGCGGCGGGCGCCGGGGCGGGAGAGCGCGACGGCGGCGGCGGCGGTCCCGGCGAGCGACGCCACCCGCCCGGCGCCGGGGCCGGCGAGGTACGCCCAGAACACGGCGTAGCCGAGGGCCGAGGACAGGGCGACGGCGGTGAGCGCCACCGCGGTCTCCGGCACGACGCCCCGCCGGGACAGCGCGGCGGCGCCGAGGAGGCCGGGCAGGAGGAACCAGGCGAGCGAGGCGCCCAGGACGAGAGGCCAGACGAGCACGGAGGAGCCGTCGACGCTCACGGGTGATCGGTGGTGACCGGGGGGATGGCGGAGTCTCGCACCGCGGCCGGCTCCGCCGACGATGGATAGCTTCGAGGCCATGCGCACCGCCCGCGTCCCAGCCGCCCTCGTCGCTGCCGTCGCGGCGGCCGCCCTGCTGGTGCCGGCGGCGGCGGGCGTGCCGTTCCTCGGGTCGACCGGCGCGCTCCGGCTGGCCTCGCCCGTGGTCGCCATGGCGGCCACCCCGTCGGGCAACGGCTACTGGCTGGTGGCGGCCGACGGCGGGGTGTTCGCCTTCGGCGACGCCGTCTTCCGCGGCTCGACGGGCGGCACCCGCCTGGCCCGCCCGGTGGTGGCGATGGCGCCGACGCCGTCGGGCCAGGGGTACCGCCTGGTGGCGTCGGACGGCGGGGTGTTCGCCTTCGGCGACGCCGTGTTCCGCGGCTCGACGGGCGGGCTCCGGCTGGCCGCCCCGGTCGTCGGCGCGGCGTCGACGCCCAGCGGCAACGGCTACTGGCTGGTGGCGGCCGACGGCGGGGTGTTCGCCTTCGGCGACGCCGTCTTCCGCGGCTCGACGGGCGGCACCCGCCTGGCGGCGCCCATCGTCGGCATGGCCGCCACGCCGTCGGGCGGGGGCTACTGGCTGGTCGCCGCCGACGGCGGGGTGTTCGCCTTCGGCGACGCCGTGTTCCGCGGCTCCACCGGGGCGCTCCGGCTCAACCGGCCGATCGTGGGGACGGCGCCCACGCCCTCGGGCGCCGGCTACTTCCTGGTGGCGTCCGACGGCGGGGTGTTCGCCTTCGGCGACGCCACCTTCGCCGGCTCGACCGGCGCCCTCGCCCTGGCGTCGCCGGTCGTGGGGATGGCGGCCGGGTCACCCGGGGCGGGC
>Ga0247704_1000605_pt1 | contig 9906 bp, 8 predicted proteins | sample 41W_NmetaG_FD_189042 | JGI IMG/M metagenome (GOLD analysis project Ga0247704, IMG submission 189042) | Soil microbial communities from hillslope of Landscape Evolution Observatory, University of Arizona, Oracle, AZ, United States - 4-1-W_N | ecosystem: Engineered > Artificial ecosystem > Mesocosm...
TCGATGAGGCGTGGGGCGTCCGGCAAGGAACCAGGGGCTGTGTTGAGCGCTTTATTGGCGATGGAGATCTCGACGCCCTGGCTGTCGTAGGGCGTCCAACGTACGAAGTCGGCTGTGAGTGTCACCGCGCCAGGACGACGAGCAGGTAGCGCACGTAGTATGCGTCAGTGGATACGGCGTGCTATTGCAAGCTTCAGGGGCGGGTTGCGCGGACGCCCGTAGGAGCTTGAAGCAATGAGGTTGTGGCACCTCAAGGTTGAGCGGTTCCGAGGTATCCAGAGCTTGGACTGGCATGTCAGCGGTCGAGTTGTCGGTCTTGTCGGAGCGGGCGATGCAACGAAGACGACGATCCTCGATGCGATTGGGCTGCTGTTCACGTCGCGCTTCGGCTTCGGATTCACCGACGTCGACTTCTACGGCGGAGATGCGTCAGCCGGCCTCCTAGTCGAAGGGACCATCAGCGAGCTTCCGGCAGCGGTGCTCGCCGACGACCGACTCGGACTCGACCTTCGCGGCGTCGACATTTACGGAGCGATCCACGACGAGCCAGGTGACCTGGAGGCAGCGGTCACTATCCGTCTCGATGTAAACGAGTCGTTGGAGCCCACATGGTCAATCATCAGCGAACGCCATCCCGACGGCCGTCCGCTGTCAACTCGGGATCGTGGCATTCTGGGCGTGAGTCGCGTCGGCGACAACCCCGATCGCCAGTTCACCTGGGGCCGAGGAACGGCGTTATCCAAAATGACCGCAGCCACCGATCAGCTCCAGACGGTGATTGCGAAGGCGTACCGGGAGGCCCGCGCCGCCGTAGCAGAGGCTGACCTCACTGAACTGGACGCGGCCGTCAAGCAGGCCGAGTTGGCGGCAACTCAACTTGGGGCCGGACCTGTCGCCGAGAGCATGGATGCTCGCCTTGATGCCTCACCAACGGGCGCGAGCGGACTAGGGCTGCACAGCGATGGCATCCCCCTTGGGGCCGCCGGCCTGGGTACACGACGGCTGGTCGCTCTCGGCCTGGAGCTCCTCGGAACGCCAGACGGAGCGGTCCTATGCATCGATGAGATCGAAAGTGGGCTGGAGCCTCACCGCCTGCGCCACCTGCTCCGCACGCTTCGACGCAAGGTCGATGCCGACGGCAAGGGGCACGGCCAGGTCCTGTTTACGACTCACTCGCCCGTCGCCCTGGAGGAGCTGATTTGCTCTGAAATCAATGTGGTCCACACGACTGACGGCGCTGTGTCGGTGCGGCAGGTGCCGTCGGACCTAGCTTCGACAGTGCGATCCGGTCCAGAGGCGTTTCTATCGCGGCGCATCGTGGTCTGCGAAGGGAAGACGGAGCTCGGAGTCATCCGTGGCCACGACATGGCGTGGAGCACGCGGCATGACGCCAAGACCTTGGCCCATGTGGGTGTCACCACGGCGTTAGGCAACGGCGCGGAGACCGGCAAGCGAGCGCAACAGTTCTTCGACCTCGGGTACCCCGTCATCGTCATGGCGGACTCCGATGCGAGCTTCGTGCCTGACCACAACGCGCTCGAGACCCAGGGGATCCCGGTGCTCCGGTGGGATGGCAACTGCGCCATTGAGGAACGACTTGCCTCGGACCTCTCCTGGTCCGCGCTGCGCACACTGATGGGCTTCCTCGTCGAGCAGGGTCACCTCGCCCGCCAGATTGTCGATGTCATGGCGTCAACGACCGCCGGCAAGGCCGCGCTCACTCGGGCTGGCGTCACGCGTGATGCACTCGGTCACGGCCTTGACGACATGGTCGTCGCAGGCCTAACCGAGGCCGAGGTCCGGCAATGCTTCGGGCAGGCTGCCAAGGGCCACGCGTCGTGGTTCAAGCGAGTCGATCTCGGCGAGATGTTGGGACAGGTGATAGCGGATGATGCTGACGCTGCGACAAGAGACCTCGGGCTGAAGCTTGACCAGCTTGAATCGTGGTGTTTCACGGAGTGACAGCAGCGGCGGACTTGGCGGCTTCGGCGCGTGCGTACGTGATCGCACCCGCAGGTTGTGGCAAGACAGAACTGATCGCAGGAGCCGTCGCTGCCGAACCGGACCAGCGACAGCTCGTTCTCACGCACACGCACGCCGGTGTCGCCGCACTGCGCAGCCGCTTAGGCCGATACGGCGTCGCCCGATCGCACGCACGGGTCGAGACGATCGCCGGCTTCGCACTTCGCATTGCCACTGCATACCCGGCCACGTCCAACTTCGATAACCGCCAGCCACGAGATGCCGCATGGGCAGACGTCTACGCCGCCGCAGGTCGCGTGCTGGCCACACGCAGTGGACGCCAGATCCTCGCTGCTTCCTACCAAGGTGTATACGTCGACGAGTACCAGGACTGCATCACCGATCAACATGCGCTCATCCTCACCATCGACGATGTCCTGCCGACGCGCATCCTCGGAGATCCGCTCCAGGGAATCTTCGGCTTCCGCGGTCAACAGCTTGTGGACTGGAACGAGCTAGACAGGCACTTCGAACGACTTCCGGACCTGGATACGCCATGGCGCTGGCGCCAGACGAACCCCGACTTGGGGGAGTGGCTGCTCCAGATTCGGGCTGGCCTCCTCGTCGGCGACCGTCCGGACTTTCGGTCGGGACCAATCCGAGTGGACAACAACACCGCACCCTCCCAGGTGCTGGCGTGTGGTCGGCTCATCAAGGAAATTCCGTCGTGGCTATCCGCAAGTTCCCGCGTGCTGCCCATGAGATCGCTAGCAGGCTCGGTGACAACTACACCTCGATGGAGGAGATGGAGTCGAAGGACCTGCTCCGGCACGCGGAGATCATCGACCACCGACATGGAACAGCACGGGCGCTCGCGGTCGTCGACTTTGCAGCGCTCTGTGTCACCCAGGTGGGAAAGCATGTCGCGACGGCCAAGAAGCATCTGGGCAGCGGTGTCTTGCCGACGGCGACGCCGGGCGCAGCAAACCAGGCCGCTGTCGAAGCGCTGTGTCAGGTGGCGCAGAGCCCCGAACCTGCCGCCGTCGCAAGCGCGCTTGCAGCCATCGCTCGCCTCCCCGACTCGAAGACATATCGGCGTGAGCTTCTCACTGAAATGCAAGGAACGCTGCGGCTCGCAGCGTCTGCGCCCGGCCGTCCATGGGCCGATGTCGCGTGGGACATACGCGACCGCGCCCGCCGCAACGGCCGCGCCTTGGAGCGCCGAATCGTTTCACGCACTCTCCTGGTCAAAGGCTTGGAGTTCGACCATGCCATCGTTCTGAACGCCGACGAGCTGGACATCAAGGATCTGTATGTAGCGATGACCCGTGCCTCTAGAACGCTCACAGTGCTCACCTCGGGCTGACAGCGATGTCTCAGCTCGGTCAGTCCACGGGGGCGCCTACCGCCGGCTTTGGGAGACGGCGGCCGTCACCCGGTAACTGGCGATACCTAGCAGGTCACGTGCGCCATAACGGCTCCGGACAGCTTGGTCCTGTCCTCCGAACCCACCAGGCCGCCCCCGAGAACCCGAATCGTCCGGAATCTCAACTCACGGCACTTGCCCTACCTTGGTCTTGCCGATCTATTAATGCCGGCTTTCCTTGGATACCAGGTATCCGTGACGCTCGTCCTCGAAGCCGCCGATCTCGGTACCACGGCCGGATCCGGACGTGCGCCGGCGGCAGGGTGCCATGCAGAAGAAGTGCGTCGCCCGCTCGCATCTGTCGTAGGGCGGCCGGCGGCACGAGAGGCACATCGCTGATGCCCAGGCGGTCCGGATCCCCGCCAGGTTGGCGGCTCAGCCTGGACGGGACGTGCTCATCGCCGAGCAGCCGGCTCAGGTAGTCGAGGCCGGCGGCGTCGCTCATGCCGGGGAAGAAAACCTTCGTGAGGTGGTTGGTGAGGATGGCCGGTGCCTGACGTCCGTAGGCGGCCTCGATCTGGGCGACCGACTGCCATGCGGTGACGAGCTGTACACCGATCCCCGCCAGGGTGGACGCCCACGACGGGAGCTGATCGGGCCGAAGGGTCGCCGCCTCATCGATCACCAGCAGCAGGGGCGGGTCCAGGGGCTTGCCGGTCCGCACGAATTGCTCAAAGGCCTGTCCGACGAGGTCGTTCAAGAGTCCGCCGAGGACTGGGCGCAGTCGGTGCTGGTCGTTGAGCGGGATGCAGACATACAGGGTGTTGTCCTTCTCGAGCAGCCAGTCGAGGTCGATGGTGCAGTTGGTCGTCGCCTCGGCGACGAGTGGATCGATCCAGGGCCACACCATCGTGCGAGCGGTGGCGTAGACGCCGGAGACGGTCCGGTGGTCGTTGCGCCAGAGCCCCTCGAGCACGGTCGTGGCGAACTCCCCGGCCTTCTTGCGCGGCTGGTCGCCATCGGCCTTGAGGGCGCGCATGAGAGGCTGCACCTGGCCGACGGAGCCATCGACGGGCATGTCGTTTCCCACCACCCACTGCACGATGTCGGCGAAGGTCCGGTCCTTGCTGTTGGCGGCGATTATCAGTAGGGCCGCCAGCAGGCTCTCCGCCATCTGCAGCCAGAACTCTCCACCCTCGCCGCTCGAACCTTGGCGAGGAGCTGCTTCGGCGATCTGTCGGGCTGCCCGTACCGCACCGCTCACGGTCGTCGCCCCCCGCAGCGGGCTCCATGTGGCGCTCTCCCTGCCGGTGACCCCGCTCGGGTCGAAGACCTTCACGTCGCCGAGCGAGGTCCGCCAGTTCCCGGTTACGTCGAGGAAGTCCCCCTTGAGCGAAACGAGGATGGCCGGGTGCTTCCAGTGGAACACGCCATTGATGATGTTGGTCGTCTTGCCGGAACGGCTTGGTCCCACCGGCATCACAGCCCCGGGACCGCTCGACGGCCGCCTACTCCTCCTTGGCGGGTTGGTGGCGGGCTCGGTGGCGAGCAGGCGTCGCCCGGCCCGCCCGATGACGAAGCGCCCAGGCGCGGAACGCCTGACGAGTAAAGGACGTAGCTCCTTCGGCTCGGCCAGTCGACCTTGGGCGGCGACGCCGGCCCGGGTGCGACGATCGAGCGACTCCCTGGGATCGCGGATGACCTTCCATCCAATGAAGATGAGGGCGGCACCGCCGACGAAGACGACCACGGTCGCTCCCCAGTACAGGATGGGACCGGGAAGCTGCTCTCTCGGACCGGGAGGCCAAGCGGCTCGGGGGTCGCCCACGTGGTCCTTCAGCCCGAGCACGGCCTGCCCCGCGTCATTGAAGCTGGTCTGCAGGGCATGGCCGTGGGCCAGGAGCGTCGCCAACTGGGCTCCGGCCCAGACCACTACCACCAGCCCCATGACAGCGAAGAGCAACGTCAGCCCTAGCTTTTCGAACGTGTCGTCGTGCTGGACGGGTTGGTTCACAGCTCCACCCCTCCGACCTCGAGGTGGTCGATGGCCGCCGTCTTGGCCCCGCTGCGACTCAGGGCGCTCCTGAACGAAGCCACGGGGTCGAGTTCGGGTTCCTTGGAGTGGCTGATCTCCCGCTCCGGCGCTACGACATAGAGCTGGTTGCTCAGCCGCCCCCGGGTCAGGCTCGTGTAGCCCGTCTCGATGGTGAAGGTGTCGTCGCCCAGGACGAAGAGGCGGTCACAGGTGACGCCCTGGCTCTTGTGGACCGTGGTGGAGTAGCCATGGGTCAGGTGACCCGCCTCGATGTAGTGCAGGGGTGCCTCGACTAGCCGCCCGTCGGTCAGCTTCACGCTGAGCACGTCGTCGTTCCCGAACGTAACCACCCCCCGGCTGCCGTTGAGCAGGCCGAGGCGATAGTCGTTGCGCAGGGCCATCACCTCGTCGCCGACGGCGAACGACAGCCCGCCGGCGTCGAGGACGTGCTCACCGAGCTCTCCGCACGCCAGCCGTAGCTGACGGGCCCGTTGGTTGAGGTCGGCCACGGTCGAGCGACGGGCGGCCACCATGAGAACGTCATCGCCTTGGGACCGGGCGCCATACCAGTCACCCACCAGACCGTCGCGCAGTAGGTCGGCGTTGTCGGCGGTGACGACCTTGCCGTTTCGCTGCATGCGAGCCAGGGCGTTCTCGACCAGGCCCAGACGCAGCTCGGCCGCCACTGCCCGCTCCTCGGGGTCGAGTTGGCGCCGGTTCTCCGTCAGCTCGGCGTAGCCCAGCCGATTGGCCAGGGCCGCGAACAGCCCGCCGGCAGAGATCTCCGGCAGCTGTTTGGGGTCACCAACCAGGACGGCCTTCGCTCCCGCAGCGCCCGCCTCCTCGACCATTGCCGCCAGCTGACGGGTGCCGGCCATCCCCGCCTCGTCGATGACAAGCACACAGTGCTCGTCGAGTCGCTCCCTGCCCTGGGCCAGGCGCATGCGAAGGCGGTCGATGGTCTGTGAAGCGATGCCGGCGCCATGTTGCAATTCGGCGGCGGCCCGGGCGGCGAGGGCGGTGCCGAGTACCCGATAGCCAGACGCCTCCCAGGCCTCCCGCGTGGCATCGAGCGAGACCGTCTTGCCGGTGCCCGCAGGCCCAATGAGGATGTCGACTCCCCGGCCCGAGCGGGCGATGGTCTCGACCGCATGGCGTTGATCGGCGCCGAGGGACGGACGAGCGTCCAGGGCTCTACGTAGCGCAGCATCAGCCACCACTGCGACAGGCGACGCCGATGCGGCGGCACGTTCGACGGTGCGTTGCTCCAGGGCCAGCATCTCCGGCGTGGTCCAGCGGCCCTCGGTGACCGCGATGGCGTGGGGGCTGGCGCAAAGGGCGTCGGCCCCGCCCTCGAGCTCGTCGAGCGACGCCCCCTGGGTCGCCTCTTGGGCCAGGGCCCGTACGACATCCCGGCGCACGAAGGTGGCGTGGGACTCGGTCAACATCGTGGCCACCTGCCCCTGGTCGAGGTCGAGGACGGGCGTGCGGACCAGCCGCGGCAGCTCGGCGACGTCGAAGGCGAACGACTCCGCCGGGATCGCCCATCTCCGCCGCAGCTCGTCTTCGGAGACGTGCTGGCCCTTGGTCAGGCGGGTGTCGAGGGCGGCGGCCTGGGCTCCCTTGGCCGACGCAGCGCCGTGGCGCTCCATCGTGGCGACGATCTCCTGTCGGCGCTGGGAGAACTCCCGTCGAAGCGCTGGGGGGACACCGGCGACGTCGGCGTGCCCCTGGGCCACCTCCTCGAACAGCAGCCCGACCGAGCGGGCGAGTTCGTAGCGGAGGACGGCTTGATAGACGAACCCGGCCGTGCGCCCGTGTCGGTAGAGCTCCCGGTTGTCCAGTGCGGTCCATCGGCCGTCGGGCCCCTCGGCCATGTTGGCGATCAGGACGTGGGTGTGCAGCGCCGGATCTCCGGCTCGACTGGTGCGGTGGCGAAAGGCTGCTCCCACGAATCCTCGGGCTTCCTGCACGTCGGCACCGCCGTGGCCCCGACGTACCCGACAGGCGTGGCGCTCGAGGTACTCGATGGCTTGGTCGACGGCCCGGTCGTGGCAGGCGACCACGGTTCGGGCGGTCGCTTCATCGCCGAGTCCCCACACCACCGAGATCGACTTGGGTGCCGACAGCGTGAGGTCCATGCCCGGTCGGCTGGCCGTGGTCGAGCGCAGCGGCTCGCCCGTGCCGGGTCGCCGGCCGGCGAGGACGCCACGAAGGTCGTCGGTGCCGACCAGACCGTCGAGCCGGATGCTGGCGGCGCCCCGGCCGAGCCATCGCCCGGGCGCCTCACCGACGTGGAGGTAGTAGTCCTCGGCGCCGTCGAGGACCTCCTCGAGGTAGTAGGCCTCTTGGCCGAGGCTGAGGCGGCCGATGCTCAGCACGGCTGCCTCCGAGTGGGGCGCGGCACCCTGGTGCAAGTGTGTGGAAGCCGATTTGGGCGCGGCACGGCTAGCTCGCCTCACCGGTGAGGTCATCGCCCAGGAAGCGGGCGAGGTCGCGACGGGAGAAGCGCCAGCGGCCGCCGATGCGGCGCACGACGATGGGGCAGCGGCCCTGGCGAGCCAGGCGGCGCAGCGTGTGGGCGGTGGTCGACAACAGAGGAGCGACCTCATCGGCATCGAGCCAGGGGCTCGTGGATCCAACGAGGTCGGCCTTCGGAGGACTGGTTTCGTTCATGGTCATGGTCATGAACGATGCGCCGCAGTGCCAGGTGGGTCATCCTCCTCTCGAGCGGTGCGAGAGGGGGTTGACAGGTGCAGAACGTTCAGCTAGCGGCGCCGCCCCCAGCGGGGAAGGATGGGCGGCAGGTCGCTCCCGCGCGGGTTGGGTGGGACAGCGCTCTGCCCGTCGTCGCCCTGCCAGCGTCGACCGTACTGGTCGGGCAGGTCGCCCCAGCCGAAGATGGCAACCGGTCGGCTGGGAACGACGCCGTAGGCCGCGACGGGATCGGCTCGCTCGGGGCCCACGGTGCAGAGGTGGGCCCAGTAGTCGCCCAGGTCGAACACGTAGGCGAACTGCTCACCGAGGGCCAGGCGACTGAGCTTGGTCCGACGGGCGTCAACCAGCTCCCGGTCCTCGTCCCAGTCGGGATCGGGCTCGCCGATGGAGGTGCCGTCGGCAAGGGTGAACTCGTGAAGGTGGGCCAGGTCCCAGCGTCCGAAGGCGTCGTCGATGGCCTCGGCCAGCTGCTCGAAGGAATGGGACGGACCAGCAACGAAGGTCCGGCCGGGCCGGGGCCAGAGGTCTCCCCGCTCGCCGCCGCTCACCAGCTCGACGGTGATGACCAGCCAGGTCTGCGCCACCGACCGGACGCTATCGCCGGGGAATTCAGCGATCGGCGGCGTCGGCCTGGAGGAGGTGAAGAGCGTCCATGGCTGATCGGGGATCGGCCGTGGCTCGAGCGTCGTCCAACTCTTCGGTGATCGCCCGCCGGGCTGCCCGATGGACAAGGTCGTGGAGAGCTCGCAGCTGGCGGTTCAGCTTGGGGTCGGGTTCGGGAAGCGCATCGACGTCGATGGTGTCGGCCAGATCGCCAAGCTTTTCAAGCGAGGCTGGAGATTCCCACAGGACATCATCCCGGGCGGTTCGGCGAAGCAGGTCCTTGACGTCCTCGACGGTGACCGGCGCTCCCTCGACTGCCTCCGATAGTCGCCGGAGGTCCTCTAGCTTCCGGTAGGCCAGTCGTTGGGCCAGTGGTGCGACACGCGCCGCCAACATCGCCAGCCAATCGAGACCCCTCTTGCGGACGCCGGGTGGCGGGGCGCCGGCACCCCTCAGGCGTGTCAGGAGCTCAGGCTCGCTGAGCACCAGCCAGGTGTAGCGGTGCACCTGGCGCTGCGGCGCGTCCGGCAACACCCTGAGGCCGCCGAGGAGGAACGTGCGAGCCACGTAGCGGAAGATGTCGCGCAACACGTCGCCGTACAGGCGAGCGAGCACGGGAACATCCGACGGCACAGTAGGTACTGTCGTCCGCTCCGTCGCAGCCAAGACCAGCCGCCGATCTCCCGCGTAGCCGCATCCGTACCGAGCGATGACACCGGCCACGGCCACGTCGGTATGCGTAAGAGGCCCGAGGGCCATGTCGGCGTACTCGCCGAGGTCGACCTCACGCTGAGGCAGGCGGCAAAGCTGCCGGCGAAGCTCGGCATCACTGATCTCGACCGGCTCGCAACCAGGGAGCGGGACGAAGCGGTCGACCAACCAGGCGTACACCAGCTGCCACAGATCGTTGCCCACATCGAATGCCGCGCCGATGTTGTCAAGGTGGTCGGCGCCGACCCTGGTCTGGGCCGACTCCCACCGCTCGTAGTTGCCGTAGGCCGTGAGCTCCTGAGCCCGGAGAATCGACACGTCGGCCTGGTGGCGCAAACCGGCCCTTCGCGTTTCAGCGGGGTGCGAAGGCAAGGAGCGACCAGTGGCAGCCGCCGACGGCGAGGAGGACCCGCAGCCGGTAGTTGGCGAAGGAACGGAAGCCGGCCCCGACCCGCTTGACCTTCTTGATGATCGAGTTCAGTCCTTCGGTGGGCCCGTTGGAGGCGCCGGT
>Ga0247704_1000606_pt1 | contig 9889 bp, 7 predicted proteins | sample 41W_NmetaG_FD_189042 | JGI IMG/M metagenome (GOLD analysis project Ga0247704, IMG submission 189042) | Soil microbial communities from hillslope of Landscape Evolution Observatory, University of Arizona, Oracle, AZ, United States - 4-1-W_N | ecosystem: Engineered > Artificial ecosystem > Mesocosm...
CCCTCGCCCCGCGCCGCCTCCGAGAGCAGGATGCCCAGCTTGTAGATCCCGGTGGGGTGGAACTGGAAGAACTCCATGTCCTGGAGGGGGATGCCGCGGCGGTAGAGCAGGCCGGGCCCGTCGCCGGTGAGGGCGTGGGCGTTGGAGGAGACCTTGAACATCTTGCCGAAGCCGCCGGTGGCGAAGAGCACGGCCGGGGTGGCGAAGACGTGGAGGTCGCCGGTGGCCAGCTCGTAGGCCACCACCCCCGCCACCCGGCCGTCGACCAGGGAGATGTCGAGGGCCATGAACTCGTCGAAGAAGGTGACGCCGCGCTTGATGCACTGCTGGTAGAGGGTCTGGAGGATCATGTGGCCGGTGCGGTCGGCGGAGTAGCACGCCCGCCGCACCGGGGCCTCGCCGTGGTTGCGGGTGTGGCCCCCGAAGCGGCGCTGGTCGATGCGGCCGTCGGCGGTGCGGTTGAAGGGCAGCCCGAAGTGCTCCAGCTCGATGACGGCGTCGACCGCCTCGGTGCACATGATGCGGGCCGCCTCCTGGTCCACCAGGTAGTCGCCGCCCTTGACGGTGTCGAAGGTGTGCCATTCGGCCGAGTCGTCCTCCACGTTGGCCAGCGCCGCGCACATCCCCCCCTGGGCGGCCCCGGTGTGGGAGCGGGTGGGGTGAAGCTTGGACAGCACGGCCAGGCGGCACCGCCCCGCCGCCTCGATGGCGGCCCGCAGGCCGGCGCCCCCGGCTCCCACGATGACGGCGTCGTAGCGGTGGTGGTGGACCTGCACCGCCCCAGTGTTCCAGCCCCCGGGGCTGGCTCCCCGGATCTAGGCCCCCGCTGATGCGAACTGGTGGTAGAAGCGGGGCCGGACCGGCCCCGCTTCTGCCACCAGTTCGGCGAGGGGGGGGCGAGGAGGGGCGGGCTACAGGCTGATGACCTCGAAGGTGAGGGCCAGCTCGACGCCGGCGGCCTCGCCCGCCCCCCGGGCGGCGTCGCTCAGGAAGCGGCGGGCGTCGAAGCCCGTGCCCAGCCCCTCGATGTAGGCCCGGTGCTCCTCCAGGGAGCGAACGCCGGCCTCGAGGTGCCCGCTGACGTCGACCATATGGGTGGGCTCGGGCGACGAGGCGTAGGCGATCCAGCGGCAGCCGGCCCACGGCTGGTGGCCCTCGTCGAGCAGTTCGGGGAAGATCCAGCGGTTGCCGGCGTCGCGGGCGGCATCGGCCACGGCGCCGCCGAGGATGCGGTGATCGGCCATGTTGAGGGTGGTGCCGCCCCAGGTGAGGCGTTGGTTGAGCCCGAACAGGACCTCGGGGCGGTGGCGGCGGATGGCCCGGGCCAGATCCCGGCGCAAGCCGAGCCCCGCTTCGATGACCCCGTCGGGGTACCCGAGGAACTCCACGGTGGAGACCCCCACGGCAGCTCCCGCCCGGCGCTGCTCTTCCTGGCGGACCGGGCCGGCCTCGGCTGGCGCCATGGCGTCGATGCCCGCCTCGCCAGCGGTGGCCAGGACGTAGCCGATCCAGCGCCCGCTCGAGGTCCACTTGGCGACGGCCAGTGCCATGCCGTACTCGATGTCGTCGGGGTGGGCCACCACGGCCAATCCCCGCTGCCACTCCTCCTCGAGCCACTGGAGCGCCATCAGGCCAACCTACTCCCGGCCTCTCCGCCGGATCTTCGGGCCCGGCCGGGCGGCGACGATCTCGGTGTCGTAGTGGTTGGTCGCCTCGGCCGGCGCCCCGACCAGGCGCAAGTCGAGATCGAGGGGGCCGGGGGCCTCGGGCACGACGATGCTGAGGGTGTTCACCTTGAGGCAGCTGTCGGCGGCCACGTCGCCGCCCCAGCGCCAGCGGCGCTTCCCGCCGGTCCAGCTCAGCCGGGCCTCGACGACAGCGCCCTCGATGGGGTGGCGGAGGTCGCTGACCACGTGCACGTCGAGGGCCAGGGCGTCGCCGGGTCGGACCGAGGCCGGGAGCCGCTCGGCCAGCACCACCACCGGCCGGCAGGCCTCGACCAGAGCGCCGTAGCCGGCCTTGGGCCGGCGCTCGTGGTCGAGGACCGACCACGTCACGCCGGGGTGGCCGTCGGCCAGGAGGAAGAGGCAGAACCCGCCCGCGGGGCGGTACTTGAGCCGGCGCAGGGTCTCGATGTGGTGCTTGACCACCTGGGCCTGGTAGGCCTGGGTGGCCCGGCGCCACCCGTCGAAGGTGGGGTAGTCGGCCGGTGGCACGTAGCGGTCGAAGCGATCCTTTTGCAGGTTGTGCGCTCGCGCCAGGTGGTCCCAGTCGAGGTCGGGCCAGCGCTCGGGCCGGCAGAAGGCGGCGTCGCCCGAGGGCACGGCCTGGGCGCCGAACTCGCTGACGAAGCGAGCCAGCCGTGGCAGGGCCCGGCACACCCCGGCGAACGCCCGCTCCTCGCCGTAGTACCACCCGAAGTAAAGGTGGGCGTCGCCCCCCTCGCCACCGGACGGGGAGATGGCCCCCGACTGCGGCAGGACGGTGCGGGTGCCGTCACTCTGGCGCAGCGCCCGGGCCAGCGAGCGGTCGAGCACGCTCTTGTTCCAGTTGGGCAGGGCGAGGGCGGCGGCGTAGCGGAGGGCGGTGCGGGGCCCGTCGAGGGGCCGGTGGTCGACCTCGACCCGGCGCTCCATGGACAGGGCCTCGTTGTGGGCGCACCACAGGGCGATGCAGGGGTGGTGGCCGAGGAGATCGACGGCCGCCTCGGCCTGGCGCAGGGCCTGGCGGCGGACGCTCCGGGCGTAGCCCCACTGCAGCGGCAGGTCCTGCCACACCAGCATCCCGAGCTCGTCGGCCGCCTCGTAGACCTCGGGCCGGCTGATGTGGCCGTGCAGGCGCACCAGGTCGAGCCCGGCCTCCCGGGCCTGGGCCACGTCGGCAGCCAGGTCGGCCCCTGCGACCTCACCCAGGGCCATCCGGTGCGGTCCCTGGTTGGCTCCTTTGAGGAACATCCGCTCGCCGTTGACGGTGAGGATCCCGTTCCGCCACCACAGCGAGCGCAGCCCGATACGGCGGTCGACGGTGTGGGAGGTGGCGCCGGCGTGCACCACTTCCACCCGCAGGCGGTGCAAAGGCTGATCCCCGAGGGCGTGGGGCCACCACAGCTCGGGGTCGGGCACCGAGATTTCCCAGTCGAGGTGGTTGGGGCCCTGGGCCAGGCGGTGCTCGCTGGTCTGCTCCTCGGCGCCGACGGCCGTGCGCAGCTCGATCCGGCAGGGATGGTCGCTGTGGAGCTCCGCCCGCAGGGCGACCACGGCCTGATCGACATCGGCCCCGTCACAGCGGGCCCGCAGGGCGTTGATCCGTACCGGTCCGGTGTACTCCAGGCGCACCGGTCGCCAGATCCCGCCGGGGTTCCAATCGGGTTCGAGGCAGTCCCAGTGCTGGAAGACCCCGGTGAGGTTGTGCTTGGCGGTGCGGTCCCGCTCGGGGGAGCAGGCCAGCTCCACGCCGAGCACATGCTCGCTCCTGTCCCCCAGGGCGGACGTGATGTCGAAGTGGTGGGGGGCGAAGTAGCCCTCGGTGTCGCCCACGTACTCACCGTCGAGCCAGACGTCGCCCTGGTAGAACAGCCCGTCGAAGACGAGCCAGGCTCGCACACCGGAGGCGGGGGCCGATGCGAAGCGGCGGCGGTACAGGACCGGTCCGTCGGCGTCCTCGAAGCCGGGCGACGAGCGCCAGTGCCCCGGGACCTCGATGTTGTGCCAGGCCACACAGGCGTCGTCGAGGTCGGCCTCGCAGAAGGCCCGGCGCAGGTCCTCGTCGGCCTCGGCGGCCCGCCACGTGCCGCTGAGCTCGACGGGGGCCGGGAGATCCATTGACCGACCGTACCCAGGCCGGGCCATCGCCTCCCGAAGGGGCCACCGCTACCGTGGTCGGGGATGACCTCCCGGCCGGCCACCCTCGGAGAGCTCCGGGACTCGGGATGGCGCTCGGTCCCGGTCAAAGAGGAGATCCGGCGCAACGCCGTGGCCCGCATCAGCGCCGGCCGGCCGGTGCTCGATGGCTTGCTCGGCTACGAGGACACCGTCTTGCCCCAGCTGGAGAACGCCCTGCTGGCGGGCCACGACCTGATCTTCCTGGGAGAGCGGGGCCAGGGCAAGACGCGCATGATCCGGGCCCTGGTCGGCCTGCTCGACGAGTGGGTTCCGGTGGTGGCCGGTTCCGAGATCAACGACGATCCCTCGGCCCCGGTGTCGCACTTCGCCCGCCAGCTCGTCGCCGAGGCGGGCGACGACACGCCGGTCGCCTGGGTCCCTCGCCACCGCCGCTTCGGGGAGAAGCTGGCCACGCCCGACACCTCCATCGCCGACCTCATCGGCGAGGTCGACCCCATCAAGGTGGCCGAGGGCCGCTACCTGGCCGACGAGTCCACCTTGCACTTCGGCCTCGTGCCCCGCACCAACCGGGGCGTCTTCGCCATCAACGAGCTGCCTGACCTGGCCGAGCGCATCCAGGTGGGGCTGCTCAACGTGCTCGAGGAGCGCGACGTCCAGGTCCGGGGCTACCAGGTGCGCCTGCCCCTCGACGTCATGCTGGTGGCCTCGGCCAACCCCGAGGACTACACCAATCGGGGGCGCATCATCACCCCCCTGAAGGACCGCTTCGGTTCCCAGATCCGCACCCACTACCCCCTCGATCTCCAGACCGAGATGGCCATCGCCGAGGCGGAGGCCCGTTCATGGCCGGTCGACGGGCGCCGGGTGCGGATGCCCGACCAGCTGGCCGAGGTGGTGGCATCGGTGTCCCACCTGGCCCGCTCCAGCCCCCACGTCAACCAGCGCTCCGGGGTGTCGGTACGCCTCACCGTGGCCAACGCCGAGATGCTGGTGGCCAACGCCACCCGCCGCGCCCTGCGCCTGGGGGAGGACGAGGTGGTGCCGCGGGTGAGCGACCTCGATGCCCTGGTCGCCTCCACCGCCGGCAAGATCGAGATCGAGACCCTCGACGAGGGGCGGGACCAGGAGGTGGTCGACGGGCTGTTCGGGGCCGCCGTGCTCGGCGTCTTCCGGCGCTGTGTCGCCCCCGAACAGGTCCGGGCCGTCGTGGAAGCCTTCGACGAGGGCCGAGTGGTCCACACCGGAGACGACGTGGCCTCGGCCGACTACGCCGACCTGGTGGCCGAGGTGCCGGCCCTGCGGCAGGCGGTGCGATCGCTCATCGGTGGCGAGGAGAGCCCTGGCGCGGTGGCCTCGGCGGTCGAGCTGGTGCTCGAGGGGCTGCACCTGTCCAGGCGGCTGAACAAGGACGTGGCCGGGGGCCGGTCCCTCTACCGATCCCGGGGCTGACCGGGATCGGACCCCGACCTACGGCGCGGCGGTGGTCGTGGTGGCGGCTTCGCCGCCCTCTCCGGCCTCGACGCCGCACGACTCCCGGGCCTCGGTCAGGGCCTCGTTGATGCGCTGGTTGAGCAACAGATCGGTTCCGGTGGTGAACAGCGAGCGCTGGAGCAGGCCGGTCTCGAGGTAGTCGGCGGCCACGCAGTCGGCTTGTTCGGGCGGCCAGCTGGCGCCGGCCTGGAGGAAGTCGCTCACCACCGCCTGCAGGTCGACGCAGCGCTCCAGGGCGGTGTAGGCCCGGGACTTCTCGCCCTCGGTGAGCGACGCCTTGAAGATCACCGTCGGCGGCACCGTCCCCCGCTCGGTGTTGTAGCCGAACTCCCGCAGGCGGGCCACGCCCAGGTCGTCGACGATGTGCTCGGCGAAGCACCGCGACCCGGCGTCGTCGAAGGGCAGGGCACCGTCGTCCCCCTCGCCTTCGCCGGACACGTTGCCCGCCACCAGGTCGATCATGGCCTGGCGCTGCTCGGGGGTCACCTCCTCGGCTTCCTCGCCGCCACCGCCACCGGAATCCCCGCAGGCGGCGGCCACCAGGGTGAGGGCCGCCAGGGTCGTCCACATCCGCTTCACGGGGGGCGAGGGTAGCGGCGGCGGTAGCCTCGGCGGGGTGGCTCGCCGGGCTCGGTATTCCCGCTGGGATGGCAGCCAGCGGGGGTTCGATCTCGACGCCGAGCAGCTGCTGGAGGAGTTGGCCGAGGATCTGACTCACCACGGCGACGCCGACGCCGCCCTGCGCCGGCTCCTCCAGGAGGGGTTCCGGGACCGGGCCGGGCGCCAGGTCCAGGGCCGGCGGGAGCTGCTGGAGCGGCTGCGTCAGCAGCGCCGGCAGCGCCTGGCCGAGCGTGATCTGGGCGGGGTCTACGAGGGCATCGCCGAGCGCCTGCGGGAGGTGGTCGACACCGAGCGGGCCGGCATCGACGCCCTGGAGGAGGCGGCCCGGGCCTCGGGGGACCAGCGCCGGATGGATGTGGTGGGCGAGGCCGCCCAGCAGCGGCGCCAGGAGCTCGATTTCCTGCCGCCCGACCTGGCCGGCCAGGTGCGGTCCCTGTCGGGCTACGAGTTCACCTCGCCCGAGGCCCGGGAGCGCTTCGAGGCGTTGGTGGAGGAGCTGCGGTCCGAGGTGGCCCGGTCGTGGTTCGACCAGCTGGCCGGCGACATGGGAAGGGTCACTCCCGAAGATCTGGCCCGCACCAAGGACATGCTGGCCGAGCTCAACCGCATGCTGGAGCAGCGTGCTGGCGGAGTGGAACCCGACTTCGCCGGCTTCATGTCCCGCTTCGGTGACCTGTTCCCCGAGCAGCCCCGCAGCCTCGACGAGCTGCTGGAGGTCATGGCCCGGCGCCTGGCGGCCATGCAGGCCATGCTCAACTCCCTCAACCCCGAGCAGCGGGCCCAGCTCCAAGGCCTGTCCGACCAGCTCTTGGCCGACCTCGACCTGCGCTGGCAGATGGAGCAGTTGGGGGCCAACCTGCGGGCCGCGGTTCCCGGCGCCGGTTGGGAGGCCAGCTACGACTTCAGCGGTACCGACCCGCTCTCGTGGGGCGAGGCGGCCGACGTGCTGGGTGAGCTGGGGGACCTCGACCAGCTGGAGCACCTGCTGGCCAACGCCGCCTCCCCGTCGTCGCTGGCCGAGGTCGACCTGGAGCGGGCCCGCCAGCTGCTGGGTGACGACGCCGCCGAGAGCCTCGAGCACCTCGGCCAGTTGGCCGACGTGTTGGCCGGCGCCGGGCTCATCGAGCGGCGGGAGGGCCGCCTCCAGCTCACCCCCCGAGCGGTGCGGCGCATCGGGGCCCATGCCCTGTCGCAGCTCTTCTCCCGCCTCGACGCCGGCACCCTCGGGCGCCACCAGGTGCCCCGGCTGGGTGCCGGCCACGAGCGGTCCTACCAGTCCAAGCCCTACGAGTTCGGTGATCCGTTCAACCTCGACATCCACCGCACGGTGCGCAACGCCCTGCAGCGGGGCGGGGGGGGAACGCCGGTGGGGCTGCGGCCCGACGACTTCGAGGTGGAGGAGACCGAGGCCGCTACCCGGGCGGCCACGGTGGTCATGCTCGACGTGTCGCTGTCGATGGAGATGAAGGACAACTTTCTGGCGGCCAAGAAGGTGGCCATGGCCCTGCACTCGCTGATCTCGGGCCGGTTCCCCCGCGACTACCTGGGCATGGTGACCTTCGGCCGGCTGGCCCGCCAGCTGCGCCCCGAGCAGCTTCCCGAGGTCTCCTGGGACTTCGACTTCGGCACCAACATCCAGCACGGCCTGGCCCTGGCCCGGCGCCTGCTCTCCCGCCAGCGGGGGACCCGCCAGATCGTCATGATCACCGATGGCGAGCCCACCGCCCACTTCGAGGAGGGCATGGCCGAGCCCCTGTTCCACTACCCGCCGCTGCCCGAGACCCTCGACGCCACCCTGGCCGAGGTCAACCGCTGCACCCGGGAGGGCATCGCCATCAACACCTTCATGCTCGACGCCTCGGCCGAGCTTCGCCGCTTCGTCGAGCAGCTCACCCGCCTCAACCGGGGCCGGGCCTTCTACGCCACCCCCGAGACCCTGGGTGCCCACGTCCTGGTCGACTTCCTCGACCGGCGCCGCTCCGCCTGAACCCCCCGGGTCCAGGCCCGAACCCCCCCCGAACTGGTGGCAGAAGCGGGACCGCTTCGGCAGCGCCTCTGCCACCAATTCGGCTGGTCTCAGCTCAGGTGGCCGGGGTCCAGTGGATGATGGCCGCCGGGGAAGTGCGCATGGGGGGGCGCCAGGCATCACCATCGGCCACCAACCAGTTGGCCAGCAGGCCCCGCAGCTCCCGGCGCACCTCGGCGGTGTCGTCGAGCAGGAGCACCTCCCGGTAGGTGCGGGCGGCGGCGGCCACGCTCGTGAAGCGGGTGCGTACGGGCACCTCCACCACCGCCACGTCGGGCCGGATGTCGAGCTCGGCCAGCACGGCCACGGCGTCGAGGTAGGTCGGGCCCGGGTGGCGGGGCCGGTCGTGGAAGTGGCGCCAGAGGGGGTCATGGAAGGCATCGCCCGAGAGGGCCGAGAGGTAGACGAAGGCGTGGCGGCGGGCGGCGGTGTCGAGCTTGGCCAGGAAGTTGGCGGCACCTTCGACCAGGGGCAGCACGTAGGCACACAGGGCCACGTCGGTCCCCTCGACCTCCACATCCTCCCACCGCCCGGTCACGGTGGTGACGTTGTTGATCCCCGCCCGCCGGACGGCCCGGCGCAGGATGTCGCCCATGGTCTCGCTCGAGTCCACCGCCACCACGTGGGCGACCCTCGGAGCGAGGGCCAGGGCGAAGCGTCCGGGGCCCGAACCCACGTCGAGGAGCGTCGTGCGGGCCCCCGATACGCGGCGCAGCCGCCTGAGCAGCGGGTCTCCCGCCACCGAGGGGGAGGTACGGGCGGCGTAGCGGCGGGCTCGCTGGTTCCAGTAGTCCGCCCCCAGGGCGCCGATACCCGGGGAAAGCCGGTTCATCTCCCGGCGCCGGGCCCGCACCAGGCGCCGCCAGCGCCCGGCGGCGCTCTCGGCCCGCCGGTCAGCGGGCCCGGCAGGCGTCATCGGCGGATCATGGCGTATTCTTGCTGGCCGTGACCAGTGTGCAGCGTGTGGTGGCCTTCATCTCGATGGGCGTGGTCGCCCTGGCGATCCTCTTCGCCCTGTTGCCCTTCACCTTCGCCGACGAGGTGAGCTGTGGTCCGGCGCTGTTCGGGTCGAACCCCCGCAACCCGGGAGAGGCTCGGGTGGGCTTGATCAACCCGGAACGCGACTGCGACCGCACCGGGCGCAGCCGGCTGGCCACGTCCGGGTTCCTCGCCATCATCGGCGTGGTCGCCGGGGCGGGGGTCACCCTCGTCCCTCCGCCGGGCAAGGACTGCCGCCTCGGAAACCACAGCGACTGCCACGGGGGCTGGCCGGCGATGGTGGGGCTGAATCGCTTCGCTTGCCAGTGCTCCTGCCATAGCACCTGAGCGCCCTTCTCGGTGCTGGCGTCAGGGCCCGTCGGTGATCACCACGCTGTACTCGGAGCCGTCGGTGTCGATGTCGACCTGGTAGCGACCCCCTTCAGCGAAGCGGCGCTGGCCCTCACCCTGCGCTTCGATTGTCTCCACCACGTCGCCACCGGCGGCCTCGATGACCTGGATGACCACGGTGCCGGCCGGGACGTCCCAGCGGATCTGCCAGTCGTCGGCGACCTCGAACTCGTCGGTGGTGCGGTCCTGGTTCGACTGGTAGGACCCGGTAAAGGTGCCGTTGCCGACGGCGGTCTGGTTGCCGGTGTTGCGGCGGGTGGTGGTGCCCGGTGCGTCGGTGGCTGGCGGCGTGGTGGGAGGCTCGTCGCCCTGCTCCTCGCCGGGGTCGGTGGTGGTGGTCGAGGAGGTGTCGGTGGCGACCTCGCCGGCCTCGTCGCCGTCATCGGTCGCCAGGGTGTAGATCAAGATGCCCACGGTGCCACCGAGGAGCAGGGTCAAAAGGGCGATCAATGCGACCTGGCCGGGCCGCCAGGCGACCGCCAAGGGGTCCCGCACCCACCGGGGGCGTCCCGGGCCTGGC
>Ga0247704_1000609_pt1 | contig 9864 bp, 10 predicted proteins | sample 41W_NmetaG_FD_189042 | JGI IMG/M metagenome (GOLD analysis project Ga0247704, IMG submission 189042) | Soil microbial communities from hillslope of Landscape Evolution Observatory, University of Arizona, Oracle, AZ, United States - 4-1-W_N | ecosystem: Engineered > Artificial ecosystem > Mesocosm...
GCCTGTAGCCGATCCTCGGCCTCGAGCAGCGGCTGCTGCGCGTCTCGACCCAGCGGACGACGGACGCGAACTGGCAGGTCGTCGTGAAGGAGCCGAAGGGCACTAGCCGGCGCACCGTGGATCTCGGGCCGATGCTCGTCGACGCGCTACGACATCATCGGGAGCGCGCGGAGGTTGAGGCCTCCGATGTCGGGTCTGAGTACTGGGCGAGCGGCCGCGTCTTCACCCGCGAGGACGGCACGCCGTACCACCCGGATCGTCTGCGCGAGCTCTTCCAGGCGGTCGCCAAGCGCGCCGGCGTTCCTGTGATCCGACTGCACGACGCCCGGCACTCCTGCGCCACGCTCGCTCTCGACGCCGGGCTGCACCCGAAGGTCGTCCAGCAACTGCTTGGGCACTCGTCATGGTCGGTGACCATGGACCTCTACAGTCACCGCGTCGAGCGACTGCAGCGGTCAGCCACGGCTCAGCTTGAAGCCCATCTTCTGCAGGACGCACCCGAGGCGAGCTGAGCGACCTCTGGCGAACGTTCAGACGACACAGACTGGCTCCGTGAGTGCGCTAGCGGACACGTTCGTGTCGGCTCGTTCATGCACACGGCGGCGGGGGGCGGCGCCGTGGTCGCTAGCCGGACCAAGATCACGTCCGCACACTCGGCGGGCCGCGAGCGATCAACCAGCCCCTTGGGGGTCGCCTTCCTAGCCTCGGCCGTCACCTGCTCCTAGCCAGGCAGAAACTCCTCTCGAGACTGCGCAGATGCGGCGCACTCAGGTCGACTTTCGAGAATTGCCTGCGCGCGGTAGACGGCGGTGCTTGGGTCACGCAGCGCACAAGCGCCGCTACGGAGAGGAAACGGCTGCGGGATGAAGCGACGTGGAGGGGGAGGCGCCCGTAGGGCGCTTTATGGCTGCTGCGACGGTGATCGCAGCGCTGAGTACGACGCTGGCGGCCGCGACGGTCGCTGAGAAGGCCGCAGCTCAGAGCGCACCGGCCCCGGCGGGTCTGATGCCTGGGCAGGGGCAATACGTGCCGGTCGCGCCGGTGACGATCCTCGACACCCGCAACGGTGTCGGCGCTCCTGTGGGGATCGTCCCGGCGGGCGGCAGAGTCACCTTCAACGCCGCCGGCGTGGGAGCGTTGCCGAGCAGCGGAATTGACGCGCTGGCGATCAACGTCATCGTTGTGAACACCGGCGTCGCAGGTCACGTCGCGGTCCAGCCCTACGACGACGACCGCGTGGACGACTCGACCGTGCTGTTCAGCCCGGGCGGCAACGAGTCGAACTACGACGTCGTCAAGCTCCACGCCGACGGCATCCTCAGCGCCTACGCGCTTGGGACTGACGCGAACGTCGTCGTTCGCGTGCACGGGTACTACACCAGCGAGGACGCTGCCCTGGCGGGCGCGACCTACGTCCCGGTGGTCCCGTCGACGCTCGTGGACACACGAGCCAACGGCGGCGCGACGCTCGCGTCAGGCGCGACGCGCGTCGTCCAGGCCACCGGAGCCGCAGGTATCCCGGCCTCGCCAGACGTGATCGCAGTGTCGATGAACGTCATCGCCGTGACACCGAGCGCCAACGGGTACTTCACTATCCATCCGAGCGACGTCGCTCGGCCTTGGGACAGCTCGGTCAATTACGAGGCGAGCGTCACCAGCTCCAACTTCGAGACCGTGGGGCTCAGCTCAACCGGCGCCTTCTCGGTCTACAACTCCGGCGGTAGCGCGCATCTGGTCGTGCGTCCCCGCGGCTACTACCTACGCGCGTCGGCGTCTCAGGCTGGGTCCACGTACCGGCCGGTGCCGCCGGCCGGGATCGCCAGCACCGTCGACGGCACCGGTGGTGTTCCTGTCGGCAAGGTCGCCGCTGGCGCCAGCATCACCTTCCCGGTCGCGGGCGTCGCCGGCGTCCCCACGTCAGGCGTCCGCTCTGTGGCACTCAGCATCCAGGCCGTCGGATCCACAATGCCGACGGCGCTGCGCGTGTACCCCGCCGGCTCGCCGGTTCCACAGGACTCCTCAGTCAACGCCGAGGGCGCAGGCGACACGGCAACGTACGACGCCGTCGACTACGCGCGGCTAACGAGCAACGGCAGCATCTCCATCCGCAACGATCTCGGACAGACGCACATCATGGTCCGCGTCCGTGGCTACTTCATCGAGCCCACCGCTCCGACCGCGCCGATGCACGTGAACGCGGCCCAGAGCGGCTCGTCGTGGACCGTGTCGTGGGAGCCACCGCTGTCGGACGGCGGTGCGGCTGTCACCCAGTACGCGGTGACGTCGATCCCGGCCGGCGTTACAGCCACGACGTCAGGGACTCAGACAACGGTCACGGCTCCCACCGCCGACGGCTACCAATTCAAGGTCCAGGCGACCAACCAGGTCGGGACCGGCACGGCGTCCGTCCCGTCAGTGCACAAGGTCGCGGGGCAGCTGACGGGTGCAGAGGCGCAAGCCGTGGCCGAGCGGTACGCGCTCGAGCACGTGAGGGAGCAGGTCGCACCACAAAGCCTGACTGCCGTCTCGGGCGGCTACAGCACCAACGTCTACGACGAGCAGGGCGCGATCGTCGGAAGCGTGCTCGTTCCCCGGCAGAGCACCGGTGACGTCCAGGTCGTGACGGGCGCGATCACGCGGCAGTACGCCCTGCCCAACACGACCACATCGGTCGACGGTCAGCTGATCGGTGCGGACATCGTCATGTACCCGAACGTCGCTCCGGACACCGACGTCCTTGCCGCGGTCACCGGCGAAGCGACTGCTAACTACACGGTGATGCGCAGCCCATCGGCTAACCACCAGCTGCGGCAGACAGTTCCGATGGAGCCCGGCGAGACGCTGTCGGTCAACGCAGACGACAACTCCGCGGCAGTGCTGAACGCCGCCGGTGAGGTGATCTCGCTCGTCGCTGCGCCGTGGGTCAAGAACGCCCAGGGCGTGGACGTGCCGTTCACCATGACGAGTGTCGGCAACGAGCTGGTCATGGACATTCCGGTGGCCGCTGCTAGCGGGTACCCGCTGGTGGCCGATCCGTACTACGTCCACTACGACTACTACTACCACTTCACGACGTCGGCCGAGAACCAGTGGTGCGCGTGGCCAAGCCGCTGGAAGATCTGCCTTGAGGCTCGGACGCACGCGAACAAGGCCACCGACTCGGCTCGCTACTACTACCCGACGTCGTTGCACAACGGCCGTGGCGACTCATTCCGCCACTGCTACTGGAGTGCGCGGATGACACGCAACTTCGGAGCCACGACAGCCAAGGGCTTCGGCGACCGCCACGAGATGGGCGGGAATGTTGTCGCGCTGGAGAAGGAGATGGACCTGCGCAACAACGCGATCGGGAGGAACATCGGCGGCAAGAGCTCGAGCTACACGTCGGCTCTGAACAGCTGCCGGTTCTACACTAACCACGGCCTGACTTGGATCATCGTGAATGGACGGCTCGTATGACGACCAGCAGCACCGAGCGGCGCCGACCTGGCGCCTTGGCCGTCGCGGGCATCGCCGTGGCGACAGTCGTCCTCACGTATCTCGTGTTCGTGTCAGGGCTGCTGTTCACTAGGCACGAGGGTGCGGCCGTCTGGGCGGCGCTTGTCGTGGTCGGCGTGTCGGTCGCCTTGCGGAAGAGCGCTCCGCGCGCCGTCGTCACAACGGTGCTGATTGCCGGTCTGCTGGCCGCGCTGGCAGCCGGTGTTCTGTTCGAGTTGATGACGCTGCCAGAAGACTTCTGACCTGGCGGTCGACTGCGAAAATCGGCCCCCCTATCGCCCGGGTCGGGCGATAGGGGGGCCGATCGTGTGACAGCACGTACGGTGTCGACCGCGCGCCGATCTGGCATCGGTCGGCGCGTGAGGGACCGCCTCAGGTGCGGGCGATGCCCCGCCCGGTGTCAGTGCCGACGCCGAGCCAGGGGCGGGTGCCGTTGCTGAGCCAGGCAGGGTGGGGCCGCCCGCCGAGAGGCTGCTGGAGGCGCCGACGCTGTCAGCGCTTTCGCCGTCGACGTTCTTCGCCCGGACGGTGTAGGTGTAGGTGAGCCCTGCTCCGGCTGTGGTGTCGTCGTACTGCGTCGTCGGGGCGACGACCTCGGCAATCTGCTAGGTACGGCCGCCGGCGGCCGGCGTCGGGCCCGTGTCTACCTGTCGGTCACCGGGTATGACCGGTTCGGCAACACCATCCGGGAGCTGTCGCACGGCAACCGGCTGGCCGCACTGAACGCCTCCAGCACCGACACTGCCGAGACCGAAGCGGCGCGGTCGCGCACCCTGGACAGCCAGAGCCTCTACTCCACCGATGGGCAGCGGCTGCTGGAGACCCTCGGCCCCGAGCATGAGGTCATGATCGACGGGGTCAAGCAGCCCGCCCGGGCGCGCACCGTCAACACCTACGACCAGGGCCGCCCGAGCAACGCGGCGACCTCGAACCTGGTCACCAGCACGAGCACCGGCGCGCGGGTGGCCGGCGCCAGCGCGGACGCCGACGTGCGCACGACCACCACCGCCTACGACTGGACGCTGGGTCAGCCGACCGCGGTCCGGCAATCCCCTGAAACCGTGGAGACCTGAGATTTGTGGGTCGTGATCTTGGACTGGCTCCGACGGTGGCCTGTGCGGGTCGCCCGCAGCCGGGGTCAAGGCTGGCCGAAGGCCACCCGGAGGGCTTGGCCTTGACGCCGGCGAGGACGACGCGACCCTCGAGGCACCGGAGCCACCCGCGGGTCATGCCGCTGGCTCCTCAGGCTGCTCCGGCCCGGGCTCGTCGTGGACGGTCAGCTCGAACTCGACGGGAGAGCGCATCCCCAGCGCCGAATGCCTGCGGTCGTGGTTGTACTGCTCGATCCAGGCCGGCACCCGTCGGCGGGCCTGGGCCTGGGTGGTGAAGTGCTCCACCCGGCGCAGCTCGAACTCCAGGGTGGAGTGCCAGCTCTCGATGACCGCATTGTCCAGCGCCGAACCGGGCCTGCCCATGGATTGCCGGACTCCGGTCCGCTCACACGCCGCGCGGAACGACTTCGCGGTGAATTCGCTGCCTTGGTCTGTGTGCAGGATGACGCCCTGCAACGCGCGTACCTGCGCGCGATGGCTGAGCTCGGGCCGGCCGCGCAGAAGGCCGCCGATGTCGCTGAGGTGATGGGGCGCACCTCCACCAACCTCGGCCCCACCCGAGCCGAGCTGATCAACATGGGCCTGCTCTACACACCGCAGCACGGGTACGCGGCGTTCACCGTCCCGCACTTCGACCGGTTCCTGTTGCGGGCCATGCCGCGGCTGGAGGTTCCGCCCCGCCGGCCCAGGGCCCGCAGCGACAAGCGGCAGGAGCGATAGCCGACCCAGGTCCTGCCCACGAGCTGTGCCCCACTGCTAACGAAGTTGCTAACCGAGCTGGCACCGGCACGCGGCACGAGCCAGCATGAGGTGGACTGCGCACGCGGACGAGGCACCATGAGTCGGACGCTGACGGACGGCTCGGCACGCTCGAACACCGAAGGCTCGGCGCCACGGATCAAGAGGTTGCAGGTCCGGCCTATGTGCGGGGCCTGGTGGGCGTCCGGTGGGCTGGTAGTCGCGGCGTGGGTCGATGGTGAGGTCGAGAGGACTTCGCCAGTGGCGGCGTTGATGACGGTGACGTGCACGTCCTGGGCGACCAGCAGGACGTCCGGTTCGGCCGACGCCGATGTGGTGCAGCCGACGGCGATGCGCAGGGTGCGGGTGCGGTGGTCCGACACGCCGGCGTCATCCGCCGGACTGCTCGTCGCCGGCCGGCTTCGTCCGGCCTGACGTCGCCCGGCTGCGCACCCGGCCGCCGCGCCCGGCGCCGGCCGACGTGCGCGGTCGGTTGCTGCGGCCGCTGCCCGCCTCGGTGCCGTGCAGCGTGAGCTCCAGCTGCGCCGCCTCGACGTCGGCCTGCACGACCTGGACGACGACGGCGTCGCCGTAGCCCAAGCGGTGCCCGGCGGCGTCCACGAGCGCGAGCCCGTCGTCGGATTCCTTCCACCCGCGCCCTGGCAGCTCCCGGACCGCCACCATCCCGGTGACGTGCGAGCCGTCGAGCGTCACGAACACGCCCTTCGCGCCGACACCGGTGACCCGGCCGCGGAAGGTGCTCGAGGGCTCCTCGGCCACCTGGCGAGACAGCGTCACCAGCCACAGCATCTTGCGCATCTGCCGCTCGGCAACGGCCGCGGTGCGGCTGACGGTGTTCAGGTGCTCGCACACGGCGCTCAGGTCGCCGCCGTCGGGGTAGTCGGCGAGATCGCGGTGACCGGACAGGAACGCGTGCACCACCCGATGCACCATCAGGTCGGCGTAGCGGCGCAGCGGGCTGGTGAAGTGCACGTAGCCGTCCGACGCCAGCCCGAAGTGCCGCCCCGGCTTCGGCACGTAGCTCGCCCGGCCCAGGAAGCCGAGCAGCACGTCCCAGACCGCCGCGGCCGTCTCGTCGGCGGCGGCGTCGAGCTGTGCCGAGAGGGCTGCCAGGTCCAGCGGCGTCAGTTCCGGCCCGAACCCCGGGTGGAACCCCGCGGCGGTGCAGAACGCCTCGAGCGCCGGCGCGGCGTCCGGGCCCGGCGCCGGGTGCACCCGGAAGACGCCGGGCAGTCCGCGGTCGGCGAGCCAGCCGGCGACGGACTCGTTCGCCGCCACCATCAGCCGCTCGATGAGCAGGTTCGCCGGGTTCGACGGCGTGGCCGCCACCTGCTCGGCGACGCCGTCGACCACGGCGACGGCGAGCTCCGGCTCGACGCGGCGGGCCTCGACGCCGCCGCGCCGCAGCCGCTGCACGCCCAGCCGCGCACCTGCCGTCCGCAGCCAGCGCAGCGCGTCGACGACCTCGGGCGGCACGTCGTCGGGAACGGACCCGCCGAGCACCTCGGACGCCGTCTCGTAGGACAGCCGGAGGTCGGAGCGGATCCGGCTGGCGTACACGTCCGCCGCGGTCACGGCGCCGTCGGCTGCGATGCGCATCTCGACAGTGAGCGCGTCCCGGTCGGCGTCGGGGACGAGGCTCAGGGCCTGCTCGCTCAGCACCCGCGGGAGCATCGGGCGCACCCAGCCCGGCAGGTACACGCTGGTGCCGGTGCGACGGGCCTCGGCGTCCAGAGGGGTTCCGGGCCGTACGTGCGTCGCGACGTCGGCGATGTGCACGAGCACGCGGATGCCGCCGTCGGGGTCGGCGCGGTAGACCGACAGGGCGTCGTCGAGGTCCATCGAGTGCGGGGCGTCGATGGTGAACGTCGGGAGCGCGCGCAGGTCGCGCCGGGCGGTGGTGCTGCGTCGCCGCCCGGGCGGCGCCTCCGCCAGCCGCGCGGCCTCCGCGCGCGCCTCGGCTGGGTGCTCGGACGCGATCAGGTGCCGCACGCGCACGCGCTCGAGCAGCGTCTCGGCGTCGAGCGGGTCCGCCCACTCGTCGGAGGGGTCGGCGGTGCGGTCGCCGGTGATGTCCGCGAGCACCGCGGCGCCGACCGGGAGGTCCTCGACCCGGCCCTCGAGCGACCACTGTCCCGAGCCGAGGTAGGGGTCCAGGCGCAGCCGCAGCCCGTCCTCGACGACACCGAACACCTCGGAGCGGGTGCGCTGGACGATCGTCACCTCGGTGGCGGTCGAGCGGCCGTCGTCCTCGAGCAGGAGCGTCACCGCCACGACGTCGCCGTCGAGCAGCGGCCCGGTCAGCGGGGGCGGGACGAAGCAGGACGTCAGTGGCTCACCGGTGGCGCCGACCAACGGCTCGGCGAGGTCGACGAAGCCGAACCCCCGCACGTGCGGGCGGAACAGCCCGGTCGAGGCCGCGGTGGACGGTGGGCTGGACGCCGCTGCGGACGGCGGGGGCGCGGTCGCGCGGGGCTGCCGGGCAGAGTGCCGGGTCACGGGTGCCTTCCTGAGCGGGTGCGGTCTGCCGCGAGCCTCTCGCGCGGCGCGACGAGCGGTTCGGGCAGCCGCGGACGCGTATCGGAAGTCTCCTATGGCCGGAACACCATCGCGCTGCTGGTCGTTTACGAAGCTGCATAGTAGTAGCTGCGCGGGAGCTCGCCACGATCCTGCGGCCCGACGAGAGGCGATCGACGTGGAGCTTGCGTACCTGCTGTTCACCCTGATGTGCCCGCTGAGCATGGTGGCGCTGGTCGGGTGGTGGTTGTGGGCGATGCGTCGCTCCAGTGGCAGCAGGGCCCAGCCTGCGCCGGCGCGGACGCCAGACGACGAGGCCGAGATCACCCGCATGCGTGCACGGCTCGACGAGCTCGCGCGGCCGGTGCCTACAGGACCGTCTCGAACGCCCCCACCCAGAGGCGGATCTCGAGGATGAGGAGGTCCCAGGCTCCGGAGACCAGCAACAGCCCGACGACGACGAGCATGCCGCCACCGAGGTGCTCCGGCGACCCCGACCTTCGGGAGCAGGTGGACCCTCACCTCGCGCTGCAGCAGCGGGACGACGCCCAGGAACGCCAGCCCCAGCAGCACGGTAAGCGCGCCGGCCACGACGTTGACGGTGCGCTGGTGCAGCGCCAGCAGACCTCCGAGACTGCCGAACGCAGCACCGGCGGTGACGAACACCGCGGAGAAGCCGAGCACGAACAGCACGCTTGCTGCCAGCACCGGAGCTCGCCGGATCGAGACTGCCCCGGCCGGACCCGGCGCCGGCGCGCGTGCGTCGCTGCCCGGGCGGGGACGGGGCGAGGCCGAATCGGCCTTCGCGGTACTGCCCGCCTCGAGCTCCGCGCCGGTCAGCCCGGTCATGTACGACAGGTAGCCCGGGACCAGCGGCAGGCAGCACGGCGACAGGAACGACACGAGGCCGGCCGCCTCGTGCCCTTCGTTTGCCGCCCAGTCGGCTGCCGACAGTCTCCACTACCCTCGATAGGAGACGTCGGACGGCGTGCGTCGCCGGGCGGTCGTCGCGGGAACGGAAGGGAGCGGAGATGGCACTTCACGCATGGTGCGACAACGTCGTGCACGTGCACCTGTACAGCCGCGACGAGGAGCTCAGCCAGACGTGCGCACGTCTTCTCGAGCAGGTCTTCGCTGAGCGTGAGGTCGACACGACGCCGGAGGCTGGATACGTCGAGGTCCGCAGCTCGCAGGCCAAGCCGGTGACGGCCGCCGACGTCGCGCAGGCACTGCTGGCGGCGCAGGTCAGAGCCCTGTCGATCTTCGACCGACCCGAGTGGTCCGTCGCCGAGGTGTAGTCGCGCCTGATCCGTGGGCGTACTCGAACGAAAGAGGCTCATGGTGTCTGCCCGTCGAGGCTCGGCCGGCCGGTGGACCACCCGGCGCTTCGGTCTCGACAGCTCGGAGTGGATCACGTCTGCCGCTGCGGCGTGCGTGTCCACGTCGGCGTACCTGCGCTACGGCCGTGAGTACCTGGCGCCAGGCGTCGCCGGCGACCTGATCGGGTTCGGTGTCCTGGCGCAGGTGCTGCGAACGCGCGACGCGCGCCTCCGGCACGAGGCGGTGCTGTGCCTCGGCTGCATCGGCGCCGTCCTGGCCGGAGCCCGTCACCCGGGGCTGCGGCGCGTCCCGGAGGCTGCGCTGTGGGGCGCGTTCGCGGCAGGACTCACCGCGTACCTGCACGCCCGCCGACGCATCTGCCAGTGACGATCACCTCATGGCAGCGAGCCGGCGCAGCCGCGGCGAGGCACGTCCGAAGGCTGCTCCTGCTGGGCCTGCTCGCCGCGCTGGCCGTCGCCGCCGCACCCACTGCGGCGCTTGCGCATCCCGCTCTGATCGAGACGACACCCGGCGCCGGATACGCGGTCACCTCACCGCCCGAGGCCATCTCCGTCACGTTCAACGAGCCCGTCACCCCGGTCGGCGATGCGCTGACGTTGCGGCTGAGCGACGGCCAGCGCGGCGAGCAGGCCCAGCA